>Ga0209761_1003135_pt1 | contig 10920 bp, 8 predicted proteins | sample GraSoi013_1_40cm_4_FD_185818 | JGI IMG/M metagenome (GOLD analysis project Ga0209761, IMG submission 185818) | Grasslands soil microbial communities from the Angelo Coastal Reserve, California, USA - Sample 09_25_2013_1_40cm (SPAdes) (version 2) | ecosystem: Environmental > Terrestrial > Soil >... | reverse complement strand
GCGCGAAGCGCTCTGTAAGATCACAGGTCGCGCCCGGCGCTCCCGGGCGTGAGCGGGAATAACTCAGTGGTAGAGTGCAACCTTGCCAAGGTTGAAGTCGCGGGTTCGACTCCCGTTTCCCGCTCCAACATCCGGGCCGGCTCCCGTCGGAGCCGGCCTTCTGCTTTCCGGGCCACGGCCGGATTGACACCCTCCGGCACGCCTTGTAGAATCTCGCGCCACCCGGTCAATCAGGTTCGCGGGCTGGCGGCGTAGCCAAGCGGTAAGGCAGAGGTCTGCAAAACCTCGATACATCGGTTCGATTCCGATCGCCGCCTCCACCCGTTTCTCCGGCCCCCCGCCTTGCTTTCCCGCGCTCCGGGACTATTTTTGACCGCAGTATGGGTTCCATGCTGAGCGCCATCCTGTCCGACTACGATTTCTGGGTGAACTTCATCTCGAACATGCTCGCCGGGATGCTGCTGGCCCTGATCTTCGGGTTGGTCCTGACGAGCGTCGTCGGACACTACTCGGAGAAGCGCAAGGCGAAGGGGCAGCGCCGGAAGTTCCTGGAGTTCATCGAGAGGGAGCTGAAGAGGAACACCACCTCCCTGGTGGCCGCCCTCCAGGAGCTGCCTAAGGGGAACCTGCCGTACCCGCTGTTCGAGGTCTCGGCCTGGAAGGTGTCGGTCAACTCGTCGCTGCTCGACAACATGGACGTCGAGCTGGTCCATCCGATCCTGTCGTCCTACAACCGGATCTGGGCCGCCAACGATCTGTACCAGAACCTGCTCGAGGCGTATTTCGAGAGGCTGGCCCGCCCCTCGGAGGCGTCGGAGAAGCGCTATCTGTTCTTCCGCAAGACCCTGCTGGACCGCCTGCGCGACCTGCAGCCGAAGCTCAACGACTCGCTGCAGCAGATCGATCACCACCTGAAAGTGGCGTAGGGCGCGCCGGCCGGCGCGCTCTCTAGCCGGCCGCCGCGAACGCGGCGTCCAGGATGGCGACCGCCTTGTCGGCGTCCGCCTCGCGGGCGATCAGGGGAGGCGACAAGCGGATCGTCGACTCGCCGCAAGGGAGGGTCAGAAGACCGAGCTCGAAGGCCTTCTCGATCACCTTGTGACGCTTCTGCGGCGCCGGCTTGCGAGTCGCCCGGTCGGCCACTACCTCGATGCCGACCATCAATCCGAGACCGCGGACGTCGCCGATCGCGGCGTGCCGGCCCTGCAGCGTCCTCAGCTTGCCGATCAAGTACGACCCGACCACCCCCGCGTTCTCGACCAGACCGCCTTTCAAGAGGCGCAGGGTCGCCAGAGCGGAGGCGCAGGACACCGGGTTGCCGCCGAAGGTCGATCCATGACCACCGTCGTTCCATTGCATGACATCCTCTTTCGCGATGACGGCGGAGAGCGGCATCCCCGAGGCGATGCCCTTGGCGAGGATGATCATATCGGGCTCGATGCCGTAATGCTCGAGGGCGAACATCTTCCCGGTCCGCCCCATGCCGCACTGCACTTCGTCGGCGACCAGCAGGATGCCATTCTTCCGACAGAGATCCTGGAGCTTCGGCAGGAAGTCCCTGTGCGGCGGGATGAACCCGCCCTCGCCCTGCACCGGCTCGACGATGATCGCCGCCACTTCCGACGGATCGACCGAGTGGTGCAGGTACGACTCGGTGAGCAGGTCGAGGCACTCGACGCCGCAGGTCTCCGGAATCCGGTTGACCGGGCAGCGGTAGCAGTAGGCGTAGTGCGTGTGCAGGACCTCGGGAAGGAACGGGCCGTAGCCCGTCCTCTGGACCGGCTTGCTCGCCGTCAGGGTCATGGCGCCGTACGTCCGGCCGTGAAAGGCGCCGAAGAACCCGACGATCTTCTGCCGCCCGGTGCGCAGGCGCGCCAGCTTCATGGCGGTCTCGACCGCCTCGGCGCCCGAATTGGTCAAAAAGACGCGCTTGTTGCCCCTCATCGGCGCGATCGCCGCCAGCTCCTCGCACAGCTCGATATAGACGGGATAGAAGAAGTCGGTGTAACAGATGTGCATCAGCCTGCCGGCTTGCTCCTGCACCGCCTTGACCACCTCCGGATGGCAGTGGCCGGTCGACACGGTCGAGATGCCGGCCGCGAAATCGAGAAAGCGGTTCCCGTCCACGTCCTCGACGACCATGCCCTGCCCGCGCGACACCACGAGCGGTACGTCCTTCGTCAGGTTCTGGGACACCGTGCGGGAGTCCCGCGCCATGAACTCCCTGGCCTTCGGCCCGGGCAAGGGGGTGGTGATGCGGGGATACTCACCCGGGTAGTCGGTTGGAAACGGAGAGCGGGCCACAGTGTTTCTCCTCGTGGAAATCCGGCGACGGCGCGCGGAACCGTCATTCTGGCGGAGCCCCGGGTGGGTGTCAAGGAGAGCCGAGGAGGGCGCGGACTCGCGGGTCGTAGCGCAGCGGCTTCAGATCGTCGACATCGCGCAGCCAGTCGGCGACGGGGGCATGGATGCGCTGGGCCTCTGCGAGCCGATCGATCGCCTCCGCCGTCCGGCCGCGCCGGGCGGCGAGCCGGACGCGCCACAGGGCGAACAGCGGCTTGCCCGGCAGGCGGAGGGCCGCCTCGTCGGCGGCCCGCGCCGCCTCGTCCAGGCGGTCGTCCTTGTACAGGGACAGGACCAGCGAGTGCCGCAGCTGCGGGCTCGCCGGCTCCTCCTGCACCAGCGACCGGAACTCGCGCGCGGCGTCGCCGAACAGCCGGTTCTCGAACAACGCCAGGCCGAGGAGGTGGCGGGCCGCGAGATTTCCGGGGCCGAGGGCGTACGCCGAGCGCGCCTCGTTCAGGGCCCTTTCCTTCTCCCCGGTCTGCAGACAGGCGCGCCCGAGGTTGACGCGGCCCGCCTGGTCGCCCGGCCCGCTCCAGGCGCCGCTCCGCCTCGCTCCACTGGCGCAGCCGGACGAGCACGTCGCCGAGGTGCGACAGGACCACCGCGTTGTCCGGATCGATCGCCAGCGAGGCCTCGAAGCTGCGGCGGGCCTCGGCCAGGTCGCCGCGCTCGAGCGCCGCGGTGCCCAGGTGGTTCCAGCCAATGGTCGAGGCGGGGAAGGCGTCGACCCAGCGGCGGGCGATCGCCTCCTCGCTCTTCCACTCCTGCACCCGCGTCGCCCCCAGCACAGCGCACAGCGCCGCCAGCCCCGCGGCGCACAGCCTGACGGTCGCCAGGGCGGGCGCCGAGCCGCGCCAGCGCGCCGAGGCGGCGTCCCATCCGATCGCCGCCGCCAGCGCGACGCCGGCGAACGGCAGATAGAGGAAGCGCTCCCCCACGAACACCGAGGCGGTGACGACCAGGTTCGTTCCCGGAAGCAGACCGAGGAACAGCAACGCCGCCGGAAGAGCCAGACGGCTGCGACGTCTTGTCAGCACGAGCGGCGCGACAGCCAGCAGCGCCAGGGCCGCGGCGGGCAGGGCGACGTTCGGGTCGAGCGGGCCCCCGAGCGGGAACGGGCCGGGGCCAGCGAGGTCGAGCGTCGCGCGCAGCCGCGCCGGCGTCAGCAGGGCGAGCAGGAGCCGGCCCGTCCCGTACAGGGCGGCATAGGTCCGCTGCGGCTGCGGCAGGCGAGTCACGGGATTCTGCGAGTGCGCCAGGGTTTCGGGAGCCAGACTCAGGCCGCCGACCGCCCCGAAGCGGAGCGCCAGATACGCCACCAGCGCCACGGCCGCGGCGGCGCCGATGGCGATTCGTCCCGGCAGACGGTCGCGCCGTCGAAACCCAGGCAGGGCGAGCGGAGTCAGCGCCACCAGAGCCGGGAAGACGGCGCCGCTTTCCTTCCCGAGCATGGCGGCGAACCCCAGCAGAAGGACCGTGACCACCGCTCGCGCAGCCCGCCGCGCAGGACCGCTGCCGCTCGATCCTCGTTCCCAGGCGATCTGGGCGCGCCAACCCAGAAGGAGAAACAGTGCCGCCAGCACGTCGCACCGCCCGACCACCGAGCCGACCGATTCCTGGGCCGGCGGGAAGACGACGAACAGCAGGCCGCCGAAGAACGAGCCCGCCGCGCTCGCCCCGAGCGTCCGCGCCGCAAGGAACAGCGCCCAGCCCGCCAGCCCGTGCAGCAGGAGATTGACCGCGTGGAACGGGCCGGGGCTCCATCCGAGCAGGCACCCTTGCAGCCAGAACGAAGCCATCATCAGGGGTCGGAAGTAGCCGGGCCCGAAGCTGGTGCCGCGCGAGTAGTCGCTGATCAGGAATACGAAAGGCTGGCGCGCCGATTTCAGGAAGCCGTTGTCGACGATTGCCATGCGGTCGTCGAGGACGAACGGGTACGCCAGACTCCTCCCGTAGACCACGAGCGCCGCCACGACGAGCAGCAGCAGCGGCACGCCCAACCGTTCCAGCGCCCGCGGCCGCGATGACGCGCCATCGTCCATGCGGTCGTCTCCCGGAGGCTCCGGGGCATTCTGGACGCCCGTCCCCGAGGCGTCAAGGAGCGGCCGGTCAGGCTGCGTTGACCGCTCCCGGGGGGGATGCTACGATGCCCGGCATCTTGCTCAGGCGTTCACTCCTGCTCGTGCTGGCCGGGCTCGCGCTCGCCGGTTGCGGCGAAAGCCGGCGCCCCAACGTCCTTCTGATCATCATCGACACGGCCAGGGGCGATCGCTTCCCGTTCGGCGGTTACGCGCGCCCGACGGCGCCGAATCTCGAGGTCATCGCTCGCGAAGGGGCGGTCTACACCCAGGCGTTCTCCCCCGCGCCCTGGACGGTGCCGGCGCACGCCAGCCTGTTCACCGGACAGTACCCGTCTCTGCATCGCACCGACTGCGGATCCCTGCGTCTGCCCGACCAGGCGATCACCCTGGCCGAGACACTGCGGGACGCCGGTTACCGGACCGTCGGCTACACGGCCAATCCGTGGCTCGGCCGGGAGTACAACTTCCAGCAGGGGTTCGAGACCTACGGCGAGACCTGGCGCGAGGTGGCGAACGACAGTGAGGACACCGGCGCCCGCCTGACCAACCAGAAGGTGGTGCGCTTCCTGGAGTGGCGCGCCGGCAACGCCGACGCCCTGCGCCAGCCGTTCTTCCTGTTCATCAACTACTTCGAGCCGCACCTGCCGTACCACCCGCCGGAGCCGGAGCGCTCGCGCTTCCTCCGACCGGGCGTCGCCCCCGGGAGAATCCAGCGGCTCAGCCGCCTCGGACACCCGGACGAGATGCGCTACATCGTCGGGCTGTCCGACCTCACCGACGACGACCTGGCGATCCTGAACGACCTGTACGACGGGGAGATCGCCTACGCCGACCGGCGCGCCGGCGAGGTGCTGGATCTCCTGCGCCGGCAGGGGCTGCTCGACCGGACGATCGTCGCCATCGCCGGCGACCACGGCGAGAACATCGGCGACCATCACATGATGGATCACAAGCTGAGCGTCCACGACACCCTCCTGCACGTGCCGCTCCTGCTGCGCTACCCGCCGCGCGTCGCCGCCGGCCAGACGATTGCATCCCTGGTCCAGCTGCACGACCTCTACCCGACCATCCTCGGTCTGGCGGGCGTGGCGCCGCCCTCAGGCGTCGCGGTCGAGGCGGTGCCGCTGCCGGGGACAGGCCTCCCCGGTGCCGGGCGTCCTGACGACGCCCCGATCATCGGGGAGTTCGTAGGTCCGCCGATCGACTTCATCAAGATCATGCAGGACCTGTTTCCCCAGCGCGACCTGTCGCGCTACGACCGCACCCTGATCGCGCTGCGCCAGGACGGCTGGAAGATCCAGTGGGGGTCCGACGGCCGCCACACCCTCTATCACGTCGCCGAGGATCCCGGCGAGACGATCGACCTCGCCGCGAGCGAGCCGGAGCGGCTGAAGGAGATGACGCGGCGGGTGCAGGACTGGCTGCGCCGCCCCGCCCGCCACGCCGCCCACCCTCCAAGAACGGGCACGCCTCAGCCGCAGCCCGCCCCTTGACACCCCGTCCCGTGGCTGGCTTATAGTCGGCCGATGCCGACCAAGGACCGTGTTTCACTCGTCAAGACGCCGCTCCCCGGACCCCAATCTAAGCGACTGATCCAGAAGGAGTCCCAGCTGATGGCCCGGGGGGCCTACGGGTCCCCGGAGGACCGCATGTTCATGGCCGTGAAGGCCTCCGGGTCGATCGTCGAGGACGTGGACGGCAACCGTTTCATCGATTTCGGGTCGGGCTGGGGCACGAACAACGTCGGCAACTGCCACCCCGAGGTCGTGGAGGCGGTGTCCGCCATGCTCCGCCAGCTCGGAGTGACCTGCTGGACCAGCGCCGGCAACACGGCGCAGCGGCTCGACCTGGCCGAGAAGCTCCTGGCGGTCTGCCCGGAGCGCACCGACCGCGTGCTGTTCCTGACCACCGGCACGGAGGCGGTCGAGGCGGCCCTGCGGGTGATGCGGCGCGCCTCGAACCGGCCGTTCGTCATCTCGTTCTACGGGCAATATCACGGTCTGTCGTACGGCTGCATGGCGGCCGGGCCGCTCGAGGCGAGCGTGCGGGAGGACGTCGCGCCCCTGGTCAACGGATTCGTCTACGCCCCCTACCCGTACAGCTACCGCACCCCGCTGCGCTCGCGCACGGGCGGCGGGGCCGGCAAGGCGACCCTGGAGTACATCGAGGACATCATTCTGACGTACGAGGTGCCACCGTCCAAGATCGCCGGCATCCTGGTCGAGCCGGTGGTGGGCGAGGCAGGGATCTGGGTGCCGCCGGACGATTTTCTCCCCGGCCTGCGCGACCTGTGCGATAAGCACGACTGGTACCTGTGCATCGACGAGGTGCAGAGCGGCTTCGGGCGCTGCGGGAAGATGTGGGCCTTCGAGCACTGGAACATCGAGCCCGACTTGATCGTGATCGGCAAGGGACTGTCGGGCGGGTCGATGCCGATCGCCGCCGTCGCCGGCCGGCACGATATCTTCGACAAGGCCGAGGCCTTTGTCGCCGGGACCTACGCCGGGCACCCGGCCGGCTGCGCCGCCGGGTTGAAGACGATCGAGATCATCCAGCGCGACCGCCTGCTCGAGCACGCCACCACCCTGGGCGATTACGGGCTGAAGCGCCTGCAGGCGATGAAGGAGAAGTACCCGGTCATCGGCGAGGTCCGCGGCAAGGGTCTATGGCTGACCGCCGAGTTCATCAAGGACGGCAAGACCCGCGACAAGAACTTCGAGGCCGCCGCCCGGGTCAACCAATACTGCCTGACCCACGGCCTGTACTACATCCACGACAACATCTCCTGGTTCGTCCGCATCCAGCCGCCGCTCAACATCGAGCGCGCCCTGTTCGAGCAGGGCATGGACATCCTCGAAGACGCCATCGCGTCCGCCGATGCCGCCCACCACGCGGGTCGCTGAGCGGGGCCTCACCCGCCAACCAGACTCCTGAGGACGAACAGCACGTTGGCAGCTCGTTGGGCCGGGGGCCGCATCGACCAAGGAAGCCTGGCATCGCCACGGCTCATTGTGACGCACAGGTCCATCTCCTCAGACTAAAGCGCGCCCGTTCCGCCCATCGCCGCGTGCGTCACTTCCGGCGGGCAGATGGTGAGACCCCGGAGCCGGGAGCGACCTCTCCGGGACAGCCGACGTCGCAGGAGCTCGGCTCCGCCGGCCACGGACTCGACTCGGTCCCCCAGCCGCTGGCGCTCAGACCCTGCCGGTACTGCACGAGATAGAAGAAGGCATGACCCGTGGACGGGTTCCCTGTGCCCGGAGCTTCGCTGTAGCTCGCGCCAGGCTGGCCCGCTGCCAGAACGTGCACCCGGCCCAGCCAGATCTGACCGTTCAACTCGCTGACCTGGCTCGCGTCTCCCTGGATCACGTCATACACGTCGGCCCCGTTCACCAGTAAAGGTGAGCCGTCCCCGCCGACCCGGGTCTCTCCACGTTCAGCATGACGGGCTCCGGTCCCGTCCCCAGGTCGTGCGGCACGGTCACGATCCCGAGAGCCGATGCCGTGTTCCCCGAAGCATCCCGGGCAGCGTAGGTCAGAGTGTAGACCCGTCCAGGTCCCTGCCCCGAACGCTCCGCCCGCAACAGCACCAGCGCGTCCGATGGGCCAATGGAGGCATCCTGGATGTCCTCCGAGGTGCTTCCATCGCCGATCCCCGACGCATCGTCCGGTTCGTTGCTGATCGCCGAGATCAGGACGAGACCCGCCCCTCCGTCGCACACGTCGTTCACCTGCCACGCCGCCTGCACCGGGACCATTCTGTGGTTCGGCGGCCACAGCACCGTGGGGTTCAGGGAGAGGGTGAGCTGCGGAGGCATCGTGTCCCTCACGGTGACCGGAGCCGTGCAGCTCGCCGAGTTTCCGGAGGCGTCGGTGGCGGTGAAGGTCACCGGAGTCGTCCCCAGAGGATACGGCCCCGAGGCATCGGCTCCGTAAGGGGTCCGGCTGTTGCTGAAGTTCACACTCGGACTGCAGCTGTCGCTCGCCATGGCGACCAGGCTCACCGAAGAGCCTCCCCTCGAGGAGCATTCCACGGGAGCGAGCGTCGGGCACGCCAGAGTGGGTGGCGTCGTGTCCGCCACCGTCACCAGAGTCTGGGTCGTCGCCGTCAGGCGGTCGTCGTTGTCGGTGACGCGCAAGCTCACCCGGCTCGTGCCGAGCGGCAGAATTGCCGACAGGCGGGCCCCCGTCCCCAGGAGCTCTTGATCGGCCTGACCATAATCCCTGAACCATTCGTAGGAGGCGATGCCGGCGCCGGAATCCGCGTCGACGGAGCCTGAACCATCCAACATGACCAGTCCTCCGCCCGGATGGTCGCACTCCACCTCTGCCGGAGCCGAGATCAGCGCCCGCGGGGCTTCACCGCTTTGAATCTGGAGCGTGGTCTCTCCCTGGTACGGGAAATCCGACTCGACGGTGACCGGCACAGTATTGCCATCGGTGACCGTAATCGCAAGTCGGTGGTCTGCGCCGACCGCGAGCGATGAGATATCGACCTGTTGCGGCAGCCCGCCTTGAAGCTGGAACGAGAACTCCTTGGTAATGGCGCTCGAGAACACCACGGAGTCCGCGTCGTAGGATTCGACGATCAAGTTAAGAGGAGGGGTGGCTGGATCCGGCAAGCCAGTGGAAGCGAGTCGCACGAGACAAATGGGGGCAGGCAGACTGAGAGTCGATAGGTCCAGAGCCTCGACCAGATATCCTGACTGCTGGTCGGTGCAGGCTTGTGGAGCGATCCTGTAATTCACAGCCGGACCTTCTCCGCATATCAGACCCAAGTAGGACGCTCCAAGCTCGAAGTCGAACAACAGGGGAAGGCCGACCGACCCGAACACGAAGCCGATTCCGTGGCCTGCCACGCCTTCAGGGAAGAACCCCTGGCTACAGTCGAGTGTCGATCCCAGATCGGCGAGGACGTGCTCGACATGACCCGTCTCCAGGATCGACAGGGAATATCTCAACGGTTCACCGTCCGGGTCCCTCGCACGGATCGAAACATCCAGCATGCCGGCCGCGATGTCTCGAATGCCCACGAGGCTCACCGTGGGCTGACAGGCATCCCCCGAGCCATCACGGTTCCCATCCGCCTGATCGGGATTCCCCACACCCGGGCAGTTGTCGCAGAGATCGCCCCGGCCATCATGATCTTTGTCGGCCTGCGACGGATTGAACTGCATCGGGCAGTTGTCCGCCGGGCAGGCATTCGCCGGAAAGCCGGGATCCCCGGACCCGTCGTGGTCGATGTCCGTGCACGGGTCGCAGGCGTCACCGATCCCATCGCGGTCGGCGTCCGTCTGGGAGGCGTTGGCCACCAATGGACAGTTGTCCACCGGGCAGGTGTTCCCCGGGAATCCGGGGGTTCCGAAACCGTCACGGTCGGTGTCCGTGCACGGGTCGCAGACGTCACCGACCCCATCGCGGTCGGTGTCCGCCTGTGAGGCGTTGTACACCAACGGACAGTTGTCCGCTGGGCAGGTGTTCCCCGGGAACCCAGGGTCCCCGAACCCGTCCCGGTCGGAGTCCGTGCACGGGTCGCAGGAGTCGCCGATAAAGTCCTGGTCGGTGTCCGCCTGCGAGGGGTTGGCGACCGCAGGACAATTGTCCGTCGGGCAGGTGTTCCCCGGGAATCCGGAATTGCCGAAACCGTCGTGGTCGGTGTCCGTGCAGCCGTCGCACGCGTCGCCGAGGCCGTCGCCATCGGCGTCGGACTGCGAGGGACTGCTCACAGAGGGGCAGGTGTCGACAGGGCAGGTGTTCGTCGCGATTCCGGGGTCGCCGAAGCCGTCGTGATCGGTGTCGGTGCACGCATCGCAGACGTCGCCTATTCCATCCTGGTCCGAGTCGATCTGGCTGGTGTTCGATACCGTCGGACAGTTGTCACAGGCATCGCCGACGCCATCGTGGTCGGTGTCCACTTGATCGGGATTCGCCTCGACAGGGCAGTTGTCGAGTGGGACGGGTATCCTGGCTCACCGTAGCCGTCCTGGTCACTGTCGACGCACGTGTCGGCGTCGTCCGGTATGCCATCTGCGTCGGCGTCCTGCGCCCCTGCCGTGTTGAGAAGCACCGTAATCGTGGGGCCGGCGATCACCAGATCGGGCCGTCCGTCTCCGTTCAAATCCTCGACCGCAGTGGTGTAGACGACCGGGCCGGCATCGTAGGATTCCGGGCTTTCGAAGGACGGTCCTGGAGCGGAAAGAATGATGCTGAGCAGGGCCGAGCTGCCGGAGAAGAACAGCACATCGTCACGGCCGTCGCGGTTCATGTCCCGCAGGATCAGCGACCGGGGATAACTGCCGACCGACAACGTCGACACGGGGGTCATCGTCCCGTCGCCCAGGTTTCCGAAGAGGGTCACGGTGTTCAGCGCGGCATCCGCGACTGCGAGGTCGGCGTGGCCGTCCCCTTCGAAATCGCCCACCGCCAGGTCGGTGGCGTTCGTGCCGCCGGCAATACGCACCCCGGCGTCGAAGGACCAGTTGCCCTGGTTCGT
>Ga0209761_1003133_pt1 | contig 10923 bp, 8 predicted proteins | sample GraSoi013_1_40cm_4_FD_185818 | JGI IMG/M metagenome (GOLD analysis project Ga0209761, IMG submission 185818) | Grasslands soil microbial communities from the Angelo Coastal Reserve, California, USA - Sample 09_25_2013_1_40cm (SPAdes) (version 2) | ecosystem: Environmental > Terrestrial > Soil >... | reverse complement strand
GAAGGCAGCCAACGTGAATGCGGCCACGCGCACGAGGGCGGTCGATCCGAGCGAGTCAGGCGGACGCGCTTCGACGGCCATAGCCTTCACCCGTCGAAGCGAAGGTGAAGGTTTAGCGGCCCCGTGTCGAGCTCGTGGAGGGCTTTGTCGGCGGTGTCGTACGCCCATCGCGCGCACGTGGGGTTCAGGAACGCCTCGAGCCACGTGGTCGCGCCTTCCAGCGTGCCGAGTTCCTTGGCGAAAGGCTCTAACGTCCCGCGCTGCGGGAACAGGTCCGTGTCGGGATGGGTGGACGACAGCGGCCCCGCTTCGTAGTGGACGAGCACGTTGCGCACGTCGCGGAGCTGGCGGACGGCACGCCACGGCGGCTGCTTCAGGTCCACGATCACGCCGAGGATTCGGCCGATCTCCTCAAGGCGGATGAGCAGCGGTCGGCGGTAGAGCTGACGCCGCGTGAAGCGGACCCAGGCCCGCAAGGGCGGCACTATGTCTCTCGGGGGGAGGCTCTTCTCGATCCGATTGTTCGTCGCTATCTCGACGCAGGTCGCCGCCAGGACGATCGCGCCGAGCGCGGTCACACCGCAGTCGCTGCCTTCAGGGTTCGCCTCGCACTGCTCGACGAGCTGCCGACACAGTCCCATCAGGCGGTTGTGGAGCAGCGTGTAGTGGTAGCTGAAGGTCACGCCCGGGTCCTCCGCGTTTCGTGGTGCCAATGGTGGTGCCAACGGGGGCGTCGTTGGCCGTCGCTGGCCGTCGCGCGGGTCGCTGATTCCCTCACAAACACGACGGCCGGCGCTGGTCAGCGCCGGCCGTCTTCGCTTATCAGGCGTGCGCTCTAACCACCTGAGCTACAGGCCCCACTCCTATCACTCCCAGTCCCGGCGCGGTCCCGGTCCCTTCTTCGGCCGGAACTCGTCGTCTTCCTCGTCGTCGAACTCGTCGTCCAGGTCGTCGTACTCGTCGAGATCGTCCAGATCCTCCTCTTCAAGCTCGTCCTCGTCCAGCTCGTCGTCGAAGTCCTCGTCCAGGTCCTTGTCCTCTTCGAAGTCTCCGAACTGCTCTTCGCCGAGACTGTCGCCACGACGCTTGAGCGACCAGTCCGACGTCTCACGGGACAACATTGTCACCCCCAGCTAGGGTTGCGGTTGTGGTTTGAACGAGCTATCCCACTCTCCCCCCCCGCTACGACTCCTCGGCCGACCGCGCGTTCCGCGCCAGCTTGCGCCGCTCCGTGGCGCCCAGCGCGCGCTTGCGCAGCCGGATGGACGACGGCGTGACCTCGATCAGCTCGTCGTCCTCGATGTATTCGAGCGCCAGCTCGAGCGTCACTTGCCGCGGCGGCTCCAGGATGATCATCTCGTCCGACGCGGTCGTCCGCATGTTCGTGAGCTTCTTTTCCTTGGACGGGTTCACGTCCATGTCCCCCACCCGCGCGTTCTCCCCCACCACCATGCCCTCGTACACCGGATCCCCGGGTTTGACGAACATCGTCCCACGCTCCTGCAAGTTGAAGAGCGCGTACCCCACCGCCACCCCCTCCCGGTCCGCCACCAGTACCCCGCGGCTCCGCCCCTGCAATGGCCCCGCCCACGGGCCGTAGTCGAAGAAACGGTGGTGCATGACTCCCGTCCCCCGCGTGTCCGTCAAGAACTCCGAGCGGTACCCGAGCAGCCCCCGGGCCGGGATCTTGAAGCGCATTCGCACCATGCCCACCCCCGGGTTCCGCATGTCCAGCAGCTCCGCCCGGCGGGGGCCCAGCTTCTCCATGACGACCCCCAGATACCCCTCGGGGCAGTCGATCATCAGCTCCTCGTACGGCTCCAGCCGCTCCCCGTTCGGCCCCTCCCGCGGAATGATCCGCGGCCGGCTCACCTGGAACTCGAACCCCTCGCGCCGCATCGTCTCCATTAGGATGCCGAGGTGCAGCTCTCCCCGGCCCGACACGGTAAACGTCTGGGGATCGTCCGTTTCCTCCACCCGCAGGGCCACGTTCTTCTCGAGCTCCCGAAACAGCCGATCGCGCAGCTGCCGGCCCGTCACGAACTTCCCCTCGCGTCCGGCGAACGGCGAGTCGTTCACCTTGAAGTCCGCCGAGATCGTTGGCTCCTCGACCGCGATGCCCGTGAGCCGCTCTAGATAGTCGGGCGCCGTCACCGTCTTACCGATCTCGACGCCCACCAGGCCCGCGAGCGCCACGATGTCGCCGGCCGAGGCCTCCTGCACCTCGATCCGCTCCAGCCCGTCGAACGAAAACAGTTTTACCACCCGCGCCTGCTCGTACGGCCCGTCACCCAAAGGACCGGGCTCGCCCAGGGGAAGTAACGCGACCGTCTCGCCGACCCGTACCTGCCCCCGCTCGATCCGGCCGATCGCGATCCGACCCAGATAAGAGGAATAGTCGAGGGTCGAGACGAGCATCTGGAACGGCCCGGTGGGGTCGGCCTGCGGCGCCGGGATCGTGTCCAGAATGGTCTGGAACAACGGGTTGAGATCCGTCCCCGGGGACTTGAGGTCGAGCGTGGCGGTCCCCGCACGGCTCGATGTATAAAGGAAGGGACAGTTGAACTGCTCCGGCGTCGCCTCCAGATCCAGGAACAGCTCCAGCACCTCATCGTGCACCCGCAGCGGCTCGGCGTCCTGGCGGTCGATCTTATTGACCAGCACGATCGGCTTCAGGCCGAGCGCCAGCGCCTTCCCCGCCACGAACCGCGTCTGGGGCATGGGGCCCTCGGCGGCATCGACCAGCAACAGGAACCCATCCACCATGCGCAGGATGCGCTCCACCTCGCCGCCGAAGTCGGCGTGTCCCGGGGTGTCCACGATGTTGATCTTGGTGTCGCCCCACCGCACCGCGGTGTTCTTCGAGAGGATGGTGATCCCGCGCTCGCGCTCCAGCGGGTTCGAGTCCATGACCCGCTCGTTTACCTGCTGGTTGGCGCGGAACACCCCTGCCTGGCGGAGCATCTGGTCCACCAGCGTGGTTTTCCCATGGTCCACGTGCGCGATGATGGCGATGTTGCGGATCTGCAAGGGGCTAGGTCCTGACGGTGCCTATGTGAGGGGCGCAGTCTGTGAGGGGCGCAGTATAGGAAGGTGGTCTCGAAAAGACAAGCGCCTGGATCACCTACGCGCAGGTCGGATCCCGCTCCATCTGCACCGTCACATGCCGAATGCCCATGCCCCCCAGGCGTGCCTGGACGGCCTCGAGCACGCGCTGGTTGTCGGTCGGGTTTTGGACGACCAGGTGGCCGCTCATGGCGATCACCCCGCTGGTGACGGTCCACACGTGGAGGTCGTGCACCGACGCCACGCCGGGGATGGACGCGATGCGGTCGTGGACGTCCGACAGGGCGATGTGCGCGGGCGCCGCCTCGAGCAGTACGTCCGTGCTGTCCTTCACCAGCCGCCAGGCGCTGCCCAGGATCAGGAGGGAGATCAGCACCGAGATGGCGGGATCGGCCTGCACCCACCCGGTGGCGAGGATGATGACGCCCGCGAGGAGGGCGCCGACCGAGCCGAGGAGGTCACTCACGATATGAAGGTACGCGCCGCGCTGGTTCAGGGAGTGGTGGTGCCCGCGGTGCAGGATCGCGGCGCCGACCGCGTTCGCCGCCAGTCCCACCCCCGCGATGATCAGGAGCAGCATGCCCTGCACCTCGGCGGGCGCGCGGAGCCGGCGGTAGGCCTCGAAGCCGATGCCGAGCGCGATCACGATCAAGGCCGCCCCGTTCACGAGCGCAGCCAGGATCTCCAACCGCAGCAGTCCGAACGTCCGCTCCGCGGTCACCGGCCGTTGCGCGAGCGCGGTCACGACCAGCGACAGGCCCAGCGCGGCCACGTCGGCCAGCATGTGGCCCGCGTCGGCGAGCAAGGCCAGCGAGTGAGCCAGCCACCCGCCCACGGCCTCGGCCACCATCACCGCGGCCGTGATCGCCAGCACGATCTTCATCCGCCGCCGGCTCTCCTCGCGGAGCGGCGCTCTGTGGGTGCATTGGGCTTCTAGCGGTACGGCGGTGCTCACGCGTCCCTCTTGCCCCCTTCCCTCTCCGCAAAATACCGAGCCGTTCCGCCACCGGGCAACACGCTCTATGTTCCCGCCTCTATGCCCGGCCCCGTCCCGGAATCGCTCGGCCTCCGCCTACTGGCGGTGCTGGCGCTCGTGCTGGCGAACGCGTTCTTCGTGGCCGCGGAGTTCGCGCTCGTCGCGGCCCGCCGCACGCGCATCGAAGCGCTCGTCCGGCGGGGCGACCGCAAGGCGAGAACGGTACAGGCGGCGTTGCATGATCTGTACCGCCAACTGTCCGCGGCCCAGCTCGGCATAACCGTCGCCTCGATCCTGCTGGGCTACGTCGCCGAGGATACCGTGGCGCAGCTGTTCCGCGGCTGGTTCGCGGCCCTGCCGCCCGCCCTCGAGTTCCTCGCGCGCGGCGGCGTCGCGTCCACGGTCGCAGTGGCGCTCGTCTCATTCCTCCACGTCGTGTTCGGCGAGCAGGCGCCCAAGGCGTGGGCCATCACCCATCCCGAGCGCACCAGCCGCTGGATCGCCGCGCCACTCATCTTCTTCTCGTGGATCACGCGACCATTCACCGATCTCCTCAACTGGAGCGCCGGCCGGGTTGTCCGGCTGCTGGGCCTCAAGGGCACCACGGCGGAGCTCGACCGGATCCACTCGCCCGAGGAGATCCGCATGCTGGTCGAGCAGAGCCGGCAGCGCGGCAAGCTCGATGCCGACGACGCCCGCCTGTTGCAGGGCGTGTTCGAGTTCAGTGAGAAAACGGCCCGTGAAGTCATGACGCCGCGCACCGAGATGGTGGCCCTGCCGGCGGGCCTGACGCTCGAGGAAGCCGCCGATCAGGTGGCGGTCGCGGGCCGGTCGCGCTATCCGGTGTACGGGGAGTCGCTCGACGACATCCTCGGCATCGTGCACGCGAAGGACATCCTCGCCGGCCTCCGCTCGGCCAAGGGCGGCAGCCTCCGCGCGGTGCTCCGCCCGGCCGTGTTCGTGCCGGGGACGCGCGAAGTCGAGGACGTGCTCGCCGACATGAAGCGGCAGAAGATCCACCTCGCGATCGTGCTCGACGAGTTCGGCGGCACGGCGGGTCTCGTCACCATGGAAGACTTGCTGGAGGAGATCGTCGGCCAGATCTACGACGAATACGATCGGCCCTCGGGCGAGCTGCGCGCCGCCCCCGCCGGCGTGGCGCCCATCATCGCCGGCTCGGTCCCGATCCGCGAGGTCAACAGCGCGTTTGGACTCGAGCTCGGCGAGCAGGATTACACGACCATCGGAGGGTTCCTGTTCGGTGCAATCGGCCGCCTCCCGAGGCCCGGAGATCAGGTGGCGGTGAAAGGCGCCGTGTTCGAGATCGTCGAGGTGGAGGGACGCCGCGTCGGGACGGTGCGGGTGCTGCGCCGCGGCCCAGGCGCGGAAGCCTAGTGCCGTAGCGGCGTGTCAGCCCGTTGCACCCGTCGCGCCAGCTCGGTCCCGAGCTCCAACGCCGCCCGCATGGAGCCGGGGTCGGCCACCCCCTTGCCGGCGATGTCGAGCGCGGTCCCGTGGTCCGGCGCGACACGGGGGAACGGCAACCCGAGCGTCACGTTCACACCCGTGCCGAATCCCGCGACCTTCACGGCCGTCATCCCGACGTCGTGATAAGGCGTGAGCACGGCGTCGAACTCACCCTTGAGCGCCCGCACGAACACGGTGTCCGCCGGCAGCGGCCCCGCCGCGCCGAGCGTGCGGGCGGCGGGCTCGAGCACGCGGGCATCCTCGTCGCCGAACAGGCCGGACTCGCCTGCATGGGGATTGAGGGCGCAGACGGCGAGCCGCGGCGCCGCGATACCCCACCAGTCGCGCAGCGCCCGCTCGGTGACCCGCCCGCAGCGCACCACGCGATCGGTGGTCACCTGCGTGGGAACGTCCTTGAGAGGGATGTGCGTCGTGACGAGCACCACGCGCAGCGGGCCGGCGGCGAGCATCATCGCGACGTCCACGTCGCCCGCGAGATGGGACAGGAGCTCCGTGAGGCCGGGAGAGCGGAATCCCGCGAGGTGCAGGGCGTGCTTGTGCACGGGGCCAGTGACGATACCGTCCACGTCGCCCGCTAATGCGAGACGGACTGCTTCCTGCACTTCCTCGCCGGCGACCCGCCCGGCTTGCTCAGGGAGCAGGGAGCGGGGAGCGGTGTCTTCGCTCCTGAGAAAGATGAGATCGGCATCCAGGGGACCGAGGGCGAGAGCCTTCGCCACCACCTCCGGCCCGATCCCGCGCGGATCGCCGAGCGTGACCGCGAGTCGGGGACGGCGGCTAGAAACGGACGTCGACGTACGTGGTGCGACGCAGCAAGTCGAGGTGGTGCTTGATGGCGAGCTGCTGGCCCAGCCCGTCCCGGATGCGATCCTTCACTTCGTCGAACCCCAGCTCGCCTTCGGGAAGGCGCTTCATCAGCTCGAACACCACGAACCTGGGCCGCGCCGTCCCGATGCCGACCTGAAACACCGGCTTCAACCCGGGGAGGGTGTCCGGCCCGATGGCCTTTTCGTAATCGGGCGGGAGCTGGGAAATGGGGAGGGCATCGGCGAGCTTGGGCTCGCTCGGGTCGGCGTAGCGACGGGCCAGCGAGTCGAACGACGTTCCGTGGGCGAGCGCGTCGTGCACCGAATCGGCTTGCCGCCGGGCGATGGCGACCTGCACCGCGGAGATGGCGGGCTGAATCAGGATGTGGCGCGCCAGGATTTCCGCCGGCTGCGCGCGCTCCACCTGGATGATGTGGAAGCCGAACTCGGTGCGCACGACCTCGGAGATCGCCCCCGGCCTCAAGCGAAACGCGACGTCCTCGAACTCCTTGACCATCACGCCGCGGCGAAACCAGCCCAGCGCGCCGCCCTGCTCGCGAGAGACGCTGTCGGCCGAGTACTTCTTCGCGACGTCGGCAAACCCTGCTCCGCCACCCTGGCGCAGCGCCACTACGAGGGATTCTGCCAGCTGCAGCGCGCGGGCGCTCGCCGCCGAGTCCGGTTTCGGCACGATCACGACCTGGCGGAACGAGATGGCCGCCGGCCGCTTGGGCTGCTGCGCCCGGTTCGACTCCCAGAACGCTCGCATCTCGGCGTCCGACGGCGGAATTGGCCGCAGCTTCCCCTTCTGCTTCAGCCCCTCGATCAGCCGCTGCTGCAGGATCGCGCGACGCTGCTGGTCGGCGAGCCAACGGCGCCATTCCTCCTCGGACACGAACCCGGCCGCTCGCAGCTGCGCCTGGAATTCCGGGATCGAGGCGAACTGCTTGCGCACGTTTTGGACCGTCTGCTCGACCGCGTCCTGCACTTCCTGGTCCGTCACCTTGATCGTGGTGTCCCGCTCCGCCTGCTGGACCAGTAGCTCCTCGTCCACCATCTGCGACAGGATCTGGCGCCGCGCGGCGTCCTTCCCCGCAGAGTCCTCCGGGACCTTCACGCCCTGCGACTGCGCGAGGACGAGCTGCTCTTCCACCTGCGACGCGAGGATCGGCCTCGTGCCGACCACCGCCACGACGCGGTCCACGGGGCGGTCGGTCGCCGCCCGACGCTGCGCCGCCGCGCGCGGCGCCGAGAGGGAGAGGGCGGCGAGCGCCGCCACGACGACGGTCAGGACGAGCGCGCGCATGTCAGTGCCGCGCCTGGCGGCCGCCGCTCTCCGCCGCCACCGGCGGCGGGCCAGGCGCCCGTTTCAGACCCGTGGGGGGGGCGGGGGCTCCGTGCGCCGTCGTGTCCGCGGCCCGGATGGCTTGTGCGCTCTCCACCGCGCGCGCGATTCCCGCCTCGTTGAGCGACCACGGCTGGCCCTGGCGCAGCGCGCTCGCCAGGAAGGGAGGGACCGGGACGAATGGCGTGCTGCCCTGGGTGACCGCCTGGTCCACATACCGGTCGACGTGCGCCATGGCCAGCTGCACCCGCGCGGCAGGGGTCGCGGCGGAGTCCTTGAGCAGCTGGGGCGACACCCCGAGCACGCCCTCGAGGCGCGCCAAGCCCGAGTCGTGCTCGGCGCGCAGCTGTCGCCAGTCGCCGGGGTTGAGCTGAATGCCGGCCCTGTCCACCTCGACGAGCAGCATTTCGCGCTGCGCCAGCACCTTGAGGAACTGGTTCAGCTGGGCGTCGCTCGCCGTGGAGATCCCGCGCACGTCGTTCGGGTCGAGCGCCAGCAGCCACCGTGCCAGGTCCTTCACCTGGAACGTGCCTCCGCGATACGTGGCCAGCGTCCGGGTGTCGCTTCGGGCGGACACGATCTGCGGCACCGCCTGGCGCACCAGCGCCGGTGCGCCGGACCCAATCTTGAGCTGCCGCTGTTTCGCGAGGCTGTCCAGGTACAGGGAGTCGGATTGGGCGGTGCGCGAGTTCTCGAGATCGGCGCGGAACGAGTCCCGCACCTCGGCGAGCGGTGGCCGGCGGATGATGTGGAAGCCGAACGGCGTCCGGACCACGGCAGTCATCGCGCCCGGTGGGAGCGTCCACGCGGCGCTGTCGAACGCGGGGACGAACTGCCCGCGTGGCGTGGCCGGCAGATAGCCACCCCGGGTCTTGGTTCCCGGGTCCTCCGAGTAGCGCCGGGCGAGTTGCGCGAAGTTGAACCCACGCTGCGCAGCGGCCTGCATCAGGACCGCGGTGGCCTGCTTCTCCTTCTGCTGCTCCACCATGGGCACGGCGCTTTGCGGAATCCGGATGAGGATGTGCTGGAACAGCCGCACGGTGCCGGCCTGGAACGCCGAATCCGCCTGGACGGGCGTGAGCTTGCCGCGCGTCGCGATCAGCTGGTCGTGATAGCGCTCCCACTTGAGCTGTGCCACCACCGGCCACTGTGCGGCGAGCACCAGTGCCGAATCGTGCAGGTCGCGCCCGCGACCGAGCTCGGTCGCGAACACCGCGTAGTCCAGGTAGACGTTCGCGACGCCCGTGAGGACGTCGGGTCGGATGGGTATGCGCTGAGCGTGTCCGACGACGCGCGCCAGGCGGTCGACCGTCAGGGTCTGGCCGGCGGCCGTGCCGGCGACCTGCGCGTGGGCGGAGAACGCGTCCCGCAGGGCGCTACACCCCGCCAGCACGAGCACTATGACCATCAGACCCAGCCGTCCCATGCCGACTCCTTAAGGGTGAGCGTCCGCGAGAACCGCGGTGAGAGCTCGCACCAGCCCCGACCCGATGGGCTCGCCGCCGAGCCGGCGGAGTCGCAAGGAGAGCGGCGCCGTCCGCCGGACCTCGGCCTCGAACTGCACCACGTCGAGCGCCGCCGTCAGGCCGGCCAGCCGCGGGCTCGCGTCCCGCGCAAACGTGAGCCGCGCCTCGTCGTCCTTTACCAGGACCATCTCCAGTCCGACACGGGCGCCGAGTGCGCGGAGCTCGGATACGAGGAGCAAGCGTTGCGCGTCGTCGGGAAGCGGCCCGAAACGATCGCGCAATTCCTCGCGCACCGCTTGAATCTCGCTAGGCGCCTCGGCCCGCGCCAGCCGCCGGTACAGCTCGAGCTTCACCGCTTCATCCGGCACGTAGGCGTCGGAGAGGTGCGCCGGCAGATCCAAGATCACCTCGGGGGGCACACGCGTCCCCTTCCCTTCATCCCCCTTCCCCGACTTGAGCGCGTCAACGGTTTCCTGGAGCCAACGGAGGTAGGTATCGAACCCGACCGCCTGCGCGTGACCCGACTGTGCGGCGCCGAGCAGGTTGCCGGCACCGCGCAGCTCGAGATCGCGTAGCGCGATCCGGTAGCCCGAGCCGAGGTCGGTGTGATGCTCCAAGACGCGGAGCCGCTCTTCCGCCTCGGCGTCGACGAGGTCGGGCACGAGCAGATAGCAATACGCGCGCCGGTGACTCCGCCCCACGCGACCGCGCAGCTGGTACAGCTGCGCCAGCCCGAGCTGGTCCGCGCGGTCCACGATCATCGTGTTCGCGTTCGGCACGTCCAGTCCGGACTCGACGATCATGGTGGACACGAGAATGTCCACCTCGCCCCGGACGAACCGGGCCATCACGGCATCGAGCTCCGCTTCCTTCAACTTCCCGTGCGCCACGGCGATCCGTGCCCGTGGCGGGGCGAGCGCCCGCACTCGCTCCGCGATCGTGTCGATCGTCTCGATGCGATTGTGCACGAAGTACACCTGCCCCGCGCGATCCAACTCCCGGGCCAGCGCCTCCTCGATCAAGCCGTCATCCCAGGGCTCGATGAACGTGAGCACCGGCGAGCGGTCTTTGGGCGGCGTCTCGAGCAGCGTGAGATCCCGCAAGCCGGCCAGCGACAGATGCAGGGTCCGGGGAATGGGTGTCGCGGTGAGTGTCAGCACGTCGACAGCGAGCTTCAGCGCCTTGAGCCGCTCCTTGTGCCGCACGCCGAAGCGGTGCTCTTCGTCGACGATGAGGAGCCCGAGATCGTGAAACCCGACGTCGCGCGACAGCAGGCGATGCGTCCCGATCACGACGTCCGTTGCACCGGTCTCGAGCTGCCGCGTCACCTGCTGTGTATCCTTCGGGCCGCGGAACCGCGACAGCACCTCGATCCGCACGGGATAGTCGGCGAGCCGCTCGCGGAAGGTGCGCCCGTGTTGCTCGGCGAGAATGGTCGTCGGAACCAGGACCGCGACCTGCTTGCCCGCCTGTACGGCCTTGAAGGCGGCGCGCAATGCGACCTCGGTTTTGCCGTACCCCACATCACCCACCAGCAACCGGTCCATCGGGCGGGCGCGCTCCATGTCCCGCTTGACCTCCTCCGAGGCCCGTCGCTGGTCCGGCGTGTCCTCGTACAGGAAGGCCGACTCGAGCTCGCGCTGCCACGGAGTGTCGGGTGGAAACGCGAATCCGGCCGCGAGCTGGCGACGGGCGTACAGGTCGAGCAGCTCGATCGCCATCTGGCGGATCGCGGCGCGCGTCTTGTCCCGCTGCCGCTGCCACGTCGTGGTGCCG
>Ga0209761_1003131_pt1 | contig 10923 bp, 10 predicted proteins | sample GraSoi013_1_40cm_4_FD_185818 | JGI IMG/M metagenome (GOLD analysis project Ga0209761, IMG submission 185818) | Grasslands soil microbial communities from the Angelo Coastal Reserve, California, USA - Sample 09_25_2013_1_40cm (SPAdes) (version 2) | ecosystem: Environmental > Terrestrial > Soil >... | reverse complement strand
AACTGCTCATGGTGACCCCAGGGATGCTCACCGGATACTGGAAGGCGATGAACAGCCCCCGCCTGGCGCGTTCATCGGGTGACATCGCCAGCAGGTCCTGGCCTTTGTACAGCACCTCCCCCTTCACCACCTGGTAGAAGGGGTTGCCCATGAGGACGTTCGCCAGGGTGGACTTGCCCGACCCGTTCGGCCCCATCAACGCGTGCACTTCACCCTTGCTGAGGGTCAGGTTCGCACCCTTCAGGATGACCTTGTCCTCGACCTGTACCGTCAGGTCCTTGATTTCCAGATCAGCCATGCCGCCCCCACGCCATCCTCAGCTTTGCGAACATGATTCTCGACTAAATTACTCAAGAACCGGTCCGGTTTCATTGTGGCACGGCACCTCGGAGGTGTCAAGGAAGGGCGGGAACCGGCGCAAACGCGGCGCGTGCCGCGTTCGTCACCAGGCGTGTCACCTCGGCGGCCCCGAGTGAAAACGTCGTGGCCACGGCGTGCAGTTCGCGCGAGAGGTCCGTCCCCAGGAGCATAGGATCATCGCTGTTCACGGTCACGGACACGCCGGCGTCAAGCAGGCGCCGCAGCGGGAGCGCCCCCATGGACGCGCACAACCCAAGATGAAGGTTGCTTGTAGGGCAGAGTTCCAGAGTCACGCCGCGCTCCCGCAGACGGGTGAGCAGTTCCGAGTCGTCTGCGGCACGAATTCCATGGCCGATGCGCTGCGCCCCCAGGTGATACACCGCGGTCCAGACGCTGGCAGGACCAGAGAATTCACCGGCGTGCACCGTAATTCCCAGACCGGCTTCGCGGGCCAGCCCCAGAGGCCTGGCAAACAGGGCGGGCGGGTAGTTCTGCTCGTCGCCGGCCAGGTCCACGCCCACCACACCGCAGTCGCGGCAGGCGATCGCCTCGCGAACGCGCTGCTCGGCCTCCTCCGGGCCGCGCTCCCGTACGACTGTCACGATGAACCCACTAGAAATCCCCAGCCGCGAGTGAGCCCGGGCGCGGGCGCGCGCCATGGCGCCGAGCATGCGGTCCGCGCCCAGCAATGCAAAGCCCCGGCGGCCGCCGACCCGCACCTCGACGTACCGCACCCGTTGCAAGGCTGCTTCCTCTAAGAGTTCCAGCGTGATCTGCTCGATATTCTCCGGCGTGTACCACTCGTCGGCAATTCTCCCGGCACGGCTGAGGTACCGGAGGCGGCGGAGGCGGTCGTACCCGGTGAATCGTGCCGGATCGGCGATGCGCTGCGGCTCCGTGACGACAGGAGGGCCGGGAGAATCATCCTGCGGACCACTCGCTTGCCGGCCGCGCCCCGCGAGCCGGCGCAGGCGGAGGGAGGTTTCCAGATGCAGGTGGAGTTCAACCTTGGGAAGTTCGCGGATAAACTGGAGCGATGCGGCCGGTGTCACGCGCGCACTCGGTGTGGTGTTAGAGCGATCATAGTCAGTCTGCAGTCACCAGTCAGCAGTCCGCAGTCAGGACAGTTTTTTCATCGACTGCCGACTGCAGACCGGAGACTGCCGACTCGTTCATTCTGCAAGGATCTCCCGCACCCGATGCTCCAGCGACTCGAGTGCGGCGCGCAGGCGCTGATACTCGGCCTGCTGTGCGGTGGAGAGGGACACCGCGACCGCCGTCTGATCGAGCGCGCGACGAATCTCATCCACCTGCGCCAGCAGCCTGCTGCGCAGATCGCCGGCGGACGGGACAGGCGTGGAGGTCGTCTTGGTGGAATCTTGGTCCATATGCTAATATTAGTCCGTTTTACGCGGCGATGCCACGAGTAGGATGACCAGCGCGATGGGTAGGTGGTTCAGTACATGGACACGCGATCCGTGAAAACCGCCCCTCCGCGCGACCTCGGCCGTGACGAGCTCGCCGCCGCCGTGGAGTGGTATGGGAAGATGGTCCTGGTGCGTCGCTTCGAAGAGGAAGCGGAGCGCGAATTTCGCCGCGGCAAGATCGGCGGCTACCTGCACGTCTACAGCGGCCAGGAAGCGGTCGCCGCCGGTTTCCTGAGCGCGATCCGTCCCGATGACATCTTCTTCACCGCCTATCGAGACCATGCTCATGCCCTGTTCCGCGGCGCCGCCCCCGGTGCGGTGATGGCGGAACTGTTCGGCAAGGCGACCGGCCTGGCCAAGGGCAAGGGCGGGTCGATGCACCTGTTCGACGTGGCGCGGGGATTCTATGGAGGCTACGGCATCGTGGGAGGCCACATCCCGCTGGCCACCGGCGCAGCCTTCGCGCTGCGCTACCAGCAGGCAGACCGGATCTGCCTGTGTTTCCTCGGCGATGGGGCGATGAACAGCGGCTCGTTCCACGAACCGGCCAATCTGGCCGGGCTGTGGGGCAAGCAGGGCTTGTGCCCGATCGTCTATATCGTGGAGAACAACCAGTATGCGATGGGCACACCTGTGGATCGGTCCTCCGCGGTCACGAACCTCGCCAGCCGGTTCTCGACGTATGGGATTGAAAACGAACGCGCCGACGGGATGGACTTCATCGAGGTCCGCCGGCTGGCCGGGCGTGCGGTGCGGCGAGTGCGCGAGACCGGCCGGCCCTACGCGGTAGAACTGCTGACCTACCGCTTCGCCGGTCATGGGGCGGCCGATCTCTTCCAGCCCTACCGCACCAAGGACGAGATCGCGCAGGCCCGGCAGCGTGACCCGATCACGCTCCTGGAGGACCTGCTCCGCGCGACTGGCGCGCTGTCCGACGGCGAGGTGAAGCGCGCGCGCGCAGACGCCGAGCGGGTCGTGACCGACGCGGTGCGATTCGCCGAGGAGAGCCCACCCCCCGCACCGGAGGAGCTGTACCGTGACATCTACGGAGCCGACGGATGAACGCTGAAAGACGGGAACGGGGGAATGCGGGAACTGGGGAACGCGATACCGCGAACGTTTCCCTAGGGCTTCTGCGCGTTCCCGCGTTCCGCCCCGAGCGCGCGAAGCGCGCGTGGGGGTTCCCGCGCTCCGCCCCGAGCGCGCGAAGCGCGCGTGGGGGTTCCCGCGATCCCACGATCCCGTCAGTTGTGGGCTTTCGTGGCTGAACTCACCTACCGGGACGCGCTGCGGTCCGCCCTCATCGAGGAGATGGACCATGACCGCCGGGTGATCCTCATCGGCGAGGACATCGGCGTGTACCAGGGCACGTTTCGGGTCACTGCCGACCTGCTCCAACGGTATGGCCCCACGCGCGTGATCGACACCCCCATTTCCGAACTCGGGTTCGTGGGGGCGGCGATTGGGATGGCGATGCTCGGGCTGCGGCCGGTGGTGGAAGTCATGACCTGGAACTTCTCCCTGCTGGCGATGGACCAGATCGTGAACAACGCCGCCAAGCTGCGCTACTTCTCTGGCGGACAGGTCAACGTTCCCCTGGTCATCCGGGGCCCCAACGGCGCCGGCGTGCAGTTGTCCGCGCAGCACTCACAGAGTCTGGAGGCCACCTACGCGCACTTCCCCGGCCTGTATGTCGTTGCGCCCGCCACGCCGGCGGAGGCGAAGGGACTGCTCCGCACGGCGATCCGCAGCCAGGATCCCGTGATCTTCCTGGAAAATGCCGCGCTGTACGGGCTGAAGGGAGAGGTACCAGATTCGGATTTTGCCCTGCCCTTTGGGAAGGCCGCGGTAGTGCGGAATGGCCGCGACGCCACGGTCATCGCCTACAGCCGGATGGTCCACGCGGCCGTGGCCGCGGCGGAGCAGCTCGCCGGCGAGGGCACCGAGGCCGAGGTGATCAGCCTCCGGTCATTGCGGCCGCTCGACATGGCGACCGTGGTGGAGTCGGTGGCGCGCACGCACAGGGCCGTGGTGGTCCAAGAACAGTGGAAGCCATTCGGAGCCGCTGCTGAAATTGCGATGCGAATTTATGAAGAGGCGTTCGATCAACTAGACTCGCCGGTCGAGCGCGTCACCGGCGCCGATGTGCCCATGCCCTACGCCCGTACCCTGGAAGCGCGGGCGGTGCCGCACGAGGCGGACATTGTCGCGGCAGTGAAGAAGACGCTCGGTAAACAGTGAACTGCGCGAACAAGGCGCACATAGCGAACGAAGCGAACAGACGAACGGGACCGCGGTGTCTTTTGTTCGCCTTCCCTTTGCTCGCTGTGCCCGCGTAGTCTGGGAGGTTGCTCCGGTGGCCGACGTCATCATGCCAAAGATGGGCGACGCGATGACCGAGGGGAAAGTCCTGACATGGAGGAAGCGTCCGGGCGATCCGGTTGCCAAAGGCGAAGCTATCGCCGAGATCGAGACCGACAAAGTCAACGTCGATATCGAGGCTGAGGAAGGGGGCGTTCTGCTCGAGATTCTCGTCGACGAAGGGAAGAGCGCACCGGTCGGCGCCAGCATCGCCGTGATCGGCGCTCCAGGGCAGAAGGTCCAGCCTCGCCCCGCGGCTGCCCCCGCCGCGCAGCCCGCTCCTGCACCTGCGGCAGTGGCGGCGGGTCCGGCGCGGTCCACCCCCGCTCCGGCCGCAGCGGCTCCCACCGAGGCCGCAGACCGGTTGAAAGTCTCGCCGCTGGCGCGGAAACTCGCCGCTGAGCACGCCATCGACCTGGCCACCGTCCGGGGCAGCGGTCCGGATGGACGCATTACTAAGGAAGACATCGAAGCACTCATCGCTACCGGCACGCGTCCTCAACCGACCCCGGGTCCGGCGGCACCGCCCATTGCCCCATCCGGCCCAGATGTCGAGTCCGTCCCCCTGTCCCGCATCCGGCAAACCATTGGCCGCCGCATGACCGAGAGCAAGCAGCAGGCGCCTCACTTCTACGTGACAGTGGAAGTAGGCATGGATGAGGCGCTGCGCGCCCGCCAGCAACTCAACGAGACGCTGGACGACCGTGGGAAGGTGTCCTTGAATGACTTCGCGCTCAAGGCGGCGTCGCTGGCGCTGCGCAAGTTCCCCAACCTCAACAGCAGCCTGGCGGATGCCGCGGTCCGCCGGTTCCGCAGGATTAACATGGCGCTGGCCGTGGCGTTACCGGAGGGCCTGATCGCGCCGGTCATCCACGATTGCGACCGGCTGACGTTGGGGGAGATCGCGGCGAGGGCGAAAGACCTTGGCGAACGCGCGCGCTCCGGCCACCTGCGGCCGGAAGACCTCGAGGGCGGAACGTTCACCGTCAGTAACCTGGGGATGTTTGGGGACGTGGACAGCTTCGTGGCCATCATCAATCCGCCGCATACCGGGATCCTTGCCATCGGCAAGGCGACGCCGCGCGCCGTCGTGCGAGGCGGCCAGATCGCCGCCGCGACCACCATGAAAATAACGCTCTCGGCCGACCATCGTGTCACCGACGGCGCCGAAGCCGCGCAGTACCTCATCGAAGTCAAACGCCTGCTGGAGAACCCGCTGCTCTTGGTACTCTAACTGCAGTTGGAATGTTGGAGAGTTGGAAAGTTGAAGAGTACACGGCAGAGATCGACGCAATAACTCTCCAACTTTCCAACTCTTCAACTCTTCAACTGCCTTCGCTCTCGAAATGCCCTCGGATCGCACTCTCTGCCTGGTCGGAAATATCTTCCCAGCGCGCGGCGGGGTTCCGTGTGACGGTGATAAAGTCGTTGAGCAAAAAGACCTGCACCACGCCCGGGATGGCCAGCAGTGCCGCCGCCAGCGGTGAGGCCGCCGCCTCCCGTGGCGTGCGAAACGTTTGACTCTTCCCCTCGGTCAGTCGACGGTTCAGCACGAATTTCAGCGCGTTCACATTCGGAGTAGGTTGCGTCTCAATCGTTATGGCTTCCGCCATTTGGGAATTGCCTCCCTAAAGATCTAGTGAATAGTGATTAGTGAATAGTGAATAGCTAAGACGTCCGGGCCGGCGGTGGCTATTCACAATTCACCATTCACTATTCACGTTACCTATTCACTAATCACTATTCACATCTGCCGCCGCACGAACCTTCGTTCACGAGGAGTTTTCTCTACGGGAAGGTCTGTTTGATGATCGGCTTCCCGGGCACGGGCACATTGAGCACCACAGATGCTCCCGGCCGCACCATGATCGCTATGGAGCCGTTCCCCTCCAGGTGGAGGCCCTCGGGGAGCGAGTTCAGGTTGAGCACCACGGTATAGTCACCAGGCGGCAGGTGGGAAAACCTGAACGTTCCATCGTCCGCGGACGTCGCGAACTGCTGGCGTGGCCCCCGCAACTCGAGGACCACACCGCCGATGCCCTCTTCGTCGGGGTCGCGGTTACCATTCCTGTCGGCATCGACGTACACGGTCCCGCTCAGCGTCGCCTCGGGGACGAGGGCAAACTCTAGCCTGGTGCTGGCACCATCTGTGACCTGCACCGTGTACCGGAGCTGCGTCGCGACCAGCCCAACCGGGACGGTCTCGTCATCAAGAGAGATGCGGTACTCGCCTACCTTGACCGCCTCGAGTGAAAGCCGCCCGTCGCGATCCGAGATCGCAGCCCTGCGACCTTCGATCCGCATGCTCACACCCGGCACACCAGGCTCGCCGGGATCCTGTCTTCCGTTCTCGTTGGAATCCTGGAACACGACGCCCTCGAGCCGTCCGTTCGGGACAATCCCATACGTGGTGATCGGATAGCCGTATTGCAAGGTGATAGACGATGTGGTATTTCCCGTGGAGTCGAACTGCACCCTGGGGCCCACAGAGAGGCGCGCGCCCGTGGGCAACGTGTGAGACAGGCTCAGTTCGACAATCATCTGGTTGAGAGCGCTCGGCAGGGTGAACACATTGTTCTGCACCTGAGCGATCAGATCTAAGTACGGCGAAAGTCGGAAGCCCCAACCCGTGCCAACCCCCCAGCCGTCTGTGGCACCCACCTGCCGCGTGATCTCTAGCCACGCCGGGAGCCCTGTGTCCAGCGCGTATAAGGTCTGCAGTCTGAAGATCGCGGTGCTGCTGGTGGTGCCGGCGAGCAGATCGATGGTGTCCGTCTGGTTAGCGGCTACGGTGAACGTCCACCGGTCCTGTGTGTAGAATGCTGCGGCCTGCGTCCCGGTGTTTCGCGTGCTTACACCTGTCGCGGTATCATCGGTGACGCGTGTCCCCAGCGCGATCCCCCACCCGGGGGCCGGACGGAAGCCCACAAGCAGGTCGTATGACACTCGGTTCGGCAGACCGCTGGCACTGCCGTCGAGCAACGTCGCGCCGCTGGAGATCGACCAGCGGGGGTCCGGCGCATACGCGAGTTGCAGGAGGGGGCCACTCCGGCCGGTGAACAGCGCTGCGTTCCCTACAGCCGGGAAATCCGGACTCACCACCAGGTAGCTGAGGGACGTCGTGAGCGTTGGCGATGAGGCGACCGTGCCGATCCGCCACGCCGGCCCCGCCGCGAGCCCAGAGACCCCCTCGGCGACTTCGCCGAAGACGGCCAGGCCGGGGGCCACCTCTCGGTCGGCGCGCACCCGGGTGAGCAGCGCCCCGGCTGTGGGATCGTACATGAGACCCGCCTCACCCTGCCACGGCCCGGACTGGGGGAAGGTCATCGTCATCCCGTAGACCTGACCGCTGGAGTCGGCGAGCGACCCGCCGAAGAACTTCGCCCCAGAGTCCCCCGCTTTCCCCTCATACGCGACGCCCAAGATCCCCTGCTGGTAGAGGGTGAATGGAGATTCGTCGAGTGCAAGTCCACCTACCGTCAATATATAGGCCGGGTTGCGGAGGACCACCACGCCTGACGCATCCAGCGGACCGTTGCCCGCGCCCACTCTCAGCAGCCCTTCGATGTTCTCGGGGGCCCCAAACGATTTGTATTGTACGGTGGCCGTGGCTGTGAGAGTGCCGGCGCCGGACGTGAGGCCCACTGCGACGTAGCCAGACGACGTGAGCGGCGGGGTGAGATCCTGCTGAAACTCAGAGACAAATGGACGAGTGGCGGCGGGGGCGGGCGCGGACGCCGCGGGTGGGCGTGGAGGCTTCGCGGCCACTGCCGTCTGAAAGGGCGCGCGGGTGACGATGGTCATCACCCCTTCCTGCGCGTCCCATGTGGTCAGCGCGTCGAACAGCGCTTCCACCGCGCTTTTGGGGATCATCGTCACCCCGTTGACCAGACGCACCGGCGCTTCCAGGAGGGTGGTGACGACGTCGCCCGACCACACCTCCAGGCGATCGACACGCAGCGTCAACACCGCGCCGTCGAGCCTGAGGACGTCGATAGCCGGAGCAGCGAATTTCGTGGTGGCCTGGAAGCGCCTCGCCAGCGGAGCAAGGGGAAGGTAGACCGTACCATCCTGGAAGAACGCGGGCGGGCTGATGCTGAGCGCGACGTCGTCAACGACGACGCGGATCACCGCCACGGCGCCATAGATCGGCACCGCCAATCCCAGCGTGCAGACCGCCACGCCGGCAATGCCTGTCCACCACCTGCGGAAGCGGCGCGTCACAGTGATTCGTTCCCATGTCGCAAGTCACGGCCCGCGGTATGCAAAGCTCAGCTCGCCTGATACCAACACGTCGGCACCGTAGTCGATCACAGCGCGGGCCGTGTAGGTCCCGGGTCCCAGACTCTTGTCCCAAGAGATCTTGAACTCTCGGGTGCTTGCCGGCAAGACGACGGCCTCCGGGAGGGACACCTTCCCGAGGCGCTGGCCGGACGCGTCGAGGATCTCGACCTCGCCGCGCGTGTGCAGATGCACGTTGCCTTTGTTGCGAAACGCCACCCTGATGTCCGCGCCGGCACCGCGCGGCCGGGGTGCAGCGAGCATGTTCACGATGGCGCCCTGCACGACTTCGGTGCCGCGGATGGCGACCAGCAGGCGAGCCGCCAACTTCGGCGCCACCACTATGAAGGTCCCCTTCCCTGCGGCCGGAGTCTGGAGGACCGGTGTCGAGGTGACCACGATCATTCCGTACAGCCCACCCCGGGCGTCACGGGGGACCGTGACCGCGATCCGCACCGGCATCTGCCGCTCCGCCTCGAGATCGAACTCTGCCGGCTGCACGCGTGTGAACCGGGCCACCGACCAGGACAACTTGCCCGGCTCCAGCACATCGGCCACTCCGTCAGGACGGACGTAGAGATCCTGCACCGCGACTCGCATGCGCGCGGTATTCGGCGCCTTGTTGTACACGACAAGGACGGCGCTGGCGGTTCCCCCCGGAGGGGGCACCAGTTCGATTTCGCCCGGGCTGATGCCGTACCGAATCGGCTGCGCATGCGCGGAGATGGCGCTGAAACCGAGCAGCGCGACGGCGGGGACCAGCGCCAGCCACACCGCAGTCCTGACCCGGCGTGTCAAGTGCGGTACAGGACAACCCTGGGGCACTCGCCCCATCAGAGCTCCACCACCTGGTAATCCACCCCGATCGTAAAATTCCCCGCGCCGTCGCCCCAGTTGACGCACTGCCTGTAGTAGACGGTGTGATTGATGTTTGAGCCTATTGGCTGGTTGCTGAAGACATTCACGTATAATGCCGTGATATCAGTAAACGGCCCGCCGGCAGCGGTTGCGTACTGGAAAGAGTTGAGCATCTCCGTCCCGGAACCGTTCTTGGCTTTGCCGTTTGGGTTGTTGATCGTATTTGAGCGGATGCGGAGATCGTAATTTTTTTTGGTGCTGGTGACGGTGATGGTTGTCGAGGTGGTGCTGCAGAATGTCGGCAGGGTCGACCCGATCGCCGCGGTGGCCGGCACGGTGATGGAGGGCGCTGCCTGTGCCTGCGATGGCACCAACAGCATTGCCAGCAGCATCATGCTGCAGACCGCCACGGTTTTCAAGATCCTGGTCCGCATCATTCTCATCAGTCACGAGGGAGGCCGCTGCCGCCGGATGATGACCGGCTCTGCATCAGCCTCCCTGCACGCCTGTTTGCTGTGTCGATGCTGGGCCGTGCTAGTTCGAGCCCTGATACTCGGCAACGATCGTGTAATCGGCCGGGTCGTCATCGTACGTCACGCACTGCTTGTAGTACACTGTCTTGGAGACACCCGCATTGCCCGTCTTTGCCTGGCTGGTGAAGGCGTCCGCGTAGGCCGTGGTGATGTTGCCGTATGTCGATCCGTCAGTCCCCCACTGGAACGCATTCGTCAGGAAGACGCTGCTGGCGTTCTTCGCCTTACCGCCTGTGTACGCGGAGTTGGCTCGGATCTGCATGCTCCACGTTTTGTTGCTCTTCACCGTGATGCTGGTGCTCGCCGTCCCGCAGCCGCCGGCGACGCCGGCGTTGGCGGTGATCGACGCCGTGCCCGGGACTGTGATTTCGATGGCGTCCGCCGCGGTGATGGTCACCGTCTGGCTGCCCGTGGCCGTCCCGCCGTAGCCTGCCCCGACTGCCAGGGCGACCACGATCAGGGTCCCCAGGATGATATGGATGAATTTGGTCTGCTTCTTCATCTGTACTGCCTCCGGTTCCAACGCTTCTCCCGGGCGCTGCCACGTAACACAGGCCGCGGGGCCAATCTTCTACAATAATGAGCAAGTTGCGTGCCAGCCCGCGAGGGGACCGTCCGAAGGTCCTAGATCCTGCGCGCAACGTGCCGGCGACTACCAGAGGCTTGCCCTGTCGCGGAGATGGCTAGACGGCCGCGCGGAGGGGGAATTTGATATTTACTCAACGGAAATTTGGCGGGGACCAAGCGGAAGGAGATCTTCATCCCTACGGTTGGTAACCAAGATACTCTACGACGATCGTGCAGGGGGAAGACGAAGCTGCCTACCGCAGTAGGCTCAGCTACACCAGTCCTGGATTGATGCGGATGCCCGACAGATCCTCGTCAGCCATGGAGTCGTCGCCGGCGGCGGCCTGCGTCTCGCTGCCGTGAGGTCCGGAGGGCAGCTCCCCCCGGAGCGCTGCGCTCAGGTCGTCCAGGTACCGCGCCACTGCCAGCCGCAGCATGCCTAGCTGCGAAGCCGCTCCGATGATCACGGCGACCACCGGACCCAGCGGCGCCATCACTACCGCACGACCGCCGTACACCACCATCACAACCTCGGG
>Ga0209761_1003130_pt1 | contig 10923 bp, 8 predicted proteins | sample GraSoi013_1_40cm_4_FD_185818 | JGI IMG/M metagenome (GOLD analysis project Ga0209761, IMG submission 185818) | Grasslands soil microbial communities from the Angelo Coastal Reserve, California, USA - Sample 09_25_2013_1_40cm (SPAdes) (version 2) | ecosystem: Environmental > Terrestrial > Soil >... | reverse complement strand
GCGCACGGTGCGCACGGCCGCGGCGCGGGCATCCGGCGCCGAGGAGGCGTCCAGCGTCTTGTGCGCGCCCTCGCCGTGCGTCAGGCTGCGGATCGCCGCCACCACGTCGCCCGCCTTGGGATCGATCACCTCGTGCGCGCCGAACGCCTGGGCGAGCTTGCGCCGCTCGGGCGCCACGTCGATGGCGATGACGCGTGCGCCCATGACGACGGCGAACTGCGTCGCTGACAGACCCACCGGGCCCTGGCCAAAGATGGCGATGGTCTCTCCGCCCTGCAGGTTGATCCGCTTCAGGGCCCCCCAGGCCGTGCCGGTGCCGCAGGAGATCGCCGCGCCGGTCACGAAGGAGAGCGAGTCTGGCAGCGGCACCAGCGTCGACACCGGCACCTTCATGTACTTGGCGTGGCCGCCGTGCCCGCCCGAGCCGAACACCACCGTGCCCGCAAGGCACATCTGCGTCCACCCCGCCCGACAATGCTTGCAGTTGCCACAGCCGTCATAGTGGTGGTCCATCACGCGCTGGCCGACCCGGGCCTCCTTCTCGGTGACACCGGCGCCAACCGCTGCGACGATGCCGCAGGGCTCGTGGCCGGCGATCACACCGGCCTCCCGCTTGATGCCGCCGGTCACCGCCCCGGCCGGTTGGGCCGAGGCGCGATAGTTGTGCAGGTCGCTGCCGCACATGCCCGAGGCCTTGATCTCGAGGATGACGTCTCTGGGGCCTGGTGTCGGATCGGGGAACTCTCTGATCTCTAGCTTTCGATCTCCGAGAAACACGACGCCTTTCATGGTTTCCTCCGGTGCACTATCCTCGTGCTTCCCCGCGATTCTGTCCACTCCCAATCGTCCGACGCTCGGATTCCTTGACCGCCCTGAGCCGCCGGACTACCCTTTCGCCCGTTCAGATCCGGCTCGCTGAACCAACGTCAACAAAGCCTCGGGAGGATGGCCATGACCGTTTACGAAATGCGAACCTACACGCTTCACGTCGGCAAGATGGCCGAGGCAGTCAGGCTGTATACCGAGTTCGGCTACCCGGCGCTCCAGAAAGGCGGCCAGGACAAGAAGTTGATCGGCTATTTCCAAGCCGACACGGGCACGATCAATCAACTCGTCCATCTGTGGAAGTTCACCGACGATGCCGACCGTCGCGCGCACTGGGCTTCGGTATTTGCCAACAAGGATTTCGTCGAGGGCTTCGCCGTGAAATTCCGTCCGTTGCTTGTTTCCCAGGATGTCAAGCTGCTGACCGCAGCCCCGTGGGGACCGCATCCCTGACGGGCTAGCCCCAATCCGAAAATAGATGAGGCATGAGATCGCAATCGGTATGAATCAAAAGGGCCTCCTGTGCGATCGAAAGGGACGACGTGCCCACGTCCATCCCTCTCGACAGGAGGCCCTTCTGATGCGTTTGAGCGTAGACAGTTTGCGACGGGTGGTCAAGCGTGATCTCGCCATCGAGTTCGTGCCGCAACAGCTCACGTCCTTCGGCGGTCTCGAACTGCTGCGCCGCTACGTGCAGCGACTCGCGCTCGCCGCGCGGCTGCGGCGAGCGTGTGCAGCGCTGGGTGGGGATTACAGCGGCGCGAGCCTTGGGCTGCTGATCCTCGCGCTCCTCTACGCGGGGGCCCGACGCCTGGAGCACCTGCAGTATCTCGCCGGCGACCCGCTCGTCACGCGGTTCTGTGGCTTGGCGCAGGTGCCGACGCCCCGGACCGTGAGCAACTGGCTTCAGCGCTTCACCCAGGAGCATCTGCGCCCCCTGGTGCAACTCAACCACGACCTGGTCACCGAGGCCATCGCTCGCCTGAAGCTGCCGCGGCTCACCATCGATGTCGACGGCACGGTCATCCGCACTGGCGCGACGGTCGCCTGGGCGTTCCGCGGATTCAATCCGCATCATCGGAAGGACCCGAGCTACTACCCGTTGGTCGCCCATCTCGCGCAGACCGGGCACATCCTGCGGCTCAAGAACCGGCCGGGTAACGTGCATGATTCCAAGCAGGCCGTCGCCTTCCTGCGGGAGCTCATCGAGAGCCTGCGGCAGCGGCTGGGCCGCGCGCTCCCCCTGGAGTTCCGGATGGACGCGGCCTTCTGCCAGCGCGACGTCTTCCGCCTGCTGGCCGCGCGCCGCTGCGCGTACGCCATCAAGGTCGGGTACTGGAGCTGGTTGCCCCTCAAGGCGCTCGCCGCGACCCGCCAGCGCTGGGAGCCCCTCGCGCCCGACGTCGCCGGGTTCATGTCCGACCTGGCCATCCCGCAGTGGAACCTGCAACTGCGGGTCATGCTCTATCGCAAGCATGTGCAGCACGAGACGCCCAAGAATTTCCAGCTCGATCTGTTCACGCCGAACGACGGGCACTTCGAGTACTACGCGGTCGCGACCAACATGGCCCTGGGCCTGCCGGCCCTGTACGCCTTCGTCTGCGGGCGGGGGGTCCAGGAGAAGACCTTTGGCGAGCTCAAGGGCGAGTTCGCCCTCGACGTGGTGCCCACCCGCCACTACGGGGCCAACAGCGCCTGGCAGCAACTGAGCATCCTCGCCCATAACATCGCCCGCAGCTTCCAACTCGACACCCTCGCGGCGCCCAAGCCGCGCTCGCGCAAGCGGACCTACGCCTACGTGCTCCGCAGCATGCGAACGCTGCGCTTCCTGCTCATCGCGCGGGCGGGCCGTCTCACGCGCATCGACGGACGCAACGTCCTGCGCCTGGCGGCCAATCCCGCCACTGAACAGCTCTATACGAAAGTGGCCCATGCTCTGGCGGTCTGATTTATTTTCGGATTGGGGCTAGTACTTCTCGAAGCGCCCCTCGAAGGGAAGGTTAGAGGATGGTCACTCTCGGGTGACAGCGGGGCCCGTCGAGGCCCCCCATGTAACTAATCCCTAATCCCAGAGGTATGCGCGAGGATTGACGGCCTGGCCCTTGACCAAAATCTCGTAGTGCAGGTGCGCGCCGGTCGAGCGCCCCGTGTTGCCGGACCACCCGACGACCGCGCCACGCTCGACCCGCTCGCCCGACTTGACGCTCGTCCGCGAGAGATGGCCGTACACGCTCTTGATGTCTTGACCGTGGTCGAGGATGACCGTGATGCCGTACTCCTGGTACGTCCCCGCCACGGTGACGGTTCCACCCGCAGGCGCGCGCACCGGGGTGCCGTGCGTGGAGCGGATATCGAGACCGCTGTGAAACTCCGTGCCCTGCGCCCACGGTGACTGCCGCATGCCGAACTCGGAATTGACGGCGCCGCGTACGGGCCAGCGCGACGGCAGGGCCGCCAGCGCCTTGCCGGCCCGAGCCACGAGCCGGTCCAGGGCCTTGAGGCTCTCACCCTGCTCCGCCACGCTCTCCGCGAGGCGCTCGAGCTCGTCGCGCGGGGAGAGCCGTCCGGTCACGCGGTCCGCGCGGAGCGCGCCGCCGCCGATCGCGCGGTCGCGACCGCCAGGCTGGAGCTCCGGGCCGAACGGCTCCCAGATGCGCGCGTGGAGGTCACGCCAGCCCGTCATCTCCTGGCGCAGCTCGACGACGCGCCGATTGAAGGAGTCGATGGTCGCCTGTTGCTCGGCGATCTGCTGTTTGAACGTCCGGGCCTCGACCGTGAGCTGCCGAAGCTGCACCCAGTCTCCGAAGAGGGCACCGAATGTCGTCACCGCGATCGCGACTCCGGCGAAGGCGGCCAGGGCCGCGGGCCGCGGGAAGTTGAAGCGGACGACGCGGGTGCCGTCGCCCCGAACGATGAGCAGGCTGAACTGCTTGCGGCCCGGCGAGCGCGTGCGCCTCTTGACGACATTGGCCGCCGAGGGTTGGGCTGGCTCGATTGCCGGCCCGGGCAAACTGTCAACAAACGACTCCGGGTGACCCACGGCAGGTAGGAGGGGGCAAAGGGCGTGCCGGAAGGTCTGCCCTGAACAATCAAAGACTTGGGAGACAGGGCCCCTGCCATTACGGCAATCCCGCGACACTCCGCGACACTCTGTGTGTCGGAGCTGACGCCTAACCTCGCGTGGGAACGTCGTTTCTTGACACCCCGCGTCGCCAACGAGTATCATTTCAGGGCGAGCTCGAAGAGGAGTTCCCCATGGACGAGTTCTACCGAATCAAGCGCCTGCCGCCGTACGTCTTCGCGATCGTCAACGACCTCAAGGGCAAGGCGCGAGCTCGGGGCGAGGACGTCATCGACCTCGGCATGGGCAATCCGGACATGCCGACGCCGAAGCACATCGTCGACAAGCTCGTCGAGGCCGCGAAGAATCCCAAGAACCACCGGTATTCCGCCTCGCGCGGTATCACGCGCCTGCGCGTCGCGATGACCAAGTGGTACCGCGACCGCTACGCGGTGGAGCTCAATCCGGATTCCGAAGTCATCGCCACGATCGGCGCCAAGGAAGGCCTGGCGCATCTGGCGCTGGCCGTGCTCCAGCCGGGCGACGGCGCGCTCGTGCCGAACCCGACCTATCCGATCCATTCCTACTCGGTCGTCATCGCCGACGCCGATCTCCGCTCGGTGCCACTCACTCCCGACGGCGATTTCTTCGCGCGGCTCGAGGAAACCGCCAAGCTGGCGTGGCCGAAAGCCAAGCTCCTGATTCTCTCGTTCCCGCACAACCCGACGACCATGTGTGTGGACCGCGACTTCTTCGTGAAGGTCGTCGACTTCGCGCGCGAGCACCGGCTGATGGTCGTCCACGACTTCGCATACGCCGACTTCACGTTCGACGGCTACACGCCCCCGTCGTTCCTCGCGGTCCCGGGGGCCAAGGACGTCGGCGTGGAGATCTTCTCGACCTCGAAGTCGTACAACATGGCAGGCTGGCGACTGGGGTTCGTGTGCGGCAACGCGCGGATGGTCGGCGCGCTCGCGCGTATCAAGTCCTACCTGGACTACGGCGCCTTCCAGCCCATCCAGATCGCCGGCATCGTGGCGCTGGAAGCCGACCAGAAGTGCGTCGCCGAGATCGTCGAGGTCCACCGCAAGCGGCGTGACGTGCTGGTGGACGGGCTCAACAAGCTCGGCTGGAGCGTGCCGACGCCGAGGGGCACCATGTTCGTGTGGGCGCCGATCCCCGAGGCCTTCCGCAGCCTGGGCTCCCTCGAGTTCTCCAAGCTCCTCATCCAGGAGGCGAAGGTGGCCGTGTCGCCGGGCATCGGCTTCGGCGAGTATGGCGAAGGCTACGTCCGCTTCGCGCTCGTCGAGAACGAGCAGCGAATCCGCCAGGCGCTGCGCGGACTCAAGCACCTGAGCCGCTGACCGAGCCGACGGAGATCCGCCAGTGACCGGCGTGAGCGACGTGCGCATCGGCCTGCTGGGCCTCGGCACCGTCGGCGCCGGGGTCGTGAAGATTCTGCAAGCCCGGCGGGAGATGCTGGAAGAGCGCGCCGGCGCCCGCCTGACGCTGGCCGCCGTCGCCGACACGGACCTCACCCGCGCTCGCGAGGGCCTCGAGCTCAAGACGCTGCCCATGACCGGCGACGCGGCCCGCGTCCTCGCCGACCCCTCGATTCACGTCGTGATCGAGCTGGTCGGCGGCCTCGAGCCCGCGCGGACGTTCATCTTGCGCGCGCTCACCGCCCGCAAGCACGTGGTCACCGCCAACAAGGCGCTGCTTGCCCATCACGGCGCCGAGCTCTACGAGGAGGCGCGACGTTCCCGCGTCGCGCTCGGCTTCGAGGCGGCGGTGGCCGGCGGCATCCCGCTGATCCGCGCCGTCAAGGACGGACTGGTCGCCAACCGTGTGCTGTCGCTGGCGGGCATTGTCAACGGGACCTGCAACTACATCCTGAGCAAGATGACCGACGAGGGCCTGGACTTCTCGCTGGTCCTCAAGGAGGCTCAGGCGCACGGCTACGCCGAGGCCGATCCGACGCTCGACATCGAGGGCATGGACTCCGCCCACAAGCTGCAAATCTTGGCCTCGCTGGCCTTCCGCACCTTCGTGGACCTCAAGCACATCCACACGGAAGGGATCACCCTCGTCACCGCCCAGGACATCGACTACGCGCGCGAGCTCGGCTACCGGATCAAGCTCCTGGCGATCGCCAAGGCGACGGCGGCCGCCGGCGCGGCCGGCGCCGGCGCCGCCGGCGACGGCGCCGCCGGTGTGGAGGTCCGCGTGCACCCGACGATGATCCCCGCCGCCTCCCCACTGGCCGCCGTATCCGGCGTCTTCAACGGGATCTTCCTGACCGGCGACGCGGTCGGCGACCTCATGTTCTACGGGCGAGGCGCGGGACAGATGCCCACGGCGTCGGCGGTGCTGTCGGATGTGGTGGAGATCGCGCGGCGCATCGCGCACGGCATCCCGGCGCTCCCCCTCGAGCTGCCGTCGGTCGGCCCGACGGCGCTGCCGCTCACGCCGATGGAAGCGATCCGGTGCTGCTACTACCTGCGCGTGACCGCCCAGGATCGGCCCGGCGTGCTGTCCCGGGTCGCCGGAATCCTCGGCGAGAACGACATCTCGATCGCCAACGTGATCCAGAAAGGTCGCGGGACTCGCGAGGCCGTCCCCGTGGTGATGCTGACCCACGAGGCGCGTGAGCGCGACATGCGAGCGGCGCTGGCGAAGATCGACCGGTTGCGCGACGTCGCCGCCGCGACGATGATGATCCGCGTCGAGGGTGGTTCCGCGTGAAGCTGTGGCGCGGCGTGATCGAGGAATACCGGGACTTCCTCCCGGTGACCGACAAGACACCCGTCGTCACGCTGTTCGAGGGCAACACCCCCCTCGTCCCGGCGCCCCGGCTGGCCGAGGCGACCGATGCGCGCATGCAGATCTACCTCAAGTGCGAGGGGTTCAACCCGACGGGCTCGTTCAAGGACCGCGGGATGACCGTCGCCATCTCCAAGGCGCTCGAGACGGGCTCGCGCGCCGTCATTTGCGCCTCGACCGGCAACACCTCGGCGTCGGCGGCCGCGTTCGCGGCGCGCGCCGGCATCCGCGCGTTCGTCATGGTGCCGAAGGGCTCGGTCGCGCTCGGCAAGCTCTCGCAGGCCGCAATCCACGGCGCCAGGGTCCTCACCGTCGAGGGCAACTTCGACCAAGCCCTGACGATCGTCCGTCAGATCGCCGAGCGGCACCCGGTCACGCTCGTGAACTCCGTGAACCCGTTCCGGCTCGAGGGGCAGAAGACCGGGGCCTTCGAGGTCTGCGATCAGCTCGGCCGGGCGCCGGACTATCACTTGATCCCCGTCGGCAACGCCGGGAACATCACCGCGTACTGGCGCGGCTACCGCGAGTACCACCGGGCGGGACGCATGAAAGAGCTGCCGCGGATGGTCGGCTTCCAGGCGGCGGGCGCGGCGCCGATCTACGAGAACCGGGTCGTCGAGGAGCCGCGGACGGTCGCGACCGCGATCAAGATCGGGAACCCCGCGTCCTGGGGTCCGGCGCTCGAGGCCATGAAGGACTCCCGAGGCTGGATCGACATCGTCACCGACGAGGAGATTCTCCGCGCCTACCGCATGCTCGCCCGCGAGGAGGGCATATTCATGGAGCCGGCATCGGCGGCGACCGTGGCCGGGTTGATCAAGTCGATCAAGGCGGGCCGCTTCGAGTCCGGGTCGACCCTCGTCCTCACCCTCACCGGCCATGGGCTGAAGGACCCGGACACCGCGCTCGAGTCCGCGTCGCGCCCGACGGCGGTGCCGCCCCAGGTCGACGCCGTCCTGGCCCAGCTCGGCCTCTGAGCCGGCTCAAGGTCGCGCTCGGCGTCGCGATCAGCGTCGCCCTCCTCGTCTACCTCTTCCGCAGCGTCGATCTGCCAGAGCTCAGCCGCCAGCTGCGCGGCGCCCACTGGGGTTGGATCCTGGTCGCGACCGCGATCGCGCCTCTCCAGATCTGGGTGCGCGGCCGGCGCTGGTGGTATCTCTTCCCGCCGGGCTCCAACCCCCCGGCCCTGACGCCGGCCATGATGATCGGCTACATGGCCAACAACGTGCTCCCGCTCCGCGCTGGCGAGGTCGTGCGTGTCTACATGGTCGCCCGGCGCTGGAGCGTGCCTGACTCGAGCGCGGCGGCGCGCGCCCATCCCTTCTGGACGACGCTCGCCACGCTCGTCGTCGAGCGGGTCCTGGACAGCCTGGTCGTCGTGCTCATCTTCGCGCTGCTGGTCCTCGTCATCCCGGTGCCGAGGTTTCTCGAGGTAGCCGCGCTCGTCGTGCTGGCCATCGACCTCGTGGGCATCGCGGTCCTGATCGGGCTCGTCGTGGCACCGGACGGCTGCGCTCGGCTCATCGCTCGGCTCGCACGTCGCTGGCCCGCGCTCCAGCGGCGAGCGATCACGGTCTTCGAAACGTTCGTCCACGGCCTCGACGGCATCCGCACGCCGTCCCATGCGGTGCCGCTGGTCTTCTGGACCACCGTCGTCTGGCTCGTTCCGGCCCTGGCCGCCTGGACGATGCTCCTCGCGATGGACCTCCACCTGCCCTTCATCGCGGGCTGGGCGGTGCTCGCCTTCGTCGGGCTCGGCGTCTCCATCCCGTCCGCCCCGGGCTACGTCGGCGTCTTCCACGCCGCCGCGGTGCTCGCGGTCGGCCTCTTCGGCGTGCCGCAGTCGACGGGGGTCGGCTACGCGCTGCTCTACCACGCGAGCCAGATCCTGCCGGTCACGCTGCTCGGCTGGCTCTACCTGCTGCGCGAGCAGGTCAGCCTTGGCGAAGCCGCGCACGCGCGATCGTTGGAGCGGGATCCGGGAGGCCGGCGCGGATGATTGTCGCGGGGGCCGCGAGGTCGGCTTTGACCGAGGGTGGGCCGAGAAAGAAGTGATCCGGCTCCGCTGCTGGTGGCGCCGGGGCGGCCGCTCAACGTGGTAGATTTCTTCTAGCATGGCGCTGCTCGTCCAGAAGTTCGGGGGATCGTCCGTCGCCGACGCGGAGAAGATCACCAATGTCGCGCGGCGCGTCGTCGCCAGCGCGCCCGGCAACCAGCTGGTCGTCGTGGTCTCGGCCATGGGCAAGACGACCGACAGTCTCCTGGCGCTCGCCCGCCAGATCTCCGCGACCCCCGACCCGAGAGAGATGGACATGCTGCTCTCGACAGGCGAGCAGGTCACGATCGCGCTCCTGGCGATGGCGCTGCAGTCCCTCGGGCTCAAGGCGCGCTCCTTCACCGGGCCCCAGGTCGGCATGCGGACCGACCACTCGCACACCCAGGCCCGCATCACCCAGATCGATGCCGACCGCGTGCGACGAGCGCTCGACGCCGGCGAGATCGCCGTCGTGGCCGGATTCCAGGGCCTCTCCGACCAGGAGGAGATCACCACGCTCGGGCGCGGCGGCTCGGACCTCACCGCGGTCGCGCTGGCGGCGGCGCTGAAGGCGGACGTGTGCGAGATCTACACCGACGTCGACGGCGTCTACACGGCCGACCCGAACATCGTCCCCGACGCGCGGAAGCTCGCCCGCGTCGCCTACGACGAGATGCTCGAGCTGGCGAGCCTCGGCGCCCGCTCCGTGGAATTCGCCAAGAAATACGGCGTCACGGTCCACGTGCGCTCCACGTTCCGGCCGGACCCGGGCACGCTCGTGACGAAGGAGGAGCACGGCATGGAACAAGCGGTGGTCACCGGCGTCACCCACGATCGGAGCCAGGCGAAGATCTCCATTCTGCGGGTGCCCGACCGGCCCGGGATCGCCGCGCGGGTCTTCGGGGCGATCTCCGCCAAGAACATCGTCGTCGACATGATCGTTCAGAACATCAGCCAGGACGGCTACACCGACATGTCCTTCACCCTGCCGCGCGGCGACCACGCCCGGGCGGTCGCCGAGCTGGGCGACGTGGCGCGCGAGATCGGCGCGCGCGGGATCGCGCACGACGAGCGGGTCGCCAAGGTCTCCATCGTCGGCGTCGGCATGCGCAGCCACTCCGGTGTCGCGTCGACGATGTTCGCGGCGCTCGCACGGGAGGGCATCAACATCCAGATGATCTCGACGTCCGAGATCGCCGTCTCGTGCGTCATCGAGGACAAGTACGCCGAGCTGGCCGTGCGGACCCTGCACGACGCGTTCGACGTCGCCCGGGGCGTGACGCGATGAGCACGGGCAAGGCGGCCGTCTTCTTCGGTCCCGGCAAGCCCTTGGTGGCCCTTCGACCGGCTCATCTCGCACAAGTATCCGCTCGAGAAGATCAATCAAGCCTTCGCCGACTCCGAGTGGCACGCGAAGGACACGACCAGCATCACGCGCGCCGCGCTCGTCCCGTGAGGGCGCGGCGCCCGGCGGGGTGACCGGCGCGCGCCGGCCACCCCGCCCCCGGGCGTTACGCGCGCTTGAGCTCGTTGCGGTCGATCGGAAGCTTCCGGACGCGCTTGCCCGTGACGGCGAAGATCGCGTTGGTCACGGCCGGGGCCACGGTCGGCACACCGGGCTCGCCCAGACCGCCCGGGGGCTCGCCCGAATCGAGGATGTGCACGTCGACCATCGGCATCTCGTTGATGCGGAGCATCTGGTAGTCGTGGAAGTTCGACTGCTGCACGCGGCCGCGGTCGATCGTGATGTTCCCGTAGAACGCGGCCGTGAGGGCATAGACCGCGCCGCCCTCCATTTGCGCCTTCACCGCGTCGGGATTCACGGCAAGGCCCGCGTCGATCCCGCAGACGAGCCGGTGAACCTTGACGGCGCCGTCCGGCGCCACCGAGACCTCCGCCACGGTGGCGGCATAGCTTCCATACGAAAAGACGACGGCGATGCCGCGGCCGCGGCCGGCCGGCAGCGGCGTACCCCAGTTGGCCCGGCTCGCGACCAGTTCGAGGATCGCCTTGTGACGCGGAGACTTGCCGAGCAGCGCGCGCCGGTACTCGAAGGGGTCTTTGCCGGCCGCGTGCGCCAGTTCGTCGATGAAGCTCTCGACAATGAAGCCGTTCTGAGAGGAGCCCACCGAACGCCAGAACCCGAGCGGAACGCCGAACTCCTTGTGCACGTACTCGA
>Ga0209761_1003129_pt1 | contig 10926 bp, 8 predicted proteins | sample GraSoi013_1_40cm_4_FD_185818 | JGI IMG/M metagenome (GOLD analysis project Ga0209761, IMG submission 185818) | Grasslands soil microbial communities from the Angelo Coastal Reserve, California, USA - Sample 09_25_2013_1_40cm (SPAdes) (version 2) | ecosystem: Environmental > Terrestrial > Soil >... | reverse complement strand
CGTCGTCGATCGGGTAGCGATAGGCGCCGGTGCTGATCGACGGGAACGCGATCGACCGCACCCCGTGCTGCGCGGCCAGCGCCAGAGCGGTCACGTAGCAGCTGCGGAGCAGCGCGGGCTCGCCGCGGCTGCCGCCGCTCCAGACCGGACCGACGGTGTGGAGCACGTAGGTCGCCGGCAGCCGATAGCCCTTCGTGATCCGCGCTTCGCCCGTCGGGCATCCGCCGATCGTCCGGCATTCCTCGAGCAACTGCGGACCCGCCGCGCGGTGGATCGCGCCGTCCACTCCGCCGCCGCCAAGGAGGGTGGTGTTGGCGGCGTTCACGATCGCGTCCACGCGCTGCGTGGTGATGTCGCCTTGGACGGCTTCGATGGTGGCCAGCTCCATCCGGTGCCTACCGTGAAGTGCGCGCGCTATCCGCCGCTTGCGCCACTCGAGCGAAGTCGCCGAGGCCCGGCCACGTCAAGTGGTCCATCCTGCCGGCGGCGCCGAGGGCGAAGGTGATGAGGTCCTCTCCCTCCTCGGGGTCACGCCATTTCGATTTGAAGGTGTCGAAGTGCCAGTGACGCAAGTCGCCGGTGTAGAAGGGACCGAAGCGCATCATCAGAGCGCTTTGCTCGAGCGTCACCGTGACATCACCATACATCTCATTACGGTAGGAGCCGGCGTACGCCGCGAGATCGAGGGTAGGCTTGGTGCCGGTGACTCGCTCGTGCTCCTGCTTCGCCTCGTCGGCGCTGTCGCGCGCCATCTGATCGTTCCGAACCCGGCGCAACTCGGCGCTCCAATCGGCCGCCGGTCCGCCGAGGTAGGCATCCACCACGCGCAGGAACAGGGCGTTGGTGAGCGCGCGTCCCGGCTCGCCACCATTGGTGAGTACGACAACGCCGAGCCGCTCCTCGGGTGCGAGGCCGACGAGGGCGCGGAAGCCGTCGATCGCGCCACCATGAAAGACGAGCTTACGCCCGCGGTAGTCGGCGAGCGACCAGCCGAAGCCGTACGCGGCGAAGTGCGTCGACGGGCGCAGTCGCTCCGTGATGCTGTCGAGCGGGACGAGCGTCTGGGGCGCGTGCATCTCCTTCATGGCGGCCGCGGAAATGAGGCGCGCGCCGCGGTAGGAGCCGGTCCCCAGCTGCAGTCGCAGCCACTGCGCCATGTCGAGCACGTTCGAGTTGATGGCACCCGCCGGGCCGATATTATCGATGTTGCGCCAGGCGACCGGCTGCTCCTTGCCCGCGACGCGCTCGTGCGGCGTGGCGACGTCCGCCGCCCGGGCGAGCGCGGTGACGCTCGTGTTCGTCGCGGTCATGCCGAGGGGGGCGAAGAGGCGCCGTTGCACGAAGTCGTCCCAACTCATCCCGGTGACGGCCGGGACGAGTTGGCCTGCCGCGAGGAACATGATGTTCTGGTAGCCGTAACGGCTGCGGAAGCTCCAGCTCGGCTTGAGGTAGCGAATGCGCCGCAGCACCTCATCGCGGTCGTAGGGCGTCGCGTACCAGAGGGCGTCGCCGCGCATCAGGCCGCTGCGGTGGGTGAGCAGGTCGCGGACGGTGAGCTCGCGGGTGACGTACGGATCGTACAGCTGAAAGCCCTTGAGGTACTGCGTCACGGGATCGTCCCACGCCAGCTTGCCGGAGTCCGCCAGCATCGCGAGCGTCGCCGCGGTGAACGCCTTGGTGCAGGAGCCGATGGCGAACAGGGTGCGTGGCGTGACCGGCGCGGGATCCCCGAGCTTGCGTACGCCGAAGCCTTGCGCGAAGACGACCGAATCATCCTTCACGACCGCGATGGCCAAGCCGGGGATGCCCCAATCCGTGACCGCCTGGGACGCGTAGGCGGGGAGATCGCGCAACGCGCGCGGCGGCCGAGCCTGCTGGGCGAGCAGGGCCCGCGCGCCAAGCAGGCCCAGCACGGCGAAGGTCAGAGAAACCGTCCTCCGGGGGGGCGTGGGCATCAGCAGACCTCCTGGTTCCGGGAGCACGCGCGGCGCATGGCTTCCCAAGCTACCTTCCGCCGCGCGACGAGCAACCGCATTGTTGACCCGTGGCAGGCCGGGACCTGATCGAACGCGTGCGCAAAGCGCTCGGGGATCGCTACAACGTCATCACAGCGGTGGGGCGGGGCGGGACCGCGGCCATCTTCGGCGCCTACGACGCCGCCGGTCGCAAAGTCGCCATCAAAGTATTGCATCCCGAACTCACCGTGTCGGTCGCCGCCGACCGGTTTCTGCGCGAAATCCGTTACGCCTCCCAGCTGCATCACCCCCACATCGCCCCGCTGCTCGACAGCGGGGAGACCGAGTACCTCCTCTGGTACGTGATGCCGTACGTGCCGGGAGAGACGCTGCGCCAGGCGCTGCGGCGCGACCGGATGTTGCCGGTGGGCCGCGGGGTGTGCATTGCCTGTGAAGTGCTCGAAGCGCTGAGCCACGCGCACGAGCACGGCCTCGCCCACCGCGACATCAAGCCGGACAACATCGTCCTGGCCGCCGAAGGCGCGGTGCTGGTGGATTTCGGCATCGCGCGGGCGATCGCCCACTCGGGAGAGGATCGCGTGACCCGCAGCGGCTTCGTCGTCGGCACGGAAGAGTACATGAGCCCGGAACAGGCGGCGGGCGCGCCGGACATCGACGGGCGGACGGATCTGTACTCGCTCGGCGTCGTGTTATTCGAGACGCTGGCCGGACGTCCCCCGTTCTCCTCGCCCAGCGCCGCCGCGGTACTGGACATGCAGCAACATCACGCGCCGCCGGACCTGCGCTCCCTGCGCCGGGACGCGCCCAAGTCCCTCGCCGCGGCGATCACGAAAGCGCTCGCGAAATCCCGGGGGGAGCGCTGGCAAACCGCGCTCGAGATGCGGGGGGCGCTGCAACCCTTCAGTCTCGGACCGTGACATGACCGCCGGACGGAGGCTCTCGCCTCCCTAGGTCCACGTCGGGGCGCTCGATGCCGTTGCCCGCGCTCGAGCGGCGGCGGCCGACACGGGAGGGGGGCGGTTGGCTCCAGCCCGCCAGGCGGAGCACGTCGGCGGTGCGGCGGCCGGCCTCAGTCGTCTCGGCGGGGGTGCCCGCAGTGCTCGAGGCCAGGTCGAGCCAGCCGAGCGCCTCCTCGAAGGCATACCGCGCCGCGGCGGCCTCGCTCGCCAGCAGCGTGTACCGGTAGGCGACGGCAGGCTCGCCGCCGCGCTCGGCATGGCGCGCAATGTCTCCCGCGACCTCTCGCGGGTCGGCCGAGGCCACGATCGTCACCAACGCGAGCGCGATCGCCCGATGTAATTCCCGCCGGCGCGCCGGTGTCAGGCTCTCCCGCACGACGTCCGCGATCACCGGATGGGCGCAGCGGTACGCGCCACGCTCCTCGACGAGCAGCCGGCGGTCCACCAGCGCGTCGGCCAGCGCGGCCACGCGCAGCCGCGACATCCCGTGCACATGCGACAGTAGGTCGGAGCTGGTGTCGCGGCCCGCCACCGCGATGGTGGCAAGCAGATCCCGCAACTCGTAGGGCAGGCGACCCACGCGCTCCAACAGCACAACGCGCACCGAGCCCGGGAGCACCACGCCGGGGCCGGGGGACGCGTCCTGGGCCGACGGCGCCCGCCACTCCCCCGTCGCCGGATCGGCCTCGAGCATGCCCTGGGCGAACAGCGCCTTGAGCAGCTCGATCACGTGGAACGGGTTGCCGTCGCTGACTTCGTGGAGGCGGCGGGCGAGCCGGCGCCCCGCGCCCGGGGCTTGCAGGTGGCCCAGCTGCCGGATCATCTGCCACACCTCATCTTCGCCCAGCGGCGCGAGTGAGATCGCGACCGCCGAGGGCCGAGTGCGCAGTGCGCGGCACAGCCGGGCGGCCGGGGCGTCCCGCTCGAGCTCCCCGAGGTTCAACGTCACGACCAGCGCCAGCGGCACTCCCTCGCAGCGCCGCGCCAGGAAGTGCAGCAGGGCGCACGTCTCTCGGTCGCACCATTGCAGATCGTCGATCAGAACGAGCGTGGGCCGCTCGGCGGCGAGCGCCAGCAGCAGCTGGGTGACGCCCTCGAATAGCCGCCACCGCTCCGCCGCGTCGGCCGGCGCCAGGGGCTCCCGCAGCGACGGGTATCGCCGGCGCAGCTCCGGCACGAGCCGCGTGACCTCGGTGAGCCATTCGGGCGCGGTCCCCGACGCGCCCGGCGCATCGAGCCCGTCGCGCAGCGCTTCCACCACCGGCCCGTAGGGCATGCCGGTCTGCGTGTCGTAGGCGTGTCCCCGGAGGACGGTGGCGCCCTCGAGCCCGGCCCAGCGCAGGAACTCCTCGGCGAGCCGCGTCTTCCCGACGCCGGCGTCGCCATCGATCAGGACGACGCGTCCCGCGCCGCGCACCGCCGCCGCCCACACCTGCGTCAGCGTGCGCCACGGCCCCTCGCGCCCGACCAGCCGCGCCTCTAAGTCCGGATCCGAGGCCACCTCATCGGCGTCCGCTGACCGCTCTCCCCCTGCTTCACGCTCGATCCGGCGCGCGAGCTGCTGCAGCGCGGTGCCCGGCTCGGCCTGCACATCCCGCGCCAGCCGAGTGCGGAACTCCGCGAAGCGGGCGAGCGCCCCGCCGCGGTCACCCGCAAGATACAGCGCCTCGATCGCCAGGCGCGCCGCCTCCTCCGAGCAGGCGTCGCACTGCAGCCAGCGATCGGCCCACGTCGCGCTCTCCGTCCAATGCGAGCGCGCGAACGCGCCCCGCGCGAGCGCGCGCAGCACCTCCGCGTAGCGCTGGAGCAGCCGGCGGCGCGTGGCCGTGGCCCATTCCTCGAACGACGGCGCATGGCGCAGGGAAAAGCCCGCCAGGAACCTCGGGACGTCGAACTCGGCGGCGCGGGGGGAGCCGGCCGCGGCGGCGGCGAGGAAGGCGGCCACGTCACACTCCACAGGCCCCCGCAGCTCGACGCTGGTGCGGTCCACGTGCAGGGCCTCGCCCACCGCGGTCCGCAGACGCTTCAGCGCCTGGCGCAGCGATGCGCGGGCCGCCTCGTCCGGAGAATCGCCCCACAAGAGTGCCGCGAGCTCCTCGCGGCTGTGCGAACCGGGTTCGAGGGTGAGGTACGCGAGCAGGGCCAGACCTTTGGCCGCGCCGACGCCATGCGCGGTCGAGCCGTGCGGCAGGGCGACGGACGGCTCCCCGAGCAGGCTGATCGCGAGCGCCGGCATGACGGCCACTCCTAGGGCAGGGCCCCTCTAACCTACCGGTGCGTCACGGTGCGGCAAGCACCCCGTCACGACGTTTTCACGGTGGCGGGGCATCTTTGTTGCCCGTGGCAGGCACAATGATGTAACCCCTTTGAGGAGCACACTTATGGCCGGCACCAAGGACTCGATCCGCATCAACCTGACCCCGGAGCAGCGGGAGCTGGTCCGCAAGTCGACCGGCAAGAACGCCGAGGCGCTCGAGTTGACGGCGCAAGAGCTGGAAGAGCGGATCGCCCCGATGCAGTGGGGAGCGGTGCAGGAGTTGTAACCGGTAGCGCAGCACAACGTAAACCCTTTCAGGAGTGACCTATGGCAACCGACAAGAGCGCGGTCCACATCAAGTTGACGCCGGAGCAGCGGGAGCTGGTTCGCAAGGCGACCGGCAAGAACGCCGAGGCGCTCGAGTTGACGGCGCAGGAGCTGGAAGAGCGGATCGCTCCGGAGACGCTGTTCAACGAGTAGGCGTAAGTTCCCCAAGGCGCTCCGTAAGTCGGGGCGCCGAAGCGTTTTCGCAGTGCCGGACCGGCGCACCACCGGTCCGGCACTTGTCGTCTCGCCCTCGGGCCGCTTGACACTCCTGGAGCAGGCCCACCTTTTCCCACATGGCTGACGATCTGAGCGCCCCGCCGGTCCACACCGAGGACGTGCGCGACGAACTGGAGCGGCTGCGCCTGCTCCACGCCATCAGCCAAGACTTCAGCTCCTCCCTCGATTTCGACGAGTTGCTCCCCAAGGTCTTCGACAGCGTGCTCTCGGCCGTCGGCGCCCAAGGCGGGTCCATCTGGATCGCCGAGGGGGGGGGCGACGTGCTGCGCTGCCGGCTGGCGCTGGGCAGCGCGAGCCAAAAGCTGGTCGGTACGGAAATGCCCGTAGGCACCGGGTTCGTCGGCGATGTGGCGCGGAAGCAACGCACCACGATCGTGCAGGACGCCATGCAGGACGCGCGCTTCCAGCAGCGGATCGACCGCTCGAGCACGATGGTCACGACGACCGTGATGGCGACCCCGATGATCGCCAAGGGTGTCACGGTAGGCGCCATCCAGGTCGCCAACAAGGTGACCGGCGACGGCATCTTCGACGACCGCGACCGCGAGCTGCTCGAGGGGCTCGCGGCGAGCGCGGCGGTGGCCCTGCGCAACGCGCAACTGCATGCGGTGGAGAGGCGAGCCCACGACCTCGCCGTGCTGCTCGAGATCAGCCGGGAGATCACCGCGACGCTGGACCTCGACCGGGTACTGCAGTCGGTGGTGAACCTCGCCTCGCGCGCCTTCAGCTTCGACCAGGCGGCGGTCGGGCTGCGCGCCAAAGCCGGGTGCGAGATCCGGGCGATCGCCGGGCGCGACCAGGTGGATGCCAAGAGCGAGCAGACCCAGCGTCTCGCGGGGCGGGGCGCGTGGACCCTGGAGCGCGGTGAGACGTTCTACATCCGCGATCGGGCAGAGCCCGTCACTGATGCCGAGCGGGCCTTCGTCGCGGCGTTCGGCGAGGACCTCGAGGCCGACGAGGTGGCGAGCGGCCTCTACCTACCGCTCAAGGACGAGGAAGGGCCGCTCGGCGTGCTGCTGTTCGAGGCCAAGCGCGCCGACTTCGCCGGCCCGACGCAGCGCGAGCTGGCGGAAATCCTCGCCAACCAAACCACGGTCGCGCTGCGCAATGCGCAGCTCTATAACCAAGTCCCACTGGTCGACGCCCTGGGGGCACTCGCCGCGAAGAAACGGGCCCTCATGCGGGTGCCGCAGCAACGGCGGCGGCTGTACATGGCGGCGACGGCGGCCACGCTCGCGGCCGTGACCCTGCTCCGCTGGCCCCTGCGCGTCGCGGGCGACCATCCCAGCTTCCGCGCCTCCACCTACGCCGAAGCGCGGACGCTGGTGCCCGGAACGGTGGAGCGCGTGCTGGTGCGGGAGGGCATGGCGGTGGCGCGGGGCGCGCCGCTGCTGCAACTGCGCGACGTGGAGTTGCGCGCGACCCGCGGCGCGGCAGCAGCGGACGCGAGCGTCGCCGAGCGACAAGCCGCGCAGGCCGCGAGCCGGGGTGACGCGGGTGAGGAGCGGTTACAGCGCACCCGCGCCCAGGCGCTGCGAGAGCAGGTGAAGCTCCTCGAGGAGCAGGTCGCGGCGACCACAGTGCGGGCGCCGGTGAGCGGCCTCGTCCTGACACCACGCCCCGAGGAACGCGTCGGCGCCCGCCTCGAGGCCGGCGACCTCGTCGTCACCCTCGGCCGCACCGACACGCTCGAGCTCGACTTCGGCGTCCCGCAGCGAGAGGTGGGCCGCGTGACCGAGGGCCAGGCGGTCCGGCTGCGAGTGGATGCGCTGCCGCAGCGCACCTTCGAGGGCCGCGTCAGCTTTCTTGGCCAGCTGCCGACGGACTCGGGGGGCGACGTACAGTACCCGGTCCGGGCGCGCGTCCCCAACACCGATGGCCTCCTCAAACCGGGAATGGCGGCGCACGCAAAGGTGCTCACCGCGTCGGCCTCGGTGGTGGGACGTCTGCTGCGCGGTCCCGTGCGCTGGCTGCGACTGCTGTGGTGGAGGATCTGGGCATGAATCCCCTCCCCTGTCGTGCCGCCGGTATGCTGGCGTGCGCAGCGGCCCTGGCGACCGCCGGCTGCGGGCGCTCGGCCAAGCCGGCGAATGCGGAGGCCACCCGGCCGGACGTCCCGCTGATTACGGCGGACACGACCACGGTCGCCGTGCCCTTGGCTCTGCCGGGGCAACTCTACGTCGAGCACGACGCCATCGTGTACGCGCGCACCAGCGGCGTCGTCGAGTCGATCTACGTGGACATCGGCTCACCCGTGGAGGCCGGACAGCTGCTGGCGCAGCTCGAGAACACCGATCAGGCCATCGCACTGGCCCAGGCCGAGGAGCAGCTCGCCAACACGCGACGCGTCGTCGAGCGCCAGCGCGACCTGGCGAAATCCCGGTCGATTTCGAGCGCGGACTCGGAAGTCGCGGAATTCGAGTTCCAACGGGCGACGCTCGCCCGCCGGCAGGCCCAGCGCAACTACGATCTCACGCGCGTCGTGGCCCCGTTCGCCGGCGCCGTGACGGCGCGGACCGTCCGCCCCGGCCGCCTGCTCGCGGTGGGCGACACCTTGTTCCGCGTCACGGCGCAGCGACCGCTCCGCGTTTCGGTCCACGTCCCCGAAGCGAGCGGCGGTGGGCTGCAGGTGGGCTCGTCGGGGCGGGTGGAGGGCCTGGACGGGACGACGGTGGCGGCGGGCGTAATCCGGGCCTCGCCGCTGATCGATGCCGCCAGCGGCACGCGCGAGTTCGTCCTCCAGCTCACGGATTCCTCCCGGCTGCGCCCCGGGGCGAGCGTCACGGTGCACGTCGGCGCCGAGCGCCGGCACGTGCTCGCGGTGCCGCCGGACGTGATCGCGGAGCAGGGATACGTGCTCGTCTGGGAGAACGGCCGTACCATGCTGCGGGCGGTGACCGTGGGCGCAACCCTTGCCGACGGGCGTCTGGAGATCGTGAGCGGGCTCGCGCCCGGCGAGCAGGTCATCCGCAACGCTCCCCCGCCCTCCCCCCCCTCCCGCCCGCGGTGAGCCGGGCGAAGCTGCGGGCCGATCTCGTCGTCGTGGAGCAGCGCTACCGCGGCGAGCAGACCTACATCGTCAAGGACCCCGAGACCCACAAGTATTTCCGCTTCCGGCCCGTGGAGATGGTGGTGATGCAGGAGCTCGACGGGGAGCGCACCAGCGCCGAGGTGGCCGCGGGGCTCGCGGCACAAGGACTGCCCTTCACCGCGGCGACGGTGGACGGCTTCGCGCGCAAGCTCTCGCAGATGGGGCTGCTCGAGCGCTCCCTGGCGCAGCGCTCGGTCTTGCTGATGGAGCGACTGCGCGCCGAGCGGCACCGCCGCGTGGCGCGCACCCACTACACCGGCAGCCTGCTGCGGATGCGCTGGTCGGTGGGGGATCCGGACCGCATGCTCGACCGCTGGACCCCGCGCCTCAAGTTCTTTTTCTCGAAGCCGTTCTTGCTGCTCTCGGTCGCTCTGTTCGCGGTGTACGGCGTCATCTTCGTTACGCGCTGGCCGCAGCTGTCGCAGGCGATCAAGCAACTGTACACCCTGAGCAGCTGGACCGTCGGCACGGCGGTGCTCTTCTGGCTCACAGCCATCGTGATCATCGCCATCCACGAGCTAGGGCACGGCGTCACCTGCAAGCACTTCGGCGGCCAGGTCCACGAGATCGGCGCGATGCTGATCTACTTCCAGCCCGCCTTCTTCTGCAACGTGAACGACGCGTGGACCTTCCCCGAGCTCCGCGCGCGCCTGTGGGTCACGGCGGCGGGCGCCTGGATTCAACTGGTGGTGGCCGGCCTGGCGGCGATCGTCTGGTGGATGGCAGAGCCGGGGACTCTGGTCTCGCGCGTCGCCCTGTTCTCAGTGGTGATCGGCGGCGCCACGACGGTGCTGGCGAACGCCAACCCGCTGATCCCCCTGGACGGGTACTACGCGCTGAGCGATTACCTCGAGATCCCCAATCTGCGCGCCCGCGCGTTCGGCTACCTGGGGTGGCTGGTGAAGCGGCACGTGCTGCGGCTCGAGGTCCCGGCCCCGCCCGCGGACGAGCGCGAGCGGCACATCTTCTTGATCTACGGCGCGCTCGCGTTCGTCTATTCGGTGAACATTCTCCTGCTGCTCGCCGGCCTCGCGCTCGGGTGGGCCAACCGGACGCTGGGCGCGATCGGCGTCACCCTGTTCGCCCTCGCACTGGCGATGCTCCTGCGCAACCGGCTGCGGGGCGCGGCGCGTGCCGTGGCCACAGCGTTGCGCGAGCATCGGGCGGGCGCGTGGCTGCGGGGGCGCTGGCGCCGGGCGGCAGGCGGCGCGGTCGCGATCCTGGTGCTCGGTCTCCTCGTGCCCTGGCCCATCACCGTGGATGGCTCGTTCACGGCCGTCGCGCCACTACGGCTCGCCCTCAAGGCGCCCGACGATGGCGTGGTCACGCAGATGCAGGTCACCGAGGGCCAGCGAGTAGCAGCCGGGACGCCGCTCGTGACCCTACGCAACATCGTGCTGGAGCAGCAGGTCGTCGTGTGGCGCCGGCTCGCCGACTCGCTCGCCGCGTTGGAGGTGCGGGCGCGCGCGCGCGACCACGCGGCGATCGCGAGCCGCCGTGCCGCTGAGCGGGCCGAGGCGCAGGCCGAGCTCGCCGGCGTCACGGCGCGCCTGCAGGCGCTGGCGCTGCGCGCGCCGATTACCGGGGTCGTGGTGACGCCGCGCCCGGAGGAAACGCTCGGCCGCCGCATGGCGGCCGGCGAGACGGTGCTGCGGCTCGAGGCGACCGATTCGCTGGAGCTGCGCGTGACGCTCGATCGCGCCGGCGCCACTCTGGTACGCAGTGGCCAGCCCGCGGCGCTAATCGCGTACGCCGACGTCGCGCACCCGCTGCACGCCCCCGTGGCGAGCGTCGCGGTCGCGGCGGGGGGGGCAGGTCCGGACGCGCTGGAGGCACGCGTGCGGGTCGGCACCGCGGGGGGGGGGCGCGCGCTCCGACCCGGCGTCACGGGAGAGGCGAAGATCGTGGTGCGGCGCTCGAGCGCGTGGGGCGCGCTGTGGTGGGCGGTGCGCAAGCGGGTGCGCAGCGACCTACTGCTGTGAACGGCGTCGGACAGTCGGACGGTCGGACTGTCGGACGGAGAATCGCTCTTGTGGGTTTGCTGGCCGTCGGCTCGACCGTTCGCCTCTCCGCCCAATG
>Ga0209761_1003127_pt1 | contig 10928 bp, 6 predicted proteins | sample GraSoi013_1_40cm_4_FD_185818 | JGI IMG/M metagenome (GOLD analysis project Ga0209761, IMG submission 185818) | Grasslands soil microbial communities from the Angelo Coastal Reserve, California, USA - Sample 09_25_2013_1_40cm (SPAdes) (version 2) | ecosystem: Environmental > Terrestrial > Soil >... | reverse complement strand
CGGACGGAACAATGACATCGCGCCTTGCGAGGCTCGTCGCCGTGGCCCGGCCTGTTGCCCTGCTGCTGCTCGCCACGTGTAACGAAGACCAGATCCCGTCTGCCACGTCTCCACCGCCCGCCACGCCCCTCGCACCCCCGGCTCCTGTCGCCGCCGTCACCGCCTCCCCCCTCGCCGTCCAACTCATCGGCGCCGGCAACATTGCGCGCTGCGATCGGACCAATGACGAGGCCACGGCGCTGCTGCTCGACAGCTATCCCAGCGCCACCGTGTTCACGGGCGGCGACAACATCAATGGGAACAGCTCGCTGAACAACTACAACACCTGCTACGGGCCGTCTTGGGGCCGGGCGAAAGCGCGGACGCGACCCTCAGTGGGGGAAAAGGACTACAAGACGGCGGGCGCGGCGGGCTTCTTCAACTACTTCGGCACGGCAGGGGGCGACTCGGCGAAGTACTACTACAGCTACGATCTGGGCGCCTGGCACGTCATGGTGTTGAACGACAACATCTCGATGGCTGCTGGCTCGCCGCAGGAGCAGTGGCTGCGCGCGGAGCTGGCCGCGAACACCGAGCAGTGCACGCTCGCCTATTGGCATCATCCGCGGTTCAGCTCTACGGGAACGAACAACCTCGCCTCAGTGAAGCCGCTGTGGGACGCTCTCTACGCGTACCACGCCGACGTGGTGCTGAACGCCCATTACAACAACTACGAACGGTTCGGGCCGCAAAACCCCGCAGGGGCCGCAGACGCCAACGGCGTGCGCGAGTTCATCGTCGGCACGGGCGGCCTGGACCTCCAAAACCCCGGAGGGGCGAAACCCAACAGTCAGGTGCGCAACGGGACGACCTACGGCGTCCTGATGCTCACGCTGGACACGCTCAGCTACTCCTGGCAGTTCCTGCCAATCGCTGGGAAGACCTTCACCGACACGGGGTCTACCGCCTGCCACACGCGGGTCCCGGTGGCGTCGGTGGATGTGAGCCCGGCGTCGGCGAGTGTGCAGGTCGGCGCGACGGTCCAGCTCACCGCGACGCCGAAAGACGCCACCGGCGCTCCCCTCACCGGCCGCACGATCACGTGGACGAGCGCCGACACGAGCATCGCCAAGGTCGACGGCAACGGCCGAGTAACCGGGAAGGCTCAAGGCGGACCGGTCAGCGTCACGGCCACCAGTGAGGGGAAGAGCGGCGCTTCAGCCATCACCGTGGTCACGGTGCCGGTCGCCTCGATCGACGTGGCCCCGGCCACCGCGACGATCCAGATGTACGGGGGCGTGCAGCTCACCGCCACGCCGAAGGACTCGAACGGGAATGCCGTGGGCGGGGCCACGATCGCCTGGGCGAGCAGTGCCCCCGGGGTAGCGGGCGTGAGCACGCGCGGATACGTCGTCGGCGTGGCGCAGGGCACGGCCAGCATCACGGCGACGAGCCAAGGGAAAACGGGCACGTCGACTGTCACCGTACAGGCCGCGTCGGGCCCGCCGGTCCTTGTCGGCGCGGGCGACATCGCGGACTGCTCGCGCTTGAGCCAGGAAGCGACGGCTCGCCTGCTCGACGGCATCGTCGGCACCGTGGCCACCTTCGGCGACGGAGCGTATGAGAACGGTTCCTTTACCGACTACATGAACTGCTACGACCCGTCGTGGGGTCGGCACAAGGCACGCACTCGTCCGGCGACGGGCAACCACGACTACAACTTTGGGAGGGCGGCCGGGGCCCCGGGCTATTACCACTACTACGGCGCGGCGGCAGGCGATTCTGGCCTCGGCTACTACAGCTACGACCTGGGCACGTGGCACATCACGGTCATCAACAGCAGCCTGGACATGAGCGCGGGCTCACCCCAGGAGATGTGGCTGCGCGCAGACCTGGCGGCGCACCCCACCACCTGCGCCCTCGCCTACTGGCACCACCCGCTCTTCAGCTCGGGCGGGAACGGCAGCTCGCCCATGGCGCAGCCGATCTGGCAGGCGCTGTACGATTATGGCGCGGACGTCGTCATCAATGGTCACGACCACGACTACGAGCGCTTCGCACTGCAGGCGCCCACAGGCGCTCTCGACACCGCTCGGGGCATCCGCGAATTCGTCGTGGGCACCGGCGGCAACTCGCTGTACAGCTGGCCGGGCGCCCCGATTGTCAACAGCGAGGCGCGCAGCAACGTGAACTACGGGGTCATCAAGATGACCCTGTGGCCCACGAGCTATGACTGGGAGTTCATACCCGTCGCCGGCGGGACCTTCACGGACAAGGGCAGCGAGCTGTGCCGGTCGGGCACGCCGCTACCGAACCAGCCGCCCGTCGCCAACCCGGGCGGCCCGTACAACTCGGAAGGCACGGTGACCCTGGACGGCAGTCAGTCCCGGGACCCGGACAACAACAACCCGCTGACGTACGCGTGGGACTTGGGCGACGGCACCACCGCCACAACGGCGAGGGTCACGCGCACGTATCCGGCCGGTAGCTACACGGTCACCCTGACCGTCACAGATGCGAAGGGGGCGAGCAGCGGCCCAGCGTCCACGACGGTGACCGTCGGCAACCTCCCGCCGACAGTGAACGCCGGGCCCGATCAGGCGGCGCTGGCCGGGACCGCGTTGAGCCTGCGGGCGACGTTCAACGATCCGGGCCCGACCGACTACCCTTGGTCGTACACGATCGCTTGGGGTGACGGCGGGACGGATGCGGGCGCCACGAGCACCCAGGCCGATCCGATCACCGGGAGCCACGTGTATGCCGGATCCGGGCACTACACCGCGCAGGTCACGGTGACCGACAAGTACGGCGCCGCGGGCTCGGCTCAATTCCTCGTCAAGGTACTCGACCCGAGCAGCGTCGTGGTCTTCTCCGGGGCATCGAACATCGCCACGTGCGGCTGGAATGAACCCGAACTGACCGCAGAGATTCTGGACACCCTGCCGGGGAGCGTGTTCGTGCTCGGCGACAACGTGAACCCCAGCGGGAGCACGGCCAACTACACCAACTGCTACGCCCCCACGTGGGGCCGGCACAAGGCGCGCACGCACCCCGTGGTGGGGAACCACGAGTACGACGTGACGGGGGCGAACGGCTACTACGGCTACTTCGGAGCCGCCACGGGCGATTCCGGCTACTACTACTACAGCTTCGACCTGGGCCCCTACTGGCACGTGATCGTGCTCAACAACACCGCGTCCGTCAACAACGGCGCCGGCTCGGTCGAGGAGCAGTGGCTCAAGGCCGACCTCGCGGCCAGCACGAAGCAGTGCACGATCGCCATGTTCCACTATCCGCTGTTCTTCTCGTCGGACGACCCGAGTTGGCACAGCGCGTCGGGGGTGCTGGCGATCTGGAACGATCTCTATGCCGCGGGTGCGGAGATCGTGCTCAACGGTCAACAGTACGACTACGAGCGCTTCGCGCCGCAAGACCCCGGCGCGAATGCGGATCCGACGCGCGGGATCCGCGAGTTCAACGTGGGGACGGGTGGCTATGCGACGGGCATGCCGTCGTCCATCGCGCCCAATACTGAGGCCGTGTCCGACGCATACGGCGTCTTGAAGCTGACCCTCGGTCCCGACAGCTATATCTGGGACTTCATCCCCGCTCCGGGCTACGGCTTCACCGACCACGGCTCCGGGAACTGCCACTAGCGCGGGCGCCCCCCTCCGGACACCCGCCACTCGGCAACGTAGATGAAATCGCCCAGCGGGGAATCGTCGTAGTTCGCCGCGTTGGCAGCGACATGGATCAGCACGTCCCCGGCGGCGGCCGCGGGGGACTGCCACCGCAGCACCCAACGCGTCTCAGGACCCGAGACGCTGCAGCCCTCCCGCGTCTGCTCGGCGTAGTGTACAGGCTTCGGAGGGGGGCCCGGCACGACGCTCGCCCGGGCGTCACGCGCCTCGAGAACACCCGCCTGTGAGCCCGCCTCCTGCCCGTCGGCCACGCGCGTGGAGAGCTCGAAGCCCGCACGGCCCATCCCCGACCGGCGCAGCACGACGGTGAGCATGTAGGCGCGGCCTGGCTCGTAGCGCCGCGGCAGGCCCTCGATCCGAAGGCTACCGCCGGGTGCATTGAGCGGCTCGTCTTGGTGGCAGGCCCGGCACGTGGGCTCGCCGAAGCCACCGGTGTGGGCGACCGGCGGCCCGTCGTAGTTTGCCTTCCTCCCCCTGCTGCCGCGCGCGGCCGCGACCGTCGCCGCCACGGCGAGCAGCGTGGCGCTAGTGCCGTTCCAACTATTCATGCGTAGAATCGAACTGCGGACTGGGGCGAGCGATCCCGGGAGTCGAGCGCCGCACGTTCGGCCGAAATAAGTTGGAACGGCGCTAGGGAACCGGCGGCGCCACACGGGCACGGCCCAGCGTGTTCGCGTCGCTGCCGAACCAGATCGTCTGCGTCCGCCGGTCATAAAACATGTGCCGCACCGCCCCACCGCCGCTCGGCACGGGCGCCGCCCCTATGAACTGCAACGTGTGAGTGTCGAAGCCGACGAACTGGTTGGGCTGGACTCCCGTTTCCACGACCCACACCCGGTCGCGGTCGTCCGACATCATGGCGTAAGGACGTGCCGCCGCGCCGGCCGGCAGCGGCCACTCCCGCACTTGGTGGGTGACCGGGTCGAAACGGCCGAGGTAGCCTCCGGTGTAGTCCCCGTACCACAGCGCGCCGTCCGACGTCAGCGCGATCCGGCGGGGCCGCGCGGCCGCGCGCGGCAGCTCGTACTCGGTGAGCTGGAACGTGCGCGGATCCACCGTCCCGATCTTGTTCGTCCCGAACAGGTCGAACCACGGCCGGTCGGTGCGGTCGATGACGATGCCGTAGGGACGCGCGTTGGGCGTGGGCACGCGCACCAGCCGGATCTCGCCGCTCGCGACGGTGAGCTTGCCCACGACGTTGCCGACTTGCGCGGTGAACCAGATGTCTCCGTGGCTGTCGAAGACCAGCGTGTGCGGGTCGCGGATCGTGCTGTCGGGCATCGGGTAGCGCGTGATGTGGCCGTCGCGCGGGTCCAACCGCCCGATATAGCCCACCAGGTTGCCGGAGAACCACACGGCTCCCTGCGGGTCTACGAGCAGGTTGTGGGGTCCTGTGCCGGGATCGAGATCGTAGCGCCGGAACTGGTGGCTGGTGGTGTCGAACACCGCGACATAGTGGCCCTGTTGGCCGACGAACCACACCCGGCCGTCGCCCGCGACGTACGGGTCGCGCGGCCGAGAGCGCTCCCACGGCACGGGCCATTCGCTGATGCTGGGTTGCTGGGCGGGGAGCGTGGGAGCGAGCGCGAGCGCGGCTCCGGTCGCGAGGGCAAGACGGGCGATCATGGGGATCTCCGCTGATGAGAGTCGTCTCTCCAACATACGTCTGCCGAACGCCGCGCGTTGGCCGCGCGATCAGTGTCGATACAACACCGTCCCGTCGGCCGCCCTGATCTCGAGAACCTGGCCGCCGCGATCGTGGAACCCCTGCAGCACCACCTGCCGCTCCACGATCCCACTCATCCCCGAGTGCGCGCTCACCGCGAGCCGCGGCATGCGAATCTGCCACTGGTGCACGATCCACGCCCCCGACGGCAGCTTGAGGAACTCGACCGTCCCGCCGATCCGCTCGTTGTCGACGCCGTCGGGAATCCGGGTGTAGCCGTACTCGACCGCGCGCAGCTCGGACGTGCGCTCATCGAGCCAGAGCACTCCCTTCACGTCCGGCCGCGGTCGGTGCGGCACCGGTTCGAAGGACAGGCCGACCAGTCGATCCTCCCCCCCCTCCCCCGGGGACGAGCGGCGGACCAGCGCGAAGCAGTGCGTTGCGAGAAACGTGCTGTCTTGGAGCACCGTCGCGTCGGGGGCGTAGTACCACACGCCGTCCGTGGCGGGGACGATGTAGCCGCGCTCAGCGAGCTCCCCTGGAGGGGCGCTGACGAACGGAGCGAGCGAATAGCCCAGCTGCGTGTCGCCGACTTCCCGGGCGGGCCGCCGGCGGGCCAGGTCCCAGTCGCGCTCATAGGTGGCGGCGCGGTACTGGTAGACCCGTTGACTCGCGGTCCACGCCGCGGCGGCAAGGGCTTTGCGAATCTCCTCCCAGACGGCCGCCGTGGCTTGTTCGCGGTCGGGACGGGTCTGACAGCTGCTGCGCTGGGTCACCACGATGGGCGCGAGCTCGACTCCCAGGGCGCCGACGGCCAAACGCTGCGTGACGGTCAAGCCGTCTGCCACGGTGATCGGGGGAGAAACGAACGCGACGTACCCGATCCGCTCTGAGCGGAGCCGGTAGGCGCCGGGCCGGGCTGCATGGAGGGTGAAGCGCCCGTCGGCCGCGGCGAGGGCGCGGGCCACCTCTCTGCCCTGCTCGTCGAGCAGCACCACGAACCCTTCGCCAACCGGCCCTCCGGTCGCCTGGTCGACGACCTGCCCGACCACCGTCTGCGCCGCAAGGACTGGGAAGGGGGTGGCCAGCGTAAGGAGCAAGAGGAGCGTTCGGGCGCCTACAACCCCACCGACACCCCCAATCGTGCCAGTGACTGTTGGATCGGCACGTCGCCCCCCACCACCCCCCCGGTCCTCTTCCGGTTGACCCGCTGGAAGCCATAGTCGCCCGTGGCCCGGAGGCGGCCGTCGCTGCGCCCAACCGAGATGCCGAGCCCCAGCTCAACGCCGAACCCCGCGCTGCCGCCGCCGGAGAACTTGGAGCCCGCCAGGTAATTGCCCCGCAGCGACAGGCTCGCGCCCGTCCCGATGCTGTAGAGACCGCGCGCGCCGATGCGGACCGCCCCCATCGACTGCGCGGCGAACTCGGGGTCCATCGTCCGTTTGGTGAAGCCGGTCTCGAAGCTCACCTGGTTCGCGATGTACCAGCGCAGGTGCATGTCCACCTGAGTGGACTTGAAGGACGAGTCCGCCCCTCCGCCGTGGGGATCGTAGCTGAGCCTGGTGACCTCGACGTCCACGCCCAGCTTGTGCCAGAACAGCGTGACGGCACCGGCGATGCCGGCGCCCCGGTACACGAGGCTCGAGTCGACCTCGCGGTAGTCGCCGAAGGCACCCTGGACGCCCAGGCTCACGTGCTGCGCTCCGGCGCCGGCGGCGGCGCCGACGCAGAGCGCGAGGCTCACAACGACCAGGCGCCTCATTGCCACCCCCCCCCTCCTCCCCCTCCTCCGGACTTGGGTAGCGGCACCACCTTGAGCGCTACTTGACGCCGCAGGCTCTGGTTCTGCTGCGCGATGTCCGCGTTGCGGCGCACCAGCTGCTCACGCAGCAGCCGGTTGTAGAGAATGTTGCCGCGCGCGGGCTGCGGCGCGGGTTTCTTGAGCGACATGATGAAGCCGGTGAGAATCGCCCCGACGCTCACGGCCGCCAGCTCCCGCCGCGGGGCCGAGCCGAGCCTCGAGCTCTCGAGCGCAAACGTCCCCGCCCCGACAATGCCAGTATAAAGGAAGACCCGCCCCAGGGGCGTCCAGTTGCGTGGCGGCGTCTCTTCTTCCGGCAGGGGCGCGTAGCCGGGGAGCGCGGTCAGGTGGGGCAGCGTGTCCACGGCACCGTGCGTGACCTTGACCGTCTGCGAGGCCGAGAAGGAGTTTTGGCCCGCGGTCGCCTCCACCACGATCAGGTAGTTCCCGTCGGGCACGGGGTCGCCGTTGGGGAGCTGGGCCTGCCACCGCAGGTTGACCTGCCCGGTCGCGACGCTCGAGTCGATCGGCACCGACGTGGCGCCGCTTACCGCCCGCGTGCGCACCCGCGCGGGGCTCGTCACGGTGAAGCGGATCGGCACGAACCCTTTGCCGCCGACGAACGAGGCGCTGTCGACCTGGAGCTGGCGCACGACGAGCACCTGCGACAGCGCCAGCAGGAACGAGCTCGTGATCTTGGGCGAAATCTTGGCGGGGTCGAGCTGCCGGTCGGGGTCGATGAGGATCGCCTGCTTGAAGGCGTCCACCCCTTTCAGCAGCGAGTCGGACGCGCTGTAGGCAAACCCCAGGAGCTCGTAGGCGCGCGCCTGCTCCAGCCCGCTCAGCCGTTCGGTGAGCGCGCGCTTCGCGAGGAGGATCGCCTGGCCGATGTCGAGGTTGTCGTAGGCGGCGAGAGCGCGGCGCAGCGTCGCGTTCTGGACGTTCTGCGCCGGCGCAGCCGTTGGCGACGCGAAGGCCAGTACGAGCAGCCAGCCGAAGTGCCGCATGGGGGCCTCAGCCTTCCGGAATCAGAGGGTACGACTTCCGCACCGTGGCATTCGGGTCGACTTGCACCGTCTCGGTCACAGTCTTGTAGCCGACCCGCTCTACCCGGATCGTATGCCGGCCTGCCGTGACCTTGTAGTTGATCAGCGGGGTCTGGCCGACGTCCAGGTTGTCGATGTAGACCTCGCCGAACGTCCCGGTCACGTTGACGGTGACGAATCCGCTGGCCTCCTCCGCTGCAGGAGGCGGCACCGTTTGACGCACCGGTGGGCGCACGGGGGGCGCGTGCCGCGGCGGCGGCGTCACCGGCTGCGACGTCTTGGTCGAGTCCGTCGTCGGCCCGGGCACCGCTGCCTGCTGGGGAGGCGGCGACGGAGGCTCGGCCTTGCTGCGGCCAAACACCACGTAGCCGCCCACGCCGACCACGGCCAGCCCGGCGACGGCCACCAGCAGCCCCGCCTTCGACTTCTGCGGCTCCGCCTTGGGAGGCGCTGCCGGCCGCGCGCCGGACCGTGCCACCGGCATCGGCGTGGTCGCTGCCACGGACGACACGGCTTCCGTCGGCGCCTCAGCCGTGGCGGGGGCTTTGGGCCGCGGCCGCGGCGTCGTGGGGGCGCCGCCTTTCCCACCGCGCGGTGCGGCGACGGGCTGCTCGGGCCATACCGCGGTGGCGAAATCCTCCATCGTCGCGAAGCGCTGGTCGGGCTCTTTCGCGAGCGCCCGGGCGATGGCGTCCGACAGGAACAGGGGAATCCCCGCACGCGCCTGGCTGGTGCGCGGCGCCTCCTCGAAGATGTGCTTATAGAGAATGGTGTGGACGGAGTCGCCGCTGAACGGCAGCTGGCCCGTGATCATGCGATAGCCGACGACACCGAGGGCGTACTGGTCGGCCCGGCCATCCACCTGCTGCCCTTTCCCCTGCTCGGGGGCCATGTAGTGCGGCGTCCCGATGATCATCCCGGTACCCGTGAGCCCGGTCGCCTGCTGCAGCGCCTTGGAGATCCCGAAGTCGGTGAGCATCACCTTGCCGTCGTGGTCGAACATGATGTTGGCCGGCTTGACGTCGCGATGCACCACGCCGCGGAAGTGGGCGTGCCCGAGGGCGCACGCCGCCTCCCACAGGATGCGCTGGATCTCCGGGACCGGCATCGGTTGCTTGGTCTCCAGCAGGTCTTCCAGGGACGTGCCGGAGATGTATTTCATGACGAAGTAGTTGAGCCCGCCGTCGCTCTCGACGCGGTAGATCGGGATGATGTTGGTGTGGTCGAGCTTCGCGGCGGTTTTGGCCTCCTGCTGGAACCGCTTGACGACGTGCTGGTCCTGGGAGATCTCGGGCGGCAGGACCTTGATCGCGACCTCGCGGTCGAGCGTCAAGTCCTGCGCCAGGAACACCGCGCCCATGCCGCCCTTGCCGAGCAGGCGCTCGAGCTTGTACTTGCCCTCCACGATTCGCTGCAGGCGCGTCATGAGATCGTGCACCTGGCCGCTGGTGGTCGCATGCGCGCCGCCACCGGTCTGGTCTGCGCCGCACGCGAAGCAGAACTTGCTGTTGTCGGGCAGCGGCGTGTGGCAGCGCACGCATTCGATGGTCGAGCTCGACGGACTCGTCACGGGAGTGTCAGTCGCCAGGGATCGAAGAGCCCGCGGGTTCCCGCCCGCGGAGGAGCCGCCTGGAGGAACGGCAGGGTCGCAGCGGCGCGGTGGCGACGGGCGCGCACGACCGAGTTCGCTGTCGCGAGACTGGCAGCCGCCGCGAGGGGAATGGGCGGCGGGCAGGCGGGGGCGAGTGTAGCCCGGGCGATGCACAGGGAATACCGCGCGGGCACGCCGGCGAAGTCCACGATCGCGACGTAATAGGACGAGGAGGGACCGGCGTTGAGCGTCAGCGTCACGCTGTCCGTGGAGCCGGCCGTCGTGTCCGCGCCCACTACCGTCAGTCCGGTGGACGTGGACGAATTCGGCACGGTGAGCACGTAGACGTCCACGTCGGACGTGTCGGGCTCCGTCGGGAACGGTCGCGCGGCGGTGCGGAACTTCACCTGCGTCGTCAGCGAGCCGGGGAGGTCGATGCGCAGCCAGTCGATATCGAACGGGTTATCGATCGTCAGCGTGTCCGAGAACGTTGACCCCGACGAGAGCAGCGAGATCCGCCGGACGCCGAAGTCGGCATAGTGGCAGAAGTTGTTTGGCTCGTACTTGTCCGGCTGGATGCGTGGGTCGGCCACGCTGTACCCCTTGATGACGGTGAGCCCGTAGCGCTGGGGCCGGGCCGCCGAAAAGGAGGTGAGCACGTGCATACTGTGACTCGGCAGCCCGCGCAGCGCGACCACTGTCGACTCGCGCGGAGCCAACGCTGGGGAGAAGGCCTGGCCCTTGCAGCGCAGGAAATCGCTCCCGATGAAGTCGGCGGAGTCACGCCCGACATACCCGCCGAGCGCGGTCGAGTACCTCAGCGAGTCCAGAATGAATGTCCGCACGCCCGTCGTGTCGCCTGACAGCGGGAAGTCGATGAAAAGCGTGTAGTCGGAGACGGTGTCGGTCGTCGTGAAGTCGAACCAGTCTGCCCCCGAGGTCGCGCGCGGGGTCTCCTCGAACGCGAGCGCGGGGTTCGCGAACAGGATGAAGGGGAGCTGCGGCCAGGGGCCGCCGAAGTCGAGATCGATCTTGGACGGGATCGTATCGTTCGGCTCGAAGATGTCCCGGGGGACGACCTTCGTGACCGAATCCGCGAATCCGAACACCCCGGCTCCGAGGTAGAACAGGTTGGCCGACGTCG
>Ga0209761_1003121_pt1 | contig 10939 bp, 6 predicted proteins | sample GraSoi013_1_40cm_4_FD_185818 | JGI IMG/M metagenome (GOLD analysis project Ga0209761, IMG submission 185818) | Grasslands soil microbial communities from the Angelo Coastal Reserve, California, USA - Sample 09_25_2013_1_40cm (SPAdes) (version 2) | ecosystem: Environmental > Terrestrial > Soil >... | reverse complement strand
GCCGGAAGCCGCCTGACGGCAGTTGAAGTTAGCGCTGGTCAGCATCGAAGACACAATCTCCCGGATTGTCTCCTCGTCATCAACTATCAGGATTCGCTCGGAAGGCATGGGGCCTGTTCAGTGTAAGGCGTATTCTATCTCACATCCGAGATTCCGAAAGTAACCATCTCTGCCCGGAAAGCCCATTGGTAACCGGAATTCGCGTGCTATTAAGGGAAGAGCGCTTTCTCCCCCCTTATCGCGATGAACGGAATCCTAGCTTCCCACTGGCTGGTGGTCGGGGACATGACTGTCCCCCGGCTCGTGGCACAAGAGTCGGCTGCGCTCATCATCTTGGCCGCCAGCTTGCTTGTGTTCCGCACTTTTCGCGAACGCTATCTCCTCATCTGGATTCTTGGGTGGCTCGCCTACTTCATTTCCCGCTGGACAGTGCATGGCAGCCTCGAATCCGACTCTCTGCCTCGATATCTCACCGCGATCTCCCACGCCGAATTTATCCTGGCCGTCTGCCTCTTTGCCGCTGCGGTGTTTGTCTACACGAATGCGCGGGACTTCTTGCTCCCATTGCTGCTCATTTCGATTGGCGTAATCGCCTACGCGGCAGCCCGGGCGCTGCTATGGCCCGATTCGGTCACTTTGCGAGTCGCGCTCGAAATTTCTTATCGCCTGATTGCGCTGACCGCGTCCATCCAGTTGATCCGCTTCCGCTGGGCTCGCTGGGAAATTGGAGCGTGGCTCCTGAGTCTTAGCCTTTTGCTCCAGCACCTCAAGTGGGCTCCGATCACTGATCACCTTCCGCCCGGTTTCAGCCTCGTGGGGAGCATGTTGCTGGGGTTGAGCATGCTTCTGGTGGTCTTTGACGACTACAAATTGCGCACGCGGCGCTTGGGAGTGGTCAACGCTCTCACCACCACCATTACTCGTGCTCAACAGCACGGCCCGATGATGGCCACCGCGCTCGAAGAGCTCAAACGGCTAATGCATGCCAGCGCCGCGTGGATCCGGCTACTTGAGGGCGACAGGACGGTGATCGCACAGCAGATTGGCCTTTCCCAGGAGTACCTGCGCGAACGCAACGCTGTGAAGCTTGATGACAATCTGGAGCAAGTACTGCGGGAAGGCACCACGAAGGTGATGAAAACGTCTGCCGCCACCGAAGACATTCAACCGTGCCTCAAGGCCGAACGCTTTCATCACGTCGTGCTGGTGCCTCTACTGGGAAAGAAATCAGCCATCGGCATTCTTGTTCTGGGCAGCCGTCATCGCCTCTCCTACACGCCCGATGAGATCGAGTTTCTGACCACCAGCGCTCATCAGCTTGGCTTGGCCATAGAGAACTTGCGGCTTGTAGAACAGATTCTTCGTTCCCAGCGCCAATGGGCCAATACATTCGATTCCATTCACGATTTCGTCTTGGTGCACGATGCGGAGTTCCGCGTTGTGAAGGCGAATCGTGCCATCTTGCAGCGCCTGGAGCGCGCGCCTGCAGATGTAGTTGGCAATCTCTGCGAAGCTGTTCTGCCAAGAAATTATGGCCAATGGAGTGGATGTCCTTTCTGTCACGGTAGCGACGAGGGCTTCTACGAAGGCACCGATCCCTGTTTCGGCGGCTTTTCCATGATTTCCACCTCCTCCTACATGGAGCAGGGAAGCAAGCAAAAAGGCACCATTCATGTGGTGCGTGACACGACCGACCGGCGCATTGCCGAAGAGAAGTATCGCCTTCTCTTTGAGCAGGTGCAGGAAGGCGTTTTCGTTGCCACCCCCGAAGGCAAACTACTGGATTGTAATGACGCATTCTTGCGCATGCTCGGGTACACCAGCAGGGAAGAACTGATGGCTTTGAACGTTGATGCTGAGCTTTACGCTTCCCGTGAACAGCGCGAGGTATTTCGCCGCGAAGTCGAACTTCACAACTATGTCCGGAATTTTGAAGTCACCTTGCGCCGCAAGGATGGCGCATTGCTTTCGGCCATGGAGAGCAGCTTCGCGACTCGCAATGCCGAAGGCAAAATCGAACGTTACCAGGGCTTCCTGCTCGACATCACTGAGAAGAAACGCGCGGAAGAGGAGATTCGCCGCCGCAATCGGGAGCTAAATGCACTCAATGCGATGGCTGTAATCGCAACCCAGTCCTTCGATCTGGACGAAATCTTGAACCTCACCCTGCGTCAGGTGATTTCGCTTTTAGGTGCAGAAACAGGATCGATTTATCTCTCTGACTCGGATGAGAAGACCTTCCGCCGCCGCGCCGGTTGGGGGCAGAGAAGCGCCGAACGGGCACGGTTCTCAGAAGTGAAATTCCCCGACGGTTTCGGCGATTTGGTAACGCGTTCACGCACCGAAGTGATCACGGCCGAGTACCTGCCGCATCTTCCGCCGCTGGTTGCCGAGTTCATACGTGCCGATGGCCTGCTCTCTTGGATTTGGGTACTGCTCTGGGGGAAAGATGGCCCCATGGGAATCATGGGAATCAGCAGCCGCGAAACCCGCGAGTACACCAGCAACGACGAAAATCTCCTGGTAGCAATTGGCCGCCAATTATCCACCACAATCGAAAAAGTCCGCCTCTATGAGGAAACCTGTCGCGCTTACGAAGATTTGCGGCACACCCAGGAGCAATTACTGCAAAGTGAGAAGATGTCTGCCATCGGCCAGTTGATCGCCGGCGTCGCTCACGAGTTGAACAACCCGCTGACGGCGATTCTCGGCTACGCCCAACTGCTCGAAAGCGAAGGCCTCGGCGAGCGCGCCGCCGATTTCGTTGGGAAGCTCTTCAAGCAAGCGCAGCGGACGCATCGGGTAGTGCAGAACTTGCTCTCCTTCGCTCGGCAGCGCAAGCCGGAGAAGCAGCAGGTGGACGTTCGCAAAGTTCTCCAGGAAACCCTGGCGCTGCGTGACTACGATCTGCGGGTAAATAACATAAAGTTGGAGCAGCAGGTTGACCCCGACCTTCCGGCCGTGACCGCCGACCCGCATCAACTCGAGCAAGTATTCCTCAACATCATCAATAACGCCGTCGACGCCATGCTGGAAGCTGGGAAGGGCGGCAGCTTGAAAGTTCGCATGTCCGCAAAAGATGGCGATGTGCTTGCGGAATTTCAGGATTCTGGGCCTGGAATCAAAGAGCCCGGCAAGATTTTCGATCCCTTTTACACCACCAAAGATGTTGGCAAAGGCACAGGGCTGGGACTCAGTATTTGCTACGGTATCGTGCAGGAGCACGGCGGCGACATAACCGCCCGCAACTGCCCGGATGGCGGAGCCATCGTCGAAGTTCGTTTCCCCTCTTCCGACCGCCTGGCTGCGCCTGAGATTGCCGCTCCGTTGCAGCCCCGCGAGTTTGCCATTGAGGGACGGATTCTCCTCGCCGAGGACGAAGCGGCCGTTCTGGAATTCGAGCGCGACGTGCTCACCGGGGCTGGCGCTCAGGTGGTCACGTTAATGAATGCTGAGGACGTCCGCATGCGCCTGCTGACCGAATCTTTTGATGCTGTGATTGTCAACGGAAAACTCCCCGGCGGATGGAGCGCTCCTGAGGTGTATGGCTGGATTTCCGGCAAGTGCCCTGGTCTTGAAAAACGTCTCCTGTTTACCTTCTCCAGTGACGCGGAACCCGAAGTGCGCGACTTCCTCGCTCAAAACAACTTGCCGCATCTGGTAAAACCATTTGAAGTTGCAGACCTGATCGCGCAAGCGCGGCGCCTGCTGCAAAAGACCCACGCGGTCGCAGCAAGCTAGGGAATTTCTTTGCGAACTTTGCGGATTTTCTCTGCGCCCAGTCAAAGTGGGGAAGAGCAAGCTGTGTTTACAAACTCTCTTTCAATCGCCCGGTGAATTCGCAAAAGGCCCGCGCCGCCGCCGCAAGCTAGAGAATTTCTTTGCGAACTTTGCCGATTTTCTCGGCGTTCTTGGCGGTTAAAATCTCTTGATTAGGAACTACCGGTAAGAGTGGGCAAAAGCAAATTGGGTCTACAAGCTCTCTTTCAATCGCCGGCTGAATTCGCGAATCGCCGTTTCATTTCGCCGATACCACATCCACAAACCCAATTTCTGCACATCCACCAATCCCGCTTTCGTGAGAACTGACATGTGGTGAGAGATCGTCGGCTGGGACAGCCGCACCCGCTCTTCAATATCCGAGGCGCATAGACCCTCGTCTTTGCCGATCGAGCACGCGCCCCGCTCTTTCAACGCGCGCAAAATCCGCCGTCGTGTCGGATCAGCAACCGCCTGTAACATCAGATCGAACTCCTGCTCGGATTTGCCCATGAACTAACAAATACTCATCACATTGGCCGCTGTCAATATATTGATTCGCCTCTTCGTGATCGAATAAGAAGCGTGCCGCAATATGGCTTGTAGCACCTTGGACCCTGCAAAGACCGCACATCGTGAGTCGGGATCCAAGAGTTCTTGTTGTGCGCCAACTGTCCCTTTTTGTGCGAAGCGGCTGGCCGCCACCGCCAAGCCGGCGTTCGCGTTCTGCGCCACTTGCGCAGAACAAGGCTCGGCGCCATCTACTGACTTTGCTCTCCCTGACACTGGACAAACGAAAGCAAGCGATATAAAAAGAAAGCGCAATCATAATCCCTAGCTTCCGAGAACTGTACTGCCTTTTGAGGAACAGCGTGCTTAACGAAGAACGACGTCGCGCGATTGTGGAGATCCTCGGCCGGGATGGCCGTGTGCTGGTCGCAGACATGGCGCAAAAATTTCAGACGTCGCAGGTTACCATTCGCAAGGACCTGGAGGTTCTACACAGTCACGGGCTTATCCACCGGACTCATGGTGGCGCGCTGCCAGCTCGGGAAGGAGCGCTCGAAGACCCAACACTGCTCGAAAAAGAAAGGCTTCGGCGCAAGGAGAAGCTGCGCATCGCAGCTTGCGCCGCCGGACTGGTCAAAGAGGGTCAGGTCGTGATCCTTGATTCCGGCACGACTACGACGGCCATTGGCCGCGCGCTGCGTAACTTTCGGAATGTTACGATTGTTACGAATGCGGTAAACATCGCCGCGGAGCTGTCTGGGGCTTCGGTAGAAGTAATTCTCACAGGCGGCACGTTGCGCAAGAATTCGTTTTCTCTGGTAGGACCGATTGCCGAAGAAACGCTACGCCGGCTGAATGCAGACATTCTGTTTCTCGGCGTGGACGGCTTCGACGTCCATTATGGACTCAGCACGCCGAATCTCTTGGAGGCGAAGGTCAATCGAGTGATGGTGGAAGCCGCAAAAAGAACTGTGGCCGTGTGTGATTCGAGCAAATTCGGCCGCCGGAGCTTGTCATTGATCGTCCCGACGAGCGCTTTGCAGGAGGTGATCACCGACCGCGGAATTCCTAAGTCGGATTTGCGCGCACTCAAAAAATCCGGCTTAGAGGTGACCCTTGTCTGAAAAGAGAGGCGATGGATCGTCCTCCCAGGCGATTGTGGTTCCCGGGGCTCATTCGCTGGCAGAAATTCTGTCGCAGCCTCAATTCTGGGGCCGGTGCCTCGAGGCTTTGCAGAGGCCTGGATCGATGGATCTCCAGTGCCAATATTTCCACGATGCCACCGAGTTGTTATTCATCGGCTGTGGCTCAAGCTACTACATCGCGCTTGCGGCCGCGGCCTCCTGGAAAATGATTACGGGAAGGCGCGCGCGGGCGATTGCGGCTTCGGAGCTGCTCCTGTACCCCAACCTCGTGTTAGCCGATTCATCGGGAGTTGCCGCGGCGGTGATTTCCCGCTCCGGCCGGACGTCTGAGACGGTAAGAGCGGCAGAATTTCTTGAGCGCGAGAAGGACATTCGCACCCTTGCTGTGACCGGAACAAGGACTCAGCCGCTGGATCAGATAGCCAGCAGCACTCTGGGGCTGCCGCCCTGCGACGAAGAAAGCACTGTGATGACACGTTCGTTCACGGCGATGCTCCTGGGCTTGCAGTATCTAGCGGCCATGGTCGCAGGTGATGACGGACTGATCGCCGCGCTGGCCAAGCTACCTGCTGTAGCTGAAAAAGCAATGGGCGCCTTGCATCCTCGGATTCGCGAATTTGTCGCTTCCCATCAGTTCGATGACTATGTGTGTTTGGGGCAGGGTCCCTTCTACGGTTTGGCATGCGAAACCGCACTCAAGCTAACAGAGATGTCAGTTTCTTACGCTCAGAGCTTTCATACCCTGGAATTCCGGCACGGACCGAAGTCAATCGTTAGCCCCAAGACGCTGCTCTTTTTTCTGCTCTCCGAACAAGGATATGACTCCGAATGCGACGTTTTGCAGGAGATGAAAGGCCTAGGCGCAACCATCCTGACAATCGCGAATCACGCGGACAAACGTGCTCGGGAATCTTCGGATCTATTGATTGAGCTTGGCTTTGACCTGCCGGAGCTGGCGCGGCTGGCGCCATATGTTTTCGCCGGCCAGTTCGCTGGTCTCTACACGGGATTGAAGAAGGGCCTCGACCCCGATAATCCGCGGAACCTGAGCCGAGTTGTCATTCTGGACGACGACTGATCTCTCAGACAATTTCACCATGCCACGCTTTGACGTCACCATTGCCGGTGAACTGAACCTTGACCTTATTCTGTACGGTTTGCCTGACGAGCTTCCGCCCGAACGGGAATTGCTTGCGGATCGCATGATGCTCACGCTGGGCAGTTCTTCTGCGATAGTCGCACATAATCTCGCAGCACTGGGCGCTCGCGTTGGTTTCATTTCACGTATCGGCGACGATCCACTGGGCCAGATCGCGCTGGATCGCCTCGCGGCCAGCGGCGTTGACGTATCAAAGGTGCGCAAGGTGCCTGGCGCGACCAAAACTGGGCTTACCGTGCTCCTGCAAAGAGACGCGTGGCGCACCATCATTACCTACGCTGGAACGATCTTCGACCTGACGTTTGAAGACTTAGATCTCGGCTATCTGGGGGACTCGAGGCATTTCCATCTGTCTTCGTTCTATCTGCACCGCGGCTTGCGGAATCGGATTGTGGAACTACTACAAAAGATGAAGGCCGCCCGTTTGACGGTTTCTCTGGACACAAACGACGATCCCGACGATCTCTGGCAGGGAAGTTTAATGGAGGCACTCCGTTATGTGGACGTCTTCTTACCTAACGCCCGCGAGGCAAGAAAGATCGCCGGCACCGAAGATGCGGAGGCTGCTCTCCGTTTTCTCGCGAAGCGCGTGCCTCTGGTGGTCATGAAAGTTGGCGCAGAAGGCGCGCTGGCGCAACGCGGAGAGGAACGCTTCAAGTCGCCGGCATTCAGAGTAAATGCGGTAGATTCAATTGGAGCGGGCGACAGCTTCGATGCTGGTTTCCTCCACCAATACCTGCGAGGCGCTGATCTTCCCGCCTGTATGGCTGCGGGGAATTTGGCTGGCGCGTTCTCGACAACCCGTTCCGGAGGAACTGAGGCTTTCCGGGATCGCGAGTATCGCCAGCAATTCTTCAGCGCCAATGCACCCAATCTCAAGCTACCTGATCGTCGCTAGCAACTTGGAAGGTCAGTCTATCTCGATACTTCCAACAACAAATGTTCCTTAAACTCAGTTGCTAATCGAGGAGCTTTGTCCGCCGTGGCTTCTACCGTTCCTAAGTCCTTGCCGTCAGCGTAATCAACAACGTGATATGTGCCCGGCTCAAGTCCTCGCAATTCCACTTCTCCCCTCCATGCTGCCGAGCTGGGCGCGAAAAACGCGTAATACATTTTGCCGTCTTTCTCGATTGCATAGCCCTCGGGCGTGTCATAGCCATCGACATAGAGATTGCGGAAATTGCCCTTCGAAAGCATCTTCTCGTTGTAAATGCCGATCCACTTTTTCCAATGCGCTTCTTTGTTCTGAGTTAGCAGAACATTTTTGAATTTCGGTCCAGGATCGGGCCATACAAATTTGGTCCCAACCACGCCGCCGGTGCCGATGGTGGAGGCAAAATCGTTTCCGTGTTCCAGCCAACTTTTGCCCACACGTGTCATCGCGGAAAGTTCGACATGGTCGCCGTACACAGCAGCTTCCGGCCCAAGCAGGGCTTTATACATCTTGATGCGGCGACGCACTTGCACTGCGCCAACCGGGTCGGCAGTGACCGCCTGATCCATATACGGCAGCCAGGCCAACGATGGCGGCGTGCCGCAAGGACAGCTCTGAGTCACGCTTTCCGGCTTTATCGCCCGCGTAGTTTGAAAAATCGTCTTGTACACGTCAGCCATAGCATTGACAGAATCCTGCGGTGACTTGTGGTGGTGCGCAGGGTTGTAGCACATGGGCACCGTGTAAATGTTGTCCAGCTTTGAGCCGTCGAATCCCCAGTCGCGAATGAATTTTTCCGTTAGTTGTTTGTAATACGCTTGCACCTCTGGCACCGCAGGGCACAGTACCGCCAAATCGCGGACCATCCGAGCATGTTTGCCGTTCTTGTCGAGAATGAGCCATTCGGGATGCTCCTTCGCCACTTTCGAGAGAAGGTATTTGTGCGACTCATATTTTCCTTGCCCATCTTCGACACCAAGCGGCAACCACCAGAGCTGCACTAATTCACCTTGCTTATGGAATTCGTCCGTCATCTTCTTAATCGAGTCGCCGGGAAAAGTATCCGGTCGCGGATCCCAATCACCGTATGTATCAAACCAGCGGTCATCCAACGTAGCCCACTTGATTCCGAGCTCCTTCAGTTTGGGAACCGTACCCAACATCTGCGCTGGAGTCACATTGAATTCATATCCCCAGCCGCACCAGCTCACGTTGTAGGCTTCGCCGGAAGGCTTGGGAATTTCCCATCCTTCTTTCTGCAACACACGCGACCACAGATGCAGCGGCTCGTAAAAATCTCCGGAATAAATGGCCACAAAACTTCGAGGAGTAGAGTAGGTCTCACCTGGCTTGAGAGTCGCGTTCGCAGGAATGCTAAGCGCGGCGTTTACACGGCCATCGGCTTGCACGTTGACGGGCAGCGAGAGCGAGAGCGGCACTGTCTCGATGTGGCCAATAGCCTCGCCGACGGATGCCGTCCAGAAGGCAACCACGGGGATGCCGCCACCGTAACCGCCTTTTACGATCCCTCCCATGACGTTTGGTTGGGAGAATTTGCTCGTGAGTCTTGCGACATCATCTTTGCCCCACTCATAGCTGGAACCCTGAAACGACCACATGTCGTACGGCTTCTTCACAACGTTAGAATCGAACCGATGTTGCTGTTCGATGATGTTGTCGATGTGGTAGTCCGAGGTTCCGGTATTCGTGTAAACCACGCTGCTCAGCAGCAGATTGGGGAAATCATCGTACGCGTCGATAAGTAATTTCTGCTGGAGGCCGGTCCCAGAAGCCTCAACCGCTTCGGCTGGAATCTCTACGTGTTTGCCGCGTCCGAGCTTGCCGGCGGCATCAGTAACTTTCGCCTGACTGAAATCCAACCTGAAGCGCACTTCCTTGCCGCCTTGCAATAGATAGTCACTCGCAGGAGAGTTTTCCTCCGGTTCGTCCAAACTTAGTTTGGTTCCCTTGGCCGACAAAAAGGCCTGCACGTATCCAAAGGGCAGAACCTGAAACTCCGCGGTGCCGGTAGTGACTATCACCGGGCCGCCGTCATTCACGTCGACCTTGATTTTCGACGGTTCTGATCGAGCCTCCGGTTTCTTCTCCTTCCTCGCACATCCAGTGCAGAGGGACATTGCTCCGGCTACAATCAGAATCAATTTCCATGAGACAGCAGAAAGTTGTGTCTGCCAAAAAAGCTGTTTCATTGAGCCCCCTTCTGTAATTCTGCTGCGCTGTTGAATTGCCGAAACACACGCTCTGCGTTGAGGTGATATATCTTTTCGAGCACTGGGTCCGGAAGTTCCATGCCGTAAATCTTCCAGCGGCCTTGTGCCGGATACCCCCAGTAATCAAAATACTCATCGCCGGTTTCCAGCCAACGGAAGTGATTTCGGTACATGGCTTCATCCATCCCATTGTCCGTGCCAAACATGATGCGATCCTGATATTTGATAAAAAATTCCCGAGCGCGACGTGGTTGCCGGCCCAATTCCGCCTGTCGCGCGCCGAATTCCACCATCATGTTGGAATATTTGTCTAGTTCGCTGGCGACGTAATCCAGATTTTCCGGCCAGTTTGCCAGGTGCAAAGCGACGAAGGTGGTACGCGCATGCCTGGCAATCGCGCGATCCCGCGCCTGCAAAATCAAAATTTTGCTGGGGAACTGTGGCCCGTAAAAACTCCAATCGGGATGCTCGACCAGTTCTTCATACCGCTCATTAGTGTTATCGATGGGATGAAAGAATGCTTCGGGATCGGTTACATGAATCGACACGGGGATGCCCAACCGCCCGCACTCCTCCCAGATCGGATCGAGCCGAGAGTCGTCTACCGTAATCAGCTTGCCTGTCTTGTCCTTCACTCCGAGGCCCAGATCCTTCAGCACCTTCAGCCCGCGAGCGCCTCGCGAGACCGCGCCGTCAAGCTGCGCCACCATTTCCTCGCTGAATTTCGGATCATCGATCTTGGACCAGTCGATCTGACTGAACACGATGAACCGCCCGGGATAAGGCTTAACCATTGTGTCGATGACTTTCTGAAGCTTCTCGCCCCACATGCCAGTCAGGATTACAACTGTTTTGACGTTGGTTTTATCCATGACTTCGACGACACGCTGCGGAGGTATTGGCTCATCGATTCCCTGAGCGTCGTTGACATGGTTATGGACATCGATCACATAAAACTTTGCCCGCTCGATCTCGTGTACAGGCGCATGCAGCATCGAGACCGGATGAAAATCTTTCAGCAACAGAGTCTTCTTCTTTTCCGCATCCGCCGCAGACTTGTAGCCAATTTGCGACGAAGAAGTTTGACTTGTGGACTGATTGCCCGTCTGAGCACCGCTGGCACAAATCAAACCGGCTAACAGAAGAAGGAAGCCTGCTCGCATACAATCAACCTCGCCATGACGCTTTCGAATGCTTGCTA
>Ga0209761_1003118_pt1 | contig 10941 bp, 9 predicted proteins | sample GraSoi013_1_40cm_4_FD_185818 | JGI IMG/M metagenome (GOLD analysis project Ga0209761, IMG submission 185818) | Grasslands soil microbial communities from the Angelo Coastal Reserve, California, USA - Sample 09_25_2013_1_40cm (SPAdes) (version 2) | ecosystem: Environmental > Terrestrial > Soil >... | reverse complement strand
CAAATAGGGACACTTGGATGCCCTGGGCATGGCCGAGGGAGGTATGGAGCCGGCTCCGGCTGCGCCGAAGAAGCGGGGGGTAGGTTGGCGGATCTGGGCAGCCATCGTCGTTGTGATCCTTGTCGTGGTCGGAGGCGTCGCCTACTACGTTACGCGGCCGACCGGACCGACGCGGGATACGAGGACGGTGATATACTACATGCAGTCGGAGCCTGTCACCATGGATCCGGCTGATGCGTACGATCTGTGGTCGTTCGTTGCCCTCCAAAACACTTACGAAACGCTCGTCGGCTACAACAAGGACACGACTCAGGTAACCCCAGGGCTGGCGACATCTTGGGATGTCCTTGATTCCCAACACTACGTATTCCATATCCGCCAAAACGTGAAGTTCTGCGACAACAACACCCTGACCGCGAATGACGTCTACGCCTCGTTCCGGAAAGTACTACTCGAAGCGTCGCCTGAATCCGGTGTCGCGTGGATAGTGAATCAGACCCTCGACCCGACGAACATCCCTGGATCGCTATGGGTAAAAGACACGTACACGATTCAGATGAACCTCACCGCGCCCTACGCGGCGTTCATCTCGACTCTCGCGACCGTTGAGCCTGCAGCGATTATGGAAAGCGCATGGATCGAGGCGCACGGTGGCGTCCACTTCTTCACCCCGAACCCCTACATCAAACAGAACACGATGGGCACCGCCGCGTACTGCATGAGCTCGTCCGACTGGATCAAGGGCAGCCAGATGACGCTCCGCCAGAATCCGTACTACTGGCGGGGGTGGCATGGCACGGAACCAACGACAATTGTGACGAAGTTCACTTCCGAGGCAACTTCCCGCGTCGAGGCGATCCGTACCGGCGCCGCGGACGTTGCGGACCTGCCGCTGTCCGCCGTTGCCCAGGTCTCCGGGATTTCAGGCGTGGTGGCGAGAGCGAACAACACGATTAAGAGCGAACTCGTCGCGTTGAACACGACCAACGCGTATATGGCCGACAACGCGACTGGCCGCCTCGTTCGCCAAGCCTTCTCGTGGGCGTTCGATTACAACACGACGATCGCCAACGACTACGCCGGTTACGCAACGCTGCTCCCCGGCCCGATCCCGAACGGCATGCCTTATTTCAGCGTCCAAAGCCAACACTACTACCAGAACTTGCAGAAAGCCGGGCAGCTCCTCGACCAGGCCGGGTATACCAAGAACGCCCAAAACATCCGGTTCGGAGGGTCCGCATTCCGGATCGTTGCGGACGGCTCTCAGATCGAGGAAGCGAACGCGGCGCGGCGGCTTCAGACCACCCTGCAATCTCTCGGCGTGCAGTCAAACCTGATCATCGAACCGTCAACAGACTCTTGGGACACCGCGCGCAAGAACGCGGACTACGACCTCTTTGTGGCACACTGGGTCCTCGACTACCTTGACGCCGACGACTACGTCACGCCGATGGTAATGAACGCGACGAATGGGGGTGACTACTGGCACACGGGCTTCGACAACTATACGGCGAATTATTACGGATTCGCGGCACGATCTCAACTAAACCAAGTCACCCGGGCGGCGGACTATACCCAGGTCTGGATTGCTGCGATGGACAACCCGAACATGATCTGGTTCTGCCAACAGCAGTATGTGCCGATCCACCAGAGCTACGTCAAAGGCTTCTGGTTCAACCCCGTGACCTGGTATAATTTCTATTACTACCAGAAGACGTAGGATCACGGCCCGCGAGAGAATGAAGGGAATTCAAGCCCCCTCCCTTTCATCTTTATCTGCTGCCTGGTCATAACTGGAAGCGCGCTGATGCTTCCGAAAGTCAACCCCGCTTCAGATTGTGACTTCAGGGGCTTGCGTTCGGCAGGAGGTTGCGCCCCGTGAAACTGTGGGAGTACGTGGTGCGACGCCTAATCGCCTTGATCCCCGTCATCATCGGCGTCACGGTCATCGCATTCATCCTGTGGAAAGCCATACCGATCGACCCGGCCATCGCGTACCTTGGGCCGAAAGCGAGACCAGACCAAATTGCGGCGTTCCATGCTCAGTGGCATTTGGACGATCCGCTCCCGAGCCAGTACTTCTTCTACCTGGGCCGACTCGTCACGGGTGACTGGGGCCCCTCGTTCGTAAACCACTTTCCGGTCATCGACAACCTCGCTATCTTTCTGCCCGCGACCATGGAGCTCACGATCTTCGCGATGGTCTTCGCGCTGCCGGTCGGCATCTACCTCGGCATCGTCTCGGCAATGAAGCACGATCGATGGGTCGACCACGTCTCCCGCTTCATCGCGATCGTCGGAGTTGCAATCCCAATTTACTGGCTCGGGATCATGCTCAAGATATTTTTCCACGAGAACTTGGCAGTGATCGGTCTCAATGTCTTGCCTCTGGATGGCCGTCTGGAATCCACGCTAACGCCACCTCCAACTGTAACGGGCTTCTACACAGTGGACTCCTTGTTGGCACTCAACCTAACAACCTTCATCGACGCCATCAAACACCTTCTCCTCCCCGCGTTCACCCTTGGGTTCGCGCAACTCGCAATCATCCTGCGCATGACGCGATCAGGCATGCTGGAAGTCCTTGGCCAAGACTTCATCCGCACGGCACGGGCGAAAGGGCTTTCCGAAAAAGAGGTGGTGTTCAGACACGCCTTCCGAAACGCCACGAATGCGACGCTTACGGTGTCCGGACTTACAGTCGGCTCTGCTTTCGCGGGCGACGTGTATGTCGAGACGATCTACAGTTGGAACGGCATTGGTCGCTATTTCCTTCAGGCGGCCCTTCACGCGGGCTTCACGGACCTCCTCGCCTACCTGTTCATCATCACGATTTTCTACGTGAGTGCGAACCTGGTCATCGACATCTTGTACGCGGCACTCGACCCGCAGGTCCGCCTCGGAGGCTCTTGACTTGGTCGTCGAGGTCGAAGAAGGGACCGTCGTATCCCTCAAGTCATCATGGCGACGCTTTCTGCAGGACCACGCTTCCCGAATCTCCGAACTGAAGTACTCTCTGTTCCTTTTCCGAAAAAATCGCCTCGCGGTCCTGGGCCTTGGTCTGATCCTCGGCGTGATCGCGATCGCGTTGCTTGCGCCATACCTTGCGATCGATCACCCGGACCTCGCGGTCATTAACGGAGAAATCCAGCAGCGCTGGGGCATCTACGCGGGCCAGGAATTCTTGCCGCCCTCGTTGGGCCATCCCTTCGGAACTGACAACTTCGGGGTCGATTGGTACAGCAAGGTGCTCTACGGGGCGGGTGTCTCCCTGCAAGTTGGGTTGCTCGTCGTCATCCCGGCTTCCCTGCTCGGGTCCCTCTTGGGCCTCCTCGCAGGCTTTAGAGGAGGGATCGTGGAGGAGATAATCATGCGGATCGCCGACATTTTCCTTTCGATTCCAAGCCTGATCCTCGCCATCGCAATCACAGCCGTCCTCGGCCGAAGCCTTGTCCACGTGACGTACGCCCTCATCATCACGTGGTGGCCTTGGTACACGCGTCTCGTCAGAGGGCAGGTCCTAACAATCAAAGAGCGTCAGTTTGTCGAATCCGCGAAGAGCGTCGGGGCGAGCCCATCGAGACTCATGTTGCGACACATTATGCCGAACTCTATTTCTCCCGTCATCGTGCAAGCGTCGATGGACTTCGGGTACGTCATCCTCACGGCCGCAGGATTGGGCTTCCTAGGACTTGGTGCGCCCCCTGGGACTGCGGAGTGGGGCGTCATGATTTCCGAAGGCATCAACTACCTCTTCCAGGCGCCCTGGATGTCGGCGTTCCCCGGCTTAGCGATCGTCCTCGCCGTCCTAGGGTTCAACCTCATCGGAGACGGACTCCGAGATATCCTCGATCCGCGTTTGCGGAGGTGACCGCGTGGCTGCGCCCGTCGTCCTTCGCATCGAGGGGCTCAAAACGTATTTCCACACGTACGAGGGGACGGTGCGAGCACTCGAAGGCATCGACCTGGAAATCCGGGCGGGGGAAACGGTTGGGCTCGTAGGCGAGACGGGATGTGGGAAATCCGTGACCGCCCTTTCCGTACTCCGCCTCGTCCCGAGCCCGCCCGGGAAAATCGAAGGAGGCCGTGTCTTTCTGGAAGAACCGGAAGCCGTCGCGGCCTTCCGGAATCAGTACGATGCCATCGCCTTCGAGCGGCTGAGACAGAAAGGCGTCACAGAGAGCATAACCAGTGCCCAAGTCGAGGAGGCGCTCGAACCTGAGGTAAGAGAGCTGCGTGCAAAGCTCGCCACGGCGAAATCGAAAGGCGACGAGTTTCGGCTCCGCCTTGAGGCGGCAACCTCCGCATACGACCTCCTGAGGAAACCGATCGAGGAGATGCGGGCGATCCGGGGCAACAAGATCTCCATGATTTTCCAGGAGCCTATGACGGCCATGAACCCCGTGTTCACGGTGGGGGAACAGATCGCAGAGACACTCATTCTCCACCGGAAAGCCGATCTCTGCCGCGACGTACTGAAAGCGATCGAACTCCAGCTCAATGCAAAAGCGAAACGCGTCCGGGGGAAGCGCGTCACCGTCCGCGAGGCAAAATCCCGGATGCTCTCCGGCCGATCGCGGAATGTCCTCACCCAATCTGAGGGCGAAACGTACGACGGATTGACCGGACTCAACGAGGAAGACCACGTATGTACCGCGTGTTATCGTCCTGCCCCTCCTCTGTGGGATTACTGCCCATCGTGCGGCGCCCGACTCACCTTCGACGTTTGGGCCCCATTCCGCGGGTCCATCACGACGGTAGAACGGAAACTATACAGCCGGATGCTCGCGGACAAGGAAGACCAGCTCGTCGACTTTGTCGATTCCGTCTGGATCCTCCGTCGCCTCGTTCGGAGGCGCCTCCGGGATGAGGGGGTTCGCCGGGCGGTCGAGATGCTTCGAGAGGTCAAGATCCCAGACCCCGAACGGTTGGCTGCTCGGTATCCGTTCGAACTCAGCGGCGGAATGCGGCAGCGGGCGATGATCGCAATGATGATGGCGTGCAATCCGAGAATCCTAATCGCCGACGAGCCCACGACCGCACTCGACGTGACCGTGGAAGCCCAGATTCTCAAGATCATGCGAGAACTCAAGGAAAAGACGAATATGGCAATCCTCCTCATCACTCACGACCTCGGCGTCGTCGCGGAGGTCTGCGACAAAGTTGGCGTGATGTACGCCGGCGCCATTGCGGAGTTCGGGACCGCGGATCAGGTCTTTCGCCGGATGATGCACCCCTACACGCACGGTCTCATGCAATCGATTCCGCGCTTCATGGCCGGTGCGTCCCAGGACCGGAAGAAGGATCTGTACATCATCCAGGGCACCGTACCGAACCTGCTTCATCCTCCGGCGGGCTGCCGCTTCCACCCAAGGTGCCCGCGGGCACTTGAAAAATGCAAAGAAGTCGTACCGATCCTGACGGCCTTGGAACCTGGCCACCTCGTCGCGTGTCACAATCCCGTGCCGGTCTCGGAGGCAATCCCTTGACCAACGGCGGTCGGGCTCAGGCCGACGAGCCTGAGGAAGTCCTCCTCGCCGCGGAAGACGTCGCGATGCACTTCCCGGTCCGGGGCGGACTCCTGCGGACGGTCCAGGGGCACGTCATGGCGGTCGACGGGGTTTCCTTGCAAGTCCGGCGCGGCGAAACTGTCGCGGTCGTCGGAGAATCCGGTTCCGGGAAGACGACTCTCGCCCGTCTCCTCCTTCGTCTGCTCGACCCGTCTGGCGGCAAGGTGTTTTTCATGGGTCGCGACATCACGACCCAGAGACTCCGAGTCGTCCGCGAGGAGCGCAGACACTTGCAAATGGTCTTCCAGGATCCGATGTCCTCGTTGGACCCACGAATGACAATAAAGAACATCGTGGCGGAGCCCCTCGTCGTCCATGAGGACCGGGGGCGTCCCGGTCGGACGATTGCGGTGCTGGCCATCCTCTTCGTTCTCGGCGGCCTCGCGTCCGTCGGCTTGGGGGGGCTCCTCCTCCTCGACAGCGCCGTCCTTGGTCCCATGGGCCTTTCTCCTTCGGTGGATGCCGCGGGAATGGCGAGCGTTGCGTTGCTCGTCCTCGGTGTCCTCGGCGTCGCCGGAGGCAGGGGCTTGTGGCGGCTCCAAGGATGGGCTTGGTGGTTCCTGGCCGGGGTGACCGTTGCCCAACTAGTCGAGTGGGCCCTCCTCGGGGTCTGGATCGGAGTCGGAGCCACCGCCTTCCTCCTCGGGTACCTCGTCCTCGTTCGCAAACGACTCCGGAGCGGCGAGGAGATCACTCGCCGAGTCGTTGCTTTGCTCGAACTCGTCGGGCTCAAGAAGGAGCATTTGAACCGCTTTCCCCATGAATTCTCCGGTGGACAACGGCAACGCATCAACATCGCGCGGGCCTTGGCCCTCAATCCCGACGTGATCATCTTGGACGAGCCAACGTCGGCTCTCGACGTTTCCGTGCAGGCCCAGATTCTCAACCTCCTGACGGAGCTCCAAGACAGGCTCGGCCTCACATACCTCTTCATCACACACGACCTGAGCGTCGTGTACCACATCGCCGACCGCGTTTCGGTGATGTACGCCGGCAAGATCGTCGAGCTCGGGGACACGGAGGAGATCTTCCGGGAGCCACTCCACCCATACACGAAGGCGCTCATCTCCGCGGCGCCGGTCGCCGATCCCAGGATGAAATCAGAACGAATTGTCCTCGAGGGCGAAGTTCCCAGCCCGACCCACCCTCCCTCCGGCTGCCGATTTCACCCGCGATGCTGGCTCGCCTTCGACCCTTGCTCGAAACTCGAGCCGGAACTGTTCGATGCGGGGAACGGGCATCGGTTTGCCTGTTTCGCGACCGCTCGAGATCGAGGCCTCTGGACGTCCGGGACCCGAAGCACCCCGTCGACCGAGCAATGACGTCATGACCGGGGACGAGCTCACCGGGTCCAAGCCGCCACGGACCCGAGGGCTGCCCCTCGACGACGCCCGACCCCGGAGCCTCCCGGAGCGTCAGCGCAGCCTCGGCATGTATCTCCTTCGCCGAGCCAAGCAACGGCGCGAACGCTTTATTCGGCGTACGTCGACGTTCTCTCTCCGGAAAGAACTGGCTCGCAGCGCATATCTGACCGGTTGCGTTCTGTTTGACGGCTTGGCCCTCCCGGAGCCGATTTTTCTGCTTCCTTCCTTCTGGGGCTGGATCGTTTCGTTGCCCGTTTTGGTCGTCGCGATTTGGGCCGAGGTGCACGTTTACCAGGCGCTCTTCTCCCTTCGGGACTCCCCTCAGACCCGGCCTTGACCCTCATATGGGCGGGACGATCGCCCCCGCTTCGGGCGGAGGATTGAACGGACGGACCCGCAGCCCGGGCTCCAAAGGGACCGTTGAGTCGCCAGCTCTAGGAAAGCGCTTGAGAGGCTTTGCGAGATGACGTCGCGCGCACACCGGGGGCTCGTAGGATCCGACCGTAATCTCGCGGCGCACCAATTGGCGCCAAGGACCCTCGAACGGGACACGAGCATGGCCCCGGACACACCGAAATCCAGCTCGGAAGCCGATCGATTTCATCGCCTTGCCGCACACCGGACACAGGGGATTCGAGACCTTTCGGAGGTCGTCGGCGAGCGCCAGGACGTCGAGCCTCTCCAAGTTCAAGCCCGGCGGCCGAGAGCGGATGCTGCCGTATAGCCGGACAAAATCGCCGGGGCGCAACGCGCGGACGACGTCCCGGAACTGCTTCGAGGGTTCGTAAGCGGCCACCGCGAGACTACGTCGGCCTTTGACTCGAAGAAGAACGTGGCCACCGGGGCCCGTAATCGGGGTCGAAGTCACAAAGGCCTCAAGGGAGGTTGCCGTGAACGGACGGAGGGACCAATCGTCGCGCCGGATGTGATCGTCCGTGGCCTGGTTTGTTTCGAACATCACCCATCGTTCAGGTCGCTCGCCCCGGATCATTTGGAGGGCCGGGGGCAAGTGGCTCGGTTCATCTCCGCGAATCCCGAAGAGGACGGGGCATGGGGAATGCGGGGCGATAATGACACGCTGGTTCGCGTAATCGTAGTTGTTGAACGTCGAGGGGAAAGATTGATCCATCTCTCGAACGGACGCAGCGTCGATCTCCCGATGGAGCCGCCACAACGTTGGATGTCGATACGCGATCACCTCGTAGGTCCGATCCCGCGGTTTCCAAGAGAGGGCGGCGGCTGCCCCGATGATGCCTCGACCATTCTTGTATGTTCGCGCATACCCGAGGCCATCGATTGATGTCCGCGCATCCTGCCGCGTCACGATGCCTCGCACCGCCTCCCAGTAGAGTGCGGGGCCCGGGGGTCGGCGGAGGACCACGAACGAGGGATTCGTCGTCGGATCGGAGAAGACCGACCAGCGCTCGACGAGCGATGACAGGACAGGGCGAACTCGCTCCAAGTCTTCATGGACGCGGAGGGCTCGGCGATAGGAGCGCACCGACACATCACCGAACTGGCCCACGACGCTGGCGGGTCCCCGACCCCTCCCGAAGCGCAAGGCAATCGCGCCGTTCCCGCGAGTTTTCCAAGGAATGTTGGGATTCAGTCGGACGAGGCGCGGATACCTGATCAGATCGTACTCCGACGAGAGGACGCGGATGATCTCTGTCGCGAGGAACGTCGTGCACATCCCACTAAGGCTGTCCGTGTCGTCCAGGCCGATCCAAATGACCACGGGTCCTCGAACGAACGGCGGGACATAAAGGGACCTTGCCCGCGTGACACAACGGAATCACCGGCGGCGCGGACGCTCGACCAGCTCGATGGTCGCACCGTCCGGATCGGTCAGGTACACGCACCTGGCACCCCGCCACCACTCAGGATCCTCGAGTTTGATCGGCGCGGAACGCGGAGTGATGCCGGCTCGCTCGAGCCGCCCTAGCATCCGGTCGAGATCGTCCACGCGAATGGCGATGTGACCACTCCCCGGATCGTACACGCGCTGAGTGACGGGCACGCCGACCGGACGGATGTATTGGAGAAGTTCAAGAATTTGACCCGAACCCAAGTCGAGATCCGCATAATGGAACTCCGCGTGCGCAAGGCCCGTCACGTTAGCTCCTGGACTCCCGTCCTCAAAGCCACGACCAAGCATCGGGATTCCGAGCAAGTCCCGGTAGAACGCGAGAGAGCGATCCAAGTCGCCCACGGTGACTGAGACGTGATCGATACCTGATATCCTCACGAAGACGCCCCCCAGGGATGCGAGCCGAGGCGCATAGGAATTTGGTCGCGCCGGAACACATCGTCGACCGATTCGGCTCGCTTCACGACCTCCGCGTCGGATCCGTTGACGAGGATGACGGCGGGCCGCGGCAGGGCGTTGAAGTTGTTCGAACAGGCGTCCTGGTACGCCCCTGTGTCGAGGAAGGCGATGATGTCCCCGATGGCAACCTCCGGCAGCTCCGCCTGTCGGACGATAACGTCGAATCCGCATGAAATGCCGACGACGTCCGCGGTGTGCGTCCGCGAGCGATCCGCTTTTTCAGCGACGACCGTCGTCCATCGATTGCGTTCGACGATCGTATCGAGGAGGAACATCTCCGTGGTGTCGGTTTCGACCCACGACCATGGCTGCGGAACGATTTCGGATTTCAGTCCTCGGACCGAGGCGAGGTGGATACCCGCGTCTGCAAAGACACTCCGGCCAGGTTCGATTTCTAGGATCTTTCTCTCCGGGTGCAACCCGTTGCGTTTCATCTCCCGCCGCAGGGTGTCCGTCATCGCCTCCGCGTACGCCTCCGCGGACGGCGCCAAGACGGCGCGGTTCTCCCCCCGACGAGTCGTACGGCCTGTCGGATCGCGCGGGGCCGCGAAGCCTCCTCCGAGGTCGATCTCACGGGGCTCCCACCCTCCCCAGGCGCGAGACAATTCGGCGAGGAGCGTGACGAGACTTCGCACCATCCCGCGCCAGACGTCGAGGTCTTGGCTGTGACGGCCCAGATGGACCATGACGCCGGTCACGTCGAGCTCCGAGGCGCGAAGCGCGTCCGTACCGTGTGCGAGCAGCTCTTCCGTCGGGATCCCCGGCTTGTAATGTTGGGCGGCGATCCGGATTGGGGTATCGTCGTCATAGAAGTCCGAGGGCTCGTCGAGCCCCTCATAGGTCGGGCGCACTCGAAATCGAACCTTGGCCCGGATTTTCAAAGCGCGGGCCACCTCGCGAACGAGGTCCACCTCGCTGCGACTGTCCAACGTGATTCGCGCTCCTGCGTGGAGAGCCTGCTCGATGAGACTTCGAGACTTGCTCGACCCGTTCACGGAGATGGAAGCGGCCGGGATCCCGGCCCGCAAGGCCGCATGAAGCTCCCCCGCACCGAACGTATCACACCCCGTTCCCTCCGAGGCGAGAATCCGGAGGAGCGCGAGCGTAAAGTTCGCTTTCACCGAAGGCAGCACGTGGACCGGGCCTTCCGGCCACCGCTCCTCGAACGCGCGACGAAACCTCCGGACGTTCCGTCGGAGCTGGTCCTCCGACAGGACGTAAATCGGAGTGCCAAATCGTCGGCCCAGCGCCGCGGCATCGCACGCTTCGATGAAAAGGTGGCCATCCCGGATCGTCAAGCAGTCATCGATTCGCTCATTCCGGATGTTCGACATTCGTTCCACTGCCTCCCGATAAATATGAGTTGATTGAGTCCTCGGTATATGAAAGGAGTTCTGAGGACCGCGTCGTGTGGGATAGTTCCTCGCGCTCCGCAACAATGTGTGCGTCTGACAATGTTCAAATACGCCGCGCCGATTCGATGGCCGAGACTTGCCGATGCCTGTCCGCTCTTTCGAATTCTCGAACGTCGACGCCCGACGGTTCGTGAAACCGACGGACCGCTGGGTGAATCTGCGGGTGGACCACAACAGCACGGTCACCCTGATCTCCGAACTCGGGGACCGCCAGGCCTCCGTCGACTTCCGCTTCACCGCGAACTACCACGCCTCGGAGGCGG
>Ga0209761_1003116_pt1 | contig 10947 bp, 12 predicted proteins | sample GraSoi013_1_40cm_4_FD_185818 | JGI IMG/M metagenome (GOLD analysis project Ga0209761, IMG submission 185818) | Grasslands soil microbial communities from the Angelo Coastal Reserve, California, USA - Sample 09_25_2013_1_40cm (SPAdes) (version 2) | ecosystem: Environmental > Terrestrial > Soil >... | reverse complement strand
CATGGCCCTCCCGAGAAAGCGACCTAGCGGGCCCGAGCGCAGATACCACCACGGAGATCTCCGGCGGGCGCTGGTGGACGCCGCGCTCGCGCTGATCTCCGAGGGCGAGTTGGGGACCTTCTCCCTCCGAGAGGTGGCGCGGCGGGCGGGCGTTACGCCGGCTGCGCCCTACCACCACTTCAAGGACAAGACCGCGCTGCTGGCAGCGGTGGCAGAGGAGGGGTTCCTGGCGCTCTGCGGACGGCTCGAGGCCGCGCTGGCCCGCCTGGCGACAACTGATTTGCGCGGGCGCTTCGCGGCGCTCGCTCGCGCCTACCTGGAGTTCGCGCGCGCCCACCCAGCCCACTACCGGGTCATGTTCCTGCCAGAGATCAAATCCCACCAGGAGCACCGGTCGTTCCACGCGGCGGCGGACCGCACGCTGGAGGTGCTGGCCAAGCAGGTCCGGTTGGCAATGCCGCAGGCTTCTCCCCAGGAGGTGATGCTGAGGACGGTGTTGATCTGGTCCACCGGCCACGGCTTGGCCTCGCTCTGGAACGACGGCGTGCTCGATCAAAAGCTGGACCTGCGCAGCGAGCGCGCGTTCCTCGACGCGACCGTGGAGCAGATGGCCACCTTCGCGTCGGGCATTTCGGCGTCGGCAAAGCCACCGGCGCGCACCCCTCGCCGCCGATAGTCGCAAATCCGGTATTGACGCAGTTGTGCCAATCGTGGGTGGTCAGCCCCTGAGGCTGCGGTTCGGTTGTGCTACCGGGACCGATGATTTTTCGCCGCCAGGTCGGTCCAGGAAACAAACGGAACTCGGAGAGCCGCTTTCTGTCTGGCGGGGTCGGCCGAACTGCGCAGATTTGTTGCGCGCGGGGGCCGATTCCGCGCTCTCGTTGAACTGAAGGAGGCACGCATATGGGTTTGAAGGGAAGCTCGAAGATCTTTCCTCACCTCTGGTACGCGAAAGAGGCCGAGGAGGCGGCGGCGTTCTACACGTCGATCTTCCCCGACTCGCGCGTCGACCGGGTAACGCCCTTGCACAGTGATTCGCCCAGCGGTCCGGCGGGTTCGGTGAAGGTCGTGGACTTCACGCTCTTTGGCCAGCGCTTCCAGGCCATCAGCGCCGGGCCGCTCGACCCGTTCAATCACGCGATCTCGTTGGTCGTCATTTGTAACGATCAGGCTGAGCTCGATCGCTATTGGGACGCGCTGCTCAAAGGCGGCAAGGCCGAGGCATCCGGATGGCTGCAAGACAAGTACGGCGTGAGTTGGCAGATCGTCCCGGCCGTCATGGACGAAATGATGAGCGACAAGGACCCGGTGCGCTCGAAGCGTGTCAGCGACGCGATGTTGAAGATGGTCAAGCTGGACATCGCGAAGCTGCAGGCCGCGTACGGCGGTAAGAGCTAGAGGCGGCGCGCAGACGCGGCAGAGCAGGGCGAACGCCCGGCCAGTGGCCCACGCGGTAGAGGACGGCTTTCTCCAGGTCCTCCAGGAAGCGCGAGGGCAAAGCCGTTCCTCATTGGATCTGCCGGTCGGCGGAGACTGCGGCCTGGTTGATGACCTCGACCGAGGTAAAGCGTCTGCGCCGTTAATCCGGCGCAGGGCGCAGGACGTCCGGCGGACGGCGAAAGTCGCAGCTCGCGTCATCTTGCCACGACGCAACGAGCGGGGGCTGAGGTGGATTCCGCTCCGGACCGGGGCCTTTGCGTGGATCTGGATCCAGCGCTCGGCGAAACGTGGGCGGCGACGTCGACCGCGACGGGGTCGCCACTTTTGACGGGTGAACCTATTGTTCCAGGTACGCCCCCAGTACGTGCTGATCGTAGTCGATGAGCGCGCCGGTCATGACGCCGGACTCGGGGCTCAAGAGATACGTGGCCAGACCGGCCATCTGCGCCGGCTTGGCCAGCTGCTTCATCGGCTGCCGGGACTCGGCGCGTTGCAGCCAGCCGTCGGTCGCGCCGTGGAACTTCCGTTGAGTCGCATCCTCACCCGGCGTGTCCGTCCAGCCCGGCAGGATGGCATTGCACCGCACCCAATGGGTCCGATAGGCATTGGCCACATTCTTCGTCAGGGTCGCCAGCGAGCCCTTCGACGCCGAATAGGCGGTGAGGTAGGGCTGACCACAATGGGCGGTCTGCGAGAGGATATTCACGATCGAGCCCGGCTTCTTCGTATCGAGGAGGTGCTGCACCAAGCGCTGCATGAGAAAGAAGGGCCCGCGCACGTTGGTGTTGAACGTCTCCTCCCAAATTTCCGGCGTGACTTCGAGGAGCGTCCCGCGCGCCGACGTGGCGGCGGCGTTGACGAGGCCATTCACGGCGCCGAAATGTTCCACCGCGGCATCGATCAGCCGCAGACAATCGGCGACGACCGATTGATCGGTCCTGACGAAGATGGCGTCGGCACCCCGCGCCCGCAGCTGGGCAACGGCGGCGGCACTCTTCTCCTCGTTGCGGCCGGCCAGCGCGATCCGCCGGCAGCCCTCCTCGACCAGCTGCTCCGCTATGGCGAAGCCGATGCCCTGCGCGCCCCCGGTGATGACGGCGATGGTCCCTTCATTGCGTCTGGTCAGCTCGGACATCGATCGCGCTCCTTCCGAAATGAGAATGTCAGGCCGCCGGAAATGCGGTCGTAATGGATCTCGACAGGCACCGCGAGCCGGCCCTCGATCCATTCGACCTTGCTCAGCCCAGAGACCGGCATTGGGACAGATCCCCCGATCTCGTCCGCGAACCGGACGAGCTTCCGCCGATTCGGTCTCGTGTCCCGGATCAGCAGATCGATATCCTGCGTCGTCACCGGCGCCCCGTTCAGCATGCTCGCGCAATTGCCGATGACGATGGCGTCGAGTTTCGCCGCGCGAAGCGCCTTTGCGAGCGCGACCAGCGTCTTCTCCGAGATGTCAGAAGACATACCGGCCGTCGTTCCGGCGCGCGACGAATACGGCCCGACGCGCTGGCGGCAAAAGCAGGCAGCGCACGATCAGGCGCAGGTCCGCCGGATCCACGCCCGGAAGCTCCGGCGCGAGGATCGCGCAGAGTTCCCGGGCTCTGCGGGCGAGCACCTCCACATCTCGGGGCCGTCCGCCGCGCGCACCGTTGCGCCGTGCCGCGGCGCGCTTGGCCGCGCTCCTGCTCCGGCCCCCTCGCCGTCCCATATCCGCGGCATCCAATGCCAGCGATCATAACCCAAGCGTTTGGGTTTGTCAGCCGCGTCGCTGCAGAGCGAAGGGCGCCCTCCCGCGCTAGCATCGCCCCCGCCGAGGTGGCGGCGTCGATCGCGCGATCGTCAGGGCGATGCTGTCTGTGCTCGGCCTCCACTTGGCCGGGCCGCCGTCATTTGGACCCAACCGTCACCTCGCGGCGCTCCCAGCCAGGCTCCTCCAATATCCGGAAGACGAAATGGGCGAGATCGACGCGCGAGATCGGGCCCGGGGGAGCCTCTTTCGCATCCACGGCCACGGTGGAGTGGGTCGGCCCACCATCCGTCAGCCGCGTCGGCCGTAAAATCACATACGGCAGACGGCTCGCCCGGATGATGCCTTCGGCCCGGCTGATGTCTTCGAACATCTTCTTGTGCGTCGTCCGGGTGATGGCGGAGCGGAGCTCCGACACACCCTGCGCCTGCATCGCGCTGTCGCCAGCCCCGAGCCAGGAGACGAAGATGAAGCGCTTGAGAACTTTGACGGCTTGCAGCTCCCGGACCAGGTTCTGCACACAGGCCGTCATCACGGGCTTGCGCGCGCCCAAGGCGGACACGACAAATCGACATTCCTCGATTGCGGCCTGGACGTCTTCTCCTGACCCGGCATCGCCTTTGATGAGGGTCAAGTTGTAATTGGCGCGCGTGATCTTTTCGGGGTCGCGGACGAGCGCGCTCACCTCGAAGCCATGCTCGAGAGCGCTCGTGATCAGGTGCGTGCCCAACCCTCCACTTGCTCCCAGGATAGCGATACGGCTCATGGACGCGATTATCGCACGCCGCCGCAAGTCCTCGACTCGAGGTGTGACGACCGCATGGCCTCGATGCCGTGACCTCGAGCGGCGTCCGTGATGACCGAAACTGGCGAGCCTCGCTCGCACGGGCTCATGCGGCGCCGCCTTGCGAGCATCAACGACCTGCCCATCGGCGAGGCCGAGCGCAAGTACTTCTGGCCGCTCGGTCGTCGTCCGGACGATCATCCCGGCTTGTCGGACCTCGGGCTCTAAGCGCGACTTCAGCGAAGAATTCGCGCGGGTGTGCAATGCAGGAGCAAAGGTCGCTTGCCGGTCGACGGACCGTTAGAGGGCCGTCGACCCAGGCGTAGGGTGGGGCTGGCGCGCCGGCCGGACCAGCCGAGGAACGAGCCGCCGCAGCTTGCGTCCTATTGCCGGATGCACGCGACGAACGATGATGTGCCTCATATGCCAGACCGCGATGAGCCCCAGGCGGACGCGGCGCCGGCGACAAAGGACGCTCTTCGGCGTGCAGTCGAGCTGGCGCAATCGGCGTTCAAGGACTGGATCAACGCCGCCTCTCGGGTGAACGACATCGGTTGGCTGCTCGCGAATGCGATCGGCGGCAGCCACGCCGAAATTGCCCGGCTGCTGCAAGCGCGAGATGAGGCGCAGGCGGAGGCCGACAGGTTGCGCACCGCGTACGAGGCTGCAAGGAGAGAGGTCGACACACTGGCGCGCGAGCAGGCTCCGGATACGGCTTGATACCGTGGGTGCGAACCCCGCGCGGACGACGGGGCTGGAACATCTCCTGACCCGGGCTAATAGAACAGGGTCACCGTCATGTCCCCGCTCGATCCGGCCGCCAGCTTGATGGGGCGCGACTGGGGCATCGGCTCAAGGTCGCTTCCTACGAGGACCATCGGGGCAGGAGTGCCTCGGCTCGCGACATGCCGGACGTGCACGCCATCGTTCGCAGTTGCGCTGACCACCGCCGCGACGGTCGCGGATCGGACGACGACAGCGCCCACCATGAAGGACCGCGAGGCCGTGCCGGCGAACGCGGAGGAAGCGAGGGAAGGACCGCGAGGCCGTGCCGGCGAACGCGGAGGAAGCGAGGAGGAGCGAGAGAGCGACAGCGAGGGTGGCGGCGCGGGTCATCATGCCGCCATGCTTCAGCAACCGCCGGACCACTCCACAAAGCCCTGAATTAGCGGACTTGCACTGGATCCAGGCGTCAAAAAACCCGCACCGTCAACGCCGACCGTCAAGGTTTTGACGGCGACGCAACCCGAGTCCGGGAGTCAGTGGAGCAGTCGTGGCCTACGCTGGGGTGCCGCCGCGACCGCCGCGCAGGTACTTCTGGATCTCGATGGGGAACTGCTTGGTATCGATGGGCTTGGTGATGTACCCGTCGCATCCAGCGTCAACGGTCCTCTGGCGATCGCCCTTCATCGCGTAGGAAGTGACCGCCACGATCGGGATGCTGCGCAGATCGGGATCCGCCTTGAACTCGCGTGTCAGCTGCAGGCCGTCCACGTCCGGAAGCTGGATGTCCATCAGCACCAGTTGCGGATGGACGGCGCGAATGCCAGCCCTCGCTGTCTGCGCATCGGAGGCGGTGTGCACGGTGTATCCGTGCTTCTCCAGCACCCAACGCAGGAGCTTCACGTTCATCTCGTTGTCGTCCACGATGAGGATGCACTCTCCAGCCACTGTTGCGACCTCCGTTTACTCCGATACCTGCCGCCGCGGCAGGAAGGCGTCCAGCTCCCGCAAGAGGGCGGCGGCGCCATTGTTTCCCTTCATCACGACGGCCTGGGCAGTCTGGCGCAGGCGCGCCTGGTCGTGTGTTGAGAGATCCTTCACTGTCCAGACGATCACGGGTGTGCTCCGCCCGGCCTCCGTCATGCGGAAGCGCTCGAGGAATTCGAATCCGTCGAGTCGCGGCATGATCAAGTCGAGGACCACCGCGATGAGAGACGATTCCGCCGCCGCCTGCAAAGCCGCTTCGCCGTCCTTCCGGCAGATGGTCTCGTACCCGGAGCGTTCCAGCGTTGCTTCCATCAACTTGAGACAGCCTTCATCGTCGTCCACCACCAGGACCGCGCCGTGTCGTTGCGGCGACACGCCGGCCCGCCGCAGCGCATTGAGGAGAGCGTGCGTATCGAGTGGCTTGGCGAGCACGTCGGTCACCCTGAAGCCCGCCACTGCACCCTTCTCGGCGACGACGGTGAGAACGATGACCGGAACGTCGGCGTTGCGGCTTTCAGCTCGCATCTGGTCGAGGAGGTCGACGCCACTCATGTCTGGAAGGAGCAGGTCGAGCGTGATGGCGTCGAAATCACTCTCGCGCAACCTGACCAGGGCCTGCGCACCGGTCGTCGCTGTTTGCACCGAGTAGCCGGCCTTGGTGAGGGCCCCGACGATGGACGCCTGGTCGGATGCGTTGTCCTCGACGACAAGGATGGTCGGCGCGCCTACGTTGAGCGTCACGATCGGTCTGGGCGTCGCTGGAAGCGGCTCGGCCTTCATCCGTCGTGGCAGCACGGCGTGAAAGACGCTTCCAGCGCCCGGCGTGCTGCGCACGCCCACGGTCCCGCCTTGCGCTTCGACGATACGTTTGGTGAGGGCCAACCCGAGCCCGGTACCCGCGTGTTTCTTCGCCGCACCCGCGTCGAGCTGCTGGAACTCGACGAACAGGCGCGGCAGCTCCTCGGGTTGGATACCGTCGCCAGTGTCGTGGACCTCGATGCGAAAGAAGTCCGCTCCTTCAGGCACGGCGCGGACCGTCACCACGCCGCCGGCGGGAGTGAACTTGAGCGCGTTGGAAAGATAGTTGTAGAGCACCTGCTTCAGCCGGGCCGGGTCGAGGACCACGCGACCGATGGCCGGATCGATGGCCATCTCGACGCGAACCTGCTCTTCAGACGCGGTGGTGCGCAGGATTGCGCCCACTTCGCCGGTGACCTGGGCCAGATCGATCGACTCGGGTCGGAAATCGAGCTTTCCCGACTCGACCTTTGCCAGGTCGAGGACGTCGTTGATGAGGCGCAGCAGATGGCGGCTGCTGGTGAGGACGTTGCCGAGGAAGTCGCGCTGCTGATCGGTCAACGGACCGACCTCTCCCTCGTGGAGGAGCTGGGTGAACCCGAGGATCGCGTTGAGCGGCGTGCGCAGCTCGTGCGACATGTTGGCGAGGAACTGCGACTTGTACGCGCCGGCCCTGGTGAGCTCCTCCGCCTGCCGCTGCGTCTTCGCGAGCAGTGCGCGCAGTTCGGCACGGCTCCGGGCCCCCTCGAGAGCGATGGCCAAGGTCTCGCGCACGGAAGCGAGCAGCTCCGTTGCCGCCGCGTTCCAGGGCTGCAGGCTGGCGAGTTCGAGGACGCCGGTGACCCTGCCGATGCGGAGCAGTGGAACCAGCGCGATGGAGCGCGGGGACCCGGCCGCGAGAGCGGACGTGACCCGCAGCTGGCCCTCGGGGGCATCGACGACCATGATTTCGGTTTGCAGCGCGGCTTGTCCGACGAGGCCCTCGCCGAGGCGGAAGCTTTGCACTCCGTCGTCCGACGAGAGCGCATATTTTCCCAGGAGGCCAAGCGCGCCATCCGCGTCCAGCGAGTAGAGCGCGCCGACGGGGCATTCCAGATAGCGGCAGAGCATCGATACGGCACGCTCCGCCACCTGCCGGGGCGCGAGCTCGCCGCGAAGTTGCTCGGACAAGGCCGATTGAGCGGTCCTGAGCCAGTCGATCCGGCTTCGCTCGGACTCGAGCCGCTGGAGGCTCTGCGCCATCTGGTTCGCCTGCCTGGCGAGATCGCCCAACTCGTCGCGGCTGACGACGGGAATGGCCGCGCGGAAGTCTCCCTTGCCGAAGCGGCTGAATCCGGCGGTGAGGCTGGCCATGCCGCGCAGCATGTCTCGGCTGATCCACAGGGAGAGCAGGAACACCAGGACGAGGGACGCGATGCCCAGCGCCAGGCGCAGCTGCGTACCGAAGCGCTGAGCTTCCGCCGTTGCGGAGAACGCCTTCGTCAGATCCGTCTTGTCGAAGACGGTTGCCTTGTCGAGGAGCTCCGCGACCCGCGTCTGTCTGGCCTGCATCTCGCTCATCTTGGCGACGACGCTTTCCCCGGTCTCGCCGGCGATCAGCTGCTTCGAGACCACCAGCGCCTGGGCGTGAAAGTCCTCGATCGCTCGTTCGAGCGAGGCCGCGAGACCTGGTTCGACGGCATCGGAGGAAGCGGCGAGCTGCTGCAGGAACTCTTTCTTCAACTCGACGGTCCCGCCGAGCTTCTCGGTGTCGCTGGCTGCGACGGCGTCCTGGAACCCACGCTGGATCCGCTCGAACTGTCCCTGGAGCTGTGGCCGGAGCCCCACTTTCGGCAAGTAATGCTTCCGGATGTCGTCGAGGTGGCCCTCCACGCGCCGGGCAATGATCGCGCTGGCCATGACGAGGGCGGCCAGCGCGAAGCCGGCGGTGGCGACGAGGCCCAACAGCTTCGATCGGAACGAGAGGTTCATGTCCGCTCAGTTCAGTTCCAGCACGGTTGCGCCGCTCAGGGGCGTCCCGGCGGCCACGTAGCCGATCGCGCCTGGATGGCTCACCACGAACGAGACGACCGCCTCGTCGTCGGCCAGCTCGGGTGGGGGGAGGCCCTGGCCTGAAAAGATCCGCTGCTGCCAGTAGCTCCGCACCGACGCCACCGAGCGCGACAGGATCTCCTGGGAGAACCGGGCTCGCGCCGGCGCGTCCGGGCCGAGGTCGACCGGCTGTATGGGCGTCTCGTCCTGCCAGCGGGTTGCGCGCCGCAGGAATACCTCGGCGAGGAACTTCCGATCGATCTTCGAGACGCGACTCGCCGGATTCGCGATCAGCACGTACGTGGATCGAGGGTGCTCCGCGGTCAGGGAACCCGCAGCCAGCCCGACGAGAATGAATGCGCCGATCCGCACCTTTGCCTCGGAGGTCAGAAGAAGGCCGTCGTCTTGACGGTGAAGAGCGCCCAATCCGGAGTCAGGCTGCTCAGGGGCCGGTTGCCGTTCAGGCTCGGGGAAAGTCCGGCAGTCCCGTGCATGTAGTGTCCCTCGACCTTGACCAGCCAGTACGCGTTGACGTCGAAGCGGAGGGTGAGCGCGGCGTCGAGTTGCCTGCCCGCGAAGCCTCCTCGTTGGTTCGTGTTTGGAAAGAGCACGGAATAGTAGGCTCCAGCCTGCAGCCAGGAATTCACGCGATACGACGTCAGGGCGTAGCCGCGTTCGCTGAACGTCAGGCTCTCCGGGAACATCGCAGGGTTGCTACTCTGTGCTCTCACACGCCAGCGGCTGTATTCGGCGGCGAAGAGGAGATCGCGCACGGTATACTCGACCGACGCCACCCACAGCATCACAGGGACGTTCACGGCAACCGAGCTTGAAGAGGACGCCGGAAGCAGGTGCGTTTCGAGCCGGAGGAACTGGAGGCTTCCGCCCAGGCGCAAACCCTCGATGGGCGGCACCCAGAGCATGCGCCCGCCGGCCACGAACGGCACGTTGAGGTCGACGACGGTGAACGGACTGCCGGGCTGCTGCTTCACATCGAGGAAGATCGTGCCGCCGTATAGCCTGTAGTCGAGCCCACCTGCCGCGCCCAGGTCCCTGTAGCCGTAGACCTCGCCGCCGGTCTGCGCGAGCAGGAAGTCGCGGTTCTGGGCCGGATAGATCGATTGCGGAAGCAGGACGGAAGTGCGTGCAGCATCGATGTCGCTGCTGTCGTTGTAGAGTCCGAAGGGCAGCTTCACGCGGCCGGCGCGGATGCCGAGCCAATCGCGCCAATGGTAATCGAGGGAATACCAATCGAGCGTCGCCCGGTAATCGCCAATCGGCCCCAGGTCGTGAGAGAAGATCTGCAGTCCAAGCGTCAGCCGGTCGGTGGCGGGCAGCGTGAAGTTCAGCCCGATCTCGGTGAATTCGAAGCTGCCCTCCGAAGAGTGCGCGAGGTAGTCGTTGGCCGAGGTGAGGAGGAATCCCTGGCTGATGAAGCCGTGGATCTGGAGCTCGGCCAGCTGACCCGGCAAGGTCAAACCAGCGGCTGCAGCGGGACGCTGTGCGAGAAGAACGAGGGCCGACACGGCGAGGACGAAGCGCATTTGCGGCGACCCGCTCCTTTCGGTGCAGAACGTTCCCGTCGAATAGGCTAATCACGTGAGGCAATGGGCAACAAGTTTTCAATGCACTCGAATCGCGGATGTTTCCGGGCGGCTCCCAGGGACCCGGCGAGAGGTGTGCAGGACGGGTGGCGACTCCGCTTTGCGCCTACATCGTCGCGTCGTTGTCCACCTCGTTGCCGGCCTGCTGCGCGCTCGCGGGCACCAGGTGGTGCCGGTCTTCGACGCGATGCAAGCGTTCATGTTCGCCGTGCGCCCGCCTGCTCCTGACGGTGTGATCCTCGACATCAACATGCCTGGCGGCACCGGGATCGAAGCGCTCAAGCGGTTGAAATCGTCGCTGAACACGGCGCTCATCCTCGTCATCATTCTCAGCGGGTCGACGGATGCGGAGATGCCGCAGAAGGTGAAGACGCTCGGGGCTGACGAATTCCTGCGAAAGCCCGTCGATCAAGGTGCTCTGTTTGCGGCGCTGGACAAGGTGCTTCCCCGCCGTTGACCGAGGTCGGGACGCGCTCCCCGAAATCCAGGGCTGATTTGCGTCCGACTTGACGTGCGCGTTCTGCGAGGCGCAGTGTGCGCGCCAATTTCGGGGGAGCCATGAACGAACAGACCAGGTGGTTGCGCCGCGTGAGCTTCGCCGCCGGGGTGGCGCTGAGTTGCTTGGGCCAGGCCGCGGCGTCACCGCGCCCCGGAACCTACGCGCAGACGGTGCGCGAGCCGAAGACCACGATACAAGTGAGCGGTACCAGCAACCGCCTTCAAGCGGTAAGCCCGGTCGATGAAAACGTGGTCTGGGCGAGCGGCGTAAACGGGACCTACGTCGTGACCACGGACGGTGGAGCGACCTGGCGCGCAGGCGTCGTACCTGG
>Ga0209761_1003115_pt1 | contig 10947 bp, 11 predicted proteins | sample GraSoi013_1_40cm_4_FD_185818 | JGI IMG/M metagenome (GOLD analysis project Ga0209761, IMG submission 185818) | Grasslands soil microbial communities from the Angelo Coastal Reserve, California, USA - Sample 09_25_2013_1_40cm (SPAdes) (version 2) | ecosystem: Environmental > Terrestrial > Soil >... | reverse complement strand
CTGCACCGAGCTCGCAGAGCGGTTCCCGCAGTTCCGGCGGCGACTCGCGAGCCGGCTGCCGATGCTCAACCAGGTGAACCGCCAGCAGGCCGAGCTGCTGCGACGCTACCGGGCCGGACAGGACGAAGTGTTGGCGGCGCTGCTGCTCTCGATCAACTGCATCGCGGCGGGGTTCGGGACGACGGGATAGGGAACCAATTCACATCCGCCCAACGGGTTGCGCTGGCCGCCTCGGGTTCACCACATTCACGGCGTCGATGGGGTGTCGCAAAAACGCCCTATCGTGCCGTAAAAACGCCCTAGCGGAATGTGATCCGGGTCACAATACTGATGGTCAGTCGTCGGGCCGGGGCCCTTGCCGGTCCGAAGCTGGCGTTGCTCGGAGATGTGGCCGCGCGGCGGGTGCGCGCCCTACATGATTCGCAATAGGACTGTCACTCACCACCCCGGGGGCGGTCGGACGCTATGATCCGCGTCGCGATCGTCGCCGACACGCGTCTTTACCGCGAGGGACTGGCCCAAGTCCTGGGCCGGGACCCAGGGCTGTGCGTCGTCGCGACCGCTGCTCGCGGGGACGAGGCGCTGGCCGCGCTTCCGGATCTCCAAGCTGATGTCATTCTGGTCGATATGGCCATGCCCGAGAGCCGTGGCGTCGTGCGGGTCATCCTGGAGCGCGCCCCGCTGAGCCGCGTGATCGCGCTCGGGGTGGTCGAGGACGAGGACGACGTGTTGGGGTGCGCCGAGGCGGGCGTGGCGGGATACGTGGCGCGCGAGGCGTCGATCGACGATCTCGTGACGGTCATCGAGAGCGTCGCCCGTGGCGAGGCGATCTGCTCGCCTCGGGTCGCGGCCGGCCTGCTGCGGCGCGTCGCGGCGCTTGCTGCCGGCCACGGCCGCGACCTTCCCCGAGCGCAGCTCACCAACCGCGAGCGCGAGATCGTGCGCCTCATCGATAACGGGTTGTCCAACAAGGAGATAGCTCGCGCCCTGGGCATCGAAGTGGCCACGGTGAAGAATCACGTCCACAACATCCTCGAGAAGCTGCAGGTACACCGGCGGGGGGAGGCGGCGGCCCGGGTGCGGGGCACGTCGCGGGGGCGGATGTCGGGGCAAGTCGGATAGCGCAGGTTCAGCGCGCGAAAGGAGTCAACCGTGCCAAAGGCGAAGCGACGTGCGGCGCAACGGCGGCCCAAGCCGTCCGGCTACGGTTGGGTTCCGGATCTGCCGGATCAGCGGGACATCCTGTACGGCGCCGTCCAGCCGGTTCCGGCGCGATTGCCGACGAGCGCGGACCTGCGACCCCTCTGCTCGCCGGTCGAGAACCAGGGCCAACTGGGCAGCTGCACGGGCAACGCGATTGCGGGCGCCGTCGAGCTCCTGGAGCGGAAGAACAAGGTGCGCTTCGTCAACGTGAGCCGCCTCTTCATTTACTACAACGAGCGGGCGATCGAGCACACAACCAAGTCCGACTCGGGCGCGATGATCCGCGACGGCATCAAGACGGTCGTGAAGCAGGGCGTCTGCTCGGAGCGGAAATGGCCGTACGTGGTCTCCAGGTTCGCCGTCAAGCCGACGGCGCTGTGCTATAAGGAAGCACTCCAGCATCAGGTGACCTCATACCAGCGGATTCTCAGCGTCGACGAGATGCGCGCCTGCCTCGCTCAAGGTTTTCCGTTTGTGTTCGGGTTCACGGTGTATGAGAGCTTCGAGTCACAGCAGGTGGCGCAGACTGGCGTGGTGCCCTTGCCCCAGCCGGGTGAGCGCGTGGCCGGTGGCCACGCCGTACTCGCAGTGGGCTATAACGATGCGGAGCGGCGCTTCATCGTGCGCAACTCGTGGGGCGCGGCCTGGGGAATGAAGGGCTACTTCACAATGGCGTACGAGTATCTCGCCAACCGGAATCTCGCCGACGACATGTGGACGATCCGGCGGGGAGAGATGATGTAGACCCGGCGCCGCGCCGGGGGCCCGAGGGCGGTGCGGTCTAGTCCCCCGGACTGTGCCCCAGTTGAGCCGATTGGACTATTCCTGCCGGCCCCCGATCCTCGAACATTCATCCATCGCGAACCGGGCGGTAGCGAAGGGGCGAGGTGACGTGACCGCTGCTGCTGAAGCGCTCACCGGGCTGCTCCCGGCGTTACATCGGTTGGAGCACTTGCTCGCCCGGGCGGTCGCGGCCGCGCGGGCGGCGTACGGCCCCGAGGCGGCGACCGATCCTCATCGCGGGTTGTACGTCGGCGAGCCTGAGGTCGACCGGCTCCTTAGTCGCCAGCCGCTGCAGCCGGTCCTGCACGCCGGCCGGGGGGTGCCCGACGAGCTGCTTGGCGACTTGTCCCCTGACTCACCGCTGACGCGCCTGCGTGACAATTTCGAGCTCGAGCCGCTCGACCTTGGGGCGCTGTTGGTCGCGGTGGCACCGGAGCTGGACCTTCGCTACGAGCGGCTCTACGCCTACTTGCAGGACGACGTCACCAAGAAGCGGCCCAGCGTCGATCTCATTCTCAACTTGTTGTGTCCGTCGGCCGAGGCGAAGCTCCGGGCGCGCGGACGGTTCAGCGCTGGCGCGCCGCTGCTCGAGCACGCGCTGGTGGAGTTGTTCGACGATCCGACGCACGTTCACCCACCGCTCCTCAGCAAGTACATCAAGGTAGACGAGCGAGTCGTGGGACACCTGCTGGGCTCGGACGACCTGGACGCTCGGCTCCGGTCCTGTACCAGCGCCGTCGCACCCCGCACCCGCCTCGGCGATCTGTTACTACCGGAGGTGATGAAGCAGCGACTGGGATCGCTGGTGCGCAGTCTCGGACCAGCGACTCCCAGTCTGACCCTCTACTTCCAGGGACCGCACGGGATCGGCAAGCGGACGACCGCCGAGGCGCTGTGCCGCGAGCTGGGCGTCGGGCTCCTGGTGGTGGACGGGGAGCGAGCGTCGAGCGTCGACGAACCGGGATTCGAGCGTTTCGTGACCCTCGCCGCCCGGGAAGCGCGTCTCCGGGCGGTCCCGCTGTACTGGGACGGCTTCGATGCGGTGCTGCCCGACGACAAGCGGAGTCGCCGCGAAGGCTTGCTGGCGAGGCTCGCCGGCCTGCCGGGCGTGACGTTCGTGGGCGGGGAGGCCCCGTGGGAGCCGTCGAATGGAGCAGAGGAGCCGGCGTTTATCCGTCTGGAGTTTCCGCGACCGGGCTCGGCCGAGCGCGCGCAGCTGTGGGCGTGCTTCCTCGAGGGGCAGCCGCTGGCGCCGGACGCAGACGTCGCGGACGTGGCTGGCAAATTCCGCTTGGCGGGCGGACAGATCCGCGCCGCGGCCGCCACCGCGCGGAACCTGACCCGGTGGCGCGAGCCCGAAGGTGGGGCCGTGGGGGCGGCGGAGCTGACCGCGGCCTGCCGTCTCCATTCCAACCGCCGGCTCGCAACCCTCGCTCGCAAGATCGCGCCCCACTATGGCTGGCGGGACATCGTGCTTCCGGCGGACCGGCTGCAACAGCTCCGGGACGTCTGTAGCTACGTGACCTATCGCGCGCGGGTGTACGACGACTGGGGGTTCGACCGCAAGCTCTCACTGGGGAAGGGGCTCAACGTGCTGTTCGCCGGGCCCTCCGGGACGGGCAAGACGATGGCGGCGGAGATCGTGGCCGGCGAGCTGGCCCTCGATCTCTACAAGATCGACCTGTCCACCGTGGTGAGCAAATACATCGGCGAGACCGAAAAGAACCTGGCGCGCATCTTCGCGGAGGCGGAGACGAGCAACGCCATTCTGTTCTTCGACGAGGCGGACGCGCTGTTCGGGAAGCGCAGCGAGGTGCGGGACGCGCACGACCGCTACGCCAACGTGGAGATCAGCTATTTGCTGCAGCGGATGGAGGAGTACGAGGGCGTCGTGATCCTGGCCACGAACTTCCGCAAGAACATGGACGAAGCGTTCGTGCGCCGCATGCACTTCACGATCGAGTTTCCGTTCCCGGGGGAGGTCGAGCGGCGGCGCATCTGGGACGGGATCTGGCCATCCGACACGCCTCGCAACGGGGACCTCGATCTCGACTTCATGGCTCGTCGGTTCGAACTCGCGGGGGGAAACATCCGGAACATCGCGCTGGCAGCGGCATTCTTCGCCGCGGCAGACGGGCAGATGGTGACGATGGAGCATCTGCTGCGGGCGACGCGAAGGGAGTACCAGAAGATGGGGAAGGTGGTGATGGAGGGGGAGTTTGGGGGCAAGACGTAATGTACGCACATCGGAGTAGAGAAGGCGTCAAACGCGAACAAGTGTCGCCGCAGCCTGCGACGAAGCGGGAACGCGAGCTGGTGCCTCGTGCTCAACATCCGGTTCTCAAATTCCAACGACAGCTCGGAAACCGCTGTGCACAGCGGGTGTTGAATCTCGCACGACAAGGAGAAACCGAGGCGCCATCGCAAGTTGAAGCGGCAATTGAGCGGGCTCGAGGACAAGGCCAAGCATTAGACCAAGCCGTCCGCGCCCAGATGGAAAGCGCATTCGGTGAGGACTTCGCGGGCGTGCGAGTGCACGCGGACCCGGAAGCCCACGCCCTTGCCTCAAGGCTAGAGGCGTTGGCCTTCACGACTGAACGCGACATCTTCTTCGCGCAGGGAACCTACAGCCCCGGCAGCTCATCCGGCCGCGCATTGCTGGCCCATGAGCTTGCTCACGTTGTGCAGCAGAAGGGCGCGGCAGCCCGGAGCAAATTGACGATCGGAGGGACGGATGATCATTACGAGCGCGAGGCGGAGGCAGCAGCACAGGCAGTCATGAATGGCGAGCATGGCGACTTGGGGGGCCGACCGCGGCTGGCCCCTGGAGCGGGTGTGGCGCGAGCACGTGTGCAACGGCTCTCGGTGCCATTGCCCGGGTGGGGCGGCGTGCCTCGTGGGATGGACGACTCATCAATGGACATCAATCCGGAGCTATCTCTCTGGGTCGGTGGGCAGGCCACCGAACGGCGCGCTCTCACAGGAAGCAATAGCGTGATGATCCCGCTCAATACCGACGGCGAGATACAGGTCGCGGCCAGCGTGTCGGTATTCAAAGACAACCCTCTACTCAATGAGACCAATGACTGGTACGTCGCCTTCAAATGGCAAATCCGAGTGGATGAGCGTGGGCGTCTCACACTCTCTCCCCCGAGGTCCGAGTCGGGAGGGGGCACGGGAGATGCGCCCTGGTTCCTCGATGCCAACCCGTCACAGGACGCAACTCATGTTGGTATCGCCTTGACCTTGAGGTCGACTGAATCGACGAGTCGCGGTAACTCTTTGAACATCGGGGGCACCTTGGATCTGAAGCCCTTCGGGGTCGGCGGAGGGGTCTCGGGGGGCTACTCGCGCAGTTGGGGATCGAGCCAAGGGTCAACCCTGACTCTTGGGCGCGGATTCATCGTGGAGTTACGTGTTCCCGCGCACGTGGAGGTCGGCCCTGTCACCATCATCCGCCGGTACCCGTTCTACTTCGCCACGGGTCGCGCCACGCTAGGGGTAAATCCGGCGACTGGCGAAGACGAGGATGTCCGTCTAACGGCATTTCTCAGATCGCTTGATCCGACGGGAGATAGAGGTGCAGGTATGAAGGGCGTTGTCGAAGGGTATGCCAGCCCGTTGGGCGACAAAGAGGCCAATCGCGCGCTCGCGACCAGACGTACCAACTACATCCTCAACAGGGTTCGCGCGGCGCTTCCTCGAGCCGATTTCGTGCCCAGTCCTCTTGGCGCGGACATCTGGCTATCGGAAGGCGTTCCCGCCGTCGACAACAGCGAACGACATCGTGTCGTCGTTCTCGAGATTCAGCGGACCCAGGCGACTGAATAGTCACCGCGCTGTCCGAACTGGAGATCGCCGGTAGCGGCTGGCTCCGGCCTAGTTCTTTCGGTTCTGGGCATCTGGAGAAGAGCGTTCCGCGGTCTAGTCTCCCCCCTGCACCATAATTGAGTCCATCGGCCTATTTCCCGCACCCGCACCCGCCCGGAACATTCCGCGCTAGCCCAAGAGTTCGCGCAGCCCACAAGGGTAGCCGTCTTTGGAGCGCACCCGGATTCTGCTGGTGGAGATGCCGCGGATGCTGTGCGACATCATCACGGACGTCGTCGGGAGCCAACCCGACATGGTCGTCGTCGGAGAGCTGGCGGAGCGAGCGGACTTGATCCCTGCCGTCGACCGCACGCAGGCCGACGTCGTCGTGCTCGGCCTCCGGGACTCCGAGCTGCCGGACGACTGTACCGCCCTGTTCGACGCTCATCCACGCAGCCGGCTGCTCGGCGTCGCCGCCGACGGACGGCGCGCGTTCCTGTACGAGATGCGGCCGCAGCGGACTCCCCTGGGAGAGGTCTCGCCGCAGGGACTGCTGGATGCCATCCGCTTGGCGACCCGATCCCCGGCCGCATGATCGACGACCTCGACAAGAGCCTCGAGCAGCTCCTCAGGTCGGAGCTGCCGCCCAGCCTGGTCGCGCAGGTGGCGATCACGTTCGCCACGCCAGGGGATCAGTTCCCCCCGGCATCGGTGGCGCTTCCCGCCGTCGACCTGTTCCTGTATGACGTGCGGGAGAACCGCGACCTCCGCAGCAACGAGTGGCAGCTCGAGCGGCGGAGCGACGGCACGGCGCAGAAGAGCCGGCCGGCCGTACGCGTCGATTGCTCGTACTTGATCACCGCGTGGCCCAGCGCCAGCTCCACCACTCCCGCTCAGGACGAGCACCACTTGCTCGGCGAAGTGCTCAAGGCACTGCTGCGCCACGCGACCCTGCCGGCCGCGGTGCTCCAGGGCGCGCTCGCGGGCCTGGAGCCACCGCTGCCCACGACGAGCCTGCAGCCGGGGCGGCTCCAGAGCCTCGCGGAGTTCTGGCAAGCCCTCGGCGGCCGGGCCAAGGCGGCGGTGCATTACACCGTGACCGTGGGCGTGGAGCCGCTGAAGCCCGTCGAGGCCGGCGCGCCCGTAATCGACAAGCGGCTCCGGCTGCGCCTCGGCGTGACGAGCTGACGATGACGACGTTCGAGACGACCCGTCACCAGGTCGCGATCGCGGGACAGGTGAGCGACTTCGAGACCACACGCTCCATCGCCGGGGCGCTGGTCCGCATCACGGCAGCCCCGGCGGAGTTCCTGACTCGCCTCGCTGCGCTGGCGCAGCAGTACGGCGCCGATTGGGCGACCTTGCGCGAGCGCCCCGACCAGACGGCGACGGCGCCCGACGGACACTTCCATTTCCTCGACCTGCCCAACGGGCAGTACACGCTCACCGTCTCGCTCCCCGGCTCCGGAACCCGCTACGGCACCCGGCAGGGTCAGGTGTCCGTCTCGCGCGACACCTCCGATAACATCGTCCTGGCCGCAGCCGATCTCACCCTGCCGCCCACCGTCCTCAAGGGCCAAGTGACCCGCGAGGACGGCACGCCGCTCGCCATGGCCGCCGTCCGCATCAAGGGCAGCGGCGAGCAGGGCTTCAGCGACGGCCAGGGACGCTACGTGCTCGCGCCGCTCGAGATCGGCCAGCGCACCATCATCGCGTCCGGGCAGGGGTTTTCGCCGGTCACGCGCGTCCTGCAGCTCGCGACCGCCGGGACGGCGGTCACCGCCAACTTCACGCTCGCAGCGCTCGCGCCATGAACGCCGCCGCGGGCCTGTCAGCCATTACCACTGCTGAACGAAGGAGCCTCACATGCCCGAATACCTAGCCCCAGGCGTGTACGTCGAGGAAGTGCCTTCGGCGGTCAAGCCCATCGCCGGTGTCAGCACCAGCACTGCGGGGTTCATCGCGGTCGTGCCGGACAGCGTGCAGCTTCCCGGTCCCATCAAGGGCTCGGGATCCCCTCCCAAGTTCGCGTCGGTAGCGGTGACGCCGGCGGCGGCCAACGAGGTCAAGCTCGTCACGAGCTGGTCGGACTTCGTGAAGTACTTCGGCGACGTGATCGGCGGGGAGCAGCCTGCCACCGCGACCGCCGTCGATACCGTGACAATCGACGACGGCTACCGGCGGCTGGCGCAGGCGGTCTACGGCTTCTTCAACAACGGCGGCACCCGTTGCTTCGTCGTGCGCATCGCCGCCGAGGCGGACCTGAGCAAGGCCCTGAAGGCCCTCGAGCCGATTGACGAGATCGCGATCGTCGCGATGCCGGGCGTCACCACTCAGGCTTCGCAGGAAGCGCTGATCGACCACTGCGAAAGTCTCCAAAGCCGCTTCGCCATCCTCGACGGCGCGATGACGGCCGACGAGTTCACGAAGGCCAACATCCAGGGGGCGACCAAAGACAGCTCCTACGCCGCGATCTACTTCCCCTGGATCAGGGTCTTCGACCCGAGCGAGAAGCTGATGCACCCGAACACGGACGGCACCATCGCCGTTGCGCCGAGCGGGCACCTGGCGGGGGTGTACGCCCGGGTCGACACGGAGCGGGGCGTGCACAAGGCGCCCGCGAACGAGCCGATCCGGGGCGCGCTCGGCGTGGTGTATCGCCTGACCAAGGCGCAGCAGGCCGGTCTCAACCCACCAGGCGTGAACGTGATCCGGGTGTTCGACGGCAACAAGAAGGTGTGGGGCGCCCGCACCATGGGCGGCAACGCCAACGCGGATTTCAAGTACGTCAACGTGCGCCGCGTCTTCATCTTCCTGCGCGAATCCATCGACGGGGGCACGCAGTGGGTCGTGTTCGAGCCCAACGATCCGAGCTTGTGGGCGAAGATCATCCGCAACGTCACCGCCTTCCTGACGAACGTGTGGCGGGCGGGTGCGCTGTTCGGCACGACGCCGCAGGAGGCTTTCTACGTGAAGTGCGACGCCGAGACCAACCCGCCCGAAGTGCGCGACCTTGGCCAGGTGATCACGGAGATCGGCGTCGCGATCGTCCGGCCGGCCGAGTTCGTGATCTTCCGCATCAGCCAGTGGGCCGGGCCGCAGAAGTGAGCCCGGCCGGCCGAGGCAGCGTACCGATGACGCCGGCATACGGGACGCCGGGGGTTTACCCGGAAGAGTTCCTCCCCGTCCCGGAGGCCGGACTCGCTACCGGCGTACCAGCGTTCCTTGGGTTCGTCGCGGGGGAGCCGCTCGATGCGCAGGAAAACCCGGTGCGTCCTCAGATGCTCACGCTGTGGGCGGAGTTCGAGCAGCGCTTCGGCAAGCCGCTGCCGGACGGTTACCTCGGACCCGCCGTCCGCGGCTTCTTCGACAACGGTGGGCGAGTCTGTTACGTCGTCACGCTCTCTACCGCGCCGACCGCTGACGCCTTGGGTGCGGGGCTCGAGATCGTCGCGTCGCTGGACGCCATCGACCTGGTCTGCGCGCCGGACATCGCACGACTGGCACGACTGGCACGACTTCGTGGTGATCCCGACCCGACCGCAATACTGCAGCAAAGGGTGCTCGAGCACTGTGACGCGGCGGGCGACCGGTTCGCACTTCTGGACTCGGGCGCGGACCTCGGCGTCGACGCAGTGCAGGCTCAGCGGGCGGAGCTGACGGGGATCAACGGAGCGCTCTACTACCCGTGGGTCCGGATTCCCGACGGCCCGTTCGCGCCCCCCTGCGGGCACGTCGCCGGGGTGTATGCGAGCACCGACCGCCGGGTGGGCACGCACAAAGCACCTGCGAACGATGCCCTCCAAGGCGTCGTGGACCTGCAGGTGAACCTGTCCAATGCTCAGCAGGGCCTGCTCAATCCGGAAGGAATCAACTGCCTGCGGGCCTTCCCCGGACGCGGCATCCGGGTGTGGGGAGCGAGAACATTGAGCCGCGATCCGGCGTGGCGGTATGTGAACGTGCGGCGGCTGTTCCTGACGGCCGGCCGCTGGATTGCGCGGAACCTGGCGGACAGCGTGCTGGAGCCGAACGACCAGCGATTGTGGGCGCGGATCGGGCGCGCACTCAGTTCCTACTTCAGCGATCTCGTACGGATCGGCGCGCTCAAGGGCGCCACGGCTCAAGAAGCGTTCTACGTCAAGTGCGATGCGGAGACCAATCCGCCCGAGGTCCGGGATCTGGGGCAGGCCGGCCCGGTGATCGGCCTCGCGCCGGCGCTCCCAGGCGAATTCATCGTCGTCCGAATCGTGCATGCCGCGGGCGGAGTCACGATCACCGGGCCGGGCCTACCCGGATAGCCATTGAGGAGGTTGAACCATGCCAGTCGGAGATCGCAAGGACCCGTACCGGTCCTACGGCTTTCTGGTGGAGATTGACGGCATCACTCGCGCCGGGTTCCGCGAGTGCTCCGGTCTCGATTCCTCCCAGGATCCCGTGGACTACCGCGAGGGCAACGAGCCCCACACGGCGCGCAAGCTGCCGGGGCTCGTCAAGCACTCGAACATCTCGCTCAAGTGGGGCGTCACCGACGACGCACAGCTCTGGGAGTGGCGCAAGAAGGTCATCGACGGCAAGGTCGAGCGGAAGAACGGCTCGATCGTCCTCATGGATGACACGGGCGCCGAGAAAGTGCGTTGGAACTTCCGTGAAGGGTGGCCGACCAAGTGGACCGGCCCGAGCTTCAACGCCACGGGGAACGAAGTCGCCATCGAAACCCTCGAGATCGTTCACGAAGGGCTGGTGAAGGCATGACGCTCCAGTCGGAATTCCCCTTTACGCTCCCCATCGGGTACACCGACGCGCAGGGCCGGCGTCACCAGGACGGCGTGATGCGGCTGGCGACGGCGTACGACGAGATCGCGCCGATGAAGGACCCCCGCGTTCAGGTGAATCCGGGATACCTGGTGATCATCTTGCTGTCCCGCGTCATCACCCGGCTCGGCGACCTCTCAGAAATCAACCCGAAGGTCATCGAGGGGCTGTTCGCCGGGGACCTCGCGTTCTTGCAGGACCTATACCGGCGCATCAACGAGAACGGCCATGACCGGCTCGCGGTCACGTGTCCGCAGTGCGACAAGGCCTTCGAGGTGGAGGTCAGCAGCGTGGGGGGATGACGTGCTACCCCTCGGATCGCCTGTTCGAGGAGGTAGC
>Ga0209761_1003113_pt1 | contig 10950 bp, 11 predicted proteins | sample GraSoi013_1_40cm_4_FD_185818 | JGI IMG/M metagenome (GOLD analysis project Ga0209761, IMG submission 185818) | Grasslands soil microbial communities from the Angelo Coastal Reserve, California, USA - Sample 09_25_2013_1_40cm (SPAdes) (version 2) | ecosystem: Environmental > Terrestrial > Soil >... | reverse complement strand
GGGCTCCACGGCGCGCGGCTCGAGCGGCGGCGCGGCCGGCGGTGGCGCCAGCGCCGGCAGGACCACGCGGCGTACCGCACCGCCCGTGCCCAGCTTCTCCTTGCGCCGCCGCGAATCGCGCAGGCGCGCGCTGAAGACGGCGTCGAGGTCCAGATCGGCGGTGACGAAGTCCTCGCGGAATTGCCGGCCCCGCGCCACGACCTCGCCGCGCTGGTCGACGATCAGGCTGGCCCCGTCGAACACCAGCTCGTCCTGGCCGCCCACCGTGTTGACGAAGGCCAGGTAGACGAGGTCGTCGGCCGCGCGCGTCGCGACCATCTGCTCGCGGAAGCGCGCCTTGCCGGCGTGGTAGGGCGACGCGTTGATGGTCACGATGAGCTCGGCACCGGCCAGCGCCTGCACCGTCGTCGGCCCGGTCGGATACCAGATGTCCTCGCAGATGTTGACGGCGAACGTCGTGTCGCCGAGGGTGAACACCGGCGTCTCCGTCCCGGCCTGGAAGTAGCGGTTCTCGTCGAACACGCCGTAGTTCGGGAGGTACTGCTTGTGGTAGACGCCAGCCAGCGCGCCATCGTGGAGGACGGCGGCCGCGTTGAACACGTCGTCGCGCTTGTCGATGAAGCCGACCACCGCCGTGAGCCCACGCGCGGCCCGGGTCACCGCCTCGAGCGCCCTGAGGTTCGCTTCGATGAAGGCGGACTTGAAGACGAGATCCTCGGGTGGATACCCGGGCACGGCCAGCTCGGGAAAGGCCACCAGGCCCGCGCCGAGCGCGCACGCCCGGTCGATGCCGTCGACGATCTGGCGGACGTTGCCCTCCAAGTCCCCGACGGTCGGGTTGATCTGCGCCAGCGCGATCCTGAGCCGCCTCATGGGAGCCGTCTCCTGGCTGGATTGTATAATGCGGGATCATGCCAGCGAAGATCCCCTGGCTGCCGTCTCACATCCCGCCCGGCGCTCAGACCAAGCGCTGTCCCCGGTGCGGCCGCACCGCGATGATCCCCTGGACGCTCAGGCGCGACGACCGAACGAAGGAGGTCTTTCGCACGTGGGTCTGCACCGAGTGCCAGGTGACCGAGGAGCGACTCGAGCCCGAGTAACCCGCCACTTTATGGCAGCCTGCGGCGTCGCTTTGTCACGCCGCGCATCCGACCTGCAGCGCAAAGCGCCGACTCCGAAGACTTCCTGCCCTGGCACACCGCTTGAAACTTGCGTCTCACCTGAAGGTGGGCGGGAGGGCGATGATCAAGATCCTCGTGGTGGATGATGATGGGAAGGTCCGAGAGGTCGTCGCGGCGATGCTGGCAGCGCTCGGTCACACGGTGCTCCAGGCCCCCGATGGCCTTGCGGCGATCACGATGCTGGAGGCCAAGAGCGCCGTCGATCTCGTGCTCACCGATCTGGTGATGCCAGGGCTGAGCGGCTGGGATCTCGTCAAGACGATCCGGCGCCGGTGGCCCCTCGTGCGCGTCGCCGTCGTCACCGGCAACCACGACATCGCAACGGCGCAGGCCGGTCAGGCCGTGGAGTTCGTGATCAAGAAGCCATTCGGCCTGGACACCCTCCAGCGTGTCCTCGGCAAAGGCGCGTGAATCGAGGGTCCGTGGGAGGCTCAGGTGCGATCGAGCCCCTCAGCTCGATCGCTAGGTGAATCGAGGGGGTTTGGGGGAGACGTCTCGCCTCCCCCAACTTCATTGATGAAGTCGATCAGGAGTCGTAGCCGCGCGTAGGACGATCGGTTGAACGGCAGGACCAGTCGCGGGAGATCAGGGAACTCGTTGAGCTCTTGCGGCACCGGTCCGGCCACCTGATCCACCGGTCCCTTCAGGATGTCCTCGAATCGTTGCTGGATCTCGGGCAGCGCCGCATCCGGCAGCTTCCGCTGCAGGCGGAACAGGAGGTTGTCGCCCACGATCCGCGCCGAGTGAAAGACGCGGTAGAAGGACAGGATCTCGTGAACCGCCTCTTCCACCGTGCCGGCGATTCGGTAGAGCTGACGATCGTCGGGGTCCACGAGGCGCTGATCGACGAAGCCGCCGATCCACTTCTCCCACCGCCGCCAGAACGGCCGTGCGCCGGCCTCGACGAGGACGATGGGCACGATCGTGGATTTCCCGGTCTGGAGCAGCGTCAGCACCTCGAAGGTCTCGTCCATGGTGCCGAAGCCGCCCGGAAACAGCGCGAACGCGCTCGCCTCCTTGACCAGAAAGAGCTTCCGCGTGAAGAAGTACTTGAAGGAGACGAGCTTGGGATCGGAGGCGATCCACGGGTTCGCTTCCTGCTCGAAGGGCAGGCGGATGTTGAAGCCGAACGAGCGCTCGGCGCCGGCGCCTTCCTGGGCGGCGCCCATGATGCCGGCGCCCGCGCCGGTCACGACCATCCAGCCTTCCTGCACCATCCGGCGACCGAACTCGTGGGCGGCGTCGGCCGCCGACTCCACGCGGGCCGTGCGCGCCGAGCCGAACACCGTCACCTTCCGCGTGTCACGATACGGCGCGCAGACCTTGTACCCGTACCGGAGCTCCTTGAGCGCCGTGTTGGTGACCTTGAGGTCGCTGACCGGCGTGCCGTCCTCGTGCATCTTCAGCACGGTGGTCAGCAGCTGCTGGAAGTAGCCTCGCTTGTCCGGAGGCACTCCGGCGGCCTCGACCAGCTCGAGGATGAGGCGGTTGGCGTCAGTCGACTGGAGTTGATAACGGCGGGACTCGGGCACGTCTCCAGTATAACGTTCATTCCCGGCCGCGCCTCATGGTTAGGAATAATCCGAAGACGATCAGCACCCCGCCGCCAACGGTGAATCCGCTCACCGCTTCCCCGAGAAACAGCACGCCCAGGAGGGCGCCCACGACAGGTTGCAGGTTCACGAAGATGCCGGCGCGGGCTGCCGGCACCCGCTCGAGCGCCCAGTTCCAGACGAGGTACCCCAGCGCGGTGATGACGACGCCGAGATAGAGGATGCCGGCGACGGCGGGGCCGCTGAACGCCGCCCGCTCGCCCTCGAGCCATTCTTGCGCGACGAGAGGCACGAGCCCGGGTACCGCCCACAGGATGGACTGAGCGGTCACCGGCAGCGCCGGGTGACGCTTCAAGATCGGGCGCCCCAGGACAGAGTACGCGGCGTACGCGAAGCCCGACAGCACGAGGAGGACGTCGCCGCGCCATCGCGGCAGCAGCGCGAGCGTCAGCCCCGGAATGCCGTTGACGACGACGATCGCCGCGCCCATGAGCGCGAGCGCCGCACCGAGCGCTTCGGACCGGCGCAGACGCTCGCCGAGCAGGACGGGCCCGAGGAGGACGAGCGCGAGCGGCTCGACCACGATGAGGAGCGCGGCGTTCGTCGCGGTCGAGCGGGCCAGGCCCCAGTGGCCAAAGGCGAAGGCGGCGGCGAAGCCAATGACTCCCATGGCGACGATGCGAGCGTGCTCGCGGCCGCTCAATCGCACCCGCGTGCGGAGCGACAACGGCACGAGGACGGCGGCCCCGATCAGGACACGCAGCAGCGCCAGCGTGGCCGGCGGCACGTCGGCGAGGACCGCGCGGGTCACGACATAGGACGTTCCGTAGACGATATTGGCGACGAGGAGCGCCAGATCGGCCAGGGCCATGCGCCGAGCATAGCTCGACGCGACGGCTTCGGAGGGGGCTCAGGCCAGGGTGTGGCGGACGATCTTGCCCTCGATCATGTAGACGACCATTTCCGCGATGTTCGTCGCGTGGTCGGCCACGCGCTCGAGGAAGCGCGAGACGAGGATCAGGTGCAGCGCGCGGGCGATCGTTTTCGGGTCGCCCATCATGAACGTCAGGAGCTCGCGGAAGACCTGCTCCTTGAGCGCGTCCACCTCGCTGTCCCGCGCGCAGACGTCGCGGGCCAGCCCGGCGTCGTGGGCGACGAAGGCGTCGAGGCTGTCCTTCACCATCTGCTGGGACTTTGCCGCCATGCGCGGCAGGTCGATGTAGGGCTTCAGCTGCGGTTCCCGGTTCAGCTCGAGCGCCCGCTGGGCGATGTTGACGGCCTGGTCGCCGATCCGCTCGAGGTCGGTGACGATCTTCATCGTCGTGGTGAGGAAGCGCAGGTCGCTGGCCGCCGGCTGGTAGCGGGCCAGCAGCTCGACGCACTTCTCGTCGACCTCGACGTCGTAGGCGTTCACCTGCTGGTCGCGCTCGATGACGTCGCGAGCGAGGGCGTCGTCGCGCTCGACGAGGGCGCGCATCACGCGGCGGATCTGGTCCTCGACGAGCGCGCCCATGGCGAGCAGCGTCTGCTTGAGCGCGTCCAGCTCCTCGTGAAAATGACGCTGCATGGCAGAAGCCTCCTATCGAACCATTTCAGCGCTCACCTCGGAGCGCTCGTGCCTGCGGCAGCTCGAGCGCTCCTCGGCTCGCACGACACTAACCAAACCGACCAGTAATGTAATCCTCGGTCCGCTTGTCGACGGGCTTGGTGAACAGCTGCGACGTGGGTCCGAACTCCACCAGCTCACCGAGCAGGAAAAACCCGGTCGCGTCGGCCACCCGCGCCGCCTGCTGCATGTTGTGCGTGACGATCACGATGGTGAGATCGCGCTTGAGCTCGAGGATCAGCTCCTCGATGCGCGCGGTGGCGATCGGATCGAGCGCCGAGCACGGCTCGTCCATCAGCAGCACTTCCGGCTCCACGGCCAGCGCGCGGGCGATGCAGAGGCGCTGCTGCTGGCCCCCCGACAGGCCAGCGCCCGGCTTGCCCAGGCGGTCCTTCACTTCCTCCCACAGGGCGGCGGCGTGCAGCGCCCGCTCGACGCGCTCGTTCAAGACGCCGCGATCACGCACTCCGCCGAGGCGGAGCCCGGCGGCGACGTTGTCGAAGACCGTCATGGTCGGGAAGGGATTGGGCTTCTGGAACACCATGCCGATGCGCCGCCGCACCTCGACGGGATCGACGCCCGGGCTGTAGATGTCCTGCCCCTCCTGCAGGACGGTGCCGACGACCCGCGCGCCCGGCACCACCTCGTGCATCCGGTTCAGGCAGCGGATGAACGTGGACTTGCCGCAGCCCGACGGGCCGATGATGGCGGTGACTGCGCGTGGCGCCACCGCCAGGTCGATGTCGTGCAGCACGTGACTCGGGCCGAACCACGCGTTGAGCTTCGTGACGGTGATCCCGTCGGCCATCGTCACCTCACCGCGCCGACCCGTCCCCGGGTGACGAGTCGCGCCATCAGGCTCACTGCGAGAACGAGCACGATCAGGACGAGCGCTCCCGCCCAGGCCTGGCGGTGCCAGTCGTCGTAGGGAGCAATCGCGTAGGCGAAGATCTGGAGCGGCAGCGCTGCGATCGGCTGATCGAGGCCCTGGTGCCAGAAGCGATTGCCGAACGCGGTGAAGAGCAGCGGCGCGGTCTCGCCGGCCACACGCGCGACCGCGACCATCGCACCGGTGACGATGCCGGCTCGGGCCGTCGGCAGCACCACGCGCAGCACGACCTTCCATTCGGGCACGCCGAGCGCGAGGCCCGCCTCGCGCAGTGATGCGGGCACCAGCCTGACCATCTCCTCCGTGGTGCGCACCACGATCGGCAGCATGATGACGGCGAGGGCCACGCCACCAGCGTGTACGCGAAGATCCCGATCACGATCGACGGCACGCCGTTGAGCACATCGGCCAGGAAGCGCACGATCCACGGGAGCCGGCGATCGCGTGATTCCGCGAGGTAGACGCCGCCGAGGATTCCGATCGGCAACCCGAGCAGCGACGCCAGGCCCAGGAGGATGAGCGTGCCGATGATGGCATTGGCCATCCCACCGCCGACCTCTCCGACCGGCTTCGGCAGATGGGTGAAGAAGTCCACGTTGATGGCAGCCGCGCCCTGCCAGAGCAGGAATCCGAAGATCAGCACCAGCGGCAGGATGACCGAGCCGGCGGCGGCGGCCGTCAGGATCGCCATCAGTGAGCTCACCCGCTGGCGCCAGCGCGTCGTGGTCATTCGCGCACCACCGTGGGGCCGCGGCCCACGCTCCACACCAGCAGTCGCGCCATGCCGTTCACGGCGAGCGTGAGGACGAGCAGGAGGAGTCCGACCTCGATGAGCGCGCCGAGGTACAGATCGGACGTCGCCTCGGTGAACTCGTTGGCGATCACGCTCGCCATCGTGTAGCCGGGGGCGAACAGCGAGAACGAGATCTCCGGCCGGTTGCCCAGGCCGAGCAGGATGGCGCCGATGAGCCCCGAGCGGCCGTAGCGCAGCACCGCCACGCGGGTCGTCTCCCATCCGGTCGCTCCCAGGGCCAGCGCGGCTTCGCGTTGCGTCCGGGGCACCGCGAGCAATACTTCGCGACTCACCGCCGTGATGAAGGGCACGATCATGATCGCAAGGATCAGCCCGGCCGCCAGCATGCCGACACCGTAGGGTGGCCCCTGGAAGAGTGGCAAGAATCCGAGCGTGTGTCCCAGCGCCGGCTGGACCCACGTGCGAAGCCACGGGGCCAGCACGAAAATCCCCCACAGGCCGTAGACCACGCTGGGAATCGCAGCCAGGAGCTCGATGAGGAACGTGACGGGCGGCCGCACGGCGCGCGGGGCCAGCTCCGAGAGATAGATGGCCGCGCCGAGGCCGAGTGGGACGGCCAAGAGCAGCGCGAGAAGCGACGACACCAGCGTCCCGAAGATGAACGGAAGGGCGCCGAACTGCTCGGCCACGGGATCCCAGTTCGACGTCGTGATGAACGCCCACCCGAAGCGGCGCAGCGAGGGCCACGCCGCGTGAACCATCACGGCCGCCATCCCGGCCACCATCACGACGAGCGAGAGACCGGCCGCGCGCGTGATCTCACGAAAGCCGCGGTCGCCGAAGCGCCGCCGTGCGCGGCGGGCACCCACGAGCGGCGGTATGGTCGGCGTCGCTGTGCCGGCTCCTCCCGCCCGCCCGAAGACGACCGCCATCAGCTCACTGGGCGGCAAGCAACGGCCGGCCCTGGTACGCGACCTGACGTAGCTTGGCCTCGATCTGGTTCAGCACCGGCGCCGGCAGCGGCGCATAGAGCAGGTCCGCGGCGTACTTCTGTCCGTCGTGAGCCGCCCACCAGAGAAAGTTCACGATGGCCTTGCCCTTCACCTCGTCCGGCTGCTCCCGGTAGACGAGCAGCCACGTGAAGCTGGCAATCGGGTATGCGTCGCGGCCCGGGGCGTTGGTCAGGGAGACGCGGAAGTCGGACGGCATCTCGGCCGCCGCAGCGGCCGCGGCCGACGTCGTGCTCGTGATCGTCGGCTCCACGAACCGCCCGGCCTGGTTACGGATCGACGCCGCCGGCAGGTTGTTCTTGATGGCGTAGGCGAGCTCGACGTAGCCGAGCGCGCCCGGCGTGTTCTTGACCTGGCCCGCGACGCCCTCGTTGCCCTTACCGCCCAGCCCCGCCGGCCACTTCACGGAGGTGCCGCGGCCAACCTTCTGCTCCCACTGCGGACTCACCTTGGCGAGGTAGTCGACCCAGATGTACGTCGTGCCGCTGCCGTCGGAACGATGGACCACGACGATCGGCTGATCGGGAAGATTCGCACCAGGATTGACGTCCTTGATGCGGGCGTCGTTCCACTTCGTGATCTTGCCGAAGAAGATGTCGGCGAGGATCTCGGGCGTGAAGCGGAGCTTGGGGTTGCCGGGCAAGTTGTACGTGACGACCACCGCGCCGACCACCGTCGGGATGTGGAACAGCTCGCCCGGCGCCGACTTCAGCTGCTCGTCCGTCATCGGGCCATCGGTGGCGCCGAAGTCCACCGTGCGCGCGGTGATCTGACGGATACCGCCGCCGCTGCCGATCGACTGGTAGTTGAAGTTCACCCGTTGCGAGATCTTCGCGTACTCGTCGAACCACTTGGAGTAGATGGGATACGGAAAGGTCGCGCCGGCCCCGTTGATGAGAAGCTGAGCGGTCGCTGGGCCCACGCCGAAGGTCGAAGCGAGGAGCAGGGCCGTGAGCAAACCGACCACGAGGCGTCGTGACGTCATCATTCGATTCTCCTTCCCGGAACAGTGTGCGCCAGGACCAGTCTGCGCCCGGCATGTTTCACGAGGGTTATGCCCGTGTTACAAGATCGTTACACCGACTCCCGGAAGCGATATCCCACCCCCCGGACGGTGTCGATCCGCGGCGCCGGCAGCTTGGCCTGGACGAATTTCCGTCGCAACCGAGCGAGGTGGACGTCCACTGTGCGAGGCTCCACGAAGCCATCGCGACCCCACACGACGTCGAGGAGCTCGTCGCGGCCGAAGACGCGACCGGGAGTCCCGGCCAGCACCGCCAGCAGCTCGAACTCCTTGGGCGTGAGCTCCACGGGACGCCCCTTCATCCTCACCTCGAAGCGGTATCGATCGATCTCGAGCTCGCCGGCCTTGACCAGAAGGCGCTTGGGATCCTCCTCGACGACGACGCGACGGCGCGCGACGGCGCGGATGCGGGCGATCAGCTCACGTGGTGAGAACGGCTTGGTGACGTAATCGTCGGCGCCGAGCTCGAAGCCGAGCACCTTGTCACCCTCCTCGACGCGCCCGGTGACCATGATGACGGGGATCGCGCGAGTCTCAGGATCTTCCTTCAGCCGGCGGCAGACCTCCCAGCCGTTGAGCTGCGGCACCATGATGTCGAGCAGCACGACATCGGGACGGGCCTCGCGCACTCGCTTGAGCGCCTCCGCGCCCGAGCTGGCGGTCAGCACTTCCCAGCCCTCCTTGACGAGGTTGTAGCGGATCAGCTCGGCGACGTCGGGCTCGTCCTCCACGACGAGCACGCGGCCCCGGCGCTGCGAACTGGCACTCCGAGGCGGGCTGGTGGTCATCGGATCGGGCAGGGCTTCGAAGCGTTCAATGGCTCTTCCCACGGGCGGAGTGTCTACGGGCTGAGTTACGTGACGATGACGCTCCGGTAAATCTTTCGCATCGCAGGCGAAGGCCGGCTGATGGTCTTCACGCGCGGCTCACCGTCTGCGGGCCAAAGTACTTCTCGAGCAGCGGGACCCACGCGGCCAGCGCTCGTACCTTCGCCTCGGGATCTTTGGCCTCTTCGTCCCAGCGACGGACGCGCAGCGCGTCGGCGAACCACGGATGCGCGGCCAGGGCGGTCTGCTCCTCGGCGGCGAGCGGGCCCCCCTGAGCGCGCAACGACTGCACGGAGGCCGGTGATAGTCGCGCGAAATACACCGGGTCCACGGCGCACAGGTAGCGCTTGGCGGCGACGTGGTGCTCGATGATCCACGCGACGCGCGCCGGCACGAAGGGGCGCACGAGCGCGGCGCCCTCGTGTCCATGATGACGCTGGGCCGTGTCGCGCCCTTCCGGCGTCACGAGATGGGCGAGGTCGTGAAGCAGGGCCGCGAGCACCAGCTCGTCGTCGGCGCCGGCGCGAGACGCGAGCGTCGCGCACTGCAGCGCGTGATCACGCTGAGTCACCGCCTCACCGTAGTGAGCATCGCCTCGAGTTCCGAGCAGCGCCGTGACGTCGAGTCCAGCCATCTCACCCTCCACGACTCTCTGGCGACACTCGCTTCGCGCCGTGATGATGGTCGCGTGCCGTCGTTCGGGGGACAATTCACCGGCGCGTAGGGCGCAGTGCGGGCACGGGTTCCGCGCCGGAGGTGCATCAGGCCAGGAAGTCGCGCGCCAATCGCTCCCACAACAGGCAGGACAGCCGCAGGCTCTCGACGTCGATCCGCTCGTTGTCGCCGTGGAACATCAGCGGGTACTCGGTGTACGGAATGCGCGCCGAGTGCAGGCCGAAGCCATAGGCGGGAATGCCGCGCCAGCGGAAGTGACGCGCATCCGTCGCGCCCGGCGCCAGCTGGGGCACGAGGCGACTGCCGGGCACCAGTGCAGTCACGGTTCGGGTCAGCGCATCGTGGAGCGGCGTTTCCGTCGGGCTCATGGAGCCTTCGCCGAAGTCGGGGGCGGAGATCTCGACACGATCGGCGAGATCACCGAGCGCATCGGTCAGCATGGCGTCGACGTCGGCGGCCGTGACCCCCGGCAACGTGCGGACGTCGACCTCGATCACGACCGGTCGGGAATCACGTTGACGTTCGTCCCGCCACGCACCACGTTCGGCGACAGCGTGGTGTGCGTGCAGGCGTGGACGACGCGCGCCAGTCCCGGACTGTGGAGCCACGTGGCCGCGTCGAGGACGCGGTCGGGGTCGGTGAGCGCGGCGGTGATCAACGGGTGGAGGTCGAGCGCCTCGACGGTACGCCGCCACACGTCGAGAATGCGCGCGGGCGACCGGTAGGCGACGAGACGCTGTACGACGACCGCCGCCGTCACCAGCGCGTTGTCGGCGCCGAACGGCAGCGCGCCGTGGCCGGCAGTGCCACGCACGGTCAGGCGGCGCCAGCTCACGCCCTTCTCACCGACGGTGAGCGGAAGCAGCGGCCCCTCGCGCGAGGGCACCGGCACGCCGCCTGCTTCGGTGATGACGTAGTCGGCCCGGATGGCGTCGGCATGATGATCGAGCAGGTGGGCCACGCCGTGAGTGCCGGCCGCTTCTTCGTCGGCAACGGCGGCGAAGATCAGGGTGCCAGCCGGTCGGAACCCGTCGGCGGCCAGTCGGCGACAGGCGACGGCCATCGTGGCCGTGAGGTTGAGCATGTCGATGGCGCCACGTCCCCACACGAGGCCGTCTTCCACGTCGGCGGCGAAGGGATCATGACGCCAGCGACCACTCTCGGCGGGAACCACGTCGGTATGGCCGAGAAGCAGCAGTGTGGGTGCCCGGCGATCGGGGCCCTCGATTCGCGTGAGGAGGCTGACGCGGCCGGGCGCCGCTGAATAGCGCTCGATGGCCAGCCCGCTGCCGGCGAGGTACGCTTCGAGCGCATCGGCGTTGCGGACTTCGTGTCCCGATCCAATGCTACCGTCGTTCACGCACGCGTTCCGGATCAGCGTACGTAGCAACTCGACGACCTCGGCCGTCATCGATTGCTCGTCTCGCATGG
>Ga0209761_1003112_pt1 | contig 10953 bp, 7 predicted proteins | sample GraSoi013_1_40cm_4_FD_185818 | JGI IMG/M metagenome (GOLD analysis project Ga0209761, IMG submission 185818) | Grasslands soil microbial communities from the Angelo Coastal Reserve, California, USA - Sample 09_25_2013_1_40cm (SPAdes) (version 2) | ecosystem: Environmental > Terrestrial > Soil >... | reverse complement strand
TAGGTTACCTATAATCTCATATGGAAGGCCTTTGACTCTCTGATAGCCCGCGTTGAACGAGGAGACTTTAGCAGCAAAGCTTCTGTCCCGGTGTCTCGGCATCTGAATCATTTCGATCCACTCATACCTTGCGAGATAGCGTTCTACAATGCTCGCCGTAGAGTCTGTCGATCCGTCATCGACTATCACCCACTTCGCCGGTAAGACAGTCTGACAGACCATTGATCGAATGGCCCTCTCGATGAACGCCTCTTCGTTACGGGCAGGGGTGATCAGCACGTAAGGCAGATACGAGCAGTGACGACTCATTTCCTCCTCACCATTGCGGCTCGCTGAGCACTTCCCCACTGTGAATGGACCAACGCGGCGGCATGACCCGCGCTCATAGTGGCTTGCCTGAATCCACCCGATCTCGACCGCTCAGGAGCTCGCCCACTAGATTCACGAAGCTCAGCCTCTCCTCACGCCAGGTGTGGGCCAGATAGACCCCTTGCCCTCGTTTGACGATCTCAACCGTTTCGCTGGGGTGGAAGTAGACATATTCGATTTTTCGCGCGAGGTCCTCCGAGTTCCCAAGCTCGAAGAAAAGGAGAGAATCATTCTTGAAGTAGTCCAGGATGCCAGCCGCGCGCGGAGCAATCACAGGCTTACCCACAGCCAGATACTCGAAGATCCGAACCGGCGTGTTAATCTCCGTGAACACGTTTCGCTGATTCGGAATGATACCCAAGTCACACTCTTCGATCGCATCGACGATGTCCTCTGCTCGCCCCGAGCCCAGATAATGAACCACCTCATGCAGGCCCTTCGCGCGGACCGACTCCATCACGCGCTCAAGAAACGGGGTCGGATGACCGTAAATCCTGAGCTCCGCGGTGGGCACAGACTGTCGTACTCGTGCGAGCGCGTCGACCGCGAGATCGACGCCGTTTCGTTCGACTAAAGTCCCATGGTACATGATCACGAAGGGCTTGCTCGGAGGGTGACGCGTCGCGGTGTACGAGCGCGGTGGCCGAAATCCGAAGATTTCCTCATCGGGACAATTCATTACAACCCGAATCTTCTCCGGACGGCAACTGCGCGAGATGATCAGCTTTTCGCAGGCGAGGTTGACCGTGAGCGCCAGATCTGCCAGCTGGACGCTCCATTTCTCGAGTCGCTTTAGGGCCCGAACGGGTAGGGTGTCTTCGTGAAGGTTGAAGATTGTCATCATCAGTTCGGGCATCGGATCGCGCAGATCGAGGATCACCTTCGCTCCGAAGACCTTCGGTATCAGCGCACTCAGGACGAGGAAATCGGGCATATTATGCACGTAGACAAGGTCATAGCGCCGGGTCAACGAGCGCACGGCGAGGATGAATGAGGAAATCAGAAGGAATGCCAGATACTGAAAGATATATCTGAATATGCCGCCACGCCGGCGCGTGAGTGGAACACGGAGGATGTCGACGCCGTTCAACGTCTCACGCTTCGGTTCCCTTCCGGCTTCCATGAGGCATACGACGTCGACATTCATACGCTCATTCACGAGGGCCTCTGCAGCTCGACGCGATCGTGGATCAAATGGATAAGTGCAAAACAAGACGACTGCTACACGCTTTCCTCGAAGGTCCCAGGTGCTGGAGACGGTACGATTTGGGCGACTTGAAGGCGTAGTCAAACCGACCTTGGTCGCGGACTCGCTCATGGCCGATACCGACCTGTCGGTTCCGGTACTTGGATCCGCAGGCCTGTTGCTTTTGTTGACTCCACCACGCAGGCAACCACCTGCTCCTGTTGCTCGAGAGAGAGCCCGGGGAACATCGGGAGCGAGAGCACTTGTGAAGCGGCCTGCTCGGCGACCGGGAAGTCACCGGGGCGGAAACCCAGAGTCTTATAGGCAGTCGCGAGGTGAAGCGGGATCGGGTAGTGGATGCCCGTTGCGATGCCTGCGGCGGCTAGGTCCTTCTGGAGCCGCTCCCGCTCCGCAACCCGCACTACGTAGAGATGGTAGACCGGCCGCGACCAGGAAGGAATGTGTGGAAGGATGACCGTCCCCTCGGTGTCGGCGAAGAGCTCGTCGTAGCCACGTGCCCGATCCTGGCGCTGCGCGTTCCACCTCGCGAGGTGACGGAGCTTCACTCCCAAGACGCCCGCCTGGATGGCGTCAAGCCGGCCGTTGTACCCCTCGATGTCGTGGAAGTATTTCCTCGACTGGCCGTGATCGCGAAGCATCTGGCAGCGCTGCGCCAATCGCTCGTCGTCAGTGGTAACTGCGCCCGCTTCCCCGCAGGCGCCCAAATTCTTGCCGGGATAGAAGCTGAACGCGGCGGCGCGACCCATCGACCCGGCCTTGCGCCAGCGGTTCTCTTTGCTCGAGAAGTATTCCGCGCCGTGCGCCTGGCAGGCGTCCTCGATGACGATCAGGTCGTACCGGGTCGCCAGCTCGAGGATGGGGTCCATGTCCGCCATCTGCCCGTATAAGTGCACGGGGATGACTGCCGTCACTGGGCGGCCAGTGCGCTTGCTCACCACGCGGCCCGTCTCCGGATTTAGTATGCATTCAGTCTCCAGATAGGCGTGCAGCTTCACAGGATCCATGGTGTAGGTGCGCTCATCGATGTCGACGAAATCTGGCCGCGCGCCAGCCTGCGAGATCGCCTCCGTTGTGGCGATGAAGGTGAGCGGCGCCGTCACCACAGTGTCTCCGGGTTGGACACCCGCCGCGACCAGCGCGAGGCGCAGGGCGTCGGTGCCGCTGGCCATTCCAACGCAGAATTGAGACTCGCAGAACGCCGCGAAGTCGCGCTCGAACTCCTGGACTGCAGGGCCACCAACGAACCCGGCGGTGTCGAGCGCAGTCTCGAAAACCGAGCGCAGCTCTTCCCGGAGTTCGCGGTGAACAGTGACAAGATCGAGAAACGGAACCCCACCCGTGCTCATTTGGTGCCCCTGATTCGGTGACGTTGTGTCGCAAGAGGTTCGTCGGATTGCCGGCTGATCTCCCTTGCCAATTCTGCCAATTCCGCTAGTCGCTTCTCCCGAGCCTCCATCGCCGGTGTCGGCTTCAGCCCCGCGATACCAAGGATCTCCTTCCAACGGTACATCCAGTCGTGACGACGAAGCGCTTCCTCGGCGTTTCGACAACTGATCTCTCGGAGCTGCTCCGGCTCGGCTAACAGTTTCGAAATCACCGCCACTACGTCGGAACCGTCAGGTTGGACCTCGATGACCGCGTGCGGCCAATCGAAATGCCGACGGAACGCCTCACAATCGGGCGCCTGCCCGACCAGGACTGCACCCGCCGCCAATCCCTCGAAATAGCGACGGCCAATAGCGACCTGGCCTTGGGTTTCCTCCCGGAAATTCATCTTCCCCGGCGCCACGATGAAGAAGCGGCTCCGCTTTGTGATGTTGGCATAAAGATCGCGATGCTGTGCGTAGTCCCGTGTCTCGCTGTTACCCGCGTTATGTAGCGTGTCGTAAATGTAGAAGATCTTCTTCGCCGCCAACTTGAGAAGAGACCGGTGCATCCCTTCCCATCTGCGGCCGATGCTGCAAACGTCAACAACCCGTGCTGGTGGGTTCGGAAAGGGGCTGAAGCGGATCGTGTCCACCCCCGCGAGGATCTCGTAACAAGGACGCCCGATGGCATCGCTGAGGTCTTTGCCTGACCCCGGTATTCCCAGTATGACGTAGTCGAACCTGCTTAAGACAGGCAACCAGTATTGAAGCCCTGGGACGGAATTTGCCCACAATTCGTCAATCCAGCAGACGCTGGTCCTGCAATGATCCCGCCATCCTTGGATGGCGTTGGCATACCACACATCCTGCAAGAATGGGCAGAAAAGCATAAACAACTCGTAATCCTTCGTCAGCCGCACAGGCCGGAGTCCCGGGTTGAGGGACACCAGCCTCCGGGACACGTCATGGTAGACAAGTCGCCTCAGCACACTATTCCCAAACGCGAATCGGTTGGAAGCCTCTAAGTGAATTACGTCGACATCATCGCAGCCCATAAGCACGTCTTCAGCCTCGTATGATCCCGCTCGGAAGACATCCCGGGCAAAGGCCGAGAAGGTCGGCATACAAATCCGAGGCTTGACCTGCCGCTTTGAGGCTATGGGCCCGTCTCCCGTCATCTTTCCACAACTAACGCATGCGAATGGATTCTGCGAAACATTCTAATGGGCAAGTGTCTCATGTCCATTGGGCTTGTCTCTGCATTCTCTGAGACTCGCCAATGACAAGCACATGGGACAACATCTCCATTAGTGTTCTCCTGCCACCAGGTATTACCATCCACATTCCCAAATATACAGCTACAGCTATCACTAGAGACGTTCCGATAGCTTCCGCACTGCTCTCTAACACGATGGTATTGGAATATAAGGCTAGCACCACTGCCATTATCACACTTGCAAACATGGGCCTGAGAATCGTACGGAAAAACAGACACAATGTTATTGGGGTTCCCCTGAAGGCTATACATAAGGAAGGCACAAATACAATGCACACAGCTGCCACATAGCCGATGGCTACTCCCGTTGCACCCCACATGATACCTATACTAAACGCCAGTATTAAGGTTAACGCATTCAACACGCCAACAAAGAAATAGCTTTTGGACTTGCCAAGCGTAATCATGACAACTCCAGTTGTATTCGATAGAGGCGCGACGAAGGCTAGGATAGACAAAATCTGAAATAGCTCACTTGCAGGCAGCCATTTTTGTCCTAACACCAACAACACAATGTCTTTTGCATACAGAAATAGATACAGCGCTAACGGCATGGACACGAAACTTACGAGTGTCAATATTTTTTGGTAATATCCTCTGTACTTTTCTGGATTACTCTGAATGACGCTCAGGGTCGACTCGGCAACGTAGTGAACAGGAACTTGGAGTGCACTGATCGGTAGAGACATTAATTGCCACGCTTGTCTGTAGAACCCTAAAGGCTCCGCTCCATACACTTTGCCTATTAGGACTTGATCAAGGCTGCTTGCAAAGAAATGGACTATATTGAAACCGACAATGTCTCTTCCAAACTTTATCATTGACCCAACTCCGCTATAACGTGCAGGTCGGCCAGGCATCCAGGGACACGCAACCCAAGTTCCCATGGCGATGAACACGTTTCGTGTGACTTCTCGCCATACCAGAGCCCAGTATCCGTAGCCGTTGAGGGCTAAATATATTGCCATAATAATGCTTAGAGCGGTTGCTCCTACATTGACTCCTGCAATTCTGGCGAAGTGCATCTGACGCCTTAGAAGGGCCTGATGTTGAACGGTCAATCCGCTCCAAAAAAAACTTGACGCAATTGCAATAGTAATCCAGATAAGACGGGCATCGCCGTAAAACCAGGCAATCAGATTGGACAAAGCAGCAATCCCTATCATTAGAATCGCCCCAAACACGAGATTTATCCAAAAGAGTGTACTAACTTGTTCATGAGTTATTTGTTTTTGTTGGATGGTTGCGAGTGACAGGCCAAGATCGCTAAACTTTTCCGCAACAGCTGTAAGAGCGGCGACCATGCTTACAAGGCCGAAATGTTCAGGAACAAGTATCCTTGCCAGGATGGCAAGTGACCCGAGTCGTAAAACAGAAGTAATTCCCTCCGAGCACATTGTGTAAAAGCCACCACGGATGGATCTCTCCTTCAAATCGCGTTCCATGTGCTCCGTAGCGAACAAGGGTTGGTAAGATTGTGCTTTTATTTGAGAGCTCATTGCATTGCACTCATGCAGTAGGAAGCAAAGTACTCTCGGAGTAACGTATTCGCCAAAGGGGGTTAGGGGGGAAGGAGACGGTTCAAAAAGGCGCTATGTTCATCATAGCGCAGCTTAGACATCCTTGAAGATAGCAGTATATTGTCTATCCAAAGCCTTACGATGCTCTTCTGTCTTTTGTTTAATGGACGGCGTCAGGTCTTCCGCGTTCTTTTCGATTTCGATGAACTGATCGATCAGCTTATCGACATCTAGATCATCAATGTGTTGGCAGTATTTCGAAAGTCCTACACCGTCCATCAACGAAACAAACTTTTCATGGTAGGAAAGTGAAATTACAGGCTTATAAAGCAACAGGCCCAGCACTATATTGTGAAAGCGAGGCGACACGACGATGTCGCATGTTGCCAACTGTAAAAATAATTCTTCCACCGACTCAATCGGCTCATCGATAAGCTGAGGATTCTCGTATTTGACGTCCCTTTCATTGAGTGCCTTTCGCAAATCCGCTAGGACTTGAGTATCGTAGGACACGTCGCCAATCACGAGGCGCACAGTATACGTATGTTCAAGCAACCAAGCCACGAAAGCGGTCACCGTGTCGATGTAGCGGCGGTAAATATCGTCGGCGTGGTGCTGGGGAGGCGTTGAGCCGTATTGGCCGCGATAGTTCGTTACTCCCACAGCGATAACGGGCCGTCCCCTGTTGCTCTGGCGACCTCGCGGTATTGTCGGTGTCGGCAGACTGAACGCTAAATCGGGATAGACCGGGTCATTAGTCGCATCGAAGCCAATGTGACGCATGTACTGTCTTGACAAGTCGTCTCGGTAGGACCGAAAATCGGCCAGCAGGAGGGCGGATTTGACGAAAACCCTGCTTAGCGGGTGGCGGAGAGGGCCTACGCCAACGCTTACAAAAAGCAGCTTGCACCCCCGTAACTTGGCGGTGACTGACCATTTGAATGCCAGGTAGGGCCAACCAAAAGGTCCTGTCAGATTGTCTGATAGGAATTGGGTCCCCGGCACGATAAGCATGTCCGTGCCCTCCAGGGTCCTATAGGCCATCGCCCATCGGTAAAGCTCGCCTGGTATCCTAATAAAGACCCTCCGCAGGAATCTCGCCAGTGGATTATTACGGAGCAACCCCGGCTTGACGAATATGTCGTGCATGGGAACAGCAGCGATGTTGTGGGTCTTCGCGGTGGCCTCAGGGCCCGTGCAGATACAGTTCACTTCAGCATCCGGCCAGTGCTGGCGGAGATTATAAAGGATTGCTTGGAGAGTACACTCGTTGCCTAGGTTACCCTGGCCAAAGTTCCCAAAGAAGCTGATCTTCTTTCGCTTCCTTGAGGTGAGAGAGCCCGGTTGGAGGGATGAGATTTCTTCCTCACATTGTCCACCCAACTGGAACGCCGAGGCATAACGGAGCTTCCAATCGCGCCTTCTTTTACTAAATGGTTCCAGCCCCCAGTATTGCCAGGGCCAGTCACCTCTCACTGAAGGATCGCCATCGTGAATGTCTTCCATCAAGTCACGGACGGGCTTCCAGCCTAGATCCAGTGCCACCTTCGTTCGTACGTCGAGATCGATTCCTGAAACGAACAGATATCCAGTAGGAGTCACCAAACGTGCAATGTTACGCAGACATCTCTCTGCAATCGGCGGAGTCATATGGCAGAGAAAGTTGTTGGCGACCACCATATCCTGCGGTCCCATGACATTAAGCAGGTCCGGGGATGCGGCATCTCCCAGATGCCAGCTGATCCCTTCCTTGATCCATGTTTTGATTTTTACCTCGTCTCCTTCTCTGTCAACGTCAAACATGTCCCGCAGCTCGTCTCCGTTCATGCGAGCAAAAATCGGTGCCTCCGCCAGTTCGGGAGCTTTGAAGGAGTACACTCCCTTTTGCGCCACTTCTAAAATCTCCTTTGAGATATCCACGGCATGTGCGATGACTTTGAGGTCCGGCCTTCCGGAGCGGATTGTCCAGAGGATGGAATAAACCTCAGCTCCATTGCTGCATCCGAGGAAAGCCATTTTCAACGTGGAACCAAGGCCCCTTTGACTCGACAAACGGCGGATCAGTTCCAGTTGGGGACGGTTCCGTAAAAAGTAGGTGCCGAAATACTGGCGCCGCGCGGTGCTGATCCGAACCAAACTGTGGAGGAGATTTCCGTATGAACGTGATGGAGGCATGGTAGCTAAGGAAGGCGGAAGATGCTTCCAAATCCATTTATTGAGACGCAGGTAAGCGTGTACCGGAGATTTTCGAAAAAGTCTTACGCTCGCTATTCTTGCCAGAATCGAGTGAGGCGTCATTCCTCTCTTACCCGTCGAAGGGAAACCTCTCCAGCCCGCGTATGCGAGGGCTGCCCGCCATGAGCTGACTTCCAGACCTGCCAGGGAGTATCCCCGCGAGCGTCCATGTCGTCGAACGCCTGCTTGTCCTTGAACGTGTCCATGCAGGACCAGAACCCGTGGTAGCGGTACGCGATCAGCTGCTTGACACCGATGAGCCGCTGAAAGGGCTCCTCGACGAGTTCCTCGCCTTCCTTGAGGTAGTCGAAGATCTCGCGCTTGAAAGCGAAGAAGCCGCCGTTGATCCAGAGGTCAGACCCGCCGATATGGCGGATGTCCCGGACGAGGGAGTCGTCGCCGAGCGAGACCGCATGAAAGCTCTGACGCGGACGTACGCAGACGAAGCTGCCGATCTTGTCCTGCCGGTGGAAGTGGTCGAGGTATTCCGTCAGCGGGAGATCGGAGAGCCCATCGCTGTAGTTCGCGAGGAAGACGGGATCGTCCGCGAGATAGTGCCGGACGGCGTTGAGACGCTGGCCGATGTTGGAGTGTAGACCTGTGTCGGTGAATGTGATCTTCCAGTTCTCGATGTCGCGGCTGCAGAGCCTGATATCGAAGCCGCCGCCGGTCAGCTCGAAGTCGTTCGACATGCACTCGTCGTAGTCGAGGAAGTATCGCTTGATGAGATCGCCACGATAACCGAGACAGAGAATGAACTCGGTGTGACCGAAGTGCGCGTAGTACTTCATGAGATGCCAGATGATCGGCCGGTAGCCGATGTTCGCTAGCGCCTTCGGTATCGTCTCCGAGTACTCGCGCAGCCGGGTGCCAAGGCCACCGCAAAATAGGACAACTTTCATCGAAATATCCTCCTGTTGGGTAGGGGAGAATTTAGGTCGAGGAGCGCCTCAACGCAGCGGAGCGACGTCCGCGAACTCGGCGTCGCCTCGGGCCTCGCCGGCGGTCCGCGAGTCTTGCAGTCGCTCTTCGAGCCAGGTCTCGCCCCGGAAGTGCCGGTACTGCTCGGCCCGCAGCCGGTCTGCCAAGCGTCCTGCGGGCAACTCCACGTCGTCGTAGGTCAGCACCTGGTCCTTCGCAACATCACGCCTGAGCCTGCAGCCCTCCACGAGGCCCTCCGGAAGGTAACGCTGGGCGCTCATCTCCTCCGTGTTCACCGCCTCCCCGTAGGTCATGTACATTCCGTACTCGTCGAGCACCTCGCCGGCCTTGAGGTCTCGCTTGGCGACGGCGCACACCTCGACCACCGGCCCGCCGAGCGGCGGGGCGACCTCATCACCGAACAGCACGACCCGTGCGATGGCGTTCGGCGCCTCGAAGTGCACGAGATGGTAGGGGGTCCAGAACGGGTACAATGGCCCCTCACCCATCTTGTACAGGTTGAGGTAGTGGCGCTGCTTGGGGTCGGGATGCTCCGCCAGACAGAAGACCTTGATCAGCGGCGGACCGACCGTGTAGTCAACAATCCCGCCCAGCGCGCGGAGCTCGTCGATGTCATAGAGCTTCTGGATCTCCATGATGGAGCCATCGTACTTGAGGCCCCGGGACATCCCTCGGGACTTGACCCGGAAGCCGGTCGCATTCGCCATGATTGATTGCTCGAAGCTGATCTTGGAGCCGTCGGCGAACGAGGTGACCATCGCGGCGTTCTGCCCCCAACGCTCAGCCCAGCCCTGCTGGGTGGTCGGGTTTCGGTAGGGGTCCTGGAGGCCCTTCACGTTTCCTATCACGCGCGGGATGAGGCCCAACCCCTTCACCCAGCGGTACAGGTTCATCTGAACGCCGGGCTCGTCTCCCTCGCACGCCGAGAGGATGCTCCCGTGCTTCTTCGCGTACACCCGGAGGATGGGGCCGATGGTGGAGTCCACTTCCGCGTTCATCAGCACCACCGGCTTTCCAAACTGGAAGGCCTCGAAAATGACGTGGGCGCCGAACTCCACCGAGCCCGTCACGTCCACCACCACATCGATCTCGCGAGAGCGGCAGATCGCCAACGGGTCCTCGGCGACGGCCGCCACACCGCGCCGTATGGCGTCGTCGAGCGCGTCCTGGGTGTCGGCGGAGACGACGTCGTCGCGGCCTGCATACCGGTAGACGTGGAACGCCCGCTCGGGCCGCCGGTTGTAGACGGCGGCCATGCGCATGCCGGGAACGCTGTTCACGATCTGGTTGGTGAGGCCCTGCCCCATGAAGCCAGCGCCGATCATGCCGACGCGAATGGGCCGGCCCTGCTCCTCGCGAGCTTGGAGAGCCTTGTCTACGATGATCATGACGTCCTTCTTCCCTGCCTCAAACGGTCATCCTTCTCTTCAGCTCCGGCTCGACGTCTGCCAGGAGTTTCCAGTTGTCGTCCTTCAGCGAGATCTCGGTGACGGGGAGCGGCCATTTCAGGCCAAGCCTGGGATCGTTGTACCTTAGCCCGCACTCCGCCTCCGGCGTGTAGAACTCGCCCATTTGGTAGCTCGTCTCTGTCCCGTCCTCGAGAACCTGGTAGCCGTGCGCGAAGCGCTCGGGGACGTATAGAGCTCGGTGGCTATCGGCAATGAGCTCGACGGCCACGTGGTCGAGGTAGGTGGGGCTCTCGGGGCGCAGGTCGACAATGATGTCGAAGATGGCCCCCCGTGTGCACCGCACGAGCTTGGTTTCGGCGGCAGGCGGAAACTGGAAGTGCATCCCGCGCAGCGTGCCCTTCTTCTTGTTGAAGGCGACGTTGGCCTGGGCGATGAGCGGCTTGAGCCCGTGCATCGCGAACTCTCGCTGGCAGAAGACCCGGGCGAAGAAGCCCCGGTTGTCCTCGCGGCGATCCACGTCAAGGATGAAGGCGCCCTTGAGCTTCGTCTCGATGAAGATCATGACAGGGCCAATATTCCTCGCACCGGTCTCTGCTGACTCTCTCCACTCCAGCGGATCACTAGAATA
>Ga0209761_1003110_pt1 | contig 10955 bp, 9 predicted proteins | sample GraSoi013_1_40cm_4_FD_185818 | JGI IMG/M metagenome (GOLD analysis project Ga0209761, IMG submission 185818) | Grasslands soil microbial communities from the Angelo Coastal Reserve, California, USA - Sample 09_25_2013_1_40cm (SPAdes) (version 2) | ecosystem: Environmental > Terrestrial > Soil >... | reverse complement strand
GCCCGTCACGGCGGCGGACGTCGAGTTCACGTTCAATGCGTACACTGATTCCGCCGTGGCCTCGCCGTACCGGCCCAAGCTCCACCGCATCGCCAGCGTCACGCAGCGGGATTCGCTGACCGCCGTCTTCCGATTCCGGGAGCGGTATCCCGAGATGTTCTACGACGCGGTGTACCACATGCGCATCCTGCCGGCGCATCTGCTCCGGCCCGTCCCGCGCGATCAATGGCGGACGGCGCCGTTCGGCCGGCTGCCCGTGGGCGACGGCCCCTACCGGTTCGTCCGCTGGCAGCCCGCGCAGTCCATCGAGCTGGTCGCCGACTCGACGTTCTTCCTCGGCAGGCCCGGGGTTCGGCGACTCATCTGGCGATTCACGCCCAATCTCCAGGTCGCCGTCCAGCAGGTGATCGCCGATCAGGCAGACATTCGTGAGCAGCTCGTGACGCCGGACAACGTGAAACGCGCGCGTGACGCGAGACAGCTCGCCATATACCCGTTCCGCGGCAGCGTCTACACCTTCCTGTCGTTCAACCAGCGGGCCGCAGACGATACGACCAAGCCCCATCCGATCTTCGCGGACCGCGAGGTCCGTCGTGCGCTCGCCATGGCGGTGGACCGCGCCAGTCTCCTGAAAAGTGCGCTCGACGACCTGGCCAAGGTCCCGCCGGGCCCGATGTCGGAGCTGTTGTGGATCTGGGACCCCGATATCCGGCAGCTGCCCTACGACACGGCGATGGCCGCCCGAAGACTGAGCGCGCGCGGCTGGCGCGATCACGACGGCGACGGTGTCCGCGACAAGGATGGGCAGCCGCTCGCGTTCCATATACTCGTCCCGACCTCGAGCGTGTTGCGGAAGCAATACGCGCGGCTGCTGCAGGAGCAGTTTCGCGCGATCGGCGTGCACGTCGAAGTCGACGAGCTGGAGCCCACTGTGGTCAATCAACGCGTCGGCACCGGGAAGTACGACACCGCAATTCTCTCGCGCCAAAACGATCCTTCGCCGAGCTCGGGGATCGCGCAGAGCTGGACGCGTGCCGGCTTCGGCGGGTCGAATTTCGGCCGCTACTACAATCCCGAGTTCGAGCGGCTGGTGGACGTGGCCGTGACCGCCACCACGCGCGATCGGGCGCGCCCCGTGTGGCGGGCCGCGATGGAGACGCTGAACGCGGATGCGCCGGGGATTTTCCTCTATGCGCTCGACAATGTCGCGGCCGTGCACAAACGCGTCGATAACGTGCAGCTCCGCCCGGACTCCTGGGCCGCCCTGCTCCGCACCTGGCGCATTCCGACTGACCGGTTGATCGATCGAGACCGCGTGGAGCGCTAAGTGACAGGGGCGGCCTGGCTCCTGCGGCGCCTCGTCGCGTCCGTCGCGATCATCTTCGCCGTCGTCACGTTCGTCTTCATTCTGATTCATCTCGCGCCGGGAAAGCCGTGCGGGCAAGTCGGCGGAGGAGAGTATGTAGACCGGGCCGCATGCGACCGGCTCGTCCAGCAATTCGGACTGGATAAATCCATTCCCGAGCAGTACTGGCGCTACCTCGTCGCGCTGGCGCACGGCAATCTCGGGTACTCGTTCTCGCTGCATCGGCCCGTGCAGGACGCCATCGCGGATACCATTCCCTTCACCCTGCAGCTCGCCGGTGCGGCGCTGCTGCTCGATTTCGTCCTCGGTCTTGGCCTGGGCATCTACCAGGCCGTGCGCGTGAATCGCCTCCCCGACGTCGTCATCGGGAATGTCACCCTCTTCATCTATTCGCTGCCGACATTCTGGCTGGCGCTGCTGCTGTTACTCATCTTCGGCGAAAAGTTACGGTGGTTTCCCGTCGGCGGACCCAACGACCTGATCCTCTGTCCGGTCGTGGATTCGCTGTATTGCGTCGCCGACCGCCTCTGGCACCTGGTGCTGCCGGCGGCCACGCTCGGCCTGGTCGGTGCCGCCGGGACAGCGCGCTTCCAACGCGCCGCCATGCTCGAGGTGGCGACGCAGGACTTCGTGCGCACCGCGCGCGCCAAGGGGCTCCCCGAACGGCGCGTGGTGCTCCGTCATGAGCTCCGCAACGCGCTGCTGACCTTCATCACCCGGTTTGGACTGGCCTTCCCGTTCCTCCTCACCGGCGCCGTGTTGATCGAGACGATCTACGCCTGGCCGGGGATGGGGCGCCTGGCCTTCGACGCGATTCTGTCGCGGGATTATCCGCTCGTCACCGCGACCGCGCTGATCGCGAGCGTCGTGGTGGTCGCCGGGAATCTGCTCGCTGATATCCTCCTTGGAGTTGCCGATCCGCGCCTGCGCGTCCGCGCGGACACGGACCTCGTGCTGACCGCATGACGCTCGGCACGTGGCTGGCGCTGTTTGTTGCGCTCGTCCTCGCCGCCGAAGCCGTGCGCGCCCTGCGCCGCCGCGGGCTGCGCAGCGAGCGCTGGCGCCGCTTCTTCCGGCAGCGGACCACCTCGTGGGGGCTCGGGATTCTGACGTTTCTGGTCCTCGCCGCGCTGGCGGCGCCGGCCATTGCCCCGTTTGATCCGAACCGGCAGCTCGACATCCTGCATCTCACGAACCGCCCACCCTCCTGGACCTTCCTGCTCGGCACCGACCTCTTGAGCCGTGACGTCTGGAGTCGCGTCGTGTACGGCGCCCGGGTGTCGCTCGGCATCGGTGCGCTGGGTGCGCTGATGGCTGTTTCGCTCGGAACGCTCGTGGGAGCGGTCGCCGGCTACTACCAGCGCTGGATCGATACGATCCTGATGCGCGGGGTCGACGTCGGCCTCGCCTTGCCCCGCATCTTCATTCTCCTGATGGCCGTGGCGCTGTGGGACGGCCTCCCGTTCCCAGCTCTCGTCATCACCATCGGTCTGACGTCGTGGTTTGGCACCAGCCGGCTGGTGCGGGCAGAGGTGCTGTCCCTGCGGCAACGGGATTTCGTCGCTGCGGCTCGGGCGCTCGGCGCGGACGACGGCCGAGTTATCTTTCGCCACGTTCTGCCGAATGCCGCCGCCCCCATTATCGTGTCCGCGGCGCTGGGCGTCGGGAACGTGCTCCTGCTCGAGGCGTCGTTGTCGTTCCTCGGGATCGGCATCAAACCGCCGGGAGCGAGCTGGGGCAACATGATCGCGGATGGCGCGCCGAGCATCTACACGGCGCCGTGGTCGACCCTCTTTCCGGGCCTGGCTATTTCCTTGGTCGTGATGTCGCTCAACGCAGTCGCCGACGGGGTGCGGGACGCGCTCGACCCGCGCGAGGACGCTGCGTGACGGCGCCCGGCTCTCCTCCCGTGCTGCTGCGCGTTCGCAATCTGAAGACCTACTTCGTCACCGAGCAGGGCAAGGGCACCGCGCGGGCGGTGGACGACGTCTCGTTCGATCTCTATCCCGGCGAGACACTCGGCATCGTCGGAGAGTCGGGGTGCGGCAAGACCGTCACGTCCCTGTCGATTCTCCGGCTCGTGCCGGAGCCGCCCGGCCATGTGCTCGCCGGCAGTCTGATCGAATTCGAAGGCCGCAATCTGCTCGCACTGCCCGTCCCCGAGCTGCGCGCCGTTCGCGGGAATCAGATCGCGATGATCTTTCAGGAGCCGATGACGTCGCTGAACCCCGTGTTCACGGTCGGGGATCAGATTGCCGAAGCCGCCATCATCCACCAGCACGTGTCGCGTAGCGCGGCGCGGGGCCGGGCGATCGAGATGCTGCGCCTGGTCGGGATTCCCGATCCCGACGAGGGCGTCGATCACTATCCTCATCAGCTGTCGGGGGGTATGCGCCAGCGGGTCATGATCGCCATGGCGCTCGTCTGTCATCCCAAAGTCTTGATTGCCGACGAGCCGACGACGGCGCTCGACGTGACGATCCAGGCTCAGATCCTCGAGCTCCTCGACCGGCTGCAGCACGAGATGGGCATGGCGGTGCTGCTGATCACGCACGACCTCGGCGTGGTCGCCGGTCACGCCGACCGGGTCGTCGTGATGTACGCGGGACGCGTCGTCGAAACCGCGCCGACGGACGCGCTCTTCGAGCGGCCGACGCACCCTTACACCGAGGGACTGCTCGCCGCCGTACCGCGGATCGACGCGCCGCGCGCGCGGCTCCACGCCATTCCCGGCCAGGTACCGGCGGCGACGGCCTGGCCACCCGGCTGCCGGTTCCATCCGCGGTGTCCGTACGCCTGGGAGAAGTGCGTGGCGGAGGAGCCGCCGCTGCTCGAGACCGGGGTTGCTGGACACACGGCCCGTTGTTGGCTCGTTACGGAGCCCGAACGGCGTCAGGCAAAACGATGACGACGCCCACGCCAGTCCCGAGCCCCCAAGCCCTAGGCCCTCTAGTTGCGGTGCGCGACCTGGTGAAGCACTACGCCGGCGAGCGCCGCTGGTTCGGCCTCGGTCGCCCGCAAGCGCCGGTGCGCGCGGTGGACGGCGTCTCGTTTGCGATCGCCTCGGGTCGCACGCTGGGATTGGTGGGCGAATCGGGCTCGGGGAAAACGACCGTCGGGCGTACGATGCTGCGGTTGCAGGAGCCGACGTCGGGCAAAGTGTTGTTCGACGACAACGACGTCTTCGCACTCGACTCGGGCACGCTGCGCGCGCTGCGGCGCCGCATGCAGATCGTATTTCAGGATCCCTACAGCTCGCTCAATCCGCGCATGACGGTCGAAGACACGCTGCGGGAGCCGCTCGAGATTCACGGCCTCAACGGCACCGTCCCCGCCCTGCTCGACGAGGTCGGACTGGACGCCGCGTTTGCGAAACGCTACCCGCACGAGCTGTCGGGCGGCCAGCGGCAGCGCGTCGGGATCGCCCGCGCGCTGTCGGTCGAGCCGCAGTTCATCGTGTGCGACGAGCCGGTGAGCGCGCTCGACGTGTCGGTGCAGGCGCAGGTCCTGAATCTGCTCGCCGACCTGCAGGCCAGACGTCGGCTCACCTATCTGTTCATTGCGCACGACCTCGCCGTGGTGCGGCATATCGCCGACGACGTCGCGGTCATGTACCTCGGCAAGATCGTAGAGCGCGCGCCGGCGGCGGAGATCTACGCGCAGCCGCGACATCCGTACACGCGCGCGCTGCTGTCGGCCGTCCCGGAGCCGAACCCGCACGCGGCGAAGCGCCGCATTGTGCTAACGGGCGACATCCCGTCACCCGCGCATCCGCCTCCCGGCTGCCCGTTCCATCCGCGCTGCCCGCATCCCAAGAAGAGCGAGCGCTGCCGTACCGAGCCGCCGCCCTTGCGGCCCGTCCCGCCCGGAGGGAATCATCTGGCCGCGTGTCACTATGCCGAGGAGCCGATGTGAGCGCCGTGCTGGCGCTGGCGCAGACGCTCACGAACCTGATGATCGCGCCGGCGGGCCCGGGAATGCCGTCGGGCTGGAAGCTCAATCGAATGCAGGGCGTGGATCCCCCAGTGTTCGAAGTCACGCGGTCGCATACGCTGCGCGTCAGCGCGATCGGGCAGGGCGGAACCGCGACCTACCGGCTGCGCAGTCTCATCCGTCCTTCACCATCCGTGCACCAGGGGACCATCACATGGCGCTGGCGCGCCGGTACGCCGCTGCGCGGCGCCGACCTGAAACGCCGCGCCGGCGACGACAGCCCGATCCGCGTCGTGATCACTTTCCAAGACGGCCGCTCCATCGCCTACAGCTGGGGGAATCGCGAGGGTCGCGGGGAGAGCTTTGCGAGTTGGGCGGGGCGCAACCGGATGGTGGTCGTCCTCCAGCGCGCCGAAGACGCGGACGGCTCCTGGCACGAGGAGCGCCGCGATCCCTTCAGCGACTACAGACGACTGTGGAATAGTGCGCCGAAACCGATTGTAGCCATTGGCATCGCCGCGGACACGGATGCGCTCAAGACGCGCAGTGCGGCTGAGGTTGGCGACCTCACCTGGCACGCGCCCTAACGAAATGTCAAATGATCAATGATCATTGATCATTGATCATTCGCCTTCAGCGGACTCCCCCCATCAATCGCTTTATCGGTGGTGTCAGCAGCAGCAGAATCGCCGTGGCCACGAATGTCGCGAGCGCGACGGCGCCGAACAGGTCGGGTAGCGGCAACCGGTCGAAATATCCGGCCACCCAGCCGGCCATCTTGTTCCCGACCGCAATCGACAGGAACCACAGACCCATCATTGCCCCGGCGATCCGCACCGGCGCGAGTTTTGTCACGGTCGACAATCCCACCGGACTCAGGCAGAGCTCGCCAATGGTGTGCAGGAAGTAGACGCCGACCAGCCACCACGGGCTCACCAGAATCCCCTGCTGCTGCGCCAGCTTCGCCGCGGGGACCAGGAGGGCAAAGCCGAGTCCTGCGAATAGGAGACCGAGCGCGAATTTGATCGGGCTCGAGGGCTGGCGCGGTCCGAGGCGCACCCAGAGCCACGCGAGCAGCGGCGCCATCCCGAAGATCATGAACATCGAGTTCAGCGACTGATACCAGGTCGAGGGGAAGCTGTACCCGAGCGCGACGTTCTTCGTGAGCCGATCGGCGAACAGGTTGAGGCTCGATCCCGCCTGCTCGAACGCCGCCCAGAAAATCGAGGAGAATACGAACAGCACGGCGATGGCGATGACGCGCTTCCATTCCTGCGGCGTGAATCGCCACCACGGCTCCGTGCTCGCCGCCGCGGCAGGCTTCGTCTCGGATTGTCCCAGGCGCTCGAGCGCGGGGAGCAGGCGAGGCTTGCCGACGACGTACTGAATGAGGCCGAGCGTCATGCCGATGCCGGCGCACCCGAAGCCGACGTGCCAGTCCACGCGCTGGCCGAGGGTTCCGACGATGAGCGGGGCGACGAAAGCGCCCACGTTGATGCCCATGTAGAAGATCGAGAAGCCTGCGTCGCGTCGCACATCGGCGGGATCGTACAGCGAACCGACCATCGTGCTGATGTTCGGCTTCAGCAGACCCGTGCCCATCACGATCAGCGTGAGACCGAGATAAAAGGTCGGCAGGGAGGGATACGCGAGACTGAAGTGCCCGAGCGCGATGATGACGCCGCCCCACAGCACGCTGCGGAACTGGCCAAGCCAACGATCGGCGATGATGCCGCCGGGAATCGCGGCCGCGTAGACGCCGAACGTGTACCAGCCATAGATGGACGCGGCGTGCTCGGTCGAGAAACCGAGTCCGCCCCGCGCCGCGGCGGCGGTCATGTAGAGGATGAGCAGCGCACGGAGCCCGTAGAAGCTGAAGCGCTCCCACATCTCGGTGAAGAACAGCGTCGAGAGGCCGCGCGGCTGCCCGAACCAGCCGCGATCGAGCTGCGTCCCGCTCATCTGCGGTTGCGTCATGCGAAGCCTTTCAGTCGAACAGGTCGTCCTGCTCCGCCAAGTCAGGATGCTCGGTCGGTCTCAACAGCGTACCGAGCCGTCCTTCCCATTTCTCGACGTCGAAGTGGTGTTCGTTTTGCAGCGCGCGGCGCAGCACCGGTGAGAACTCGTGGAACGCCTCGAGCAGCTCACGGGTCGCCTGGCGGAGGGCTTCCTGCTGAAAGCTGTCGTCGCTCGCACCCATGTCCTCGAGGATCGCCTGCTCGGTGCGGGAAGCGACGATCGGCTCGCTCTGCCCCTCGATGAAGACGTTGGTGCGTTGACCCGGTCCGCGCCCCTGCTCGATCGGCGTCAGGCCAAGAATCCGATCCGAGCGCCAATATTTTCCGTAACCCAGGAAGACCATCCGGCCTCGTTTTACATCCACGGGCTATTCCTTTCTCATTTTCTTCTTGAGCTCCTCGAGCTGGCGCGCTGCCGCTGCCTCGCGCGCCGCCCGATCCATGTCGGACTTGAGCAGCTCGTCCTGCAGGTCCATGCTCGCCACGGGGTCCCCGGCCTCCTGCGCAGACGCCCTAGCTTCCATCACCGGGCGGTCCCGATCCGCGGTCTTGAGCTGCGCCTGCATGTCGTCGAGCTCGCGCTGCGCGAGCGCCAGCTCCTCACGCTGGTTGGCGAGCTTCCGCTCGAGCACGCCGAGCCGCTCGCGGTGCTTCGCCGCAAAGCGGCCGGCGACCTCGACGGTCTCGGCATCCTGAATCTCCCCCGCGAGCCGGCCGCGGCGCTCAGCGTCCGATAGTCGCTGGCGCTCGAGCGCAATCTCGTGCTCGGTGCGGGCGACGGCCTCCTGGATCTCTGCGACGGCGACTTTCGCGTCGACGACCGCCTCGCGCATCTGCCGTGCGAGCGATCGCAGGTCCGGGGTCGACGCCGCATCGACGGCGGCGCGGAAGGCGTCCCGCAAGCGCTCGAACGTGTCTAGCTCTTGCGAACGGTCTTGGCGAAAAAGTCGGAGAAGACGGGCTCCACGGCGGGCGACTCACACTTCGGACAGGTGGGACGCGGCCGCGCGGCGTGCTCAGCCATCGACTCTGTACGGGAGAAACGCTCGTCACACACCTGACACCGGTACTCGTACTGTGGCATGCAGCAACGTTATTCCCGCGCAAAACCCGGGTCAAGTTGACGCACCCCACGCGGGTGGCAAATTGCTGGGATGCTCCGGTCCCTGTTCCGGATAGCGGTGGTCGGCATGGTGGTGGCTGGTGTGGCCGGCGCGTGCGACGGAGGCCTCGGCCCCGAACCGATTTGCGCCCGCTCACTCGTAGGTCTGTGCGGCACGGTGCGATTCCGCGGCGCGGTCCCCGCGAACACCGAAAATGTCTTCATCGCCGCCTACCTTGCGTTTCCGCAAACCTGCACGGACTTGATCAACAATCGTCGGCCAGTGATCCCCGGATCGGTGCCCTTCTCGGACTCGATCGCGCCCTACAGCGTGCCGTTGTCGCCGGGTGCCTATCAATGGGTGCTTGCGGTCTGGAAGAAACCGGGCACTCTCACGCTCACACCGGCAGACACACAATACCTGCGCGTCGCGGGCTACTACCGTGACCCCGTCGACTCGACGCAGCCTGGCGTGGTCACGGTGCCGAGCGGGGGGGGCGCGGCGCCGGGCGACATCGATTTCGTCGTCAACTTCGACAGTCTTCGGCCGGCAACAGACTTCGTCACGTGCACCGCGCAGTAGCGGCCCTGCTGTTCCTGCTCGCACCGGTCCCGGCGGCCGCCCAGGGCGTGGTGCGGGGCACGGTCCACGACAAGGACGGCGCACCGATCAGCGGCGCGAGTATCGCCATCCCCGGTACGACGCTCTCGACCCGCACGGATCTCCAGGGCGTGTACCGAATCGCCGTCGTTCCCGCCGGCCGCGTGCGCGTGTATGCCGCCGCCCTCGGATACGGTCCGGTCGATACGGTCGTCGCGCTCACCGGAGGCGATTCGACGACGGTGGACTTCAGCCTCTTGCCCGCGCCGCTCGCGCTCCCACCGGTCGACGTGGTGAGCAGCAAGGTGGCGCGGTTCGGGGATCGTCCCGCGACGAGTGTAGTCGAGATCCCCGAGCGCAACATCGATCAGCGGGCGATCAACACGGTGGACGAAGCAGTCGACAAGGCGGCAGGGGTTCAGATGCTGAACGGACAGATCAACATTCGCGGATCCACGGGCTACGTACAGGGATTGAACTCGCGCGTGCTACTGCTGGTCGACGGCGTCCCGATGAATCAGGGCGACCGCGGCGGGATCAACTGGGACCTGCTGCCGGTGGATCAGATCGAGCGCGTCGATATCCTCAAGGGCGCCGGCTCGTCGCTATATGGCTCGGCGGCGCTGGGGGGCGTCGTCAACCTGACCACCCGCGACGTGCCGGAGGGCGTGCATGTGCGCGTGCGACTGACGGGAGGCGCGTACGGCAATCCGCCGAACGACGTGTGGCGGTTCCGCGACGGCACCGGGCTGCAGGGCGGGGGCGATGTGTCCGGGTCGTACGGCACCGCGATGTTCGGCGGCCGGCTCGCGGCGGGCGCGCGGCACTCGGATGGATACCGCGAACAGGACGACGGGGACCATTGGCAGATCGCCAGCAGAGCTCGCTGGCAGGCATCGCCGCGCACGCGCGTCGACATGTCCGGCGCTTGGGCCGTCGATCATTACAACGTGCCGCTCGCCTGGTGCCGACAAGGCCACTGCGACGATCGCGGCCAGGCGTTTCAGCCGTTCAAGGTCGCCACGGCTGCGTTGGGCTCGTGGACCGACTCGCGCAAGGGGTACATCGCCGTACAGGCGCGGACGGTGGTGTCGGAGCGATTGGCCTGGCAGGCGCGCGGGTCGTGGTTCCGTACCAGCTTCTTCGATCAGCGTCCTCCCAACGGTTCGGAATTCGGGATCGCCAACCGCTTCGGCGCCGAACTGCGAGCGGAAGCGCATCCCGATTCGATGCGGACGGTGCTGGTCGGTACCGAGACGACTTTTTCGGATGTCACCAGCGACATTTTCGGAAACCATTCACAGTCGGAGTTCGCCGCCTACGGCGAGAGCGACCAGGCGGTCGGCGTGCTTCGTTTCACCGCCGGGGCGCGCATCGACTTTCTCGCCGTCGACGGCGGCTCGCTGAGTGCCGTCGTCAGTCCCCGGCTCGGCGGGACGATGCCGACAGACCACAATGGAGGTGTGTTACGCGCATCGATCGGCAGGGGTTTCCGTGCTCCGACCGTCGCCGAACGATTCGTCCATACCTTCGCGGAAGGGCTCGAGGTCATTCCCAATCCCAACCTGCTGCCCGAGACGGCGTGGTCGCTGGAGCTTGGCCACACGACCGCGCCGCTGCTGCACGCCCTGCGGCTCGACGCCGCCTTGTTCTGGACGGAAGGCCGCGAAATGATCGAGCCGCGGTTGATTGTCGATACCACCGGTCCGAAGATCCAGCTGCAAAACGTCACGCGCACCCGCATCGCCGGGCTCGACGCAACGATCCTCGCCGCGCCGATTCCGGACCGGCTGATGGCCGCGGTGAGCTATACCTATCTCAGCACGCGGCGGCAGGTGGCGGGCGACCCGTCGGCAGCGGGGCCACTGGCCTTCCGTCCCAAACACCTGCTCACGCTGACCGGAGATTACAGCCTCTCCGCGTTCGGCGTGGGTG
>Ga0209761_1003109_pt1 | contig 10956 bp, 1 predicted proteins | sample GraSoi013_1_40cm_4_FD_185818 | JGI IMG/M metagenome (GOLD analysis project Ga0209761, IMG submission 185818) | Grasslands soil microbial communities from the Angelo Coastal Reserve, California, USA - Sample 09_25_2013_1_40cm (SPAdes) (version 2) | ecosystem: Environmental > Terrestrial > Soil >... | reverse complement strand
GGCGTTGAAGATTCCAAGGTGGCCGACGACTACTTCAGCGGGCGTTATTCTGAACGAGGGTATAGGGGGCGGGACTACTCGGTAGACTTGTGTTTGGCTAATTCTTGCAGCATTCGCGTCAGTCACATTGAGCATTACAGTATAGTCTCCAGCCGCGCTGTAGAGGTGTGAAACTGGACTGCCGAACTGAACTGGGCTGCTATCACCAAAACTCCACCTAAATATGTAAGGTGCCGTACCCCCTGACCCGGTAGCCGAAAATATCGCAGTCCGCCCTGCGGTCTCCACTGCCGGGCTGGCGTTTATTGTGGCGGCGATTGGCTGAGCTGTTACGATAATTGTTGCTTGGCCAGGCCTCGAGACACTGTTAACATCGGTCGCAGTGGCGTTGACTGTCTGCAAGCCCTTGACCGCGAAGGTCGTTGTGTAGCTTGAGCCTCTCGCTGATGCCGGGCTTCCCTTCGACACCCACGTAAACGTGTACGGGCCCGTCCCGCCCGTCGCGGATGCACTGCACGTGACTGGCTTGCCAGTAGTAGCACTGCCGCAAGTGACTGTTATAACGATGGGTTGGGCTGCCACAACGATACTGACTGTCTGCGACTTCTTCGCGCTGTTATTGTCAGTTGCAGTAGCGTTGACGACGAAAGTACCCTTGGTCGCATAAGTCGTCGTAAAGCTTGCACCAGTGCCCATTGCTGAGCTTCCACCTGGGGCTGACCAGGAGAATGTGAACGGTGATGTTCCACCGGACGCTGAAGCATCGCAGGTGACTGGCTTGCCCGAGGTGGCGGTTCCACATGTTACTGTGACTGTGAAGGATTGCGCTGCAACACCGACAGTGGCAACTCCCGACCTCTTGGCACCGTTAAGATCGGTTGCGGTCGCGTTGACCACGAACGAGCCTTTGGTAGCATATGTTGTCGTGAAACTTGCACCTGTTCCAGTTGCAGGACTTCCACCGGGTGCAGACCAGGCGAATGTGAACGGTGCTGTTCCGCCTGTTGCGGATGCGTTGCACGTTACGGGCTTACCAACCGTAGCTGTTCCACATGTGACCGTGACGACGAGCGGCTGGCCAGTGACGACGATGCTAGCGGTCTGAGACTTCTTAGCGCCGTTGAGATCTGTAGCAGTGGCGTTAACGACGAACGTTCCCTTTGCTGCGTAGGTTGTTGTGAAGCTTGCGCCTGTCCCTGTCGCAGGGGTCCCATCCGGAGCAGACCAGGAGAATGTGTAGGGAGCAGTTCCTCCGGATGCGGAGGCGTTGCATGTGATTGGTTTGCCCGTCGTGGCAGCCCCGCAGCTTACAGCGGTGACTGCAAACGGCTGGGGTGCGACTACAATGTTTGCGATGCCTGATTTTCTGGCGTTGTTGCCGTCAGTCGCTGTGGCGTTAACGATGTTTGTTCCTTTGACCGCGTACGTTGTTGTGAAGCTGGTTCCCAAGCCAGTCGCTGGGCTACCTCCCGTTGCTGACCAGGAGAGGGTGTACGGGCCGGTTCCGCCTGAAGTGGAGACATTGCACGTTACGGGCTTGCCTGCCGTTGCGCTTCCACAGTTTACTGTGACAACCATTGGTTGAGCGGCAACAGTGACGGTTGCTTGGCCAAGTATCGAGACACCGTTCGCGTCGGTGGCGGTCGCATTGATAGTCTGGGAGCCTTTCGAAGCAAAAGTCGTCGTGTAACTTGAACCTGACCCTGTAGCCGGGCTACCCTTGGACGACCAAGCAAAGGTGTACGGCGAAGTTCCGCCTGTTGCTGACGCGCTGCATGTCACTGGTTTCCCAGATGTTGAAGTGCCACACGTGACTGTAACCACGCTCGCTTGAGCTGTCACAATGAGACCTGCAGTCTGAGACTTCGTGAGCCCGTTGGAGTCGGTCGCGGTCGCGTTCACGATGAAAGTGCCCTTTGCAGAATATGTTGTTGTGAAGCTTGCACCAGTGCCAGTTGCAGGGCTGGCTCCAAGCGCAGACCAGGAGAACGTGTAGGGCGGTGTTCCACCGGTTGCAGATGCATTGCAAGTCACCGGCTTTCCTACGGTAGCGCTGTCGCACGTGACTGTGACGACAATCGGCTGCGCTGCAACAACAATGCTCGCGGTCTGAGACTTGTTCGCGTTGTTCCCATCGGTGGCCGTCGCGTTCACAACTAAGGTTCCCTTCGTCGCATAAGTCGTGGTGAAACTATCGCCTGAACCAGTTGGAGGACTTCCACCTGGCGCAGACCAGGAGTACGTGTAAGGTGCAGTTCCTCCGGTCGCGCTAGCGCTGCAAGTTACAGGTTTGCCTGCTGTTGCGGAGCCGCATGTTGCCGTGACGACGATGGGCTGACCCGAGACCACTACGCTCGCGGTGCTGGATTTTCTGACGGTGTTTGCATCTGTCGCCGTCGCGTTCACAGCGTTGGTGCCTTTCGTTGCGTATGTTGTGGTGAAACTTGGGCCAGAACCCGTGGAAGGATTGCCACCTGGCGCAGACCAAGAGAATGTGTAGGGGGAAGTTCCTCCTGTAGCTGCCGCGTTGCATGTTACCGGTTTGCCGGTTGTGGCGGACCCGCAGGCTACCGTTACGACTATTGGCTGGTCTGCAACCAGAAGGCTTGCTGTTCCGATTTGGATGGCGGTGTTAAAGTCTCTAACGGATGAGGTCACAGTTTTCATTCCCTTGGAGGCGTAAGTGGTGGTGAAGCTGGGCCCACTTCCGGTTTCGGAGCTGCTCCCAAGCGCTGACCAGGTGAAGGTGTATGGTGAAGTGCCGCCCGTGGCTGAGGCGCTGCAAGTAACTGGCTTGCCGGTTGTAGCGGAGTCACACGTTACTGTTACGACGATTTGCTGGGGAGTAACGACCAAGTTTGCCATTGATGACTTCTTGACATTGTTCGCGTCAGTCGCGGTGGCGTTTACGGGATAGGTTCCCTTGGTTGCGAAGGTTGTAGTGAAACTTGAGCCTGTACCCGTAGTAGGACTGCCGTTTAATGCTGACCAGGAGAATGCGTAGGGGGCGGTTCCACTAGACGCTGACGCGTTGCATGTCACTGGCTTGCCCGCTGTCGCGGGTCCACAGGTGACAGTGACGATAATTGGCTGGCCGGCAACGGCGAGACTTGCCGTCTGAGACTTCTTCACGGTGTTGGAGTCTGTCGCGGTCACATTCGCGACGAAAGTGCCCTTCGTGGGGTAGACTGTCGTGAAGCTGGTTCCTGTTCCTGTTGCAGGAGTCCCCCCCGACGCAGACCAGGAGAATGTGTAGGGTCCTGTTCCACCAGTAGCGGAAGCGTTGCAAGTAACTGGCTTAGCTGCAGTAGCACTACCGCAGGTAACTGTGACCACAATTGGTTGAGGCGCAACAACCATGCTTGGAGTCTGAGACTTTTTGACGCCGTTGGCGTCTGTTGCAGTGGCATTCACAACATTCGTTCCCTTTGTTGCGTAAGTTGTGGTGAAGCTGGCACCCACTCCACTGGCTGGGGTACCCCCCGGAGCTGACCAGGAAAATGTGAATGGCGCAGTTCCGCCTGTGGCCGAGGCGTTGCAGGTGACTGGTTTACCTGCAGTCGCAGTACCGCATGTAACTAGGGTCTGAAGCTGCTGAGCCGCAACGTTGACGTTAGCTGAAACGGATGTTGAAACCCCGTTTGCGTCTGTAATGCTGACTGAGACGCTGTAACTGCCCTTCGTTGTGTATGTGGTTGTAAAGCTAGTACCGGTTCCACTTGTTGGGGTGCCACCAGTCGCCGTCCAAGTAGTGACGTATGGTGCTGTTCCACCGGTTGCAGAAGAATTGAAGGATACGGGCTTACCCGCGGTGCCAAAACCTGGAGCAGAGACAATTATTGTTAGTGACTGACCTGCGATAATCGCTTGGATACTTGAAGATGCTTTGACGCCGTTGGCGTCGGTGAGGTTGGCCTTGACGGTGTAAGTGCCCTTGGCCGAGTACGTGTGCGTAGTATTTTGACCTGTGCCGATAGATCCATCGCCAAAGTTCCAGACCACAGTGTAGGGCGCGGTACCCCCTGACGACGTTGTCGTGAAGGATACTGGTTTGCCCGTGGTGAGACTGGTTGGGGCCGTAATGTGGAAGGTGATGGCTTGAGCACTAACAACAACGCTCGCTGTGCCTGACTTCTTCGCACCGTTCACGTCGGTGCTAGTCGCGTTGACAACGAAAGTTCCCTTTGTAGGAAAAGTCGTAACAAAGCTAGCGCCTGTACCGGTCGATGGGCTCCCGCCCGGTGCGGACCATGTGAAGGTGTACGGACCAGTCCCACCGGTTGCAGAAGCATTACAAGTCACCGGGTTACCGGCTGTCGCGGAACCACAGCTAACTGTTACAGCTACTGGCTGAGAGGCCACCACAATGCTTGCCGTCTGAGACTTCTTGATATTGTTCGCATCGGTGACGGTCGCATTTACTACGAAGGTGCCCTTAGTCGCGTATGTTGTCGTAACGCTGGCTCCAGTACCCGTTGCAGGGGTTCCGCCTTGAACTGACCAGGAGAAAGTGTACGGACTGGTTCCACCAGTCGCAGAAGCATTGCACGTAACTGGTTTGCCTGCTGTAGCGCTGCCGCACGAGACAGTGACAACTATTGGCTGGGCCGTGACAACGACCGTTGCCTGGCCTAGCTTGGTGACTGCGTTATTGTCCCTAGCAGTCGCATTAACTACTTGTGAGCCTTTCGCTGCAAACGTCGTAGTGTAGCTTGCCCCGGTGCCTGTTGCAGGGGTGCCTTTCGAGGCCCAAGTGAACGTGTACGGAGCAGTTCCACCTGAAGCGACAACGTTGCAGGTGACCGGCTTACCAGCTATAGCTGTTCCGCAGCTGACCGTGAGGATTATTGGCTGGGCTGTAACGACGATACTAGCTGTCTGAGACTTTTTCGAGCTATTACCATCCGTAACAGTCGCGTTAACGACGAAAGTCCCCTTCGTCGCGAAGGTAGTCGTGAAGCTAGCCCCAGCACCGCTTGCAGGGCTGCCTCCTGGTGCAGACCAGGAGAAGGTGTAGGGTGCTGTTCCGCCGGTTGCAGAGGCACTACAGGTGACTGGCTTGCCAGCCACCGCGCTACCGCAGGTCACTGAGATAGCTAGAGGTATAGGCCCGATTGTTACGGGTCCTGTAGTTGTGAACTTTGCTCCGTTCGCATCGGTGACGTTCATTCTGACCGTGTAGGTGCCAGAGCTGGTGTAAGTGTGGGTGGGGTTTGCGCCAGTTCCTGTTGTCCCGTCGCCAAAGTTCCAGCTAACAGTGTAAGGGCTTGTTCCGCCGGTTATAGTAGAAGTGAATGTTACCGTTGGTGAGCTGTAGGCAAAGAATTCAGTCATAGCCTGGGCGGTCGTATCATTAGTTCCAAGTGTTGGCATATTCCAGACAGTTTCCAGCGTCTTGGTATACGACCAGTGGCTGTAAGAGCCGGAGCCGACGAAGCCTTTCTTGACATTGGAGCCGATCCATGATGCATAGAGGTAGTCGTGTGGGTACGCACTGTTCCCTTCATCATACACGATGAACAGCGCAGCATTCTTTGTTCGGAATAGACTGCTACTCAAAATGCGAGGAATCAGGTTTGACAGGTAAGCATCGCAAGGTGCAAGGGCACCAGTAGGGCAGGTACTGTGGGTGTCAATAGGTGTAAGCCAGATGTAGTTGGCCGGGCTGGTTGCATTGAGGGCGGCAAGGAATTCCGTGTCAGACGATGGCGAAGTTGATAGGAAATGAGAACATCTTGAAGCGGTGTTCAAATCGCTGAACGTTATGAAGCCAAAATGGTCCGCGTGCCTTGGTGGGTTGAAACTGCAAGTTCCGCTGTTAGTAGCGTTCTCTGCCCATGCTTGCCATGTCTTTCCTGTTGACTCAATTCTGTCAATGATGTTTGGTTGGGTGATTGAATAGCATGGACTTGCCGGAGGACTTGTGCAGAAGGTATCATTAACATGACCGAAGTCGCTCCCTGCGAGCATTGTTATGTAATTGCCCTCGCTCGGGTGACTTGTCGCCGTGTAACCACCGGATGTGCAAGATGAGTCACTCTGGCAGTTTCCGGCGATCGAATAGTTCTGTGCGAGCCTGGTTTCATACTGTCCTGTTCCGCGAGGGGTGCAATTTGTGATGTTCATTACATCGCAGTAGCCATTGTTCTCCATTACAATGGTCACCACATAGTCAAAGGCAGGGCTTGTAGATGCTGCTGTGAAGCCGCCCTGCAAGGGCTGGGTGCCGACTTGAACGGTGTTGGAGACGTTCAGGCTTCCTCCACCAGAGTCACGGATCGTGAGTGTTGCCGTATAGCTTCCTTTTGCAGAGTAGCTGTGGGTAGCAGGGTTCCCAGTGGCTGTTCCACCGTCTCCAAACTTCCATGAGTAGGTGTAGGGAGCTGTTCCTCCGGACGCTGCTGCTGTAAAGGTGACTGACACGCCGGGGGATGGATTTGTTGGCGAGAATGTGAAGCTCCCGGTCAGAGGAGGAGGGGCTCCCGAGCCGATAGTAAAACTGTCCGTGTACGTAAAACCGGGAGCGGTTTCGGTGGTTACCCATCGTTCAGTGATTCCGGTGTTGTTGACGGTGAACTTTGCAAAACCGTGAACCGTGCTGTTTGTCGTTACGTAATATCCGCAATCCGGATCCGCCGGGCAGCTTATCCCGGTGTTTCCAGCACCACCAGCCCCGGAGATTACGAGAACGCTTCCCGCACCTTTGGTGAGGGATGAGCCGCTGTTGATGACGCAACTTGGCACGTAGGTTTCCTCGGTTGCGCAGGCGAGTTGTTTGCTTCGCTGGTAGTTGTGGTCATGCCCTTGAAGGATCAGGTCGACTTTCTTCTTGAGTAGGAATCTGAAGAAGTCCTGTCCTGCGTCGCATTCGCTCCCGCCGGCAGCTATACAGTTCTTGTGCATGGCGACAATGACCCAGGGTATACCAGCGGCGCGCGCGTCATCTATTCTACTGCCAACCCAGGCCTGGGTGGCGGTGCCGTTTGCGTAGCTTACTGCGGAGGAGCTGGTCGTCCCATTCCATATTCGTGGCTGGGTTACGATGAATCTCGCGATGGGATTGGTTTGTGGGTAGTCGAAGTAGTACTGGAAACCGTATGCCCCCCCTCCTATCGTGCCAAGGGTGAACGGGCAGTATTGGATGAACTTGTTGATGCTGCCGCCCCCAGTGCCTGACGAGTTGCTTTCGAAGGTATCGTGGTTTCCGACGGTTATCGCGACATTGTTAATGTATGACTTGAACGTGGAACACCATGTCTGTTCATTGGCACTGCTCATGCTGTACAACATGTCGCCGAGCGAGAGGGCGAAGTTGGCGCCGGACGATTTCATTCCGCTCCAGACGCCGGTAGTTACGGAGTTGTAGGCGTAGTCTCCCGCCGCGTCAAATACGAAACTGGTTGAAACCGCATGCGCAGGTGGAGGAATATTGCTGATCGCGATGATTGATGCTAGAGCCATGAAGAACAGGGTTAGGAAGGCATGGTTTGTCCTCATGGAGAAGCAATGGTGCTGAAACTGTAGGCAAAATAAAAGGATTCTGCTATCTTCTTGTTGCCTAGGTTAGAAAATTAATCCCAGCGGGAAGTGAGTTGTCGCAAATGATGGAATGCGCTGGTATCGGACGACCCGCCGGCCTACTAAGGGGTCCGTGACTTTCTCAAGCGAAAGGTGAGGATCGCTACCGCTATGGTGATTGCGGCTATGGCTCCGATGAGACTGTAGACCAGCATCGGGTCCAGTCCCAGGATGAGGCCGGATGATTGGGACCCGCTGGGGATGCTGGTTACTGTGACGGTTATGGCCTTGGTGTGGGTCTGAGAGCCACCTTTTGCGGTTATTGTCACTGTGTATGTTCCCGGAGAGAGATCGTTCGATGCTGTGACAGTCATGTGAATGATTCCTTGACCTGTTAATGAGCTCTGGCTAAGCTGGACAGTTATCCCGTTGGGCGCTGTAACGGTGAGGCTGACCTGCGAGGTGAAGCCGGTTCCGGGTGATATGTTGAGGGTTATGCTGTCTGTCTTGCCCACCTTAATCGACAAGCTGACTGTGCCGGTTAGAGAGAAGTCTGGTGGCGGAAGGGCGTTGACCTTGAACTCCACCGTGACCGTACGCGTTATGCCCATGCTGGTAGCGTTCACTGTAATGTCGTATGTCCCTGGTGTTGTGGCCGTGAAGGTTAGGCTGGATGTTGCTGTCCCGTTGGACGCCAGGTTGACGCTGGCTGGGGCGAGGCTTGGATGAGGACAACCTATCGCTGCACAGAAAGCGTTGTTGAGTGAGAGCCCTACTGTCCCGGAGAAGTTGTTCACACTTGTCAACTTGAGAGTGGATGAAGCGGACTCTCCAGTTTGGAGGCTAGTGCTTGACGGGTCGGCTGAGATAGCGAAGTCGGAACCAGTCGTAACAATGTTCGTACGGGTTGCCAAGATGTCGATGCTTCCCTTAGCGCTGAATGGCCCGTACGTCGCGTCGAACGACTGGTATTGTTCAAGTAAGAGTCCTGTTGTCGCATCCCAGTACCAGCTCACCTGGGCGTTGACTGGGACTGTTATTCCCTGACTTGTAACTAGAACAGTTCGAGTGATGTTGAGAAGGTTCACGTTGTGAAATGAACCAGCATAAGCCTTGATGATAGTCGTGTTAATTCGGGGTGCCGCGAGAGAATTGAATAACGGGTCTCCCGCGTGGAGGCCCCCGGCGATTATCCAAAGGTCTAGAGTTCCCACTCCGCTGTTCACATCTCCTGATAGGGAATCAACTCTGGAGCCAGTGTTGTTCGTGAAGGTCCACGTTAGATTCGCCGTGACCGTTGTCCCTACAACACTGAGCACCGCCAATTGTGCGGCGGTTTTGTTTCCATAGTTGTCGAGATATGCAGGCTTCGAAATCGCGGAGAGGTTCGTGAGCCAGTAGGTCGTGACGTTGTAGTTGACGATGTCGCCAGGGTGTACCCCGGGCTCGTAGCTGCCATTGCTTGTGTTGGTGACTTGGACGGTGATGGTTGTTGAGGAGTGGCCAGTTGAGGCGAAGCCGGTTATGTTGAGAGTGTAGAGACCCAGGTTAGTAGAGCTTGTTGTTGATATGGAAAGGGTGGAGTATTCTGTGCCGCCGGGGTTCAGGGTGACACTGCCGGGTTGGGGTGTCGCCGATATGCCGGCTAGGCTGGATTCCGCGAATAATGTGACTGACCCTGTGAAGTTGACACTGGATATTGCAAGCAGGCTTGAGACCTTTGAACTCTGTGGGATAGTAAGGTAGGCAGGATACGCGTATATCGAGAAGCCGGGTCCTACCGTGGAGCCGATTATCTGGACGGGGACGAGAACGGAATGGCTGATACTGCCGCTGGTGCCGGTAACGTTTACACTGTAATACCCGGATGGGACAGAGGATGCTACGGATATTGTGAGGGTCGCGTTTCCCGAGCCTGAGGAGGCGACAAGGATAGAGCTTGGAGTTACGGTTGTGACTACTTGACTTGAGCCTAGGAAGTCTGCTGAGAGATTGACTGTGCCGGTGAAACCGTTCTGGCTAATGGGGAAAACATGTGTCGTGCCTTTCGCACCAGGAGCTGTGACTATTGGGACGGGGGAGAGATAGAGGTAGAAGTCTGGAGTCGGGGTCGCGCCGAAAATGTCACTGTCGACGATAACGGTGTTTGCGCTACCGTAGGCGATGTCCGCGCCTTGGAAAGTTAGGTCGAAGACAAAGTGCAGCTCGAGCAGCATGCCTGAAGTCTGGTCATAAAACGCGTTGAGCTTGCTCCTTGCGGTTCCTGTCGTGTTTCCGACGGGGTATTGATACGTCTGCGTGATGTTGAGGGGGTTCACGCTGCGGGCTACTCCGAGGTATGTTCGGGAAATGGTCGAACTGAAATTCTCGCCGCTGCCCAAGTACGTCTCGTCTCCGGTTGTTAGATTTCCAGCGACCAACCAACGGGTCAGGTTGCCTTCGCCTGTTTGAACGTCTCCCCAGAGAGAGTCACTGACGGGGCTTGTATCGTTGCCGTAGGAGCGATAGCGGTTGAAGATGACATATGCTCCCTGGACGTTGATGACTGCAAGAGTGGTCCTGTCGACTGATTGGAGATCGCCGATTAGTGGAGGGTCGGGGTATGTGGAGTTGTTCGGTGGATACCAGCTTGCGGAAATCTGTCCGTACGTTGCCCATTGTCCTGGCTGGACCCCTGGAATGTAGGTTGATTCTGCCGCGAGTGAAGGGGTTATTGTCTGGAGGAGGATGATTGTGACTAGGATTGGGACTAGAACCTTGAAGTCTTGCTTGTCCACCAGTAGTTTTCCTCCGGTCTGCCTGCTTACAGGACTGCTCCGCGGCGTATATACCGTGCGGAAAAGCGACCTTGAGTTGGATATCGAATGGAATCTCCAGAACACCTGGTTTCGTGGACCCTGCATTGGTCCCTCTGTGAGCGCTGCCCAGAGGGAGTCTGTCGTACACCTGGCTTTTCCGTTTCGTTCGCTGCCGGCGCTCTCGTTCGATGAAGAGCTGGACTACACGGAGACGTTTTCGTCCCGCGGTACGCGATTGTAAGGCTTGCCCTGCGACAGTTGATAAAGAACAGTGGAAGCATGGAGAATCATTCCAAACAGGCAGAAAGAATGGTCGAGGTCGGAAAAATGAGAAAAGTGAGAAGAAAATGCCTAGCATAGCCGATGTAGCCGCTTCGGGAACACGAGAATGACCAAATCCGTCAAAAAAGAGGCGAAAAAGTAGCCCAGCTTGGACCACACGTCGACCGTTGGACCATTGGACTCTAAGCGGCCCAAGCGGCCCACCGATGGCCCAGACCCTAGCGAGAAGGCCGCGGTAGAGATTCCGAAACGGGCCAAGAATGAGAAGCTTAAGCCTATCAACGTCGAAGCGATTCAGAGACTCAGGCGTATGGGAAGCAGCATCGCTGACATTGAAGAGTTCACAGGATGGGGGCAT
>Ga0209761_1003103_pt1 | contig 10964 bp, 5 predicted proteins | sample GraSoi013_1_40cm_4_FD_185818 | JGI IMG/M metagenome (GOLD analysis project Ga0209761, IMG submission 185818) | Grasslands soil microbial communities from the Angelo Coastal Reserve, California, USA - Sample 09_25_2013_1_40cm (SPAdes) (version 2) | ecosystem: Environmental > Terrestrial > Soil >... | reverse complement strand
CGCGCCAAGCGACGCTACGATCCCGACGAGCGATTCCAGAGCGACTGGTACCGCCACTACAAACGCATGTTTGGAGAGCTGCTGTAGGCCGGGCTGCGAAGCACGCATGACTCGGGTTTGCCTGGGCGGACGATGACCGCAGGTGCGTCATCAACTGTCAGAGTTCTCCATCTGTCTCAGGGCCTTTTGCAGATCCCTCATGAAGGCCAGAAAAAAATCCTGGAACACACAGGCTCGCTCCGGCCGCCCGGTGCTGAACGTGAAGAGCAGGTCTCCCGTCTTGGCGGCAGCCTTGCCGATCTTGAATATGACCACGGTCTTGGCCGCCTTGGTGGGCAACAATAGAAGACCACCGAACCTCGAGGATCGTATCGCTATCCGAGGCACTTGAGGCGTCGGAGCGTGCGACGTGAAGATCTCCTCGACCGGCCTATCGAGGTTGTCTCTCAACCTCAGCAACGTCCCAACCGCCGCCTGTACGACCTCCCCGATGTTGTGTGCGACGTCGAGAACGTGGGCGTCCTTGGGAAGCCTCGCGGCACAATGAGTCATGACGCGGTGCTGCGCCCGTCTCGCGGCTAGGTACCTCCAAGGAAGGGCGGCCTCGCCGAACGTCTGTAGGGTACACTTTGCAGCTTCGGTTATCGGAGGCGGAATCTCCTCCCCGAAGAATCGCCGATTTACCACCTGCACCATTTCGTCAGCGACGACATCCTCGTCCGCGTTCGCGCGCAACAGTCGGGCGATCCGGTCGACGTCTTCTTGCGTGTAACCAGTTGAGACCTTGTCTTCGAAATAGGCGCGTCTTCCCGCGTAGGAGGGATCGGAGGTCGATTCAAGGGGCAAGAACCACAAGTCGCGTTCTTCGTCGTAAAACTTTGTCGCCCGAAAATAGAACCTTATCCACCACGGTAAGGCCCGGCTGCTGTACGTGTGGAGGCGGTCGACATCCCCTGAGGCCTCGATCCGCTTGATCTGTTCCGGATCGGACACCATAATGACATCGATCACATAAGGGATGTAGATCCGCAGAGGGTAGAACCAGGACTTGATGAGGTTCAACACGAGGCAACGATCAGCCGGCGAGCGCGCCTCCGTCAAGACCTGGTCTCGCGGTCGGAGGCTCCATGAACAAGAAGCGGCTCCTGATCGTCGGCGTCCCCGTGGTCGCCGCGTTGTGTGTTGGCGGCTACGTCGTATGGCACAACTCCGTAATTGGCCCGTGCCTGCGGCTCGCTCAGGGTGGGTTCAGACCCGTCGCGGCCACCAGGATCGAGCGCTTCCTCGGCAAGGTCCAAGCGGCCACGGCTGCGTGCCGGGGGGGTGACCACGCGCTGGCGTTCCGAGCCACGCCGTGGGTCGATTGGTCCAACTACTGGGCGACCGGGGACTCGACTACCAAGTCCACGTGGTTTATCCCGCTGCCCAAGCACCTGAGCAGAAACAGTCGCGGTGAGGATGGAGGGTTGCTCGATCTCGAGTACGCGCGGATCGAGCTGATCAAGTTCAATCTCTTCGACAACGCTACGTTCGAGCACTACGTGAGTGGCAGGGGCGACACATCGGGCCGCGTCTTGAAGGTCTGGGACGAGATGCGCTTGCCTCACGATCATCCGAGCTACCAGGACGTCGGTGGCGCCGGGACACAGCTGTGTCGCGGCGATCTCATTCGGTTCCGAACGCTCACGGGTATCTGTAACGACATCAGGAACCCGGCGATGGGTTCCACCAACCAGCTGTTCGCCCGCAACGTCCAGTTCGAAGCGACGTTCCCCGATCTGAGTGAGCAGCAGCTCGCCCGCAACCGCCATGGCGACCGCTTGGGCCTGCTCAAGCCGGATCCTCAAGTCATCAGCCGGAAACTGTTCACTAGGGCAGCGACGGCCGACGTGAGCTGCAACGACGGCCATGGGCTCCCGGACTACTCACCGCGGGCCAACTGCGACTACAAGAAGGCCCCGTTCTTCAACGTGTTGGCCGCCTTCTGGATCCAGTTCATGACTCATGACTGGTTCTCGCACCTGCAGGAGGGTCACAATCGACCCGAGAAGGCAGCTGTGGGATGCTCAAGCCAAGACGGCGCACGCGTCGGATGCCGCCCCGGCGACCGGATGGAGCCGGCGTACTTTGCCGACCAAGGGCGGCCCCCGACGTTCACGCAGGGCGGACGGGAGTATCTGGCCCGAGCGTACAAGACGACGCGCAACACCGTTACCGCCTGGTGGGACGCATCGCAGATCTACGGCTACGACTCGATTTCGCTCCGACGCGTGAAGCGTGATCCCACCGACCCGGCGAAGCTCTTGATGGTGCGCAGGGCCGGTCGGAGCGGAGGCGGCGAGGAGTACGGTTATCTCCCGGTGTTCCAGGCTGGGGATCCGATCAACCCTGCCTGGGCCGGTCAGGAGGCGACGGCGTTTCCTGACAACTGGACCGTCGGGCTCAGCTTCTTCCATAACCTGTTCGTCCGCGAACACAACATCTTCGTCGAGAAGTTCCGGGAACGAGCTGCGCTGCTGCCGGACGACGATTCGGGTCTGCGGAATCCCAATGACCCGGACCACATCATCCGCTATCGAGACGTGACCCCGGACGAGCTGTTTCAGATCGCTCGGCTCGTCGTGGCCGCGGAAATCGCCAAGATCCACACGATCGAGTGGACCCCTCAGCTCCTGTACAACGACGTGATGTACAACGCGATGAACGCGAACTGGTTCGGGCTCGTTCGAGGAGAAAATGTCGTGTCCCGCGCCCTCGGCACGGTCGTGGTCGAAGGCTTGGCCAGATCACGAGACCCGACGGACGCCAGCCAGTGGTACTCGGTATTTGCCTCCGGCCCAGGCATTTTCGGGTTGGGCAGCAAGCGCTACGGGTCTGGCCTCCTGGCGTCGCTGTTCAAGAAGGACCTGTGGGACTTGAGGAATCCGGACCACGTCAACGGCGGCGTCAACCATTTCGGCTCGCCGTTCAATTTTCCGGAAGAGTTCGTGACCGTCTATCGCCTGCACCCGTTGGTGCCCGACCTGCTCGAGTACCGGGAGTGGGACAAGGATCCCAACGTGATTCGGAAGAAGATCCCGGTCGTGGACACCTTCCGCGGGAAGGCCACGCCGTTCATGGCGGACGGTGGCTTGGCCAATTGGGCGCTCAGCTTGGGTCGTCAGCGCCTGGGCCTGCTGGCGCTCCAGAATCACCCGCGGTTCCTCCAGAACCTGGCGATGCCGCACTTGCGGTCGGCGACGAATCAGCTGGACATCGCGGCGCTCGATCTCATCCGAGATCGGGAGCGGGGCGTTCCCCGGTTCAACGAGTTTCGCCGGCAGTATGGTCTCAAGTCACTGACCGGCTTCGACGATTTCGTCGACCAGCGGCTGCCGGCCGACGCCCCGGCGCGCGCAGAGCAAGTGCGATTCGCGGCGCTGTTGCGTGAGGTGTACGGCCAACATCGGTGCGATGCCGGCAAGATCATTACGGAGGTGCAGCTCAACGACGACGGGTCCAACATCAACGACTGTCTGGACCATCCGGACGGCGCCCTCGTCGACAATATCGAGGACCTGGATACGGTGGTCGGCTTTCTAGCGGAGACGACACGTCCCCACGGGTTTGCGATCTCGGAGACGCAGCTTCAGGTCTTCAATCTCAACGCGTCCCGACGCCTGTTCAGCGATCGGTTCTTCACGTCGAGTTTCCGGCCGGAGTTCTATTCGCGCTTCGGCATCGAGTGGGTGACGAATAACGGGCCGGACGGTCGGGTTACGGAACCCGGGAGAGACAACGGTCACGAGATGGAAATCTCGCCGTTGAAGCGCGTGCTGTTGCGGGCGATCCCCGAGCTGAAACCGGAGCTCGACGGAGTGTTCAATGCGTTCGATCCGTGGGCCAGAGACCGCGGAAGCTATTACTCCCTGCAGTGGACTCCCAAGCCCCGTGCGAGGGCGGACGAGAGCTTCTGAGGCTTGCCTCGCGCCGCCTAGGGTGTCTGCGACCGACCGGCGCGCGAACGCCCGATTGCTCGCTCGACGAGCACCGTGGCGAGGAGTTGGGTTGGCGGTAACGCGATGGCCGTGATCACCACGCCCGCGCCGTCGCCGTCGTCGGCAAAAGAACTCATCAGGGCGTATCCAACCCCCCAGACCGCCCCTGAGGTGAGCACGTCGAGGGGGAAGCTGCCGCGTCGGCGGTTGCCAAGGTGCGCGCCGACGGCGAGGCCCATGCCGCCACCGGCAGCGCCGCCATAAAACGCGCCCTCGAGCTCGCAATACTCTTCGAAGCAATCACCCTGGATCGCGTGTCCGGCGAGTGCGCCCACGCCCCAGCCCAGCAACCCGAGCCCGGCCGCCGCCAGCAGCGGCGAGACCATGCTTGGTTCCGACTCGAGCTGTGCCGGTATGGCGGCGCCGGCCAGATGGTGGGTGCGGGCTGACGGAAATGGGGTTGGCAGTCGCTGGCTCACGGTACGTCCGGCGGCGAGTGTGACCAACAATCCGCTGAGAACGAGAGCGCGCATGGGCACCTCGCTGAGAGAGAGCAGATTCGGCGCGCCACGCGCCAGAGAACCGGCAGCCGCGCTCAAGTTCCGGACGCGTTCTTACACTTGCCTGCGGCGTCGGCCTCAAAGATCGCGCGAACCGCCGAGGCATCCAACGCGCGATCGAAGATCTCGACTTCATCCAGCAAGCCGTCCATGGGCTCGTCGCCGGAGCCGAATATCACGCCACCTCCAGCATCGACGGTGCCTGTTATCGGTAGGCTGCCAACCTCAACGCCATCGAGATACAACCGCATGACCGCGCCGTCATACGATCCGGCGACGTGATGAAACACGCCGATTTGCAGAACGTTGTCGACGCGGATGTGCTGCAGCTGCCCATCAATCCGCATGTAGAAGTGAAGCTGCGCGGGGCCGGCTGCTCCGTCGTAGCGCAGGACCGCCTTCTCGTTACTGAGAGTCACATAGCGCTGGACTCTGCCAGGCGGCAGTGTATTGTGCTTGACCCACGCGTCGATGGTCAGCTGTTGCAAATTGTCGATTCCCGCTCCAGGAGCGAACACGACGTTGCCCCTGCCATCGAAACTGAATCCCTCGCGCACCTTGGCCGGCGCGAACGTCGCTTGGGCGCTGGCAAATGCGAGGACTTGATCGGTCGCCCACGCCGGATCCGCGTCCCAGGCCGGATTGTTGGTCACCCGTTTCTGTCCCGAGCCGTCCGGCCTCATCACGTAGATCTCGTAGTTGCCGTCACGGTTGCTGGCGAAGGCGATCCTGCTTCCGGTGGGAGACCACGCGGGATAGTACTCGTCCGCCGGGTTGTTGGTCAGGCGGGTGGGCTGCGTGCCGTCCACGTTGATCACGTAGATCTCGCCGTTGCCGTCACGATCGCTCCGGAACGCGATCTTGTCGCCGCCGGGCGACCACGCGGGGAACTCGTCGGACGCGGGGCTCTGGGTCAGGTTGGTGGTATTCGAGCCACCGACGTCAATCACATAGACTTCATTGTTGCCGTCACGATTCGTCTGGAAGGCGATCCTCGTGCCGTCGGGTGACCAGGTCGGGAGCTGGTCAACGGCGCCGCCTTGGGTCAGACGCGTGGGGTTCGAGCCATCGGCATTCATGACGTAAATCTGCGGGCTCCCGTCACGCTCGCTCACGAAGGCAATCCGCTGGTCGTCCGGAGACCACGCGGACATGTAGTCGGCCGACAAGTCGTCGGTCAATTTGGTTTGGCCTGAGCCGTCCGCATTCATGACGTAGATCTCGCAGCTGAAATCAGTCACGCGACAGGCCGTGAACGTTATTCTGCGTCCATCGTGCGACCAGTTGGGACGCGCGTTGTAACCCAGGACGTCGGTGAGCTGTGTCGGCGGGGAGCCACTCGCTCTCATGACGAAGACGTTGAAATTGCCATTGGCGGGATTTACTCCGATGAGGTCACGCGTATCCCCATCACCCGGCCACCACGCCCTCAGGCCGTCGGGCGGCGCCACGCAGCGGCGAACTGTCAGGCTCCGGGTGAAGTCGATGGTCATCTGGTGGTTCGTCCCGATGTCGGCGGAGCCGTTGGGCGAGATCGGCACCCCGACAATGCTGCCCGTGGCGTTGGCGGAGGCCGAGGTGGAGCTACCCTGGGAACGATGAGTGAAGCCGGGGAAACTGAATTCATTGGTGCCGCTCGAGCTCTGCGTAAACAGCCCATTGGCGCGCCAATTCACGGACACCAGGCCGGTTGGTCCGACAAAGGTGTTGAAGTTCGGATTGCCGGTCGTGTTGGTCCTCAAGCTCAGGGAATTGCCGCCGCCGCTGAGGTCCCGGTTCGGGATCAGCCCAAAGCCGTCCCGGATGGTATTGCAGCCTGAGGACGGATCGCACTGGAACACGGAGTACCTGAGGAAGGTCTGCGGATCGGTCGTCGGTCCGCCGCGGTTGACGGAGAGGGAGCCGAATGTAAAGCCCCCCGCGGGATCGAATTCAGCCCAATTGACGTTCCCAACATCTCCGTTGGCCACGAAGTGGAACTGGGTTGTGGGGCTGGTGCTCGTCCCGGCGGTTGAGAGCCGAACGCCATCGACATTGAAGGTCAGCGGAGTCTGCCCAGTGCCGCCGGCGTCCACCAGCGTCGTTGCAGTCCCGGCGGTACTTGTGTGCGTAATGTCGATGGTGGTCTGGTGGTTTGTCCCGATGTCGCCGGAGCCGGTGAGCGAGATCGGCACCCCAACAATGCTGCCCGTGGCGTTGGCGGAGGCCGAGGTGAAGTTGCCCTGGGAACGGTGGGTGAAGCCGGGGAAACTCAATACACTGGTGCCGCTCGAGCTCTGCGTAAACAGCCCATTGGCGCGCCAATCCACGGACACCGGCCCGGTTGGTCCTGCAAAGGTGACGAAGTTCGGATTGCCGGTCGTGTTGGTGCTCAACTTCAGGGAATTGCCGCCGCCGCCGAGGTCCCCGTTCGGGATCAGCCCAAAGCCGTCCCGGACAGGGTTGCACGAGAAGAACGGGTCGCACTGAAACACGAAGTAGCTGAGAGAGGTCTGCGGATCGGTCGTCGGGCCGCCGCGGCTGACTGAGAGTGAGCCGAAGGTGAAACCCCCCGCGGGATCGACCTCGAACCAGCTGAGGTTTCCGAAGTCTCCGTTCGACACGAAGTGGAATTGGGTTGCCGGGCTGGTGATGGTGCCGCCGGTCCACACGGGAACGGCATCGAAGATACCGTCGTTGAAGGTCAGCTGGGTCACTCCGGTGCCGTCTGCGTTCATGACGAAAATGTCTTCATCGCCGCCGTCGCGGGTGCTGTGAAAGGCGATGTGCTTGCCGTCGGGCGACCAGACAGGGTCGTCGTCGGCGATGAAATCATTGTGGGTGAGTTGGGTGACGCCGGTCCCGTCCGCGTTCATGACGAAGATATCGATGTCGCCGCCGTCGCGGGTGCTGCTGAACACGAACCGCCGGCCGTCGGGCGACCAGCCCGCGCGGTCGCCGAAGTCGGTGGCAGGGTCGTCGGTGAGTTGGATGACGCCGCTGCCGTCCGTGTTCATCACGTAGATATCGGAATTGCCCGAGCGGAAACTCGTGAACGCGATCTGCTTGCCGTTGGGCGACCACGCGGTCGGCGAAGCCGTGCCGTCATGGGTCAGTTGGGTCACCCCGCTCCCGTCTACGTTCATCACGTAGACGTCTCCGTTACGGCTGAATGCGATCTGTCTGCCATCGGGCGACCAGGCCCCCGGGAAGCCGTTGTCGGCAAGCACTCGCTCACCGCTCCCGTCCGCGTTGATCACTACGACCGCGGCCGCGCAACAGCCGGAAATCCTGCCGAACGCGATCTGCTGGCCATTCGGAGACCAGATGGGATCGAATTCGTTTATGGTGTTGTGCGTGACCTGGGTGACGCCGCTGCCGTCGGCGTTCATTACGTAGATATCGAAGTCGCCGTCGCGGTTGCTGTGGAAGGCGATCCTGCCCTTGAGGCCTTCATTTCCGGATAGGCTGAACTGAGGACCGTCCCCGCTGGGGGCGAGGGATCGCTCGGCGTCCCGACAGGCGGCGAGCAGAGCCCCAAGAGCCAGGAGGGGGATGAGGCGTGACATCATCCCTTGCGACCACCTAGCATGAAGGCGACGGTGCATATCCTCCTCCTGTGCGGGCGGAAAGAAAAAAACCGGCCGAGCGGGTGCCTTGCTCAGCCGGTTTCGCGATTTGCTCCCCTCGAGGCTTGGGCGATCCCCACGACAGCGCGCCTCGAGGTTCATAGCATCTGAGTTGCGGTCCAATATGTGTCCCGGCGGGCAACCTGCAAGCAAGGGTCCGCCAGGCCGACCGCATCCTCAAGATCGCCCGCACCCTCGCCGACCTCGAAGAGGCGGCCGACCTCCAGCCGAAGCACGTGAGCGAGGCGATTCAGTACCGGAGTTTGGATCGGCGGGGGCTGGGGTAGGAGGGGTTGCCACCCCTCCCACGTCCGGGGACGGGGGGACCAATGCGAGCACCAACCGCCTGATCATAAGGGACGTCGGAGCGAACCGGGCTGTCATCGCTCCCAGGACCGTTCAATTGACAGGTACGACCAGCGTCTTCACCCCCGGTCCGTCGGTGTAGAATCTGGTCCGGTCCCGGGCGACGACGATCCAGGCCGCCACCTTGACGAATCCCCACGACTGCACCACCGCCAGCGATGTTGCGTCGTATCTGATGACATCGCCTGAAAGGAAATACCTGTCCCCGGGGCGACCTCCGCTCGACTGAGACACGAAGATGTCGGTGGCGGTGACGAAGAAATCGAAGAGCTGAGGCGCCGAGAGCTGGCGACTGAAGGTCAGGGTCGCGGCGTCCCAGATTTCGACAAAGCTCGGGGTTGGGAAAGAATGGCCCAGGTAGAGTCGCGCGCCGTCCGGGCTCAACTGCATCGCGTGGACCTGGTACGCCGTGAGTAATGAATCGACCACGCTCACGTTGTCCGTGGTCACGTCGATCTTCCACACCTTGTTGTAGTTCACGGCATAGAGCGTGTTGTTGTCTGGCGATACCGCCAGCATGCCGGGATCCGCGGAGACGATCGCTGCTCCCATCTCGTTCCCCGTCGCGACATCCACGACCTTGACGGAGGACTCGCCGCTCTGGAAGTCCGTGTGCCCTACGTAGATCCGGCCGGCACGGCCCGCGACGATCGAGCCGGTAGCAGGCTTCGCAAACGGGAGCCTCACTGCTGCCACTTGGGAGAACGTGGCCGCGTCGAGGGTGAAGAGCGAGTCCGTCTGGAATTCCGGGAAGTGTGAGATGACGTACAATGAGGCGCCATCGGTGCTCACGACGAATGGCGAGGCCCCGATGAATCGCTCCCGGAGGACGGTGTTCGATACCGTGGACAGCGCCTTGAGGGTGTCGCTCAACCCGGTCGAGTTGGGGATTCCTCCCTGCACGTACAACTCGTCCCGGGTCGGGCTCACCCTGGGTCGGTAGACGTGGTCTCCGTAGGGCACGAGAGGGATGGACAACCCGAACTCCGTATGCACCGGCTGGCTCGCGGCGACCTGTGGGCCGTTGTGCACCAGGACCTGGTAATCCAGGCTCAGTCCCTGGAGCGCGAGCACTCCGGCGTCGAGGTAGGTGGTCGTCGCGCGATCGGCGATGGTGTCGCTCGCACCGGTGGGGATTCCCCCGTGATTGCCGTCCCGAACGATTCGGTAGTAGCAGAAACTGGCGGGGTCGGCCTGGGTCCAGGTCAGCCGGGGTAATCCGCCCTCCCAGATCACCGGCTGCAGAGTCACGGGAGTCGGAGCGGCATATGCGACATGGACGACCGCCGAGTCGACTCCGCTGCCTGCGGTCGCGAAAATCGAGACGATGCCGCCTGCGCGGGGCGTGACGCGGCCGGTCCCGTCAACCGTCGCGATGGACTCGTTCGAAGATTGCCATGCGATGGTGGGGTTCGGAACCGATCCACTGCCGGTATTGAGCGCGGCGGCCGCGAGCTGGAGCGGGACACAAGCCGTCAGGTCAGCCTGCGCTGGCGTCACCGTGATCTCATCGATGACCACTCCGCGCACGAAGACGAGAGGGATCCCTCCGTCTACGAACGTAAGCCGGTCACCGTTCACGGTGCCCGTGAAAGGCCCTGCGCCATCACCGGAGTCACTGAATCGGACGGTGTTCCCCTCCGAGGTGGCGGTCCCCGCGCCCCGATCCACCTCCCAGAACGGAGCGCCGCTCTCGATCCGGGCGGCGACGGCGAAGGCGTACGTACCGTTGGCGTTCAGCCGGAGTGTTCCGCCCGTGATCCGGGCGGAGCGTCCTGACGCGAACACCTCGGCCGGCACCGGTGTCCCGTTTGCCGTCGCGAGAAGATAGGAGCCGGTGATGGTGAGAGACCCGGTGGGCCCCGAACTCTCGCCGCACGCCACCAGCGACGCCAGGGCAACGAGGTGAGCGAGGCTGCCGCGAAGTCGATGGCGCACATCCCCCTCCTGGGAGGGCGTAAAGAAAAAGCGGCCGAGCGTGTACCTTGCTCAGCCGGTTTCGCGATTCGCTCCCCTCGGGACATGGGCGACCCGCACGACATCGCGCCCCGGGGTTCTTAGCATCTGAGATGGGTTTCAATATGCACCGCTAATGGCGGCCCGCAAGTGCGGTCCGCAACCAAGGCTGCGCAGCCGAAGCGCGTGAGCGAGGCGACTCAGTCCTCAGCCTGGACCGGCGGGGATTAGCCTGAGGGATGAAGGTTTACCGGGACAACTGCGCCGGGTGCCACAGGGGCCCCAGTCGCCCGAGCGAGTGGGGAAGTAGGGACTTCTATCCCCGGGTCCCGCAGTTCGCGTGCACTCCGCCCCGAAAATCGGACTGGCAGTTGTACTGGATCTTGACGCACGGTGTGCGGTACTCCGGCCTGGCGGCGTGGGGTGGACTGGTCCCCGATTCGACCATATGGCACGTCGTCACCTTCTTGAGCCGGCTCGATTCGTTGCCTCCGTCG
>Ga0209761_1003099_pt1 | contig 10966 bp, 6 predicted proteins | sample GraSoi013_1_40cm_4_FD_185818 | JGI IMG/M metagenome (GOLD analysis project Ga0209761, IMG submission 185818) | Grasslands soil microbial communities from the Angelo Coastal Reserve, California, USA - Sample 09_25_2013_1_40cm (SPAdes) (version 2) | ecosystem: Environmental > Terrestrial > Soil >... | reverse complement strand
GCGCGCCTCTGGGCTGGTACACCGATCGGCAGCGCGTCGCCGGGATTCGAGGCCCGCTACGTGCGCGCGCAGGACACGCCCCTGCTCGACTTCATCAACGAGGTGCAGCGCCGCCGCGCCGGGACGCAGCTGTCGGCCGCCACGGCCTTCGACGTACAGACGGGACTACCCGAGGGCGACGTGCACCAGCGGGACGTCGTGGGAATCTATCCATACGAAAACACGCTGCGTGCGGTGAAAATCTCTGGCCAGCAGCTGCGCGAGTACCTCGAGCACTCCGCGCGGTACTTCAACGTCTATCAACCGGGCCGGCCGGTCATCAATGACAGCGTCGCGGGCTTCAACTACGACGTCGTGAGCGGCGTCGTGTACAACATCGATCTGTCCCGGCCCGCGGGGCTGCGGATCCGCGGGCTCGCCTACAACGGCAAGATCGTGCAACCCGGCGACAGCCTCACGATGGCGGTGAATAGCTACCGGCAGGCGGGTGGCGGCGGGTACTCGATGATCGCCCACGCGCGGGTGATCTATGACAAGGGCGAAGACATTCGCGAGCTCCTGGTGGACGAGATCCGTCGCGCGCGCATCATCCAGGCCGCGACCTACCTGCATCCGAGCTGGGCGATCATTCCCGATGCCGCCCGCGCCGCCGCCCGTGCGGCGTTCGGCCCGGCACCGGCCACGGCCGCGATCACGCGGGACAGCACGCTGCTGCGCGTGCTCGCGACCAGCGATCTCCACGGCCAGCTCGAGCCGCGCGTGTGGGACTGGTCGCAGGGACGGCCGGTGGGTGGCGTGGCGGCGCTCAGGCCCTGGCTCGACAGCCTGGCGCGCACCTGCGGTTGCGCCAGCGTGCGCCTGGACGCCGGAGACGAAATGCAGGGGACCGCGCTCTCGAACGCGACGTACGGGCGCGGGACGATCGACGCGATGAACCGCCTCGGCATCGATGCCGCGGCGATCGGCAATCACGAGTTCGACTGGTCGGTCGACACGCTGCGCGCCCGCATGGGCGAAGCGAAGTACCCGTTTCTCTCCGCCAACATCACGAATAGCGCTGGGACCGCTCGGCCCGATTGGGCGACACCCTGGAAACTCATCACGAAGAGCGGAGTGAGGATCGCCGTCATCGGGGTGACGACGACCGAAACGCCGACCAGCACCGCGGCGCGCAACATCCAGGGCCTCACGTTTGGGGATGGCGCACAGGCGATCAAGCGCTATCTACCCGAAGCACGCGCGGCAGCCGACTTCGTGATCGTGGTCGCCCACGCAGGCGCAATGTGCGACTCCAGCGCGGGTGGCGGCAACATGGCGTCATGTCGCGGCGAGATCATCGACCTCGCTCAGCAGCTCGATTCGGGAACGGTCGATCTCATCGTGGCGGGCCATACCCACCTGCGCGTCAATACCGTCGTGCACGGCATCCCGATCATCGAGGCACAGTCGAGCGCACGCGCGATCGGCATCGTCGATTTCGTGCGCGCTGGAGGCCGGCGCGAAGTGCACGCCCAGCTCGTCACGCCGTACGCTGATCAAGTGAAGTCCGATACGGCACTGACGGCCGCGCTGGGACGCCAGCAGCAGGCGGTTCGCAACATCACCGAGCGTGTCGTCGCGCGGCTCAAAGTGCCGCTCCAGCGCAACGGCGACGAGTACGGGCTCGGACGGCTGATCGCCGAGGCGCAGCGGGCCGCCGGCCGCGCCGATGTCGCGATCATGAACAACGGTGGTATCCGCTCCGACCTTCCCGAGGGCGTGATCACGTGGGGCCAGGTCTACCAGGTGCAGCCGTTTCAAAACCGGCTGGTGCGACTCACGGTCAAAGGTGACGTCCTGCTCGCCGCGCTCGAGCAATGCGTCGCCGGGCGCGACCACCTGCCCGATTGCCACGTCGCCGGAGTGGAAGTCTGGTATGACGCCAGCAAACCGCCGGGGCTGCGCGTCGCGCGTACGCGACTCGCCAACGGGAAGGACATCGACAAGAGCGCCACCTACACGCTGGTCGTCAGCGACTTCATGGCGACGGGCGGCTCGGGGTTCAAAATGCTGGTCGGCTCGCCGAAAGAAGATCTGGACGTGCTCGATATCGACGCCCTGACTCGCTATCTCGGTGTGCTCCGGTCCCCAGTGGAAGCGCCGAACGACGCGCGCTTTCATCGGACCGATCGCTGATGCGGGTTTTCATCAACGACAAAGCGGTCGAAGTCCCGCGGGGCGCGCGCGTGCGCGACGCGGTCGCGCAGGCGGATGACGGCCTGGCGCGGTTGCTCGACGGCGCTGCCTACGTCACGGACGCCGCCGGCCGCACCATCGACGCCGGCGACGCGGTGGGTGAGGCGGGCTCCGTCTATCGCGTGGTCGTCTCAGCGCGGCGCGAGGGCAAACCCCGGCTCACGAAGGACGCCCTGCGCCGCTGGCCCAAGGTCGAGCTGCACGTGCATCTCGATGGCGCGCTCCGGCCGGCGACGATGCTGGAGCTGGCGCGGGCGCAGGGCATCCGGCTGCCTGCCGACACGCCGGAGGCGCTTGCCAAAGCGATGCTGGTGCGCGACGCAAAAAACCTCGAGGAATACCTCCAGAAGTACGAAATCACGCTGTCCGTCCTGCAGACCGCCCAGGCGCTCGAGCGCGTGGCGTACGAATTCGTCATCGATAAGGCCGCCGAGAATGTCCGCTATGTCGAGGTGCGTTATTCGCCGCTGTTGCATCGCCCCGCGTTGACGCTGGCGCAGGCGATCGAAGCGCCGCTCGCCGGAATCCGTCGGGCCGTGGCCGAGACGGGGACGCGCGTGGGACTCATCGTCTGCGCGATGCGGACCAAACCGCCGGCGGAATCGCTCGAGCTCGCGCGGGCGGCGGCGGAGTATCGCTCGTCCGGCGTGGCGGCGTTCGATCTCGCCGGTGCCGAGCGCGGCTTTCCGGCGAGAGATCACCGGGCTGCCTTCGAGTACGCTGCGGCGCACGGCATGGCCTGCACGTGTCATGCGGGCGAAGGAGATGGACCGCACTCGATCGATCAGGCGCTGCACGAGGTGGGCGCGCAGCGGATCGGGCACGGCACGCGGCTCGCGGAAGACCCGGCGCTGCTCGAGGAAGTCATCGCGCGCAAGATTCCGCTGGAGATGTGCCTGACGAGTAACGTGCATACTCACGTCGTTGCGTCGGTGGCGGACCATCCCTTTCGGCGCTATTTCCAGCAGGGTGTCGTCGTCACGCTGAATACCGATGGCCCGCTGACCGACGGCATCACCCTGACCGACGAGTATTTCCTGGCGCACGCCGTCCTGGGTCTCTCGCCTGACGATCTGGCGCGGGTCGTCCTGAACGCGGGCGAGAGCGCGTTTCTGCCGGAGTACGAAAAAGTCGCGCTGGTGTCCCGCGTGCAAAGTGAACTCGATCGAGAAGGGGGAACTCCCTGATGTCCTGGCGCCGGGTCGGCTTCGCGTTCGCGATTACGTTCGTCAGCGCGCTCCTGGTTTTTACGCTGCCACGCTTCGTCTTCAACACGATGCGCGGCGCGACCGTCCCAACGCCCGCGCAGGACACCGCAAAAGCTCAGGCCGTGGCGCCCGCGCCGCCCGCGCCGCCCGCGCCGCCCGTGACGTCCGTCCCCCGCTCGCTCGGCTCGCGGCTGACGGGAATCTTCGGCCTGATCCTCATCCTCGGCATCGGCGTCGCCCTCTCGCGCAATCGGCGGGCGATCAGGGGGCGCGTGGTCGCGTGGGGCGTCGGCTTGCAGCTCGCGTTCGCAATCTTCGTGCTGCGGGTTCCGATCGGGCAGACGATTTTCGGATGGCTCGGCGCTGTCGTCACGAAGATCCTGGGCTTCTCCTACGCCGGCTCGGAATTCGTGTTCGGCGAGATCGGCAAGCAGCACTCGAGCCTCGGCGTCGTGTTCGCGTTTCAGATCATGCCCGCGATCATCTTCGTCTCGGCCCTGTTCGCGATCCTGTACTACCTCGGCGTCATGCAGATCGTGGTGAAGGCATTCGCCGTCGTGATGAACAAGATCATGGGCGCGAGCGGCGCGGAGAGTCTCAACGTCGCCGCGTCGATCTTCATGGGGCAAACCGAAGCGCCGTTGACGATCCGGCCGTTTCTCCCCCGCATGACTCGCTCGGAGCTCATGACCGTGATGACGGCGGGAATGGCGCACGTCTCCGGGTCGATCATGGCGGCCTACATCGCGTTCGGCATCGAGGCGCGCCACCTGCTCACGGCGGTCATCATGACCGCCCCCGGCACGATCATGATGGCGAAAATCATGGAGCCGGAGACTGAAGTCCCCGAGACGCTCGGCGGCGTGAAAGTGGATATCCCGCGCACCGATGTGAACGTGCTCGATGCCGCCGCGCGCGGCACCAGCGATGGCCTCCACTTGATGCTCAACGTGATCGCGATGCTGGTCTCGTTCATCGCGCTCATCGCATTGGTCAATGGATTGTTCGGCTGGATCCACGGCGGTGTGGCGTGGTTCCCCGCCACCCTGCAGACAGTGCTCGGTTGGATCTTTCGTCCGATAGCCTGGGTGATGGGGGTGCCGTGGCACGACAGCGGCGCCGTGGGCGCGCTGCTGGGCGAGCGGATGGTCATCAACGAATTCATCGCTTACGCGCACCTCGGCCCGCTCAAAGGCAGCCTCGACCCGGTCTCGTTTACGATCGCGACCTTCGCCCTCTGCGGGTTTGCGAATCTCAGCTCGGTGGGAATTCAAATCGGCGGCATCGGCGCCCTCGCGCCGGAGCGCAAGCACGACCTCGCGCGGCTCGGCTTCCGGGCCATGATCGCAGGTACGCTCGCCAACTTTCTGTCGGCGACGCTCGCGGGCATCCTGTTGTGACGGGGACCGGGGACGGGGGAAGGGGGAGGGGGAGGGGGACGGGAGCTGTAACGGCGGCAACAGAGGCAGTGAAGCAGCGTCTGGGCAGACTCAAACCTCGGATCGCCATCGTCCTCGGCTCAGGGTTGGGATTTCTCGCCGACGAAGTCGCCGAACCCGTTCGTATCGCGTATCGCACGATCCCCGGATTCCCCGAGCCAGGGGTCGCGGGCCACAAGGGTGAGTTGGTCGCCGGCAGGCTCGAAGGCGTTCCGGTCATCGTGCAGGCAGGGCGCTTTCATCTGTATGAGGGTCATCCCGCGGGGGTCGCCGGGCTGCCGGCGCGGGTCTTTGCGGAGCTGGGTGTGGAGATCCTCATCGTCACAAACGCCGCGGGGGGCGTGCGGCGCACCTTTCCCGGCGGAACGCTGATGCTGATCGCCGACCACATCAATCTGATGTGGCGCAACCCCCTGATCGGACAGCCCGAGCCCGGCGAGCAGCGCTTTCCAATCATGCACGAACCGTACGACGCGGAGTTGCGCGTGCTTGCGCGCAGCGTCGCCCGGGACATGGGCATCCGGCTGGAAGAAGGCGTGTACGTGGGTTTGCTCGGTCCTTCGTACGAGACCCCCGCTGAAGTACGAATGCTCGAGCGGCTGGGCGCTGACGCGGTCGGGATGTCTACGGTTCCCGAAGTGCTCGTGGCGCGCTCCCGCGGCATTCGCTGCCTCGGCTTTTCCATTATTACCAACCCTGGGGCCGGGATTACCGGGGAAGCGCTCTCCCATGAGGACGTGCTCGCGGTCAGCGAGCGGGTCGCCCGCCAATTGTCGGTGCTGCTCAAGGGGATCCTGAGCCGGATGCCATTGAGTCCCCATTAGTTCCTGACGGTCCGTTTTGCAACCCTTTTCCTCCACGCTCTGTCATATGAACGGATAACCGCCGCGCGCTCGCCGTCAGCGTTCGCGACCGGGGTCACCCTTTCACCTCAGCACCCGGACGCATATGCCGACGACGCTCCAGCTGCTCCTCGCTCTGGCGGGAAGTCATCCGCCGCTCGTTGTCGTCGATTCGCCACCACCCGCGCTTCCCGCACCCCCCGCGCCGCAGCAGTTGCGCGCCGTGCGTCTCGCTGGCGGCCAGGCCGTCAGCATTGACGGCACGTTGAATGAACCGCTCTGGCAGACTGCGGAACGGGTCACCGGCTTTACGCAGCGTGACCCGACGCAAGGGGCGGTGCCGACAGAGAGTACCGTCGTCTACATCGCCTATGACGACGCGGCGCTGTATATCGGCGCGCGGCTGTACGACTCGCATCCCGATTCGATTGTGGCGCGTCTGGCCCGTCGCGATCAGGGCACCAACTCCGACCGCTTCCAGGTATTCATCGACTCCTATCACGACAAACGGAGCGGCTTCTATTTCGGGATCAATGCCGCCGGAACGCTCTATGACGGCACGCTCTTCAACGACGATTGGGATGACGACACCTGGGACGGGGTGTGGGAAGGGAAAGTGACGCGGGACTCGCAGGGATGGACCGCGGAGCTGCGGATTCCCTACTCGCAGCTGCGGTTCGTCACGCAAAGCCAGTACGTGTGGGGCATCAATTTCCGGCGGGATATCGCGCGCAAGAACGAGTTCGACTACATCGTCTACACGCCGCGGGATGGCCGTGGCTTCGTGTCGCGCTTCCCCGATCTCGTCGGGATCGAGCGGATCGAGCCGCCGCGCCGCCTCGAAATCTTGCCGTATGCGACGAGCCGCGCGGCATTCACACGCCAACCCACCGGCAACCCGTTCAACGACGGCTCGAAGCTCGAGCCGGGGTTCGGCGCGGATGCGAAGATCGGTCTCGGCTCGAATCTGACGCTCAACGCCACGATCAACCCTGATTTCGGCCAGGTCGAAGTTGACCCCGCGGTCGTGAACCTGAGCGACCGGGAGACATTCTTCAACGAGAAGCGGCCATTCTTTGTCGAGGGCTCGTCCATTTTCGAGTTCGGCTTCGGGGGCCAAAGCAATTTCTGGGGATTCAACTGGTCGGGACCGAACTTCTTCTACAGCCGCCGGATCGGGCGCTCGTTGTCCGTTCCGGGGGCACCGGAGAAGGGATATGTGGACGGGCCCGACGGGGCCCACATCCTTGGCGCGGTAAAGTTGACCGGCAAAGTCGCGGGCAGCTGGAACGTGGGTGGCCTGACCGCCGTGACGGGTCGCGAGCGTGCCACGCTGCAGGACAGCCTCGGCGGGCGCTGGGGCCAGGAAATGGAGCCGGTGGCGACGTACGGCGTGTACCGTGCGCAGAAGGAGTTCGCCAAGGGCCGGCAGGGACTCGGCTTCCTGTCCACGATTGCCGGCCGCGCGTTCGATGATCCCACGTTGCGCGACGTCCGCAACAGCAATTCGTTGACGATCGGAACTGACGGCTGGGTCTTTCTCGACACGTCCAAGACGTGGGTGACGACCGCGTGGGTCGCCGCGTCCCGCATCGCCGGATCACCGGCCCGGATGACTGCGGTGCAGCGCAATTCGGCGCACTACTTCCAGCGGCCCGATGCTCCGAGCGTGCGTGTGGATAGCAACGCGACATCGCTGACCGGTACCGCGGCGCGGTTCACGCTCGCCAAGCAGCGAGGCAACATCTTCGTGAACTCCGCGTTCGGGGTGATCTCGCCCGGATTCGACGTGAACGATCTCGGATTCCTCTCGCGCACGGGTTACGTCAACATGCACCTCGGAGGCGGGCGCACCTGGAGCAAGCCCGGCAAATTGTTCCGCTACGCGGAAACCGGGGGCGCGTTGTTCCGCAACTACGACTGGGATGGCAACATCAACTGGTCGGGCGCGTTCAATTTCGGATACGTCCAATTCCACAACTATTACTGGTTCAATTGGAACGTCGCCTACAATCCGTGGACGGTCGACAACCGGCGCACGCGCGGCGGGCCGTTGATGTTGTTGCCGCCGGGTTATCAGGTCGGCGTCGACATGGGCTCGGACAGCCGCAAATCGCTGACGCTGGGCATGGGCGCCTTCACGTATTTCCGCTCTTCACAGGACGTGGAATGGTCGACCTACGTCAACGTCCAGTACCGGCCCGCTGCGAATGTGTTGGTCAGCGTGGGACCGAACCTGTACAAACAGACCAACCCCCTCCAGTACATCGGCGCGGTCGCCGACACGACGGGAGGCGCGACGAACACCTACGGCAACCACTACATCTTCGGCGGGCTCAATCAGACCGAGCTGTCGGCGGGTATCCGGCTGAACTGGACGTACAGTCCGACGTTGTCGCTGCAGCTGTACGCGCAGCCGCTCATCTCCGCAGCCCGATACGATTACTTCCACGAGCTCGCCCGGCCCCGCAGCGCGATGTTCACGCGGTTCGGGCGGGACAACGGCTCGACGATCTCGTACGCGGATTCCACCAGGTCGTACACAGTGGATCCTGACGGGGCCGGTCCGGCTCAGCCGTTCACGTTTGGCAGACCCGACTTCAACTTCCAATCGCTCCGGGGCAACGCCGTGCTCCGGTGGGAGTACATGCCCGGATCGACGCTGTACTTCGTCTGGACGCAGAGCCGGTCGGATTTCGAGGATGTCGGCGACTTCCGGTTTGGTTCGTCCATGGGCCGGATGCTGCGGGCACCCGCCGAGAACATCTTCATGATCAAGGCGACGTACTGGTGGAATCCGTAACGGCAGGGTAGGCACCGAGATGGTTTTGGTTAACGTGTGGCATCACAATCCCTCACTCGGCGGCCTCGGCGGCGCCGGCACAAAATGGTTGAGCGGCCCGTGACCTCGCCCGAGGCCCGGCGCGGCCGCAATCGCGCGGTGCACGAAGTCGAGGGCGTCGCTCACCGCTTGCTCGAGTGGCCGGCCCAGGGCGAGCCCGGCGGTAATCGCGGCTGAAAGCGTGCAGCCTGTCCCATGCGTTGATGTGGTGTCGATGCGCTCGTGCGAGAAGCGGCGTACTCCTCCCGTGTGGACCAGCACGTCCACGAGCGTCGTCGTGTCGGCGAGATGGCCCCCCTTCACGAGCGCGGCGCGCGCGCCCATCGCGAGGAGCGCGCGACCCGCTCGCTCCATTTGATCCGGCATCCGCACCGTCTCTTCGACCAGGATCTCCGCTTCGTTGAGGTTGGGCGTGACGAGGAGCGCGAGCGGTGCCAGCCGGCGCGCGATCAGCTGTTCGGCATCGCGAGCGAGCAGGCGGTCGCCCGACGTGGCAACCATCACGGGGTCGAGGACGTAGGTGGTGAGCCGATGCTCGGCGATGCGCTGGGCGACGGTCTCCACGATCTCCGGAGATCCCAGCATCCCGCTCTTGAGGGCGGCCGGTCGCAAGTCGGCCACGAGTGCGTCGATCTGCTGCGCGACGAGCGCGGCCGGGAGCGCCTGCCAGGCGAGCACGCCGAGTGTATTCTGCGCCGTCACCGCGGTGATCGCGGTGGTTCCAAACACGCCGAATTGATGAAAAGTCTTGAGATCGGCCTGAATCCCCGCCGCGCCACCGGAGTCCGAGCCCGCGATCGTGAGCGCGATTCTCACGGGTTTCCCGGGCGTGGCTTGGCGAAAGCAACGGCGCAGGCAATTTTACTGGCACCTGTGACCGGCACGAGGACGCGCATCCGCAGTAATCTGCAGTCGACCGTCCGCGATCTCCAACGCCGCAAGGCGCGAGGGCGCCGCGGTCTGGCGGTCGTGGAAGGCGTGCGGTTGGTGGAAGAAGCGCTGGCGGCGGGCCTCGAGTTCAAAGGCGCGCTCGTCTCTCCGGACCTCGCGCGCACGACACGCGGGCAGTCGCTCACGGCCGAGCTGGCCAGCCACGCGATCGCGGTCGAAGAGGTCGGGTCCCGGATCTTCGGGGATCTCGCGGGCACGGACACACCGCAAGGCATCCTCGCGATCGTGCAGCCCCGCGCCTGGGCACTGACCGATATCGCCGCGGGACCGATGCTGGTGGTGGATGGTGTCCAGGATCCGGGCAATGTCGGCACGCTCATCCGGACGGCGCACGCGCTCGGTGCGTCGGCGAGCCTTCTGCTCCGCGGCAGCGCGGATCCAATGAATCCGAAGGCGCTGCGCGCGGCGATGGGAGCGACGTTCCGGCACCCGGTCGTGCAGCTCGACGATGGACCGTTCATCGCGTGGGCGCGCGAGCGCAGTATCACGTTGTGGGCGGCGGCCGCGGACGGCGTTCCGCTGAACCGGGCGATCGACGCCCGGATCTCACGGAAGGAGGAAGGACAGATCGCGGTGATCGTCGGAAACGAAGGCGCAGGGATCAGACCACAGCTCAATGCTATCGCGGCGCAGCGCGTCGCGATTCCCCTGGCGCGCGGCGCGGAATCGCTCAATGTCGCGGTGGCCGCCGGCATCCTGCTCTACGAGGTGGTGCGTGGGCGCTAACATCGTCATCCTCCTCGGCGCCGTGCTGCTCGGGCTGTGCGTCGGCAGCTTCCTCAACGTCTGCATCCTGCGGTTGCCGCGCGACCAGTCGTTGCTCAAACCGCGCTCGACGTGCCCGAACTGCAAACAGCCGATCGCCTGGCGCGATAACATCCCGCTGGTTTCGTGGCTCTGGCTCCGTGGCAAGTGCCGCTGGTGCCACAAGCCGATCTCCAAGCAGTACCCGCTCATCGAAGCACTCGTTGGGTTGTTGTTCGGAGCGTCGGTCCTGGCGTACGGTCCCACGTTGCATGCGGTCGCCGCCGCGTTGTTTGGCACGATCCTGCTCGGCATCGCGATCACCGACGCGCGCCACTACCTCATCCCCGACGAATTCACGTGGGGAGGTCTCGTGATCGGCCTGCTGCTCGCGCTCGGGGGCGGCGTACCGGGATTTCTCCAGGCGCTGCTCGGCGCCGCGGTCGGTTTCGTCCTGCTGTGGCTCGTGGGACTGGCGGGGACGTGGGTGTTCAAAGAGGACGCGATGGGCGGGGGCGACGTAAAGATGATGGCAATGGTCGGCAGCTTCGTCGGGTGGCGCGGCGTGTTGCTCACGGTGTTCGCCGGCGCGGCACTCGGCTCGCTGATCTTTGTCCCGCTGTCCATCAAGAAGAAGCGACTGGTACCGTTCGGGGTATTCCTGGCTGTCGGCGCGGTGGTGGCCTTCGTCTTCGGTGACGCCAT
>Ga0209761_1003094_pt1 | contig 10969 bp, 8 predicted proteins | sample GraSoi013_1_40cm_4_FD_185818 | JGI IMG/M metagenome (GOLD analysis project Ga0209761, IMG submission 185818) | Grasslands soil microbial communities from the Angelo Coastal Reserve, California, USA - Sample 09_25_2013_1_40cm (SPAdes) (version 2) | ecosystem: Environmental > Terrestrial > Soil >... | reverse complement strand
CTGCTCAAGCAGGCCGGAGTGCTCGGCAAACGCCCCGCATAGTCGGGCGGTTGCGCAAGCCGCACGGCGAGCGGGGAGAGGTGGCGGTGCAGCCCCTCGTCCAGAATCCAGGCGCCGTGTTCGCCCCCCAGGCCCTCCTGTACGTGGTGGACGAAGACCGGCGCGTGATCGCAGGGCCGCTCACCGTGGCGCGGCGGCGGGCCTACCACCGTGGGTGGCTGCTCGGCCTTGCAGGGGTCACTCGGGAGGCGGCGGAGGCCTGGCGCGGGCTGTGGGTGGCCGTGGAAGACGGTGATGCTGACGATTAACGTCGTGACGTTGTTTCCGGAGGTGTTCGGCGGGGCGCTCGGCGCGAGCATCCTCGGGCGAGCGGCGCAGCTGGGGCTCGCGCGCTACCGGGTCGTGCAGCTGCGCGATTACGCGCACGACCGGCACCACACGGTGGACGACTACCCCTACGGCGGCGGGGCGGGGATGGTCCTCAAGCCGGAGCCGTTCTTCGAGGCGATGGACGACCTGCGGGCCGGGCCTCCCATCGTGCTGCTCTCGGCGCGCGGCCGCGCGTTCACGCACCACGACGCGGTGCGGTTCTCGCTGGGCAAAGAGATCACGCTGCTGTGCGGCCACTACAAGGACGTGGACCAGCGGGTGGCGGACGGGCTCGGCGCGGAGGAGCTGTCACTTGGCGACTTCGTGCTGTCCGGCGGAGAACCGGCGGCGCTGTGCGTCATCGACGCGGTGGTGCGGCTCCTCCCCGGGGCCCTGGGTGACCACGAGTCGGCCGCGACGGACTCGCACTACGACGGGGTGCTGTCGCCGCCGAGCTACACCCGGCCGCCCAGCTATCGCGGATTGGATGTCCCGGCGGTATTGTTGAGCGGCGATCACGACAAGATTGCGGAGTGGCGCGCGGCGGAAGTCGAGCGGATCACGCGCGAGCGGCGGCCCGATCTCTGGGCCAAACGGCTGGAAGAATAGCGCGCACAGCACCCGACCCACAGAAGCACAGAGGGATTGAGGGAACAGGTTATGGATCGATTGCGGGCGGTCGAACGGGAAGGCCTGCGGACGGACCTCCCCGCGTTCGATCCGGGCGACACGGTGCGGGTCATGGTGCGCGTGCGCGAGGGTGACAAGGAGCGGCTGCAGGCGTTCGAGGGCGTATGCATCGGCCGCCGCGGCGCCGGCATCAACGCAACCTTCACCGTGCGGAAGATCTCGGCCGGGGTCGGGGTGGAGCGCATCTTCCCGCTCCACGCGCCGTCGATCGCGGCGATCGAGCTGATGCGCAAGGGGCGCGTGCGGCGCGCCAAGCTCTACTTCCTGCGGCGCCTCGCGGGCAAGTCGGCGCGCATCCGCGAGAAGCGCGCCGCGGTGGTCCCCGAGACGGGGCAGCAGGAAGCGTGAGCCCCCGCCGCCCCTCGCTTGAGCGCGAAGCCGCGCTCTGGCGCGAGGGGCGGGGACTCGTCGCCGGCGTCGACGAGGCAGGCCGCGGTCCCCTGGCAGGTCCGGTGGTGGCCGCGGCCGTCGTGTTTCCAGCTTTCGCCAAACCGATCCGCGGCCTGCGGGACTCGAAGCTCCTGTCGGCCGCCGCGCGCGAGCGGCTCGCCGCCCTCGTGCGGGTGCGCGCTCTGGCGGTCGCCGTGGGCGCCGCGAGCGTGCGCGAAATCGACCGCTTCAACATCCGCCGCGCCGCCGTGCTCGCGATGCGCCGCGCCCTCGCCCGCCTCACCGTCCGCCCCGACGTGGTGCTGGTCGACGGCCTGCCGTGCCCGGAGCTCGGCTGCCCCCACCAGGCGATCGTGGACGGCGACGCCCGCTGCCATTCGATCGCCGCCGCCTCGGTGATCGCGAAGACGGTGCGCGACCACCTGATGGCCCTGCTCGGAGGCCGGCACCCAGCCTACGCTTGGGCCAGCAACAAGGGCTACGGCACGCCGGACCACCTCGCGGCGCTCGCGACGCTGGGTTTCACACCGCATCACCGGAGGAGCTTCAGTCCGGTGGTGCAGCTGGAATTGATCGGGCGGTAAGGGGCGGTAAGGGGCGGTAGGAGGCGGTAAGGGGCGATAGGGGCGCCGCCTCTTACCGCCTCTTACCGCCTCTGACCGCCTCGTACCGCCCTTTTTAATCCCCGCCGAAACTCATCCAGGGGACGAGTGTTGAGGACGTCCCCCGCCTCGAGCCCCGCCCGCCGCGCCAGGTCCACGGCGTAGCGCATGAACGCGAGATGCCCGGGCTGGTGGCTGTCCGTGGAGAGGACGAAGCGCACGCCGTGCCCCTTCGCCGCAGCGGCGAGTGTGTCCGGCAGATCCATGCGCTCCGGGTTGCCGTTCAGCTCGAGCAGGCACCCGGCCCCGGCCGCGGCGCGGCACAACGCGTCGAAGTCGAGCGGGTAAGGCTCCCGCTTCCCGAGCAGCCGCCCCGTGGGGTGGCCGATCGCATCCACCCAGGGATGCTCTGCGGCGCCGACCAGCCGCTTCGTCAGCTGCCGCTCCGACTGGTTCAACCCGTAATGCATCGTTGCCACCACGTAGTCCGCTTCGGCGAGCGCGTCGTCGGGGAGGTCCAGGGTCCCGTCCTCGAGGACGTCGAGCTCCACGCCCTTGAGGATCGTGAACCCGCGGGTCGCGGCGTTCCACGCGTCGATCTCCTTCCACTGCTCGCGCAGCCGGCTCGGATCGAGCCCGCGCGCCATGGTGACGCGCTTGGAGTGGTCTGTGATGGCGATGTAGGCGTAGCCGCGTCCGCGCGCCGCCTCCGCCATGGCCTGAAACGTCGCCTGGCCGTCGCTCGCGGTCGTGTGCATCTGGAGGTCGCCGCGAATCGCGTCCGCTGAGACGAGCGTGGGGAGCCGGTGCTCGCGCGCCAGGGCGATCTCGCCGCGCGCCTCGCGCAGCTCCGGAGGGATCCAATCGAGGCCGAGCGCCTGGTAGATCTCCGCCTCGGTCGGCGCCGCCACGCGGCGTTCGCCGCGGTACAGTCCGTATTCGTTGAGCTTGAGCCCCTTCTCCTGTGCCAGCTGCCGCAGCTCGACGTTGTGGGCCTTGGAGCCGGTGAAATACAACAAGGCGGCGCCGTAGGCGTCCGGCTCCACGGCCCGCAAGTCAACCTGGAGCCCACCGCGCAGCCGGACCGTCGCGCGCGTCGGGCCCTGCGCCAGCACCGCTGCGACGTCCGGGTACGCGGCGAAGCGGCTCATCACGGCCGTGCCATCCGCGCACGTGGCCAGGACATCCAGATCGCCCACCGTCTCGCGGCGCCGCCGGTAACTCCCTGCGACTTCGAGGTCGCGGATGCCGCCGCCGGCCTTGAGATAGGCCACGAGCGCCGTCGCCTGGGTCTCCGCTTCGTCGAGCAGCAGCCGCCGCTCGACCCGCTCGGCCTGACCGAGCCCGGCCCGGATCTTTTCGACCATCTTGGGGCCGAAGCCCTTCAGCTCCTCCACCCTGCCTGCCTCGACTGCCTGCGCCAGATCGGTCGCGGAAGTCACGTGCAGCTTGTCGTGCAGCTCTTTGACCCGCTTGGGGCCGAGGCCGGGGATGCGGAGCAGGTCGAGGAGGCCGGGGGGGAGCTGGGCGGCGAGCTCCTTGCGGAGGGGCAGCTCTCCCGTGGTCACGATCGCCGTGATCTTCTCGGCGAGGTCATCTCCGATGCCCGGGATCTCCGTAAGATCGCGTTCGCCCGAGCGTACGACGTCGTCCAGCGGGTCCGGGTAGTCTCGCACGACCCGCGCCGCGTTGCGATAGGCCCGCACGCGGAACGGGTTGGCACCCTGGATCTCCAGGAGATCGGCGACCTCGTCGAACAGGCGGGCGATGTCGGGGTTTTGCATGGGTAAAAGATGGGCGGTAGGAGTCGGAAAGGGACGGTAGGCAGCGGTAGGGTCACATCCCTACCGCCCCTTACCGCCTCTTACCGCCCCTTGCCGCCTCTTCTTTCGGGTGCTAATTCTGGCACGCCCTTGTAACCCCCCTGCCGGTGTCGAGACCCGTAGTGCGAAGCAGGACCTCTTCCGTCACTTTCAAGCGAGGGAGGATCGTGTGAAGGCGACCAGTCTCGTGCTGTGCGCGTTCCTGTGCCTGCCGGCGATGCTGTTGGGGCAAGGAGTGACCACGGCGGCGATGAGCGGCACCGTCCGCGACCAGGACGGGGCCCCGTTGACCGAAGCGAACGTCGTTGCCGTGCACGTGCCGAGCGGCACCGAGTACCGGGCCGTCACCCGGGCGGGCGGGGCGTTCAACGTCCCCAACATGAGGGTCGGCGGTCCGTATCGGGTCACGGCCAGCCGCATCGGCTACAAGGCCCACACCGAGGAGAACCTGTCCGTGAGCCTCGGACAGGATCTCAAGGTCGATTTTCGCCTCCAGGCGCAGGCGATTCAGCTGGAAGCGGTCGAGGCGGCGGCGCAGCGGGATGAGGTGCTCAACGCCGGGCGCACCGGCGCCGCCACCTTTATCGATCCCCAGAAGGTGGCGCTGCTGCCGTCGATCAAGCGGAGCACGCGCGACCTGATCCGGGTCGATCCGCGGAGTGATGGCAACTACAGCTTCGCGGGCAGAAACTGGCTCTACAACAACATCTCCGTGGATGGGTCGTATTTCAACAACCCCTTCGGCCTGGACGACCCGGCTCCTGGTGGGCAGACCGATGCCGAGCCGGTGCCCTATGACGCTGTGGAGCAGGTGCAGGTCTCGGTGGCGCCGTTCGACGTGCGCCAGGGCGGGTTCACCGGTGCCAACGTCAACACGGTGACGAAGAGCGGCACCAATGAGTTTCACGGCTCCGCCTACACGTTCGGTCGCAACGAGAACCTGCTCGGCAACACGGTCCGAGGATCCGAGGTCGTCGCTCGTCCCGACCTGAGCTTTCTGCAGGCGGGCGCGTCGTTCAGCGGCCCCATCGCCCGCGACAAGCTGTTCTTCTTTGTGAACGGGGAGATCGAGCGCACCGACAATCCCGGGTCGGACTTCGTGGCCTGCACCACGTGCACGGGGACGTTGCCGCTCGGGGTTTCCCGCGTGAGCGCCGACACCCTGGACAAGATCCGCAGCCTGATGATCTCCGACTACGGGTACGATCCCGGCCCGTACCAGGGATATCTGCACCACACCGACAACGACAAGCTGATCGCCAAGGTGGACTGGAACGTCAACCCGAGCAACACCCTGACGCTGCGCTGGGACTACCTGAAGGCGAAGCGCGACCTGCCGCCACACCCCTTCGTGCTGAGCTTCAACAACACGGGCCGGGGGCCGAACGCGACAAGCCTGCCGTTCTACAACTCGGGCTACGCGATCAACAACCATTTGAACTCGTTCGCGCTGGAGCTGAACAGCCGCTCACGCGGCTTCGCGAACCGCTTCTTCGCGAGCTACAACCGCTTCCGCGACTTCCGTCAGCCCTTCAGCAAGCCCTTCCCGACGATCGAGGTCGGTGAGGGCGTGACGTACACTACGATCGGGCACGAGCCGTTCTCGATCCACAACATCTTGGATCAGGACGTGTGGCAGCTCACGAACAACTTCAGCCTGTTCCGGGGGAAGCACGTCGTCACGGTCGGCGCGAACTTCGAGGCGTTCTCGTTCTTCAACTCGTTCAACATCTTCCGCTACGGCGTGTTCTTCCTCCCTGCTCCTCCTGTGAGTATCGGGACGACGTTCTCGTCGCTGGGCGACTTCATGTCCCGCATCGACCCGACGAACCCCGGCTACACTCCTCTCGACTTCAACAGCTACGTCACCCCGGCGTTGGGGACTCCGTACAAGGGCGAGGACATTTCCATCGGGCAGCTGGGCGTCTACCTCCAGGATGAGTACCCGGCGTCGGAGCGGCTCAACCTCACGTACGGGCTGCGGGTCGACTTCCCGCTCTACTTCACCAGCCCCGTGGACAACCCGTACTCGCGCGGGTTGCCGGCGCTGGACCAGTTCCGCGATCCGGAAACGGTCGATCAGAGCAAGCTGCCGGGTGCCACTCCCCTGTGGTCGCCCCGCATCGGCTTCAACTGGAATGTCTCGGGCGACCGCCGCACCCAGGTGCGGGGCGGGAGCGGGATCTTCACGGGCCGCATCCCGTTCGTGTGGTACGGCAACGTGCTCTCCAACCCGGGCGCCAATCCGAACCTGTATGATCCTTTCACGCAGACCGGACCAGTGCGGCCCACCGGGTCCAGTGCAGACTCGTCCATCCTGCAGCAGTCATTCGACGTCAACGCCATGGCCCAGAACTTCAAGTGGCCGCAGGTCTGGACCAGCGACCTCGCCATCGACCATCAGCTCCCGTGGGGTCTGCTCGGAACCCTCGAGCTCGTCTATGCGAAGGACCTCCACGCGATCGTCATGCGGAACGCCGATCTCAAGCCGCTCCAGGGGACGCTGGCGGCGCCCGACGGCCGGCCGTTCTTCGGCGGCTGCGTGCTTGCCCGGCCCCCCGCCCCGGCCACCAATTGTCCGGCCGGCAGCGGTCCCGGCGGCAGCGAGCTCACAAACGATGGCGGCGCGGGCATCTACGTGATCGACAACACGAGCAAAGGGCATTCCATCAACGTCACGGCCCAGCTGCGCAAGAACTTCGCATCCGGGTTGTCGGCGAGCCTCGGGTACAGCTTCACCGACGCTCGCAACAGCCTGAAGTCCACGGAGATCGCGAGCGTGCTGTGGCAGAACGAGCCCGTGAAGGGCGACCCCAACAACCCGGAGCTGGGCCCGTCCGAGTTCGGGCAGCGGCACCGCATCATCGGATCGGCCACGTACAGCAAGGCGTGGTCGCCGAGCGTCAAGACGCACATCGGGATGTTCGTGGAGGTCGCCGAGGGGAACCGGTTCGCGGGCGCGGGCGGCAACCGCTACTCGTTCCTCTATTCCGGTGACGTGAACGGCGACGGCCAGGGCGGGAACGACCTGATCTACATTCCCCGGACCCAGAGCGAGATCGAGTTCGATACCTGCACGCCCCCCGCTTGCGGCGCGAACGTCACGCCGCAGCAGCAGTGGGACGCGCTCAACGCCTTCATCGCCCAGGACGGCTACCTGAGCTCGCACCGCGGTCACATCGCCGAGCGGTTCGGCGAATCGAACCCGTGGTACAGCAACGTCGATCTGCGGATTCTGCAGGACTTCACGGTGGGCGGCGCGACGCGCCACACGTTCCAGCTGAGTGTGGACTTCCTGAACTTCCTGAACATGCTGAATTCGTCATGGGGGGTGCGCAAGGTGGCGAGCGCGGCGGCGACGTCGCCCCTCAAGCTGCTGCGCTTCGACACCGCCAACCCCGCGGCGCCGGTGCCGGTGTTCAACTTCACCGGACCCGCGAAGACGTTCATCGACGACCCGAGTCTGTTGTCGCGCTGGCGGGCGCAGATTGGACTCAGGTACATCTTCAACTGAAGGCGGCGGGAAGAGGCGGTAAAAGGCGGCAGAAGACGGTAGAGGATGGTATCGTCCTCTACCGCCCTCTACCGTCCTCTACCGACCTCTCCAGCAACACGGTCCCCGACATCCGCCGCATCTCCTCGCGCTTCGCCCGCGGGTAGAAGCGGCCAATGAAGTTCCACAGCCACGCGAGCGGCACGGTGCGCTTGAGGCGCAGCGACTCGTCCCAGGTCGCGCGGAACTCCGCTTCGCGCCAGCCGTGCGCCCCGAAGAAGCGCGTCCCCTCCGCGGGCGCGAAGCGGAACGGGGCGTTCCCGGCCGCCACGGCGCGGCCCCACGTCTTGGCCATCATCTTGAGCAGCCGCGGTGAGGCGAGGTCGATCAACCACCACCGGAACGGCGGGTGTGCATGCAGGTCGTCCGCCAGGGCACCCACCTCTTCGGCGGCGAGATAGATGAGCAGCCCCTCGGTCACGACGAGCACTTGCCGGGCAGCGACCCCGATTTGGGCGAACAGGGCGCGCCGCCGCGCCCGGTCGGCGAGGTCGACCGCGGCGTACTCGAGGGCGCAGCGCGGCCGCTCGCCCGCCATCTGCTGCTTCTTGTAGGCGATCACGTCGGGGAGGTCCACGTCGATCCAGCGCAGCGCCGGCGACAACGGCAGCCGCCAGGGACGCGCGTCGAGGCCCGCGGCGAGATTGAGCACCGTGCCGACGCCGTCCCGCGCGATGGCGCGCAGGATGAGCTCGTCGAACAGGCAGGTGCGGACCACCATCGGCCAGGCCCAGGCGCGGGCCTTCGGCATCGTGCGGACGATGGTCTCGCCTTGCGGACCCGCGAGGCGCCGCGCGTAGGGATCGCGAAACAGGGCGTCCGGGCGCTCCGACTCCCACGCGCGATACATCGCCACCCAGCGGGCGGTGTCGGAGACGTGCGTGATCGGGGTGTCGGGGCTCACGGTGCGACTCTCAGGGCGTGCGGCGCTAGAAACCTAGGTCCGCGGGCGCGCCGGTCAACTGCGCTTGTGCGGCGCTTCGCGGCGCGCGAACTTTCGCCCGTCCGACCCGGTAGCTCAGTTGGTAGAGCAGCGGACTTTTAATCCGCAGGCCGCGGGTTCGATTCCCGCCCGGGTCACGTGCCCCCCTGTCGCACCGGCGCACACTTGTGTCGCAGGTTCGGAGCGATTCGCCGCGACGCCCGACGCCTCGGAGGGCCGCGGCTGAGGCACGCGCCTTGCCCATGAGCGTGAACGAGCTTCGCGGGGAGTGGGCTGGGAGTTTGCCGTCGCGGGTTTGCGCCCGACTCGCTGCTTCCGAGTGAGGCATCCACGGGCCCCGGATGGTTTTTGCCCACTCCCCGTGACCAGCCGTTTCCGGGCCCCGGCCGCAGCCTCTTACCGGCCCGGCGGTACTCCGAAGCACCTGCACAGGGAAGTGCGCGCAATGTTCGGAATCGTCCGGCGGTACCGGGTCAGGCTCGGAACGGTGACGCAGGCGGCACGACACGTCGAGGACGGGCTCCTGCCGCAACTGCGGGCGCAGCACGGCTTCGTCGCCTGCTACTTCCTCGACGCAGGCGATCAGGTCCTCGTCAGCGTGACCATCTGCGAGACGGAGCAGAGCGCGCAGGCAGTCGGCCGCCTCGCGCACGATTGGTTCCGTACTGACTGGCCGTCTTTCCGATCGATTCCGCCTGAGGCGAGCAGCGGCGCCGTGCTTGCCCACACAGTCCGGCAGTCAGCTGGCGAACGTGTCCGCCAGCTGGCGCTGGAGGCTGCGCCTTCGGCCACCACGGAGCCCCGGCGCCGGCCCGATCGGCGCAGCGGTACAGACCGGCGCACCGGCCGTGTCCGCCGCTGCGGCATCGAGCGCCGGCAGGCCGTGCTACCCGCGAGCCTCGAACGCCGCTGTGGCGGCGACCGCCGCGCGGTCGTGGACCGCCGCACTAGCGGCGAGCGCCGCTCCGGTCGCGAGCGTCGTGCGGCTTGGGCCGCCGCCCGGGCGCGCCCGTCGGTCCGCGGGGACGCACGATGGAGCACCGGGGAGCAACGCCGGACGCCGTCGCCCGACAAGGCCTCCTCGGGGTAGCACACGTTCGTTCGCACGTAGCCGGGCCGTCGCCTCAGCGGGTATATTCGGCTCGGCCATGCCACCTACCATCTGGATCGACGGACAGTACCGCGACGGCGCGAGCGCCACGGTCTCGGTTTATGACCACGGGCTCCTGTATGGCGACGGCGTGTTCGAGGGCATCCGCGCCTACAAGCGCCGCGTGTTCCGCCTGCAGCAGCACCTCGACCGCCTCTATGCCTCGGCCAAGGGGATCTGGCTCGACATCCCGATGGCCAAGGAAGCGATGGGCCGCCTCGTCGAGGAGGTCGTGCGGAAAAGTGGCCTCGAGGACGCCTACATCCGGCTCGTGGTCACGCGCGGCGCCGGCGACCTGGGGCTCGATCCCCGCAAGTGCCCCAAGCCCTCCATCATCCTCATCGTGGACGAGATCCACTTGTGGCCCGCCGACCGTTACGACAAGGGGCTCACCGCCCTCACCGCAGCGACGCCGATCGGGCACCGCGAGAGCCTCTCCCCGCGCATCAAGTCGCTCAACTACCTCGCGCATATCCTCGCCAAGATCGAGGGGATCGCGGCGGGCGTGGACGAGGTGCTGATGCTCGATCCGGGGGGGTACGTGGCGGAGGCGAGCGGGATGAACCTCTTCGCCGTGGTGAACGGCACCATCAAGACCCCCCCCGCCTACATCGGGATCCTCAAGGGCATCACGCGCGACGCGGTCATCGAGCTGGCCCGCGACGCGAACTACGCCGTCGAGGAGGTGCCCCTGAACCGCTACGACCTCTACACCGCGGACGAGGTCTTCCTCACCGGCACCGCGGCAGAAATCGTTGGCGTGTGCAAGCTGGACGGCCGCGTCATCGGCAAGGGGGTGCCGGGCCCCGTCACCCGAGATCTGTCGAAACGGTTCAAAGCGTTAGTCACGCAGCGTGACTGACTATTCGCACGACATCATTGTCGTGGGCGGCGGCACGGCGGGCCTCGTCACGGCTGCCGGGGCGGCGGCGCTGGGCGCCAGGGCGGCGCTGATCGAGCGCGACGCGCTGGGTGGGGACTGTCTCTGGACCGGGTGCGTGCCGTCGAAGGCCCTGATCGCGTTCGCGAGAAGAGGCCGGGATGCGGGAAGCGGGATGCGGGAAGCGGCCCCGCCCGACCCATCCCGCATCTCGCATCCCGCATCCCGCTGGGTGGACGCGGTGGCGTGGATGCGCTCCGCCCGCGATCGCGTCGCCCGGCACGACGACCCCGAGCGCTTCCGGGCGATGGGCGTGGACGTGCTCCTCTCACCCGCGCGGCTCGCCGGGCCGGAGCGGGTCGAGGTGGATGGCCGCACGCTGCGCGCCAAGCGCATCGTGCTGGCGCTGGGCTCCGTCCCGGCGGCGCCCCCCGTCCCGGGGCTCGCAGAGGCCGGCTTCCTCACGCACATCACCGCGCTCAACCAGCCGGCATTGCCGCTCCGCATCGCCATGCTCGGCGGTGGGCCCGTGGGACTGGAGTTCGCCCAGACCTACGCCCGCCTGGGCG
>Ga0209761_1003093_pt1 | contig 10969 bp, 11 predicted proteins | sample GraSoi013_1_40cm_4_FD_185818 | JGI IMG/M metagenome (GOLD analysis project Ga0209761, IMG submission 185818) | Grasslands soil microbial communities from the Angelo Coastal Reserve, California, USA - Sample 09_25_2013_1_40cm (SPAdes) (version 2) | ecosystem: Environmental > Terrestrial > Soil >... | reverse complement strand
GGCGCGTGCTTCGTGCTGTCGCTGCCGCTGCTGCTGCTGATGCACAAGAGCAAGAGCATGCCGGGCGGCGGGATGGCGCACTGAGTCGACGGGTGCATTGAAAGGGGAGCCACGGTGGGCAAGCAAAACAAGGTGCGCGTCGGGGATGTCGCTCCGGACTTCACGCTGCCGGATCAGGCGGGCCGGCCGGTCCGGTTGCGGGACCTGATCGGCGAACGGACGGTGGTGCTCTATTTCTATCCGAAGGACGAGACGCCGGGGTGTACGCTCGAAGCGCGCGCGTTCCGCGACAGCTACGAGAAGTTCACCGCCCAGGGCGCCGAGGTGGTCGGCGTGAGCTCCGATTCCGTCGGCTCGCATCGTCGCTTCGCCGCGCGGTATGATCTGCCGTTCTTGCTGCTCTCGGACCGCGGGGGCGCCGTGCGCGAGCGCTACGGCGTAGAGAAAACGCTGGGCTTGCTGCCGGGCCGGGTCAGCTTCGTCATCGATCGGTCCGGCGTGGTTCGGCACGTGTATTCCTCACAGCTGTTCGTGACGAGGCACAGCCGGGCGGCCCTCGACGTGTTGCACCACTTGAGCAGGCAGGGAGCCCCCCCATGAGCGCCGGCACCGCCGTCGTCACCGGCGCCTCGAGCGGCATCGGGCTCGAGCTGGCGCGGCTGCTGGCGCGCGACGGCTACGATCTCGTGCTCGTGGCCCGCAGCGTGGACAAGCTCGACCGGCTCGGGGCCGAGCTGGCGGTGCAGCACCGCATCCGCGCCCGGTCGGTGGGAGCGGACCTGGCGTCGCCCGACGCGCCGGGAGCGATCGCCGAGATGCTGAAGCAGGCGGCGGTGCAGGTCGAAGTGCTCGTGAACAACGCGGGCTACGGGACGTCGGGCCCGTTCGCGACCACGGACCTGCGGACCGAGCTGGACTTGCTGCAGGTGAACGTCGTCGCGCTCACGCATCTCACCAAGCTGCTGCTGCCCGCGATGCTCGCCGGCAAGCGCGGCCGCATCCTCAACGTCGCCTCCACGGCGGCGTTCCAGCCGGGGCCGTTCATGGCGGTGTACTACGCGTCCAAGGCGTATGTGCTGTCGTTCTCCGAGGCGCTGGCGGAGGAGCTGTCCGGCAGCGGCGTGACCGTGACGACGTTGTGCCCGGGCCCCGTGCCGACCGGCTTTCAGACGCGCGCCGGGGTGGACCTGACGCGGCTCGTGCACACGCCGCTCGTGATGGACGCGGCCACAGTCGCGCGAGCGGGTTACGCCGGCTTGATGAAGGGGAAGCGGCTCGTGGTTCCCGGCCTCGGGAACAAGCTGCTGGTGCAGTCCGAGCGTTTCGCGCCCCGCCGGCTCGTCACGAAGATCGCGCGCTTCCTGCAGGAGCACGTGCGCGCCTAGACGACCTCCGCCATCGCCGCCGTCACCAGCAGCGCGCGCACGAGTCCGAGCGCGCCGTCCGTGTTCTCGTACCACTCCGTTGCGAGGTGCGCGTCCCCGGCCTGGCCGCCGCCGCCGAGGGCGATCGCGGCGACGCCGAGCGCGATCGGCACGTTGGCGTCGGTGGACGCGCTCGCGAGCTCGGCGTCCCGGCCCAGTGCGCGGTTCGCGGCGACGGCGGCCCGCACCAGGGGGTGGCCGCGGGGGGTGACGCCCGAGGGCCGGTCACCCACGAGCTGCCGCTCGAGCGTGAGCGGGGCGGTGGCGGCCGCACGACGGTGGTTCTCGTCGCCGAGCGCCCGCTCGAGCGTCGCGCGCACCGTGGCGTCGAGCGCGGCCAGTGCCTTGGGATCCTCGCTCCGCAGGTCGAGGTCGAGCCAGGCATCCTGCGGGATCGAGTTGAGTCCGGTGCCGCCGCCCAGGCGCACGACGGCGCACGTCGTGCGCGGAGCCGGAGGGGAGGAGGGCGGCAGGTCGGCGAGCAGCGCCACGGCGCGGCCCACCGCGTTCGCCGGGTTCGCGACGCCGAACGCGGCCCACGAGTGCCCGCCGGGGCCGCGAAAGGTCACGTGGTAGCGCTTCGAGCCCAGGGCCCGGTGCACCACGCGCTCCAGACCGGCTCCGTCGAGGGCGATGAACGCGATGGGGGGTTGTTGTAGTGGCACGGCCTGCTCTGCCCCTACGTCCTTTCCGTTCAGCAGGTATTTCACCCCCCGCAGATCTCCGGATCCTTCCTCCCCCACCGTCGCGGCGAACAGGATCGGGCGTGCCGCCGGCACGCGCGCGGCGACCACCGCCTCGGCTACGGCCACGAGGGCGGCGAGGCCGCGGGCGTTGTCCGAGATGCCCGGCCCCCTGAGCCGGCGGCCGCGCCGCTCGACCGCGACGTTCACGTCGGGACCGAACACGGTGTCGAGGTGCGCGGCGAGCACCACCGGCCCGGCGCCGTCACGCTTCCCGCTTCCCCCTGCGCCGGCCGTCCACCCGCGAACGTTCCCGACCTCGTCGATCAGCACGTCCTGCAGCCCGACCTCGCGGAACAACTCCGCCACGCGCGCCGCGCGGCGGCCCTCGGCCCCGGTGGGCGCGGGGACCGCGGACAACGCGGCCTGACGCGCGAGCGTGATCTCCTCCGTGCGCTCGAGGTGGTGCCGCGCGGCGCGGATGCGCTCGTGTGCGAGCAGTCGGGAGATGGTCTGATCCACCAATCCACACTAACTTGATTGACGATGCTCGGCGAGAGGGTGACGCGAGAGGCATGGACGAGCGCGACTTGATCTACGACTGGAACGCGGCGGACACCACGTTCGACTGGTCGCGGGCCCACGTCGACCTGAACGACGAGACGCTGCGGGACGGGCTGCAGTCGCCGTCCGTGCGCGACCCGTCCCTCGAGGTGAAGCAGCGGCTGCTGCACCTCATGGCGGAGCTGGGGATCGTCGCGGCGGACATCGGGTTACCCGGCGCCGGCCCGCGCGTCGTGGAGCAGGTGCGGGCGCTCGCCCGGGAGATCCGCGACCACCGGCTGCCGATCTTCCCGAACTGCGCGGCGCGCACGGTGCTGGCCGATATCGAGCCGATCGTGCGCGTCGCGGACGAGCTGGGCGTGAAGATCGAGGCCGCCACCTTCATCGGCTCCTCCCCCATCCGGCAGTACGCCGAGGACTGGACCCTCGACCGCATCCTCAAGTCCAGCGAGGAAGCGGTGACCTACGCCGTGCGGCACGGGTTGCCGGTCATGTACGTCACCGAAGACACGACGCGGGCCAAGCCGGAAACACTCAAGGCGCTGTATGGCGCGGCGATCGACTGTGGGGCGACGCGGATCTGTCTCGCGGACACCGTCGGGCACGCGACGCCGGACGGCGTGAAAGCCCTCGTGAGATTCGTCAAGAGTGAAATCATCAAGGACAAGCAGGTGGCAGTCGACTGGCACGGCCACCGCGACCGCGGCATGGGGCTCGTGAACTGCCTCGCGGCGATCGAGGCGGGCGTGGACCGTGTCCACGCCACGGCGCTCGGGGTGGGTGAGCGGGTCGGGAATGCGGAGATGGACCTGCTGATCGTGAACCTCAAGCTCCTGGGCGCGCACCGCCGCGAGCTTTCCAAACTCCCGGAGTATTGCCGCCTCGTGGCCGACGCGGTGGGGGTGCCGATCCCGGTGAACTACCCCGTCATGGGCGCGGACGCGTTCCGCACGGGCACGGGGGTGCACGCCGCGGCGATCATCAAGGCCAAGAAGAAGGGGCACGCCTGGCTCGCGGACCGGGTGTACAGCTCGGTGCCGGCGGAGGAGCTGGGGCTCGCGCAGAAGATCGAGATCTCGCCCGTCTCCGGTCTGTCGAACGTGAAGTACTGGCTCGAGACGCACGGGTACGACGCCGAGGACGAGGCCGCGTGCCGCGTGCTGTTCGAAGCGGCGAAGCGGACCGATCGGGTGCTCTCCGACGAAGAGTGCCACCGGCTGCTGAAGCAAGCGGTATGGCGGTAGGGCCGTTCCGCGAGATCGAGCGTTCGTACTTCGATCTGCGCTGGCACCTCGACCCCGTCGCGGCGACGCAGGCGGGGGTGAAGACGTACGACGACCGGTACGGACGCTTCAGTCCCGGCGCGCTCGCTCCGCATCTCGCCGCGCTCAAGGCCCTCGCCGCCGCCCTCGAGGAAGCCACTACTGGCCAGGTGGAAGACGAAATCGATCGCACGGCCCTGCTGAACGACATCCGGGTCGTGCTGCGGCGGTTGGAGCGCGAGCGGCCGCAGGCGAAGAACCCGGGGTTCTGGCTTTCTCACCTGCTCGCCGGTCTGCACTGCCTCCTGTCACGCGGCGACCGCACGCCCGAAGAGCGGGCGGCGGCGCTCGCGGGCCGACTGGCGGAGGTGCCGCAGCTGCTCGAAGACGCGCGCGCCACGCTGGTCGCGCCGGTGCGGGTGTTCGTGGAGACGGCGCTGCGCGTGAACGACGGCGGGCTGCTGCTCGTCCAGGCGGCGGCCGGCGCGCCCACGGGAGAGGGACCAGGAGGACCGGGCGCCGCCCTCGCCGAGCGGCTGGCCGCCGCGGCGGCGGAGGCGACCGCCGCTATGACGGCGTTCGCGCACGACCTCGAGCGGTGGCTCGACACCGCGGGGGACGAGTTCGCGCTGGGCGAGGACGACTTCAACTTCCACCTCCACTACGAGCACGCCCTGCGTGACACGGCCCCCGAGCTGTGGCGCTACGGGCTGCACCTCAAAGAGGAGCTGGAGGCGGACCTGGCGCGGCGCGCCGCGCGGATGGACGGCGGCCCCGGTTGGCAGGACGTCGCGGACCGGCTGCGCGCCGACCATCCGCCCGCCACCGCGCTGGTGGAAGCGTATGCCCGCGAGATGGCGCGCGCCCGCGACTTCGTCGCGCAGCGTGGCCTGGCGCCGATCCCCGACGCGCCACTCGACGTCGTGCCGACGCCGGCGTTCATGCGGCCGATCATTCCGTTCGCCGCCTACGACAGCCCCGGCCCGTACTCGCGGGACCGTACGGGCTGGTTCTACGTGACGGTCCCCGACCCGCGGCTGCCCACGGCGGCGCAGGAGCGCATGCTGCGCGACCATTGCCGGCACGAGCTCGCCGCCACGGCCCTGCACGAGGGCTACCCGGGGCACCACCTGCACCTGGTCCAGGCCCAGCAACAGCCGTCGGAGACGCGCAAGAACGTCTCTACCCCGCTGACCGTCGAGGGCTGGGCGCTGTACTGCGAGGACATGATGGGAGAGGAGGGGTTCTACCGCTCCGAGGAGGAACAGTTCTTCCAGCGCGTGCACCTGCTGTGGCGCGCCGTGCGGATCCTGCTCGACGTGGGGCTGCACACCCGGGGCATGACGTTCGAGCAGGCGGTCGAGTACCTGACGAGTCACCTGGGGGTCGACCGGGCCAACGCCGAGGCGGAAGTGCGGCGCTATTGCGCCGAGCCGGCGTACCAGCTGTGCTACGCCGTGGGGCGGCGGGAGCTGCTGAAGCTGCGCGACGACTTTCGCGCGGCGCGCGGGGGGGCGGGGGCGTTCACGCTGCGCGCGTTCCACGACGCCGTGCTGCGCTACGGCGGCCTGCCCGTCACGCTGATGCGCTGGGGCCTGGGCCTGAATGAGTAGCCGTCTACCGCGCCAGGTGAAGCTGTTCGGCGCGGTCTCGTTGCTCAACGATTTCGCGAGCGAGATGATCTACCCGCTCCTGCCCGCCTTCCTGACGGGGGTGCTGGGAGCGGGCCCGCAGGCGCTGGGCGCCCTCGACGGCGCGGCGGAGCTCGCCGCGGCGTTCTTGAAGGTCGCGGCGGGGCGACTGGCGGACCGCGTGCCACTGCGCGGGCCCTTGATCGTGCTCGGCTATTTCACGGCCGTGGTCGTGCGGCCGGTCATCGCGGTCACCGGCGCCGCGTGGCAGGTGATCGCGTTGCGTGTGGTGGACCGGCTGGGGAAGGGCCTGCGCACCCCGCCACGCGACGCGCTGATCGCGGACGCCACCCCGCCGGCGCTCGCCGGACGGGCGTTCGGGCTGCAACGCGGCATGGACCACGCGGGCGCGGTGCTGGGCCCGCTGGCCGCGTGGTACCTGCTCGCGTCCGGGAGCGCGAACGTGCGGACGGTGATCGCATGGAGCCTGGCGCCGGGGGCTCTGGTCTTGGTGCTGGCAGTATGGGCGGTCAGGGGCGGCAAGGGCGGGAAGGGCGGCAATGGGCGGCAAGGGGCGGCACCGAGCGCTACGGTGTCCCCTGCCGCCCCGGCCGCCTTTGCCGCCCCTGCCGCCCTCGTCGCCATCTCCGCCTTCTATCTCCTCCGCATGCCCGACACGCTGATCATCCTGCGCTCACAACAGCTCGGCATCCCCGTGGCCATGGTGCCGTTGTTGTGGGCGGCGGTGCACGTCGTGCGCTCGTCGTCGAGCTTCCTGGGCGGAGCAGCCACGGACCGGCTCGGGCCCGGCCGCACGATGTGGGTGGGATGGCTGGTGTATGCGGTGCTGGCGCTGGGCATGGCGCGCGCCACGACCGCCGCGGGGGCGTGGGCGCTGTTTCTCGGGATGGGGCTCGTGGCGGGACTCACCGAGAGCCCGGAGCGGGCGTTGGTGGCGCGACTCGCCGGGCCTGGAGGGCATCAGGGCAGCGGGTTCGGCGTGTATCACGGGGCCACGGGGCTCGCCGCGCTGGTGGGCGGCCTGGCGCTCGGGGCCGTCTACCAGGCGGGCGGGGGGGCGGGGGGGGCGGGGGGGCCGCGTGCGTTCATCGCGAGCGCGACGCTGGGCGGGCTGCTGGCGCTCGTCAGCGCGGCGCACTACCTACGTCGCAAGGAGGTAAGTAAATGAAAAGCGTCGTCTCGCTGTGCACCGCCGTGCTTCTGGGCGCGGCGCCTGCGCCCGCGCAGCAGCGCGAGGTGATCCACGGCCCCGGCGAGGTAAAAGGGCTGCCGTTTTCCATGGCGGTACGCGTCGGCAACGTGCTCTATCTCTCCGGGCAGATCGGCAACGTCCCCGGGACCCGACAGCTGGCGGACACGGGGATCACCGGGCAGACGCACCAGGCCCTCGAGAACGTGAAGGCGGTGCTCGCCGCCGCAGGCAGCTCGCTCGACCGCGTGGTGAAATGCACGGTGTTCCTGGTCGACATCCGCGACTACGGGAAGATGAACGAGGTGTACGCGAGCTATTTCCCGAAGGATCCGCCGGCACGGTCGACGGTGGCGGGCAGTGGGCTCGCGCTCGGCGCGCGGGTGGAGATCGAGTGCCTGGCGGTGGCAGGCGGATGAGATAGGGCGCGCATGAGCGATCCCCCCTCCGGTCCTGCTTCGCCACCGGCGTTCAAAGGCAACGACCGCCCGTTCCGTCTCGCGCTTCGTGTGTTCGGCGTGTTGTTGCTGCTGTTCGGGATCGCCGTCACCAGGCGGCTCTTCGGGATCCCTCTCGCGGTCGCCCCGTCACCCGGAAGCTACGCGCTGTCGTTCCTAATCGAGGTGGCGGGCCTCGCGATCGTACTCGCCGCGCCAATCGCGGCGCGCCAAAAGGTCGGCGCGATGGCCGTGAGCGAGGCGGGCGTCACCGGGCCGGGGTTTCTGCGGCCGGTGTTCATTCCGTGGAGCCAAGTGGTCCTCGTGTGCGACGATGAGCGTGGCATTCTGGTGCAGTCGGCGAGGCAGTCGGCGAGGATCGATTTCTACAGCGCCAGCTACGGCTTCGGCGCTGGACCGGTCGGCGGCGGGCGTCCGGTCGAGAATTTCCAGGATCCTGAGGGAGTCGTGCGCTTCATCCTGTCGCACGCGCCTAAGGGCGCGATGCTGGATCTCCACCACTGGATGCCGGCGTAGCTGCTTAAAGAGGACCAGGGGTGAGCTAGTACAGGGGGCGTAAGTTACGCCGCGCCTTGCCGATGTTCAATTTCGAACATAAGTTCGAAAATCTTGACACCAACGTCCTGGATGTTGGCCCCCCCCACCGAGGCGGCCACGCGGGTCGGGGCGCCCGCGACCGCGACGCGTCCCGAGCCGCAGCGCCTGGCGGAGACGGTGCAGGGCCGGGTCGCCGTGGTCACCGGCGGCGCGACCGGCCTGGGTCGCTCGACGGCGCTGGAGTTCGCCCAGCGCGGCGTCGCGGTGGCGATCAATTACGTCGACCTGCCGGACCGCGATGTCGCGGCGCAGGCCCTCCTCACCGAGACGGCGCTCCGGGCCCACGGCGTCCCCGTGTACTGCGCCCGCTGCGACGTGCGGCACCGTGACGAGGTGGAGAAGTTCGTCACCACCGTGCGCGAGCGGCTGGGCGGCGTCCACTACCTCATCAACAACGCCGGCGTGACGCACGACGGCGCGCTGTGGCGCCTGACGTCGGAGGCGTGGCAGGAGGTGCTCGACACCAACGTCACCGGCGCGTTCAACTGCATTCAGGCGGTCGCCGGGCCGATGCGCGCCCAGCGCTACGGCAAGATCGTCAACGTCGCCAGCCATCAGGCGTTCCGGCCGGGCTTCGGCATCGCGAACTACGCGGCGAGCAAGGCCGGGCTCGTCGGGCTCACCAAGTCCGCCGCCGTGGACCTCGGCCCCTCCAACATCAACGTCAACGCCGTCGCACCCGGCTTCGTGAAGACGGAGCTGCTGGGCAAGCTGCCGCGGGAAGTGCTCGAGCGCGCCGAGCACGAGTCGGTGCTGGGCCGCGTGGCCGAGCCGGAGGATGTGGCACGCGTGATCACGTTCCTGTGCAGCGAGGCGGCGCGACACATCACGGGACAGGTGATCGTGGTGGACGGTGGGCTGACGCTCGCTTCTTGAAAATCACCGGCGCGGGCATGATATTGCGCGCCGTGATTAATCCCTTGAAAAACAATTACTTAGTGCGTGGCGCGCGGTGCGTGGTCGCCTGTGCCGCCGTGGCTGGGTGTGGCGGCCGCCCGCACGTCGGTCCACCCGAGCCCACCGCGCCGCTGCCCACGGCCGGGCTCGCGGCACAGCAGGTCAGCGTGCTGCCACTCACGCTCCTCGCCGCGGAAGACTCGCTGCACTGGGAGAACGCGCTCGGCCAACGGCGGGCTGGGCTCGCCAAGGCGGACAGCGTGTTCGGGGCGCTGCTCCAGGCGCGGGCGCCCGAGGTGAGCTGGGTGCTGCCCGACGAGCTGCGGCGGGCCGCGCGGCGGGCGCCGGGCATCGCCCCGGATCCCGACCAGATGGGCACCGCGATCCTGCTGCGCGGCGGGAAGCTCGAGGTCGTGCCCGATCCGCTGCGGAGCGAGCTGCGCACGCTCGCCGCCCTCGCCGGCTCAGGGGGCGGGCGCTATGCGCTGATCCCGGCCGGGCTGATTTACCGACGGACGGTCGTGCCGGACTGTAGGGGCACGGCATGCCGTGCCCCTACAGCGCCCGGGGCGCCCGTCGCCACCGCCGAATTGACGGTGGTCATGGTGGACGTCCGCACCGGCCGGATCGGGTTCCGCACCGTGGCGCGGGGCGAGGGCGACGATCCCTGGACGGCGCTGACGCGCGCCGTGAAAAGCCTCACGCCAGGGCTGCCGTGACCGGAGGGCGGGGGGGGCACGCCGCGACCCTCATCGTTGGCGACGGAATCGGGCCCGAGATCACGCAGGCGACACTGCTGGTGCTGGACGCGCTGGGCGTCGCGTTCGACTGGGACGAGCAGTACGGCGGGATGAGCGCGATCGACAAGGCCGGCACCCCGCTCCCGGATGCGACGCTCGAGAGCATCCGGCGCACCGGGCTCGCGCTCAAGGGCCCGCTCACGACGCCCGTGGGCGGGGGCTATCGCTCGGTGAACGTCGCGCTGCGCCAGGAGTTCGACTTGTACGCCAACGTGCGCCCGGTGAAGTCGATCGTCCCGGGCGGTCGCTACCCCAGCGTGGACCTCGTCGTGATCCGCGAGAACACCGAGGGGCTGTACATCGGGATCGACCGCACCTTCAAGGTGGGGGGGGACCCCAAGGCGCTGGCGCAGGCGATGTCGGTGATGACGCGGGACGGCTGCAAGCGGATCGTGCGCTATGCCTTCGAGTACGCGAAGCGGCACGGCCGCAAGAAGGTGACCGTGGTCCACAAGGCGAACATCCTCAAGGCGACCTCGGGCCTGTTTCTCGAGACGGCGCGCATGATCGCACAGGAGTACGAGGGCCAGATCGCGTCGGACGACAAGATCGTGGACAATGCCGCGATGCAGCTCGTCATCAATCCCGCGCAGTTCGACGTGATCGTGACGACCAACCTGTTCGGCGACATTCTCTCGGACGAGGCGTCGGGCCTCGTGGGGGGGCTGGGGCTCGCCCCCGGGGCGAACATCGGCGAGACGGCCGCGATCTTCGAGCCGGTGCACGGCTCGGCGCCGGACATCGCGGGGCAGGGGATCGCGAACCCGGCGGCCCAGCTGCTCGCCGCGGCGATGATGCTCGACCACGTGGGAGAGCTGGCCGCGGCGGGCCGGCTGCGCCGGGCGCTCGAGACGGCGATCGTCAAGGACAACGTCCGCACGAAGGATCTGGGCGGCAGTGCTGCGACCACCGAGTTCGCCCGCGCCGTGGCCCGGCGCCTCTAGTCATCCGTGCGCCCGCTGCGGCGACATGACGGCCGGCATCGGTCTCGGGGACCTCTGCCCGAGATGTGTGCAAGACGTGACGCGAAAGGCGTCACGCATAGGACGTCTCGTGGCCGTCGTAACCACGCTGCTGCTCGCGGGGTATCTGGTCGTCACGCTGCGCGCCGTGGCGCCCGGCTGGCAGACCACGGCCCGGACGGTGGGCGCGGCGGCCGCAGTGGCCTGGTATCTTCTCAGCTACCGGATCGTGCAGAGGATCGCGCTTGAATGGCTGAAATCGCGTCGTCCGTCATCCGTCCGTTGACCATGCTCGCCGTGGGAGCGCTCGCGCTGGCCGGTCGAGCCTCCGGGCAGACCTCCCTTTCCATCTACAGCGACGGCCGCGTCGTGGTGCGACGCACGCTGCCGCAGGCGCTTGAAAAGGGCCGCAGCACACTGACCCTCAAGATCGACGGACTCGACCCCGCGACGCTGTTCTCATCCGACACGTCCGTGGCGC
>Ga0209761_1003091_pt1 | contig 10970 bp, 6 predicted proteins | sample GraSoi013_1_40cm_4_FD_185818 | JGI IMG/M metagenome (GOLD analysis project Ga0209761, IMG submission 185818) | Grasslands soil microbial communities from the Angelo Coastal Reserve, California, USA - Sample 09_25_2013_1_40cm (SPAdes) (version 2) | ecosystem: Environmental > Terrestrial > Soil >... | reverse complement strand
GAACGAATCGGTTCCTACCCTGCCAATGGTCGACGAACTGAGGACGAGATCCCAGAGCACTGGGATGTCTCAATAACAATGCTCTGTCGCTCTGTCGCACCGAGCGCGGGGTCCGGAAACCGCGCCGAAACGCGCGTGGTGGCTGGGTCGACCGATCGGACTCCGTCCGATAACGAGTGATTCGAGGCTCCTCTGTCTGATTCGTACTCGGCTTGAGGACGGTTGGTGTACCGACTGTGGACATACTTAGTTGGGGGTTGGGTTTCGTGTCAAGGAGCTCTGATAGACATCGAGGCTTCGGTCAGCTTCCTCTCCACCGGCTCATTGAAGGACTCATACACTTCAATCCGATCTTGCACCAATTCTATGAAAGCTTTCCCGACTCCTGGTTGCTCGTTCACCCAGGCCAATGTCTCCTTGGCCTCGGAAATATTCCTAATTAGTAGATTGAAGAAGCCATGCTCGATATCACTTACCCTAGTCGATATGAGAAGCTTGTCAAATTGGGAAACGATTCTGTGATCGAGATCGGTTTTTGATCCGGGATTCCCATAGAAGACGACGAGGTCAGCGATTATCGCGCCGTCCAGAGCTTTTGGATTCCAGCTTGGGATAACAAATACGGCCCTCTCTTCAATCATTCTCTGGAGTCTTCGTTTTACGGTCTTTTGGGACATTCCAACCTCCCTGGAAATTACAGAGTAGGATTGGCGAGGATCGGTCTGAATAGCCTTGATGATTCTCCAGTCGGTATGAGTTAATTCAATGGCGCACTCCGGAAAGGGGATGTTGGCACGCACCAAACTCTGTGCGTTCGACATCCTCGCAATCAACTCAGACTCTTTCTTTGCAGAGACCTCACCCTCGTACATGATGACGAGCGTCAACGAGGGTCCATAACAATCCGATATTGCCAATATGCCGGGCATCAAGCTGAGTTTCCGTATTAGATCATCCTTCGCTGACGGGGGTCGAACGTCAAACCATAATTGAAGTAGTCTGACGCCCAGGAGGCCGGGATTTACGATGAGCCGCCACCCCTTCAAGAAGCCACCCTGCTGAAACCTCTTGATGCGATTCCTGACGGTGACTTCGTCAACTCGGAGATTCCTTGCTATGCTGCGGTAGGACTTCCGGAAATCAGATTGAAGAACGGGACCTGTTCTGTCACGAAAAAGTTCCCTACAGACTCTGACATCCAAGCTGTCCACTTTGCAAAGACCGGGTGCATGAAAGGAGAAACATCTCTATTAATTGTGTCCCTTTTGACTCAGCGAACTCAAGGCGTCGTTAACCACGAACGAACCCTCACACTCCTCGAAGGAGGCTGACACATTGAACGTGGAAGCTAAAGACGCGATGGCCGACGCAACCGGTTGGGCTGACCCGACCGGGGATCGAGGGTTGCGCGAGGCCCGGAAACGGTTGTTGTCCCGATTCGTTCCCGGGGCTCGTACCCGCAGGGTGAAGTGGTCCATGGGATGGACCGAGTTGATCGAAGTCGGGGAAGGTCCGCCGCTGGTCTTGGTCCACGGCGGGCTTGGCGAAGCGGGCGGCTGGGTGCCGATCTTGGCCTCGTTGGCGCGTCGGTTCCATCTGTATGCGCCCGACCGGCCTGGGCACGGCCTTTCCGACCCATTCGACTACCGCGGCGTCGACATGTCTGAACTCAGCGCAACGTTCCTTAGGGACGTATTGGATGACTGCAGTCTGCGAACCGTCCCTATGGTAGGATGCTCGATGGGCGGCTTCACCGCGATCGCCTTCGCCTTGCGACAGCCCGACCGCGTGAGCCAGCTCATCCTAGCGGGTATGCCCGCGGGACTCCAACGGGCCGTACCGCAAGGGATCTATGAGGCCCAGAAGCTGATGCGTCAGCTTTCGACCAACTCGCCGGGAGCGCTCATTCGTTCGGAGCTGGCCCAGCCCGCGGCTCGCGGACGGATGCGTGAAGTGCAAGCGGCTCTCGTTGCGCACCCTGAGCGGGTGGCCGAGGAATTCCTCGACTGTGACCGGTTCAATCTTCTCCGCAATCACCGCTCGTTCCGATGGTACCTGGATAGCGTAGTGACGCCGGAAGGTGTCAGCTCTCCTCTACTGCTTGACCAGCGGTGGGCCAAGCTCCACGTTCCGACAACGTTCATTTGGGGTGAGAAGGATGTCTTCGCGAGCGTCGATAGGGGGAGGGCCGCCGCGGCGCGCGTGCCCGTAAGCCGATTCGAGCTGATTCCGGATGCGGGGCATGCTGTCTGGTTCGACGAGCCGGACCGTGTTGCGGCCTGTATCCTCGATTCTCTCGAGATGCCGAACGGCGCGCGCTAGGCCCACGCCCCACGCAGCCCCAAGCTCAAAACGCTGTGCGAAGGCTTTGCGCCCGTTTGGTACCTACGAAATCACAAGATCCTGTGTCGCCCGGTCTCATTCAGCGGCCGACCGTGGCGATCATCGGCGAGCGCCGGTCTAGGTACCTAGTGGGCCTCTGACCGGCGAACGATGCGTTCGGACAACCAAGCCGCGAAACCCGGCGGATCCACCTCTCCCAGGAGAATCCGAAGGCGAACGTCCTTCACACCCGGAATCGAGGCAACGGCTTTGGCGGAGTCGTCGAGCTCACGCGCCGAGCCGTAGGTCCCTAACATTCCTCGCGTTGGGGCTTCGACCTGCCGCACAACCAAATTCGTGATCCGCTCGAGGATTGCGCCCAGGGCGGCCTCCCGTTCACGCGCGGCATAACTAAAGCAGAGGAGGGCGAACGTCACCCCGCGGACGCCCGCGAAGTGAAAGAGCGGTCGGATGTAGTGCACCTCTTCATTGCGCAGCCGCTCGAGCCGCCGTTCCACCGTTCGGACGGTCACGTGCAATTTCTTGGCAAGAACGGTTGGCGTCTGTCGTGAGTCGCGGATCAGGGCCGTCAGAAGCTTGCCGTCCAGCGGAGAAAGCGGGACCAGACGCGAATCGGGATAGTCCACCGCCGTATCCACCATTCGGGTCGTTCGATCCGCCTCGAGAATTTCTGCGAGCAGCATCTCGGTCCGTTTCAGTGCGTCCAGTGAATCCGCCATGAAGATGATTCCGACCCAGCCTTGATCGAACGCGAGCACGCCTTCCACGCCCTCGACCAGAGACGCAAGCTCCAACGCACGGTGGAGGGCTTGAGCTCTTGAATGGAAATGGACGTGAGCGCCCACAAGGCCCAGCGCTCCCGGGTCGACGTCGATGGTCCAGTCCGTCAAGAATCCGATCCGACCCCACTTCGCGAGCCGATCGGCCACCGTGGATCGGTGGACACCAACGGCCCGGCCCACCGCCTCGAGGCTCACGCGGTCGCTGCGAAGGTAGGCGCCGCTCCCGACGATCAACTCCCGCAGGAGATGGAAGTCGAGTTCGTCGAGGGATTCCATCGGTGCCACAAGGGGATTAACCAGCTTGTTCTTGACGGTCAGGCCTTCCCCTAGGCCGCGAACCGCGACAGACAAGCCCCGAACCGGTTCGGGTTCCGCGGGCTGACGCCGACAAGCATACAAGTTGGCCGTCGCGCTTCGCGCCAATTGGCTTATCGGGGACGATTGGATGGGCGTGAGGATGGAGGATGCTCGGATGCGCTCGACCTCGAACGCCGCGTACTTCGGCCGCCGAATCGGGAGAACTCTCACCCTCGATTTGGACTTGGACATTCACCGGCCGCCGGGCTCGGTCCGCGCATGGTGGACGGATTTACCCGATGAATACGTGGCGAAGGATCCGCGCGAGCAACCTCACCGGATTCGCGTCCTAGCGCGGAACGGTGATCGGGTTGAGGTCGAAGGTGCGTGGCGGGGCCCGCTCGGGAGGGAGATGCTCCTTCGAGAGACCCTCCGATTGCACGAGGACGGGAGTTGGACCTTCGATGCACGAGCCATGGGACTCCGGGTTCACGACGAGTTCGAAGTATTTCCCAGCGGCGAAAGCACTCGGCTACACATTCGGAGCGTCATCACTCCAGCGGGTCCCTTTGGGAAGCTCGTCGCACGGCTCATGGGGCGACGCCTGCTGCGAATGTTGGAAAAAGGATGGGGAACCGCGGCAGAGATTTGCGAGCGGGATGCACGATGAGGGCATGGGAACGCCCGGGATCTCGAGGTGAGCGCGCGGGCGAAACACCGAACCAATTGCAATCCGGGCGAACAAGGATTGGGGACGGGGATGGGACCCGGGGAGAGGCGCTTTCAGAATCCCCAAGGCCTTTGATGGAAGGAGGACGGTTCGATGGCGTCAAGGGGTTCCGCTCCTGTAAGCAGCGTTTCGCTCATCGTGGGCTTGGTCGTCGTCGCGACGAGTCTCGTGCTCGCGACGCCAGCGAGGGCGAGTACGCCGCAGACGTTCCACGTCGCACTCGGAGCGGCGAATGCGGACATGTCTCTGATGGGGATGGCGTTCTACCCGAGCGCCTTCACGGTCCATCAGGGGGACATCCTCGCTTTCACGAACGATCTGCCCGAGCCGCACACCGTGACATTGGGGGTGTCGGGGCCGATCGGAAACCCGTTCGATTTCATTGCGCCACAGAATCTGACGGGGCCGGGAACCGGGACGTACTTTGGCAACATGATCCTGAATTCCGGAATCCTCGTCGTGGGCGGTCCGTTCGGGAACCAGTTCGCGCTCACGATTGACGTAGGTCCCGGAACGTACGCGTTTCGATGCGCAATTCACCCCTTCATGACCGGGACGGTCATGGTCGTGCCGGACAGCCAGACGCTACCGAAGACGGACGCGCAGTATCAGCACCAGGCCCACACACGGATGACGGTCGACATCGCGCACGGGCGGGACATCGAGGAAGCGTCCATCGAAGCGGCCGCGACGGCAGCGGACCTCGGCGGCACGGGCATCGAAGTTGCCGCCGGCGGAGGCGACGGCGTCTCCACCGTCATGCGGTTCTTTCCCTCGGACCTGACGGTCCACGTGGGGGATACGGTCACCTTCGTTGACCGGGACCCGTTCAGCCCACACACCGTGACCTTCGGGCTCGAGCCTCCGGGAGGAATCGAGGGACTCGTCCCGCCCGCGAATCGGACGTTCCCGTTCAACGCGCCGACCGCCTACGACGGATCCTTCAACCTGAACTCCGGGTTCATGTTCTCGATCTTCCCGTGGGGCACCACCTTCAGCGTCACGTTTACCGCGCCGGGCACGTACCCGTACATCTGCGGGCTTCACGACCTGATGGGCATGAAGGGGTCCGTCACGGTGACGAGCTGAGCGAAACTCCTCTTCGCCACCATGAAAGGGAGGCTCCCCGGCAGGCCACCGACTGCATCGAAACCCACGTCACGGACTTCCATAACGGACGCCGGACGGTAGGGGTGAGTGCCCGGGCTTCAAACCCCGCTCGACGACGAGGACCGTCCACGAGCCGCTTGTCTCCGGAATTATGGCCGGTATGATTTGCAAAAGGCCGAAGGAATGGTTATACGGGCGAACACGGATGCTGAACCGGGATGGGAGCCGAGGAGGGGCGCTTTTAGAGTACCCAAGGCCTTTGCAGAAGGAGGAGGTGAATCGATGAGCGTAGAAGAGAATCTCAAGGTGGTCGACTTAGCGATGAAGGCGCTGAACGATCGCGATTTGGACCGGTTCGAAAGCTTGCACCTGAACTCGGTCATCCAGCGGGATCCGCAAAATCCCGATGGGATCAAGGGGGTGAAAGCGATTCGAGCTGGGCTCGAGCCGTTCCTCAAAGCGTTCCCCGACATCCGGTTGGTTGTGGAACGCCAGTTCGGCGCCGGGGACTGGATTACGCAACTGAGCCACATGCGAGGAACCCACACGGGACCGTTGGAGGTGCCCGGGGGTCCGACGATCCCCGCGACGAACAAGTCCGTCCGAATGCCGAGCGCCTTCGTTGCGAGACTCGAGGGCGGCAAGTTCGCGGAAATCAACCTCTATTTCGATCAAATGGGGTTGATGGCCCAGCTTGGGCTGGCCCCACAAGCACCGCCACAACGGAAGCCATAACGCGAGACATGTCGCGGACGAGAGAGCGAGGACCCAGCGAAAGCTTCGAAGTCGGAAAGTGATGCTGTCAATCGAGGAAAGATTCTCCATGCGACTGGTTCAGTAGTGTTGCAAGCTTGGCGATGATTCGCATACCGGTTGTCTATCGCTGATTCCCTTGGAATCTGGATGCTAGCCGCGGCGACGCCCGCTCTGCGCGTATCGAAGTAGGCCTAATTTGTACCAAACGGATGGGGATAGTGCTCCCGACGGAGAGTAAACTCACATGGGTTTGCTCCCGGGGGTTTCTGGCCCACACCCTACCGGAGGAACCTCGACAGGAACATTTAGCCCATCTTAGGGCCCCGTCGCGTGCGACTGGGCAGCTAAGGAGGCCCTCCCGTCACTCCTACGCCATGGAGTCGCGAGAGGAAGGCCATTCGTCGGGGCGTAACGCTATCCCGATCATTCCGGCGGCTTCGGCTTTCGCCGTTTTCGCAGTATGTAAAGGCTGACTAGCGAGACTATGAGAACGGTCACCATAACTGCGCCGACTCCGCCGTATCCATACGGTCCGGACGGGCTGAAGAATGACGTGTCTACACGGAACGACACGGTCGCCGAGGCGGAATTTCCTGCCTTGTCGACGACAGCAACCGTGATCGTGTGCACCCCATCGATCAGGATCACCTGCTGGGTCGTCGCCGTCCCCAGAGGCGTCTGCAGGCCGCTCCCGTCGACGCTAATCTCCAGACTGTCAACGCCGGATGTCGCATCGGAGGCTATCCAAGCGACCTTCACGACCGACGACGTAACGACCGATCCTTCCGCGGGGGTCACGATCGAAATCGTCGGATCTGCCGTGTCAACAGTCACCGCAATCGTCGCAGTGGCTTCATTCATCGACGTGTCCGTCGCCCGCGCGGTAATTAGGTTCGAACCCTCCTGCAGGGTCAGAATCGCAGACCATGCAAAGGTCCCCTCGGCGAGAGCCCATGTCTGTCCATCCGCACTCACCTCGACCAGTCCAACCGCGGCGTCGTCCGAGGCGGTACCGGAAACCGTGATGGTCTTGGATCCGAGGACCGCTCCCTCCTGCGGGGACGTGATCACGACTGCGGGCGCCGTCGTATCCGGGGCCAAATTGCTCACGTTCCAAAGGACCGCATGGGTCGTAATGCCGGTGCCGCTCACGCCGACGATCTGTCCCGCATCGTTGATGCCATAGGCGGAACTGGAATGCCCTCCGGGAAGTGCCCCGAGATTCACCATCACACCATCTTGCCACAGGAAGGCGTGGGCCGCGCTGCTCCGAGAGGAGCTCCAGCCGACCACTTGCCCTGTGTCGTTGATCTCGTACGCCCAACTGTACGTGTCGCCTGGAAGCACACCGAGGTCCGTCATGGCGCCGTCTTGCCAGATGACGGCGCGGAACACGCCATCGGATGTGTTGGAACTGTAGCCGACCACTTGGCCCGCGTCGTTGATCCCGTATGCCCGGCTGTCGGTGTCGCCTGGAAGCGCACCGAGGTCGATCATTGAGCCACTTTGCCATAGAAACGCGTGAGACGCCCCGACCTGGGTGTAGCTCCAGCCGACGACCTGGCCCGCGCCGTTGATGGCGCTCGCCAAGCTGTACGTGTCGCCTGGAAGCACACCGAGGTCCGTCATGGAGCCGTCTTGCCAGAGGAAGGCGCGAAACGCGTTGAACGACGTGTAAATATACCCGACGACTTGGCCCGCATCGTTGATGCCCCAAGCCTCGCTGGATGTATTCCCCGGGAGAGCCCCCAGGTTGGTCATCACCCCGTTCCGGAACAGGAAAGCGTGAGACGCACCGAAGGCGTAACTGCCTCCGACAACCTCGCCCGCCTCGTTAATCGCCCAGGCCAAGCTGGACGTGTCTCCGGGAAACGTCCCGAGGTCCGTCATGACGCCGTCCTGCCAGAGGAAGGCATGAGATGGACCTCCGTAGGTTACGTAGCTGTAGCCGACGACCTGACCCGCGGCGTTGATGCCAAAGGCCTCGCTGGATATATCCCCAGGGAGGGTCCCGAGATCCGTCATTGTACCGTTCTGCCATAGGAAGGCGTGAGCCACGCCGGAAGAGACGATGCTGGACCCGACGACTTGGCCCGCGTCATTGATCCCGTAAGCGCAGCTGTACCCGCCCCCCAAGCTCCCCAGATCCGACATCGTACCGTTCTGCCACAGGAACCCGTAGAAGTCGCCCGCGTTCCCAAGGCTGCAGCCAACGACCTGTCCCGTGTCGTTGATGCCGATCGCCAGGCTATACCCCGTGCCGGGGCGAGTTCCGAGATCGGTCATGACGCCTTCTTGCCACAGGAAGGCATGGTACACACCCGGAAGAGTGCTGTAGCCGACGACTTGTCCCACCTCGTTGATCCCGTAGCCCCAGCTCTCGCCACCCCCAGGGAGCGTGCCGAGATCCGTCATCGTGCCGGTCTGCCACCGGAACGCGTGATACCCGCCGGAAGAGGTCTCGCTGACGCCAACGACCTGACCTGCACGGTTGATGCCGGTCGCATAGCCGTACCCGCGCCCCAAACTCCCGAGATCCGACATCGTACCATTCTGCCAGACGACCGCATAGGGGCCGCTGCCGCCAACGACCTGGCCTGCGTCGTTCATTCCCCGGGCAAAGCTCTCCGAGGTCCCGAAGAGGGTCCCAAGGTCCGTCATGACACCGCGCTGCCAGAGGAACGCGTGAGAGTCGCCCGAGGACGTGACGCTTCCCCCGACGACTTGGCCCGCGTCGTTGAGGCCATAGGCCACGCTTGAACCGCCGAGCGTACCGAGGTCCAAAATCGGGATAGCTGGCGTCACATCGACGATCACCCTTGTGAGGGTCGTGTTCGCGCCGCGAGGCGAACCGGTCACCTCGAAACTGTATGTGTCCGCGGGGACGGAAGATGCCACGCGGATCGTCAGGAGACTGATCGAGCCGGACGCCGTGGGGGTCACGGAACTCGGGTTGAACGAAGCGCACGAGATTCCCGTCGGGATTGGAGCAACGCACGACAGGGCGACCGGCGGAGCAGACCCGACGGTCAACGTCGCCGTGACGTTCACGCTGCCGGACAGGCCTTGCTGAATACGGACCCGACCGCTATTCGATAGGGCATAGTCGAAGGCGACCGTGGTCTCCGTGATCACGCTCACGGTGGTGGAGTCGAAGTTCGTCACGTAGACGTACCCGTTCCCATCGTTGTACCCCACGCCGCTAGGCCCCTTTCCCACCGAGATCGTCGCCATAACGGTGGTCCCGTTGATCACGCTCACGTTGTTTGAGTCGTGGTTCGCCACGTAGACGTACCTGTTCCCGCGGTCGTACGCAACGCCGCGGGGACTTTGCCCTACGTGGACCGTCGCCACGACCGTCGTCCCATCGATCACGGTCACGGTGTTCGAACCCAGGCCGGACACGTATACATATCCATTCGCGCTGTTGTACCCTACGCCACTGGGAAACCAATCAATCGGGACGGTCGCCACCACGGTCGTCCCGTCGATCACGCTCACGTTGTTCGAGCCCGAGTTCGTCACATAGATGTAGCCATTTCCGCTGTCATACGCCGCGGCCCAAGGTCGGCTCCCGACACGGATGGTGGCCACGACCGTCGTGTCGTCGATCACGGTTACCGAGTCCGAGCCCCAGTTCGGCACGTAGACATACCCGTTCGCTTCATTGTACGCCACATCGATGGGGTCGCCCCCGGCACGGACCGTCGCCACGACCGTCGTCCCGTTCACGACGCTCACCGTGTCCGTCGCGACGTTTGTTATGTAGACGTAACCGTTCCCGCTGTTGTACCCCACACCCTGAGGGAAGGTTCCAGGTACCGTTGCGACGACCTTCGTGCCGTTGATCACGCTCACGTTGTTCGAGTAGTAGTTCGGCACGTAGACGTAGCCGTTCCCGCTGTTGTATCCTACGTCCGAAGGACCTTGACCGACCGAAATCGTCACCACTTCCGTCCCACTCCCCGAGTTCGGTGTCGGAGGAGCGGATGCGAGAGCTTCAGCCGATGGAATCTCCCCTGTTAGGGCCCGGCCGAGGGACCCGAACGGACTCGACGCGACGAAGCCGGCGGCGAAGCCGCCAAGCAACACTAGCCCTGCGGCGACAAGTACCGGTAGGCTTCTCATTGCATAGCCCTCCAAGTCCGAACGAGAACGAGAGACAATGCTTGGACGAATCCGCCCAACAATAAACCTATCCTCCCCGGGGAGTGCGGCACTGGTACCTCAAGCACACATGGTCCAACGTGGTCGTCGTTCAGAAAAGGGAGCGGAGCCAATCCCGCCTGCCTCCTCTGTCGGTCGATGGCGCGAAGGAGGGCCCTCGTGAAATAGCATGCTCCCGACGGGATTTGAACCCGTGTCAGAAGCTCGAGAGGCTTCTATCCTTGGCCACTAGACTACGGGAGCGCGGGGACGCGCTAGGAGTGTAACGGGGATAAAGGTTGCGAGGAACCTCTGAACCGAGGAGCGGAGCGAAGCTTTTTCCCGCCCGCGATCCGTTGCGGCCCCGTGAAGGCGGTCCTCGCCCAGCTCGATCCCACGGTCGGGGACAAATCGAAGAACCTGAAGAAGCTCGAGAAAGCAGTCGCGGGGGCGCAGGCGGATCTCGTCCTCGCAGGGGAACTGTACCTCACCGGATACATGGCCCGCGACGCGTTTGCGCAACTCGCGGAGCCGCTCGATGGCCCCGCGGTGAAGACAATCCAGGCCATTGCCGCGGAGCACTCGACCCACATCGTATTCGGCATGCCGGAACGGGAGCCGGGCACGAAGCGCCTCTTTAACACCTCCGTCCTCGTCGCGCCGGATGGGAAGGTCGCGGCGTACCGGAAGGTGTACCCCGCGAACTTCGGGCCGTTCGAGGAGGGTTTGTACTTCGCCCGCGGCGAGGATCTCGCGCTCGTCGACACGAAACTCGGGCGGATCGGCCTCCTCATCTGCTACGACAC
>Ga0209761_1003090_pt1 | contig 10972 bp, 15 predicted proteins | sample GraSoi013_1_40cm_4_FD_185818 | JGI IMG/M metagenome (GOLD analysis project Ga0209761, IMG submission 185818) | Grasslands soil microbial communities from the Angelo Coastal Reserve, California, USA - Sample 09_25_2013_1_40cm (SPAdes) (version 2) | ecosystem: Environmental > Terrestrial > Soil >... | reverse complement strand
AGTGGCATTCGCTATCTTACGACGGATGAACCGCATCGAGGACACGCTCGGTGGTCTGCGGTGCCTTGCCGAAATGAGCCAAGGATTTCCTTAAGGATAGACATGCTATCCAGCTGGCTAGTGAAGCTCTATGCTAGTCTCAGGAAACCCGTAGCCGACCAGGACCTTTTTCACTTTGTCGCGGTGGTCTCCTTGCAGGATGATCGCATTGTTCTTCGAGGTCCCGCCACACGCGCAGTATGTCTTGAGTTTCGTTGCTAGATCCGGAAGGTCTACGCTCTTCCCATCGATGCCCTCAACTATGGTCGCCGGTTTCCCCCATTTTCGCATTTCCATACGCACTTTTACGGTCTGCTGCTCCATGCTAATGGTGCCGCAGACGCAAAGGTCTTTGGGAAGGCCGCAGGTCGAACAGACGTCGGCCATGCTAGAAGCCCAGTTCTCCCTTGTAATCGTCCACGACGAATCTATTACGGGCTTGTGTATTTAAGCGTGCCTTCAGAAACGATGGATTAGATGCCAAGATATAGGAAGAAGAGGAACCAGAACAGCCAAGCCATCCCAAGAGCAAGAACTATAGTAGTCTTTTCTGTCATGCTTTCTCTTATGTACCCTGCATCTTTGCGTAAAATCCGGATTGTAACCATGGGAACGGAATAGGGGAACGAATCTTGCGGAGCCTTACGAGATTGAGTCTCGGCCCGCTTACTGCTTCAAGTCTCTCGGTATTGCCATAGGTTTCCAGCGCTTTCCAGAGGACTCGTGGAGGTTTAGTCGGCTCGAGGGGCTATCGATAAATAGGTATAGCCGCTATATACGACAAGGCGAGTTAGAAGGTTCTCGATTGAGTGAGCGGATAACCGTCTCGATTGAGCTTGAGTTCTTTAACAAATACCTTTTCAACGCTTTAAAGAGGAGTCTCTACAACGCGAATCCAAAAAGAAAATTGGACATTATCTATTACTACTCTAGGGATCCACGGGTGAAATTCTCTATTTCTATGACAGGATATAGCACGACGAAGCCGAACCCATCACCACAATGGGCCACAGTGTTCAACAATATTCAGAGCATGCGCCAGTATCTTCGCTAGAACCTATAGGGTCAGGCATTCAGGCCAAGGGCGTCTTTCAGACCCTTGTACCTATTCCGAACGGTTACTTCGGTGACGTTCGCAATCTCCGCGATCTCTTTTTGAGTCTTCTTCTCTCCTTGAAGAACACAAGCAACATAGAGGGCTGCTGCAGCTAGGCCCATCGGATCCTTGCCGGCTACAACTCCCTTATTTCGTGCGTCTTTTAGGACTTGTATCGCCGATTGCTGTGTTTGTATTGTGATTTCGGCTCGACTGGCGATTTTTGATATACACCGAATCGGGTCTTCGACTGGCATGGACATTTCCAGCTCTCTCAGTAGGAGGCGGTAGCAGCGTGCCACGTCTTTCTTCTTGATTCTGCTTGCCGACGCTACCTCCTTGAGGGTCCGGGGGGTCTCGCTGGACCTGCATGCTGCGTAGAGGGATGCGGCTGCTATTGCGGCAATTGAGCGTCCTCTGACAAGTCCGCTGTCGAGTGCCTTTCTGTATACGACTGCTGAGTCTTCTTTGACGTTGGCGGGTACGTGTAACCTGTCTGTTAGTCGGTCAAGCTCGGCCATTGCTTGGGCTAGGTTGCGGTCGGATGATGAGTGTACTCTTGTCCGGATTTGCCATTTCCGGAGACGGAGCATTTCCATTCTTGTCTCGAAGGGTAATTGTCTGCCGAAGGCGTCTCTGTTGACTCGGTCGATGACGGTTGAGAGTCCCTTGTCGTGGATGGAGAAGGATGTTGGTATTCCAACGCGGCCTCTCTCGTCCTTTTCCTCCTTGGTGAAAGCGCGCCACTCGGGACCGCGGCTCATCAGATTCTGGGACAGAACTAAGCCGCAGTCTTGGCAGATGGTTTCGCCTTGGTCGAAGTCCTCTATGAGATTGAGGCTTCCGCATTCGGGGCAAACGTGAACCTTGGGTGGGTGTGCGCTTGGGGAGGGTGTGCTCATGGTTCTTGCCTGGGGCTCAGCGAAGCGTGTGCGTTTCCGCCTGCCGGACTGGTTTCGACGGGGCTTTAGAAGAGTCCAAGCTCGGAAAGCAAAAGCGACGCGTTCGGTTTCAAATATAAGTGTTTCGACAAGTATATAGGCTAGGTCGGGTTCCGTCGTTTTTTCTCGAATCCGAACCAATTTCGAATCGTCGGGGTTGCGGGTGGGGCCTTCCGTTCTTAGGTCGTAAGATGCTTCGTGCTAGCCGTCTCCTTTATGGGTAGAGGGTTCGCTCTCTGGCGAGGTCAGGCGAGCGTGATTCACAGTGCAGTCCAGGCTTTGCCCAGAGGGCAGGAATACGGGACGTCTTCAGGCTGTCCCAACGCTTTCTATTGAGGCAGAATAAATACTAGCTTCTGACTCTCGCCCCAATCACTCTTGCGTCGGGGGATGCTCTGTGCAATACCCCCCCTCCTTTTTCTAGAAAAAGTTTCCTGTCTGGCGTTGATAATGGGCGAGACATGCTAATCGGGGGCTAATCTGGGTTTTGATTATAATTGAAGATACGGGAAATCTAGAGCCCATCTTCGAACGATTTCCTGGCAAGCCGCTGATGGACTCGCAGATTCGAGATCAGGGCTGATTCTGGGCGATTTGCTTGCCAAGCGCGTCCAGACATCAATCTTTCAGCTCACACCGGACAAGGTTACGGAAGAGGATTGCGCTAGTCCCTTCCTTTTCGAGTTTCAATGGTACTGAAGCAGTGACTTTTCAAGACCCCAACCGTCTGCAATCATTGTTCAGGAATGTCCACGGGTGGGCGGAGGCCGCTCAACCACTTTTGGATCCCCCTTGTTCAAATTTCAACGAAACCTATTATGGCTAGTCAAGCGGCAACCGAGAACTTCGTAGCCCGGTGGTGTAGTGGTCTAGCATAGCATGGGCGTTTCGGGCCAGAAACACGGAAGCGTCCCTAGTCGGCTCTGGATCCTCTCAAACAGAGGGGTTGGAGCAACCTGCTGACGGGAGTTCGAATCTCCCCCGGGCTACCACGTAGATCGCATGAAGGCGCGGTGATTTCTCCGCTAGGCTGGTGCCTAGAAGTTCTTCAGCTCCGAGCTCCAGAATCTTCGCAGGAGGAGCCCCGTGACCAGACCTCCGATATGTGCAAAGAACCCTCCCCCAGCGAAAATGTCCAGACCAGCGATGAATATGATCAAGACAACGCCTCGGATTCCGGTAGCTGCCCCCATTATGCCGTAGACTGCGCCTGAGGCGCCGACCCCGCAACTCAAGGAGAGAGAGTTGGGGAAGCCGGTGACGAAAAATCCTGCAAGATCGGCCCCAACAAAGGTCAGGTTCCCCATGATACCAGTGAGGAAAAACGTTGTCATCCACCTGGTTTTCGTGACTTGCTCTTCGAGAATGAAACCGAAGAGCAACAGAAATAGGATATTGCTCGCAATATGGATGATGTTCGCATGAAGAAAAATTGAAGTCACCAAGGTCCATGGATAGATAGGTAATGGCCCGTCGCACTGGGCCAGAAATAGAAGTACAGGTGAATTTGTCAAGAGCGGACTGACAAAGTCGCCTACTAGGAACCCAATAGCTACGTAAACACAGATGAGTAAGAGGGAAAGGACGAGAGTTGGAGAGGTCAGGTATGGGTTTGATTTGGTCTTCCCTGACGCCTGGATACTTTCGGTCACGAGAGAAGCCGGTATTCACCATCATATAACCTGCAGCAAACAGTCCCCCTCTCTACAACTAACGAAGCACTTCTTTACCGGATCAAGACCCCTCATCCTACGGCCTGCGGGCTTCAACTAGGCAGTGAGCCCCCGGCTTAAAGCGAACGGAGCTGTAGGCTTGAGCCTCGTCTCTTGCGTCGAATCCACAGAGCACCAACCAACGCGGCTAAGGCGATTACCCCCAATTGAGACATGTTCGCAAAAATCGACTGCACACCAGATTTCTGAAGAACTCCGTCCAATGATGACAGATCAAAAGGCTTCGAGATCGAACTGTATAACCAAACCACCGTTAACCCGGTTAGAAGCATAAAGACGAATACAAGATGTCCGTAGCTTTTCCTCCCTGCCATTATAAAAGGAGAATCAGGTTCAGGATTGAATCCCTGAAACCGACTCAGATCTTCCGTTTCTGCAATCTCCTCTAGTGTCAACTGATCCTCTTTCCCCAGCTTCTGCTTGAGCTCGACCTGCCTAGTAAGGCTAGCAAGAATGTCGTCGGTTGTAACCCTGTCCTTCTTCTCTATAGTCGGTCGGCCAGAGGAACCGAATCGGTGAGGAGCCTTGGGAGATTTGGAATTCGAAGCCACTGGTCTCCCCTCACGTATCTATGGGGAGGATCGCGAATTTGAGCATGAGAGTACCCATCAATACCGATCTCAGGACTGCTTCTCATCTCTTCTTTGACCCGTGTCACAAAGATATGGTGTGATTGTTATCGCACCAGTCTCCAGAAAACCGAAGGAATTGCCCATGGTAGCCCAAGCTTTATCCTTGAAATTCCGGCCAATTTTCTGGGACTTGTCCCGATCAGATCGTAAATACCAGCTTGTGGCTCTTGGAGGAACCTTCGACCTCTTACACGCGGGCCACCGGCATTTGCTCTCTGAGGCTTTCAAGCTCGGAGACACGGTTTTGATCGGAGTTACAAGTGACCAGCTTGTTGCGACCCTCCATAAGAAACACCGAGTTCGTCCGTTTTCAAGTCGAGTTCGTGACCTGGACCGGCTCCTAAGGACTCGGCGCTGGTCGTCGAGAGCAAGAGTGACTGCCCTTCGCGAACCTTACGGACCCGCGGCCAAACGAAAGAAATTGCAGGCACTGATAGTGAGTAAGGGCACTGTAGCGAGCGGCCGTCGATTGAACCGGCTCAGGCGGCGGAATGGTCTTCAACCGCTAGATCTATTCGTCATCAATTTGCTCAAGGCTACGGATGGAAAACCGATTTCAACGACACGAATTAGAAATAGGGAAATCGATCTTCAAGGGCGTGCCTTGAGGACTCGCCGTTGAGCGTTCAATTTATTGGATGTATGCCAATGGTCCAGTTTATTGGAGACCTATTTCACCTAACTTCGTAACCGCTTTCTGAGGAATAGACCTTCATCATCTGCTCGAGCTCGTGCATGAACCCTCCGCTCATGTGCCACTTGGAATCGCGTTTCTCTATGAACCCTGCTCCAACAAGTCCATGAATCATGTTGTAGAATTGTCCGACGCTCATTCCCCTTTTCGAAATCCAGTCTTTCCAGGCCTGGATCGGTAGACCACTAGGTTCCGCTCTCTTGACTTCCTTCCAGAAGTTGTGAGCTTCCCCGGCAAGAAAGTCGCTCTTCCAGAAGACTCGACGGAAGAGTTCCTCCGGAGTACTAGGCAGGTTCCCGGCTTTGAACAAGATCGTGGTTTTTTGCTTGGCTGGTCTTCGAACCGCTCTTCGGGGCAAGTGTTTCGCGTCCGACAACGGGCAATTTCACCTTTCGTTTAATCCTTATGGTTACTGAAAAATCTGTAAGCTGAGAGAAAAAGATGGATTGTTGGCTGAGATATTTCTAACGTAAATTCTTCAATGAATCACCCCTAACTTGTCCTCCTACATCCTCGCGTAACATTCTGACATGCCCCTAGACTGGGGGTCTAGGACTTATCTAGGAGCTTCTTCTTCTCCTCGAGAGACAGCTGTTCAACATATACAGCTGTTGCCCTCAAGTCTTTGTGTCCCATCAGGCTCTGAACCTTCCAAGGGTCCCTACCGGTCTTTCTAGCCCAGAATGTCCCGAAATATGCCCGTTGACGGTGATTATGAAGACGGTCCCAGTTCGGAACCCCAGCGAGTCTTGCATACTTTCGCAGAATGTTTGTTGAATGCTGCTCTGTAAGAGGAACGAGCCTCTCACCCTTGTGAAGCTCACGGGCCAGTTTCTGAGCCAGCTTCAGCCACTTCTTCCCAGGATAGTCCTCTTCCGTCTTTCCACCCTTGAAATGAACCATTATTGTCTCCGGCCCCACGTCCTCCTTCCGTATTCCTGGAAGATCAACGATACAAACAACCCTTTTGCCCGTCCTCTTTCTCGTATATGTTACCTTGTTATGGCAGCCCACTATGCTACCAATACGCCATCCCCGCTCGAGCTGGAGTCCTAGGAGAAGGTAATCCCGAGGAACGGTCATAGCCAGCTCAAGTATTCCGTTTTTCTGCGCATCAGTCAGCCGAGTCTCTCCCCGTCCATCTCTACTCACTCGCATCCAAGAACACGCCTCTGATTCTTCCCCTTACCAGTCTTCCCCCATTCTCTGCCATGCTCTTTGACATGGCACGTTGGGCAAACGAGCTTTAGGTTCTCAAGAGAATTATTACCACGATTCTTGTCGATATGATGAACAACCATGTAGGGGTCCCAACCCTCCGAAAGTAGGCCCTTCCTAGGGGTGTAGTGCGAAACCTTGCCGCATCTCTGGCACGTGTTATTGTCCCTCTCCCAGACCAATTCTCGAATTCTAGGTGTTAGCCTCGTCTCATATGCTCCGAACAGGCTCACCGATTTTTTTCGCCTAGTCTGTGTACCAAGGGAGCTGAAATAAGACTTGCTAAAACTGCACTTTTAGTAAATGCTCGTGCGTATTAGTAGCATTGGGCAAATGGAAGTCAATGACGGAATCCCTCTTTCCGCTAGCAGGCCCCATGGGTCTGGAGCTTAAGCCCGTACGATTGGTATCATGCCCGCTTCTCCTTGGCTTAGTCCAATTTTTTGGAGGATTCATAAATCTCCAAAATTTTGGATGGTCAAATAATTTGGCGTCGGGTTACGTTGTGTAGCGCGGTTCGGATTTTCTTTGTTCTTGCTGTTGCTGCGCCTGCATTTGCTCTGGAGGTAAGCTCATGGGTGGAAGTGGTGGCGGAATTCCCAGAGTCTTTGACAATAGAATTGCCTCAGCCATCGCAATGCTCGACACCGCCTGGATTATCGCGACACGGGGCGGCCTGTTCTGTTTGTGCTCATCTATCATCCTAGATACCTCTTCTTTTTCGCCGAACACCTGGGCTCGACCTTTGACACTGAGTTGTGCGATCGATGGATTATAATTCACCGTGAAAACAAAGGGAGCATCGGCAGTGGACTCGCTCTTCAAATCCAATCCGACAATATTGATATTAACGGCAATCTGGACCTGGGGCGGTAATTGTGATTCATAGCCCCGGAAACGTTCGCCTGTCAGGTTTGTGATCTGTACGGTCACCCTTAGCATCAGGTTTGCAGCCTAGGGCAAATAGCGGCGCGCGGATATTATGGTTTCTGCCGAGTATCTCCGCTTTCAAACGACCGTTGAATGCTCTTTTGAGCCCTCTGGACGATCAGCTTGCGCCCATCAACCCGGATGGCAAGTAGATCTCCCTCTTTGAATGGAAAGCTAGAATCATCGGTCAGCTTTGTAGGTAGGTAAATTCGAGGGGATCTGTATTGAGTGCCCTCGGATCGAGCTGGCTTCTTTGCGACGGCGAATCTAGTTAGGATTTTCTTAACCAATTTGCTACGCCTTGACGAGTCGAATAGTTGACGTATTTACATTATGAAGGGTTTTTAGGTATTGTGGCGCGATTCACGGTTCGAGCGGAAATAGGTTTGGACCAGCTTGTCCAGTTTTGGGAGCTCGCTGCAAGACTAAAAGCCGAGCCGCGCAGGGGCTGGCTCAAGCAGCTTCGTCTCCAACGAAATGAGTCGGTCGCCGATCACTCATTTGCACTGTCGTTGCTCTGTTTATTCGAAGGTGAAAGACGAGGCTACAACGTAGAAAGACTGCTAAAGCTTGCATTATTGCATGACTTGGAAGAGGCGATTACGGGAGATCTCACCCCTCAGGATAAGCAGTCGAGGGGGGAAAATGTCGTTAAGACTCAGAAAATCTCCGCCCGAGAACAACTGCTTTCCTATTTTCCACAGGAGAATCAGCGAGCTTACCGGGACCTGTGGTCGGAGCTGGAGAACGAAAAGAGTAAGGAAGCCCAGCTAGTTCACGAACTCGATAAGCTGGAGATGGCACTTCAGGCGAACGAATATGCTAGGGGAGGCATCGAAGCGACGAAACTGAAGGAATTCTACGAATCTTCTATGGCAGTAATCAAAGATCCCAAGCTAAAGCGTCTCCTAGACGAAATTTCCTCTGGGAGCTGAGATCGGTTCCATCCGGATCGACGCCGGCCATGGATAATGGCTCCAGTTTATTCGACAATGGTTCGACTAGATTTGAGTAACGACTGCGACGCGCGCTTGAGCTGCCTTTGTTAGATACTCTTTCGGAAACAAAGTCTTGAAGTCTCTCGCTAGAATCGACATGTATTCCCCGATTTCGTCTTCACTCATGAATTGGAACATGTAGCCTCCATTGTAGGGAGAGGCTTCTCCCTCACGCTTCATGAACTCAATGTGCATTAGGGGGTCGCCCCTCTTGATTGTTATTGGCTGTCGCTCGTTGCTGAGGTTAACCAGCTCGAGGGCGAGACGACCTATGAATCCGCTGTGGACCTTTGCGGCGTTCAGAAACGAAAGCCCCATTCTACCGTACTTACTCTTGGCAGTGAGATGTGCAACAAATTCTGGAGGAGTAAACACAACCTCGTTTGAGACAAGGTTCTGGTGTTCCAGATAATGAAGTGTTCTCTCCTCCTTTACCGTGAGAACATAACCATCTCCGTCAAGCAGCCCGTAGTCAAATGGATGAATGCATTTGTGAGCCTTTATCAGGCTAACCAGTTGGTTCTTGCCAATCACGCACATAACAAATCGCTTGTTCGAGGGTCGAATTTGATAGTTTCGGTGACGTTATCACACGACAGATGTCTGGACGACTTGGATCGACAAGACGGCTGGATTCGCTAAGGCAAGGGACTCGTCGAAACTTAACAGCAGTAGAACGTCTCCAAAGCCGTTCGGAGGGATGGGTAGCGTGAAGTTAGCATTCAATGTCGGGGTATTTGATAGCGAAAAGCGGGAGGACCCTACAAGCGCGGTCGAATTCGTCATGACCAATCGAATTGCATCATATCTGCCCGAGGTTATCTGGGCAGAGGCCACCGTCTGTGGTAAAAACTGAGAGGCGATAGGGATGAGATCGATGGTTGGGGTCGTCTCAGTAATGTTGAACCATCCAGCACCGAATCCAAAACCGTAAGTGTGGAATTGCAAGGTCGCGAACTTGACGTAGAGATGGTCAATGACACCATGGGTAGTCAATCCATAAATGTGGAGCTTGATGGTGCCCTGAGTTATCGAGGGCGCCAAGGCAATGATTAGCACGACGACGAGTACCGCGACGAAGATCACTCGCCGCCATCCGGGGTAAAGATACATTGGTATTATTGCGCTTGGGAGAAAACACTGCTATTTAACAACCGACAAGCTTTGTGGTCAGACCGCGCTTCGGTCGGACGCAGGTCCCCGGGCTGTGAAGAAGAGGTTCATCAGCAGGTTCTCATAGAACAAATTTGTATCAGCAAAGAAGCTCGACAATAAAACCTTCAACAGAGGCTTTGAGAAATTATTGTGAAACGGTTCAGATTGGGGATGGGTTACACTTAGAACGTTTCGGAACCGCCACAATGGATTGCTGCTTGGAACTGAACCTATGAAAGTACCATTAGCTCTCATTACTCTTGCAATTTCCCCGAGAGCTCGAGCGGGACGATACAGATGCTCGACCACTTCTGTGCAAACCACAAAATCCGCTAGACCATTTCGAAGCGGCAAGTGCTCGACGTCGCATTGTACAAAGTCGGCGTCCGAAATTCGTTTCTTTGCCCGGTCAAGGTTCCATTGATTGATATCAACGCCAACAATTCGCGAAGACCGAATGTACCTGGTAATCAAACCGGTTCCGCAGCCGATATCCAGCGCAAACTGTGATTTGCCAATCCTTCGAATCAACCTCTTGGCAACTGTGGATCTTCCCCAATGAAAGATCCTCTCTAGGGCCCTAGGGTCGGTTACCCAATCGTAGAACTCACCCACGATATAATAGCGCTTCACGCTTCGAGCCTCGTCATGTGGGGGCGAGTCCATATCAGCAGTCCCCATCAGTGTATTGAATCATCGCAATCTCGTGACGTGTTCGACCAAATACAACGTCCCAGCTCAGCCCCTAAGGGCGTTAAATTTGCCTAAAGTAGATAGAGTTTGACTGTGACTTAGAGCCGTCATTTTGAATACCTAGTCTTGCTTGGGAAAGGAGACGTCAAAGACAAAAGGAACCTCGCCTTGGTGCCCGGTTCTTTGAAGAGACAAAACGAGCTTGCCGCGTCAGACCCCAATAACGGTTCTCGCCCTGGGCGGGAACGCTATTCTTCAACGCAAGCAACGGGGGACCTTCGACGAACAATATGAGAATGTGAGATCCACAGCGACTCAAATAGCGACGCTCGTAGATCAAGGTCTTAGAGTTGTCATCGTCCATGGAAACGGCCCACAGATAGGTGCAACTGTCATAAGGCATGAGATGGGTCGGACGAAAGTACCTCCCCTGCCCCTACACGCTTGCGGAGCAGAAACCCAAGGATTCCTCGGATACATCATTCAACAATCTCTTCAAGACGAATTATCCAAGCGTCAAACGAGCAAGGCAGTTGCAACGGTTGTCACACAGGTCCTAGTGGACCGGAACGACCCTGCATTCAAGCACCCGTCAAAACCTATTGGGCCATTCTACACAAAGGCGCAGCGAGATACCCTGTTGAGAGAGAGAAGCGACCTTGTTATTGAAGAGGACTCAGGCAGGGGATACAGAAGACTCGTTCCATCACCGGACCCTAAGGCCGTCATAGAGGATGAAGCAATCCGGGTTCTTGTCGACGACGAGTCCGTGGTAATTGCATGCGGAGGCGGAGGAATACCAGTCATAAGACAAGGCAACCGGCTGCAGGGTATAGAGGCGGT
>Ga0209761_1003089_pt1 | contig 10975 bp, 7 predicted proteins | sample GraSoi013_1_40cm_4_FD_185818 | JGI IMG/M metagenome (GOLD analysis project Ga0209761, IMG submission 185818) | Grasslands soil microbial communities from the Angelo Coastal Reserve, California, USA - Sample 09_25_2013_1_40cm (SPAdes) (version 2) | ecosystem: Environmental > Terrestrial > Soil >... | reverse complement strand
GGCGTTGACCAGCATCTCCCACGCGATGACCTCGGCGCGGATGAACCCGCGCTCCATGTCGGTGTGAATCGCCCCGGCCGCCTGCGGCGCCCGGGTGTCCCGCCGCACCGACCACGCCCGGACTTCTTTCGACGCCGTCGTGAAGAACGTGATCAGCCCCAGCATGCCGTAAGCGATCCGGATCAACCGCAGCAGGCCGGGCTCCTCGACCCCGTAGGACCGCAGCATCTCCGCGGCTTCCGCCGGAGATAACTGCGCCGCCTCCGCCTCCAGTTTCGCCGACAACGCCACCACAGGCGCACCCTGCGCATCCGCATACCGGCGGACCGGTTCGGCCGGGGGGGCCTGCGGGAGGTCCTGTTCAGCCACGTTGGCCACGTACACCACCGGCTTAGCCGTGAGCAGCCGCAGCGGTGCCATCACGTCGGCCCGGCGAGGATCCACCGTGAGCCGCCGGGCGGGAGTCCCGCGCTGCAACTGCGCGCTGAGGTCTTCGAGGAGCGTGACCGCGTCGGAGGCCTTCGCCTCGTGCGCCTTCACCCGGATCCGCGCGCGCTCCAGCTCTCGCTCCACGGCGGCGAGATCGGCGAGCGCCAGTTCTGTTTCCACGATCTCAATATCGCGCACCGGATCGACCGCCCCCTCCACGTGCGGGACTTCGGGATCAGGGAAGCAGCGCACCACATGCGCGATCGCGTTCGCGTCACGGATCTGGGCAAGAAACTGGTTGCCCAGTCCTTCGCCGCGGGATGCGCCGCGGACCAGCCCGGCGATATCCACAAATTCGACCGTCGCCGGCACGACGCGGTCCGGATGGGTCACGGAGGCGATGGCATCGAGACGAGGGTCGGGAACGGGCACAACGCCCCGGTGGGGGTCGATCGTGGTGAAGGGGTAAGCGGCCACCGGGGCGCCGGCACGGCTCAACGCGTTAAACAGGCTAGATTTTCCCGCATTCGGCAGTCCAACGATCCCGACGGAGAGGGCCATCGATAGATCAAGTCTCCCCGGTCTACCCAGTCCTCTCAGTCTTCCCAGTCAACACTTCAACACTTCCACTGGTACTGAGACTGGGGAGACCGGGAAGACCGGGAAGACTGGGGAGACTTCTTTATCTTCTTAACCTGTCGTCTTCTCTTTGACGGCGTGCGCCACGTAAACCTTGTTGCCGCCGGAGCGCTTGGCAGTGTACTGGGCGCGATCGACGGCGTCGACAAGCGCATCGACGGTGTCTCCATCGTCAGGGAAGGCCGCGACGCCCACGCTCAGGGTGACCGAGGTAACGATGCTCTCCCCCAGCAGGAACGGATAGGCTTCCACCGCGCGGCGGAGGCGCTCGGCAATCTCAGAGGACGTGTCCTTGGACGAGTTGGGAAGCACAATCATGAACTCATCGCCGCCGTAGCGGGCCACGATGTCCGACGCGCGGCTGCCTTTGCGGAGCACATCCGCCACGATGCGCAGCACGTCGTCGCCGCGCTGGTGCCCGTAGGTGTCGTTGTACCGCTTGAAGCTATCGATCTCGAGCATGATCACCGCCAGCGGCTGCTCGTCGCGCCGGCAGCGCTCCAGGGTGCGTTCCAGCGCCTCGTGCAGGTAGCGGTGATTGAAGAGTTCGGTGAGTCCATCGGTAATGGCCAGCCGCTTGGTCTTCTCGAACAACCGCGCGTTCTCGATAGCGATCGTGGCGTAGCCTGCCAGCGCCGTCAGGATGTGCAGGTCGCGTTGGCCAAATGCTCCCCGGCGCGTGCTCTCCAAGTTGAAGACGCCGATGACCCGGCCCTCACTGATCAGCGGAACCGCGATCTCGGATACCACGCGCTCGGTGATGCCGATGTACCGCGGGTCGCGCCGCACGTCGGCCACGATCTCCGGCTTGCCGGTGCGCTGCACCGACCCGGTGATCCCCTTGCCGGCCGGGATCCGGTAGCCCCGCGTGCCCGTGGAGTAGCCGTACGTGGCCTCCACGACCAGGTCCCCGCTCCGTTCATCGGCCAGCAGAATCGCGCCCTGCTCGTAGGTGAATGCCTGGCAGGTGACCTGCACCAGGTTGTTCAGCACCGAATCTAGTTCCAGGCTGCTGCTGATGGTCTTCGCCGCCTCGTAGAGGACGGTGATCTCGTCGCGGGAGCGCTGGGCTTCTTCAAACAGGGTGGCGTTGCGCAGCGCCACACCCAGCTGCCCGGCCAGCGACTGCACCAGCGACACGTCCGCGTCGGTCAGCCGGCGGCTGCTGTCGGCTTCAATGTTCAGGACACCCAGCACGTGATTGTCGGCGCTGATGGGGACGGACGCCTCACTGCGCACCAGAGGATCGGCCGAGATGTAGTCACGGTCCTGGCCCACGTCGGGGACCAAGACCGGCTTGCCGGTCCGGGCGACGCGCCCGATGATGCCTTTGGTGATGTGAATCTTCTCGTGCGTCTCGCGATAGCCCACCTGCGCCTGCATGATCAGGTAGTCACCTTCCAGGCGGTGGATGCTGACATGCGAGTAGCCGAACGTCTGCGAGACTTCCTCCACGATCCGGCGGAACATGTCGCGCAGGTCCAGCGTGCCGCTCACCGTACTCAAGACCCGGTTCAGCAGGTTGACTTCCGCCGCCCGCTCTTGGGTTTGCGCCAGCAGCGTGGTGTTCTTGACGGCGATGGCGGCCTGGTCGGCGATCGCCTGGGCCAGCCGGAGGTCCTCGGCGCTGTACGGGCGCACGCTGGTGTGGTAGAAGGCCAGGACGCCCAGCAACTCGCCCTGGTACAGGAGCGGCAGCGTGGCCACCGTCTTGATCGTCTGCCACACGGCGGCCAGGGTCGCCTCGTCCTGCCGGAGGAGCATCTCCCGCAGCGCCTTCAGCCGCGGATCCTGCTCCACATCTTCGATCACCGCCCCAGCGCGGGAATCAAACAGCAGGCTGGTCACCGGCCCCTGCGCGGCGCGCTTCAGAACCTCGATGTACTCGGGGGGCAGGCCGTGCGCGTAGGCGTTCACAAGCCCCCGCTGTTCGTCTCCTAGATAGATGGCGCAGCGGTCGACCGCCAGCACCTGCCGTGCGCCTCCGGCGATAGCCGCCAGCACGTCTTCCATTTTCAGGCTGCCGGCAATGGCGTTGGCAATCTGCTGCAGGCTGGTCAGCCGCTCCACGCTGCGCCGGCTGGATTCAAATAACCGCGCGTTGTCGATCGCCGTAGCTACCTGTGCCGCAATCGTCTTCATCAGCCGCATGTCCTGCGAGGTGTAGGCGTTGAGCGTGTAACTCTGCACCGACACCAACCCGATCACCTGCTTGCCCCGCAGCACCGGCACGAACAGCATCGAGGCGCTCCGCCGGTTGACCTCGCCGATGCGCGGCAGCGGATCGGGTGCGGCCAGATCGCGCGGCGTCAGGTGGATCAGCCGCGGAGTCCCTCCCTCCAGGATCGCCCGCCACTCGGCGTGCACCGGCATCGTCTGCGGCGGAAACCGCTTGCCGGAATCCACCAGGAAGTCGTAGGCTAGGGTGTTGCGCTCGGCATCATACAACGCCACGTAGAAGACCTCGGCCGGCACGATCTGGCCCACATGCTCGTACATCGTGCGGAAGAGGTGCTCCAGATCCAGGGTCATCGATGCCCGGCCGATGCGCTCCACGACCTCGAGTTCGCGGTGTGCGTGCTCGCGGGTAGTGTAAAGCATCAAGATGTACCCCGTGAGCAGCAGCGGCACCGTCAGCACGATGGCGCCGACGGGCAGCGCCTGCAGGTAGATGAGCGCCAGCACCAGCCCCAGCGTCGCAAACGCCAGATTGTTGACGGCCTCCCAGGTAATGTTGGCGGTGAAGACCTCCCGAAACGGCGACCCCCGTGAACGGGAGACCATGGCGCTGACGAAGAGACTGCTGCTGACGATGTAGACGACCACGGCAGCGAAGAACGAGAGGAAGAACATCAGATCGGCGCGGCCGCTGTACAAGGTGGCCGGCAGCCAGATCCCCCTCCCGTGCACGAGCGAAAACGCCGTCCCGGCAAGCAGAATCGACAGGATGTATTGACCACTGTTAAAGACCGCGTTGAGGTAGGGCCGCCGGTGCAGGAGGCCGTTGCCGATCACGACCCCGGCGCTCATCACCAGCGCGGTGTGCACCGGTCCCATGATCACCAGCGCGGCTGACGACACGGCCAGCCCCGCGGATTGGAAACCGCCCCGGGGCAGCGGTACCATCAGCCACTCGGTGACGACGGCCAGGAGCAGGAAGATGGCCAGGAGGGAGGTGGGCGGAGGCGGCGTGACGTCCAGCAGCGGCAGCAGGAGTCCCCACCCGGCGATCGCCACGCCCCAGGCATAGAGCCTCATATCACTGACCCTCTGCCCCGCCGGGGGTAAGGTTACTCGCCATCACATCCACCTCAGGCCGGCTGATGAATCGTTTGATGCGCCGCCGCCACCCCACAAATTCACAGGACGAATTTGTGGGGACCCCGACCACTAGGGTCATATCGCTGTCTCCGATTCCACGGGTCGACTGACAAAACGCTTGATGCGCCGCTCCAATTTGGCGCGCTCCATCAGGACGTAGCGGCCGCATCCCTGGCACCGGATGCCCACATCGGCGCCCAGGCGCTCGACCTTCCACTGGTCGCTGCCACACGGGTGCGTTTTACGGGTCTGCACCACGTCCCCGAGATACAGTTTCAACACGGGCATGCGGTCCCACCCATGGGCCTGCCGGCAGGAGAATACCTCATATTATACGGTACGCCTGGGGGGCGTCTATCGCCCCTGGATCAGCGTGTCCACCGGCGCGAAATCGTCGGTGAGGACCGGCACGTCGCGGGTCTCGATGGGGCCATCATACAGGTCGCGGGCCGCCTCATCGAAGCGAGGCAGCGTGACGCCGGGGACAGTGCGGGCGCGCGACACGGCGGCGAGGAGGGCGTCCCGCGGCGATCGCGGCTGATCGGCCGCCACCAGAATGATGTTCCGCAACGCCGCCGGGCCATCGAACCGGCCCCAGTCCACCGGAAAGACATACACGGTCGGAAAGACGCTGGCCATGGTCTTGTAGATGGCGCGGAACAACCCGCTGCGCGATCCGGCCAGCGCGCCGATGACATTGGATCCCAGCACGCCGCCCGGCGCCAGATGGGCTCTCGCCGCCACGAAAAACTCGCGCGTGGCGAGGTGGAACGGGATGGTGTCGATCAGGTAGGCATCGAGCAAGATGATGTCGTAGCGATCAGGCGACCGGGTGACGAACAGCCGGCCGTCTTCCGTCGCCACCCGCAGCCGGCTCCCGGCCGGCGCGTGGAAATACCGCCGCGCCGCGTCGACCACGTCCGGATCGAGCTCGGCGACGTCGATGCGCATCTGCGGGTAATCGTCGTAGTAGCGTGCCGGCACGGTCGCGCCCCCCAGTCCGATCATCAGCACGCGGCGCGCGTTGGGGCGCAGGACCACAGGCAGGTGCATGTAGTCGGTGTAGGCGAACACCGTGCGCCGTGGGTCGCCGAGGTCTTGCGCGCTCTGCCAGTAATTGTCGAGCTTCAAGAAGCGCACCCCGCCCTCATCATTGATGGTAATGCGGTGGTAGACGGTATCCCGCTCATACTGCAGGCCCTCCCGGGCGCCGGCTGGGACGCGAAAGACCGGCAGGCCGATCAGGAGCGAAGCCAGCGCCGCAGCGAGCCCCGCCACGACGGACCGTCTGCGCGTAAACCACAACAGCACCGCCAGGACCAACAGGGTCGCGCCCAGCAGGTGCACAATCGTCCGCACGGGCCAGACCGCGAGCAGGATGAACGACGCCAGAAGCGTGCCGGCGATGCTGCCCAGCGTTGACAGAGCATAGAGTGCCCCGGCGACGTTGCCGATGGTGGCCACGGTATGCGCCCGTAGACGGACCGCAAACGGCGACACCATGCCCATCGCCGCGGCGGGCAGAAAGAACAAGACCACCGAGGCCGCGAACGGACCCGCCCGCGGCCCCAGTTCCGCAGCGGACAGCGAGGACAGCAGGCTCGGGGCCACCACCGGAATCGGGAACACCAGGGCCCCGGCAAGGAAGATGACGCCCGCGAAGACGGCCGGCGCCGGCCAGCGGTCGGCGGCTCGACCGCCGGCGACGTAGCCCACCGCGAGCGCACCGAGGAAAGCTCCGATCAGACTCCCCCAGACATAGATAGAGTTGCCGAAGACCGGCGCAATGATGCGGCTGGCGATGATCTCCATGGCCAGCAGGACAGCGCCGCTCACAAAGACGGCCACTTCGAGAATCGGAGTCTCCTCGTGAGTCTTCCCAGTCTACCCGGTCTTCCCGGTCTACATACCTGCGACCTTTTGGGGATCGCTGCTTTCAGACGAATCTGAATTGGCTTGGCAGTGAGACTGGGAAGACTGGGAAGACCGGGAAGACTGCTATTCTGACGCTGTTCGCGCGGGTTCCTTCGCCGCAATCTTGATCGCACCGCCGGCGTAGTCGACCGAAGCAACCTGCCCGGGGCGGAGGTCGGCGGCCAGCACCATCTTCGCCAGCCGGTTCTCGATCTCGCGCTGGATCAGCCGCCGCAGCGGACGCGCGCCGAAGTCGGGGCTGTAACCCTCACGCGCCAGGTAGGCTTTCGCGGCGTCGCTCGTTACCAGACGAATCTTCTGCCCATCCAGCCGCTGCTGGAGCTCGCGCAGCTGCAGCTCCACGATCGCCTTGGTGTGCTCCTGCGAGAGCGGGTGGAAGACGATGATCTCGTCGATGCGGTTGAGGAACTCGGGCCGGAAGGCCTTGCGCACTTCATCCAGCACCTGCACCCGGGCCATCTCGAACTGCGCCGTGTTCCCGGGCTCCAGGTGCTGCAGGAACCGGCTCCCCAGGTTGCTGGTCATGATGATCACGGTATTCTTGAAATCGACCACGCGGCCGTGGCCATCGGTCAGCCGGCCATCCTCAAGGATCTGCAGCAGAATGTTGAACACGTCGCTGTGCGCCTTCTCGATTTCGTCAAATAGCACGACACGATACGGCCGCCGGCGCACGGCCTCCGTGAGTTGCCCGCCTTCCTCAAATCCGACGTAGCCCGGCGGCGCCCCGATCAGGCGGCTGACGGTGTGCTTCTCTTGATACTCCGACATGTCCAGGCGCACCATCGCCTCCTCATCGTCAAACAGGTGCCGCGCCAGCGCGCGGGCCAGCTCGGTCTTGCCCACGCCGGTCGGTCCCAGGAACAGGAACGAGCCGATGGGACGCCGCGGGTCTTTGAGACCCGCACGGGCGCGCCGGATCGCATCGCTGGTGGCCTGGACCGCATCGTCCTGGCCCACCACGCGCTCGTGCAGGCGGGTCTCCATCTCCAGCAGCTTGCGCATCTCGCCTTCCAGCAACCGGCTGACCGGGACGCCGGTCCACTTGCTGACGATCTCGGCGATATCTTCCGCATCCACCTCTTCCTTTAAGAGCCGCTGCCCCGAAGGCATGTGCCGCAGGGTACTCTCCTGCGACGCCAGCTGCCGCTGCAGGTCGGGTAAGGTCCCGTAGCGCAGGCGCGCCGCCGTCTCCAGGTCGGCCCGCCGCTCCGCGTCCTCGATCTGGTGGCGGATCTGCTCGATCTGCTCCTTGGTCCGCCGGATCGCCGCGATCCCCCGCTTCTCCTGCTCCCACTGCTGGCGCAGCCGGTCGCTGCCGTCTTTGAGCTGGACAATCTCCTGTTCCAGCGTGGCCAGGCGGTCGCGGCTCGCGGGGTTATCTTCCTTCTTCAGCGCCTCACGCTCGATCTCCAACTGCATGATCCGCCGGTCGATCTCATCGAGCTCGATCGGCTTGCTGTCGATCTCCATGCGCAGCCGGCTGGCCGCCTCATCGATGAGATCGATCGCCTTGTCGGGGAGGAACCGGCCACTGATGTACCGGTCCGACAGCGTCGCCGCCGCGATGACGGCGGCATCGGTGATGCGCACGCCGTGGTGCACTTCGTAGCGCTCCTTCAACCCGCGCAGGATTGAGATCGTCTCCTCCACGGACGGCTCATCGACGTAGACGGGTTGGAACCGGCGCTCCAGCGCCGCGTCTTTCTCGATGTGTCTGCGGTACTCGTCCAGCGTGGTGGCCCCGATGGTGCGCAGTTCTCCCCGCGCCAGCATTGGCTTGAGCATATTCGCCGCATCGATCGCGCCCTCAGCGGCGCCCGCGCCCACCACGGTGTGCAGTTCGTCGATGAACAAGATGATCTCGCCGTCGCTCTCAGTGATCTCGCGCAGCACAGCCCGCAGGCGATCTTCAAACTCGCCGCGGTACTTCGTCCCGGCCACCAGCGCCCCCAGGTCCAGCTGGACCACGCGCTTGTCCTTGAGTCCTTCGGGGACGTCCCCGCGCACAATGCGCTGGGCCAACCCTTCTACGATGGCCGTCTTGCCGACGCCGGGGTCCCCAATGAGGACCGGGTTGTTCTTGGTCCGGCGCGAGAGCACTTGTACAACGCGACGGATCTCATCGTCGCGGCCGATCACCGGATCGAGCTTGCCGGCGGCCGCCAGCCTGGTGAGATCCCGGCCGTAGCGCTCCAGCGCCTGGTATTTGGTTTCGGGATTGGCGTCGGTAACCCGCTGCGAGCCTCGTACCTCCTGGATCGCTCGGTACAGGCCGTCCATCGTCACACCGGCGCCGGCCAGCGTCTGCGCAGCCACGCCGTCGTGTCCCGCAGCGATCCCCAACAGGAGGTGCTCCGTGCTCACGTACTCATCGTGGAGCCGCTGGGCTTCAGTCTGCGCGGTCTCGAGGGCCTGCCGCAGCCTGGGACTGATCATCAATCCCTCGGCGGGCTGCCCCTGGACCTTCGGCAGCCGATCCAGCTCCGCCCGCAACCGGCCGCGCAGCGCCGGCACATTCGCGCCGACCTTTGCCAGCACCTGGGGGACGATCCCGTCGGCCTGCTCGACCAGCGCGAGCAACAGGTGCTCGCTGTCCATCTGCGCGTGCTGGGACGCGCGCACCGATTCCTGAGCGCTCACAAATGCTTCCTGTGCTTTTTCCGTAAACTTGTCAAACCGGATTGCCATATATGTACCTCTAACGTCTATTGCGTCTATTGCGTCCGTCGCGTCCCTTACGTCACTTGCATCCCAGATGCGCCCGCGGATTCTCCTTACGCAATTTCGCCAGTTCTTCGAACAGTTGCTTCTCTTTTGTGGTGGGCTTCGCCGGCACCACGACCTTCACGCGCACCAGCTGATCCCCCCGGCCCCCACCAGGTCGAGGCATCCCTTGCGCGCGGAGCCGGAACGTCTGCCCGCTCTGCGTGCCGGGGGGAATGGTCATCTCGACCTTGCCCTCCAACGTCGGCACCTCGATCGCCGCGCCCAACGCGGCCTCCGAGGCCGTCACCGGCACTTCGATCAAGACGTCGTCATCGCGCCGCTCGAAATGCGGGTGCGGCTGAACCTGCACGGTCAGGTAAAGGTCGTTCCCGTCCAGGGCACCGGGCAGCCGGATACGCTGGCCGCTGCGCACGCCCTTTGGGATGGTCACGTCGAACCGCCGGGTGGTCCCGTTGAGTCGCACGGCGAACGACTTGCGTGCGCCGGCAAACGCCTCCTCCAGCGTCACCGCGATCGAGGACTCCGCCGGGGCCCGTCCGCCCTGCTCCCGCAGCAGGTCGTCCACTCCGGTCCCGCCCCGCCGCCGAGCGCCTTCGGTCTCCTCCCCGAAGAACTGTTTGAAAAAATCACTGAAGCCGCCCAGGCCGCCGAGCAGATCTTCGAGGCCTTCTCCCCCGAACGTGACGGTCCATCCGCCGGGGGTCTGGGTTGCGCCACGGCCGAAGATTTGCTGCCAGTCCATGCCGCCGTGCTGATAGGCTTCATACATCTGGTCGTACCGCGCACGCCGGTCGGCATCGCCCAAGACCTGGTAGGCCTCGTTGATTTCCTTGAACTTCTCTTCCGCCCCGGTGGCCTTGTTGACGTCGGGATGGTACTGGCGCGCAAGTTTCCTGTAGGCCACGCTGATCGCCTTCTGATCCGCGTTGCGGTCGACGCCAAGGACTTTGTAGTAATCTTTGAATTCCATGGCCTTGGAACTACGAAACCAAGCGACCAGGGGCCCAGGGTACCCGCAAACGTACAGCGCCACGCAGGCGTGGTCCCTGGGTTCCTTGGTCCCTTGGTTGCCGCCGTGTCATTTCGCCACCCGCACCTTGGCGTGACGCAGCACTTCGCCGTTCACGAAATACCCGCGCTGGAGTTCCCCCACGATCGTCCCCGGCTGGACGCCAGATTCTTGATGGGCGACAACATCGACGGCCTCGTGGTATCGCGGATCGAACATCTGACCCAGCGTCTCCATGGGCGTCACGCCTATCTTGGCCAGCACCTCCAGGGCGTGCCGGTGCGTCATGCGGATCCCGGCCACAATCTTCTCATCATCCCCGCCGGCATGCTCCAGCGCCCGCTCCAGGTTATCGACCACGGTCAGGACGGCCGCCAGCACCGCATATCGCGCCCGCTGCACGGCGTCCTCGCGCTGCCGCGACGCCTGCTTTTTGTAGTTTTCCAGATCGGCGGCCGCGTGCAGGAACTGCTGCCAGTTGTGCTCGGCTTCCTCTTTGTAGCGCACCACCGCAGCGCGCAGTTCGGCCAGTTCCTCCTGCGGCGTCCTGGCCTGGTTCTGCGCGTCAGGGCTCTCTCCGCCTGCCGCCGGCACTTTGTCTTGACGCTCTTCCATCACGGCTTCTCGTCGGTGCGTTTGTAATCGGCGTCGATGACCTCGTCGCCGGGCTTCGTCGCACCCGCCGCACCATCGGCTGGCTTGCCGCCAGCGCCCGCCTTCGCGTACATCGCCTCGGCAAGCTTGAAGCTGGCCTGCTGCAGCTCATCGGCGGCGCGGTTGATCCCGCCCACGTCCTCGCCGGTCAGGGCGTCCTTCAACTCCCGCAGCTTCGTCTCCACTTTCTGCCGCTCGTCGGCGGAAATCTTTTCACCGACCTCGCGCAGCATCCGCTCGGTCTGGTAGACGAGCGAA
>Ga0209761_1003087_pt1 | contig 10977 bp, 6 predicted proteins | sample GraSoi013_1_40cm_4_FD_185818 | JGI IMG/M metagenome (GOLD analysis project Ga0209761, IMG submission 185818) | Grasslands soil microbial communities from the Angelo Coastal Reserve, California, USA - Sample 09_25_2013_1_40cm (SPAdes) (version 2) | ecosystem: Environmental > Terrestrial > Soil >... | reverse complement strand
CGGCGCTGGGCGCCGAGTGCCGGCTGGTGGCGGTGGTGGGCAGCGACGCGCGGGGAGAAGCGGTGCGCACGGAGCTGGGCGACGAGCGGTTGAGCATCGACTATCTCGTGCTGGATGGCGGTCGGCCGACGACATCCAAGACGCGCGTGGTCGCGCGCGGCCAACAGATGCTACGGATTGACGAGGAAATCGAGGAGCCCATCTCGGCCCGGGTCATGGAGCAGCTCGGCACCGCGCTGGAGCGCGCCATGCGCGACGCCGACGCCCTGCTCATCGAGGACTACAATAAAGGAACGCTGGTGCCGCAGGTGATCGAGCGCGGCATGACGCTGGCGAAGAAGCGCGGCGTGCCCACGATCGTCGACCCCAAGTTCAAGAACTTCTTCGCCTATCGCGGCGCCACGATCTTCAAGCCCAACCGCCGTGAGCTGGAGCAGGCGATGGGCGCCTCGCTCGACCTCGCCCATCCCGACGCGCTGCCGGACGCGCTCGGTAAGTTGGCCGTGGACAATCTGCTGCTCACGCTGGGCGGCGAAGGGATGATCCTCGTGACCAAGGATCACGAGGTCACGCGCATCCCCACCATGGCGCGGGAAGTGTTCGACGTCTCGGGCGCGGGTGACACGGTCACCGCATGGGTCGGCACGGCGCTCGCCGCCGGCGCCACCGTCCGCGAGGCGGCCCACATCGCGAACTTTGCGGCGGGTATCGAGGTCGGGAAAGCGGGCGTAGCGACGGTCTCGCCCGCCGAAGTGCTAGCGGTGCATGAGACCTACTACGACCAGCTTGGCAAGTTACGGCGCGAAGGCTTGCTGTAGAGACCGAACGATCAGAAGCCGATCTTGGTACCGAAGAAGAACGTTTGTCTGTAGTACTCCCGTTGAATGTTGTACCGCTGGTCGGGCGTGCCCTGATAGAACCCGAACACAGCGTTGTTGATGTTGAGGACCTGCGCCTGGATCTGCACGTCGGGCGTCGCGTTGTACACGATGGAGCCGTCGAACTGCCCGTGCTGGTAGAAATAGGTGTCGCCGCTGGGAGTCGGCGTGCCGTCGCCGTAGTACTGAATCATGGTACCGTTGAACGTCCATCCTAGGCGCGCCGAGATCGGCCATTTGTCGTAAGTCGCATAGACATTCGCGAAGTCTGGGGACTGCCGCAGGAGCTGGGCCTGCCGCCCCGACGTCGGATCGACGAGCACCTTGGAGCTGGTGTGCGTGTAGTTGGCATCGATGCCAAGACCCGCAAGCCACCCCGGCAGGGACACGAAGCGCTGGGTCCAGGTCAGCTCGACGCCGAACAGATGTCCCGTACCGCCGTTGTCCGGCGCGTAGCCCACGTATCCGTTGAAGGGGCCGGGACCGGTATAGGTGAACCGCCGCGTCAGGATCACGTCGCGCAGGCTCTTGTAGAACAGGCCGCCCGAGATGACGCCGACGGTCTTCAGGTAGTGCGCCGCCAGCAGGTCGTAATTCCAGGCGTATTGCGCTTTGAGGTTCGGGTTTCCGGTCGTAAACCCGCTCAGCGACGGCTGGTTGGCGCACGTCGGGCAGACGTTTCCGGACTGGTTCGGTGCGAGGTCAGGATAGTTCGGCCGGGAAATCCCACGCGTGACGGCGAGGCGAATATTGGTCTCGGGGTCGAGGGCGTAGCGGAACTGCACGCTGGGGAAGAGGTCCGTGTAGTCCTTGGTGCCGCTCACCGGCTGGAGCACGTCGGGGCCGGTCGGGTTGCCGGCGGAGTCGGTCGGCGTGGAGAGTGAGTGGCCCGCGTAGCTCGCATGCGTCGCCTCGACGCGCAACCCCACGTTCACCTGCAGCGCACCGACATCGGTGGTGTTCATCACATACCCGGACGTGATCCGCTCCGAGCCATCAAAGCTCCCCAGCGAGTCGCTGGCGGGACTGATGACGTTGCGGAAGTTCGCTGCGTGCGCGTTCTCGTACGAAATCACGGCGTCGGCGTTCGCCACCGGCCCGAGTGGGTAGCCGCTCGCGAGCCCGGAGTAGAAGTCGGGATCGGTAAAAAAGTTGGGAAACTGAGTCATCGCCGGCGCGGCGGCCGTGTCGATAAAGAACCCCGACTGCGAGGTGAAGACCTTATGCTCATCGCGATAGCGGGCGCCGAACTGGAGCGTGCTCGCGTAGGCGCCGAGGGCGTAGTCGAGACGTGCGTTGGCGGCGCCGCCCACGTCACGGCCTGACGTCGTGCGGTCGCCCTGGAAGAAGGTCCCCAGCGTGTAGTTGGCCGGATTGAAGGCCGCTTGGGAATCGGCGGCGCTCTGGTAGTGGATCTGGGGATAGACGGTCCCCGGTGGGGCCGAGTAGCCGATCGTGAGGGCCGGTCCCGCGTAGTCGAAGTTGGAGAACCGGTAGCCCTTGCTCTGCTGGCGCGTGCCCGCCGCGTCCAGTGCGTAGTCGAGCGTCCAGACGCCGACGGTGTGTTTCCCCCCCGCCGTGGCGGCCCACATCTGCTCCTTCGGCGTGCGCGTATTCGTCGTCCGCGTGAGCGACGCGCCGGGGATCGTGCCATTGCCGCCGGCGCCCGGTGTCGGCGTTCCCGCGATGTCATAGATGTAGTTGGTGCCGTAATTGTTGAAGAGGCTCCAGAGTCCTTTCACGTAGAGCTGGCTGTTGGCATTGAAGCGGTAGTCGAGGTCGCCGCCGAAGCCGAAGCGCTCGCGGCCGTAGCGATAGTCGCGCATGGCCCATTCGGTGGGGGCAGCGGTACCGCCGAAGACTCCCCAGACCGGCTCGATGTCGTCGATGGCGCGGTTGTTCCGGTCCGCCGAGCCGCCGAGCAGCAATCCCAGCCGGCCATCCTGCCCGAAGCGACCGCCGTAGGTGAAGCCTCCCTGGTACGTATTGCGTCCGGCGAGCGCGGTCTGCCCGTACTGCCCCGCGACGTAGCCCCGCGGCGCGTCCTCGGGCGTCTTCGTCACGAGCGTGACCGAGCCGCCGATCGCGTCCGCTTCCATGTCGGCCGTGAGCGTCTTCGAGACCTCGATCGACGCCAACAGGTCGGACGGGACGTCGTCCAACTTGGCGATGCGGGACGCCTCGGTGCCGGGCACGTGCGCGCCGTTGATCGTGACGTTGGACAAGCGCGGCTCGGTGCCACGCACCTGCACGAACTTGCCTTCTCCCTCGTCGCGCTCGAGCGAGACGCCGGGGATGCGTCCCGCGGCTTCCGCCGCGTTGAAGTTGGGGAGCGAACGGATTTCGTCGCCGGAAAGCGCGGAGACGATGTTGGGCGCGTTCTGCTCGACCGCGAGCGCCCCGGCTTTGGTTTCCGCCATGCGCGGCGAGGCGCGCACCACGATGTTCGCGAGGTTTACGGCGGCGGGGGCGAGCACGAAGTTGTGGACCGCCGTACCGCCCGCGGAGATCTCGACCCGGGCGGAATCGGGAGCGAATCCGAGCCGGTGGACCACGACCGTGCGGGGACCCGCGGGGATGTTCACCAGGCGGAAGGAGCCGTCTGCCGACGTCACCGCTCCCACCGCGGTGCCGGGCACGTCCACCCTGGCCGCGGAGATCGCCCCGTTCGCCGAGTCATGCACCGAGCCGACCAGTACGCCGGTGCCCGCCCGACCCCCACCCTGCGCCCGTGCCGCGCCGGCGATTCCCACGAGGCCGATAGCGATGGCGATCGTCGCGTGCCGCATAGATCCTCACAGGGTCCGGGGGAAATGAGATTTTGCGTCCTACGCCGCCTAGGCGCTAGTGCGCCGAGCGGCCCACATCGTGAACTTTGCGGCGGGTAGCGAGGTAGGATCACTGATCATTCGACCTCCGTAGGAGGGCGCTATGCGCAACGGTGGAGTGCTGGCAAGCCTTTGCCTCCTTGGAGTTGCATGTGGCGGCGGCGATAGCACCGGACCTCAAGTCCAGAACATCGCCGGAACGTACAACTACAGCGTGCCGAATCTTTCCGCGCAAGGACTGACCTGCCGAGCTCGCGCGACGATGGTCCTGACTCAGCACAGCGCGTCATTCGCAGGCACCTACACCGGTGATCTAGTGTGCACCGCGAGCGGCTACTACGACAGCACAGGCAGCGCTGGCGCGGTTGCGAACGGCGGTATCAGTGGCGACAGCGTCTACTTCGATTTCGATAACACTAATTGGCACGACATGGGCGTGATCGCTGGCGGAAGTCTCCAGGGCCTCGTCAACGTGCACATCAGCGCCAATGGAACGCCGATGGTGCTCGCGGGAAATTTTACCGCAACAAAGCAGTGAACGGGCCAGTCATACAATGATCAATGATCAATGTTCAATGATCATTGAACGTTATACATTGATCATTCGCGCGGCGGCCCACGTCGTGAACGTTGCGGGGATCGCAACTGATTTCTGACAGGCTATTGAGCTAGCCGTCGCCAACCGTGAAGCACGCGTTTTGCCACTCTCTCCGGGTGGTCCTCACCCCCTGACCCCCTCTCCGTTCCGGAGAGGGGGGACTACGGGTGAGTTCTCAGCACGTTCCGCAGTACCGCTTCCAGATGCTCTCGAGTCACATCCTTATTGCGCACGCGGATCACTCGGAAACCAGCAGCGGTTAAGAACTCACTGCGCGCCCGGTCATAACCCTGGCGTTCGATCGAATCGTGCACGTCTCCTTCCAGTTCGATCACGATGCATTCGTGGAGACAGCAAAAGTCCACGATGAATCCGTGCAGCACGTGCTGCCGACGGAACTTGAGACCGAGCACACCACGATTGCGCAGCAATGTCCAAGCATGACGCTCGGCAGGCGTGCGCTGGCGTCGAAGCTGGCGCGCGAACGCGTATCGTTGACGTGCTGTGAGACGGCGAAGCGGATCCATAGGCGTGAGGATCGAGGATCTCTGGCGAATTCAACAAACCAGATTGACTCACGCCTGGGCAAAAGTTTGCGTGCGACCCCCAAACAATCGTTCCCCCTCTCCCGAAGGGAGAGGGGGTCAGGGGGTGAGGACCACGTCACGGGGAGGGGGTCAGGGGGTGAGGACCACGTCACGGGGTGAGTCCATGGGCCCTCCAGGATTTGAACCTGGGACCTACGGATTATGAGTCCGCTGCTCTAACCGCTGAGCTAAGGGCCCGCGCGAAGGATCAATGTATAACGCTCATTGATCGTTGCCCATTCCGCGGGTATGATCAACAGCCTCCGCTTCGCCCGGGGTCTCCATGAGGCGCGCATCCGCTGTTGCGTTGCTTGTCCTTCTCCACCATCCGCTCTTCGCTCAAGATTCGCGCCGTGCGCCACCCGTCCCGACCGGCGCCCGGGTCAGAATCGATACCAAATCGGGATTGCGAAACTTCGAAGGGACGGTGGTCGCTTGGCGTGCGGACACCGTGCTGGTGAAATCGCCCGAGCGCGCCGACACACTGCGCTTCGCACGCACCGGTATCCAGAAGCTGCGGATCCTCGAAAGCCCGGCGCTGTGGCGCTACAACAGCCCCAGCGAAATCAATTATTACTTCACCGCTGCCATACCCCGCCCGTACGATATCGCGTCCGCGACCGGCGACTCGCACGAATATCTCCTGCTCATCGGCACCAAAACGCAGCTGGCCGGCGTCAATCCTACGACCGGTGCGGTGACGTGGGCACGGAAAGATCTCGCCGACCTCAAGGCAGTGGGGCTCGACATCGTGGGCAGCACCGGCTTCGCCATCGTCACCCGCGGCGACACGCTGCACATCATCGATCTGCGGACCGGTGTCGAGCGCTGGAACAGCGCGACCGTGTCAGTCCTCCGTGCCCGCGGCTGGTTACCCTCGCCCAACGCCGACACGGCTATCATCATGCTCGGCCACACGAAGGCGAGTCCTTCGACGCTCATCGCGCTCGACCTCGCGACCGGCCACATCCGCTGGCGCCAGGACAGTGCGTTTAGCGCTGAGCCCAAGGTGTTCCAATCGGGCGGCGTGTCATATCTCTTTGGCAATCAGTCACCCTACGACGACAGCGACACGACGCTCGTGCTGTATCTCAGCACCGATGGCCCGATCCGTCTCGACGCGCGTACGGGGCGGGTGCTGTGGCGCGGCACGGCGGTCCGCGGGGCGAAGCTGCCCCTCGTGGATGATGGATACGCGTCCATCCTGAAGCTCCGCGATGTGCTCGTCGTGCCTTCAGAAGACAGCCTGGTGGCACTCCACAGCGCCGACGGCTCCAGGGCATGGAGCGCGCGCGCGTACAAGAAGCACGCGTTACGCGCCATTGCGACGCGCCGCGGCCTGCTCATCCGCGGCTACGATTGGTTCGATCTTCTCGATCCCGCCACCGGACACCCGGTGTGGCGGGAGCCCGTGGAGCTGAAGAACGCCACATGGGACGAATTGCGCGGCGACACCGATTATGTCGTCGGCGACAAGCGCGTCGTGGCGATCGGCATCGCAGACGGGAACGTACGGACCATCACCGACGTGAAGTTCAAGGAAGACGAGCAGCCGACCAGCTTCACCGTCTGGAGACAGGGGCTCATCGTCAACTCCTGGCACAACCTGATGCTCGTGGATCGCAAGGGCACGGTGCGCTATCAGCGCGAGTACCCGTCGCCCAACATGAATTTTGGTGAGCGGCTCAGAAGCGGCGGGGGCGTCATGCGACCGACCACGCGCTGGGCAGGCTCCCGCATCTTTTTCTATACCGGCGTGGCGGACTCGTTGGGCCATGAGGGATTCAGCGTCGTCGAGGTCGACCCGGCAGACGGCCACGAAGCGGCGCGGTTGTGGTTCGACGGGCGCGTGCCTACGTACTCAGTCGATGGCGTCTCGAGCGTCGCCTATTACCGCCGCGACGAGACCACTCTCGAGGCGCTTCCCCTCCTCGATGGTCGAGACCTGGACTTTGCCGCTCGCAACGGGCACAGCGCCGTGGTCGAGCAACTCCTCTCCATGGGCGTGAACCCGACGGCGGCGGACGAGGACGGCTGGACGCCGCTGCACCTCGCCGCGCTCACGGGTCACGGCGATGTCCTGCGACAGCTCATCAGCCGCGGCGCCAAGCCCGACCAGCGGACCCACGACGGCTGGACGCCCTGGATGCTCGCGTTCCGCGAGCGGCATGACAGTCTCGCGCAGGCGCTCCGCAGCAGGACGGACTCGAATGCGGTCAGCGCGAGTGTTGCAAACGGCTGGCGGCTGGCGCACCAGGGAAAGATCCCGGAGGCGCTCGCCGAAATCACGCGGGCCGCAGCGCTCGACTCGACGCTTGGCCTCTGGCCGACGATGTGGCGGATGGCCTGCTGGAATGGCGCGCTCGCCGGTCAGGCGAGCGCCGTGTTGGCCGTCTGCGACCGGGCGGTCGACCGCACTCCCGCCGATGATGCCGGCTATGACTCAGCCCGTCGCTCGCGGGCGATCGCGCGCGCGCTGTCGGGGAACCTGGAAGGCGCGGCCGCCGACCTCGAGGCCACCGGCGCGTCGGCGGACGACGAGAGCTCGGCCGGCCACTGGATCGCTGCCCTGCGCCAAGGGCGCAATCCATTCACTCCGGCAGTCTTGGAGACCATGCGCCGATAGGTTTATCTTTTCCCGTCAGCCGTTCAGGGGTGGCTAGCTCAGCTGGTTAGAGCGCCGGTCTCACATACCGGAGGTCACAGGTTCGAGTCCTGTGCCGCCCATTCTGCGCAGAGTTCTCGTCCTCTCCCACACCTACCTCCAGCCCGCTCATCGGGGCAAGCTCCGGGCATTGGCTGCGCGCGGCCTGGAGGTCACCGTCGCCATTCCGCAACGCTGGCGCGAGCCGTGGTTCGGCCGGCCGATCGACGTCGCCTGGGAACGGCAGGGCGGCCTCGAGGTCTTTCCCCTGCCCGCGCACGGCATGGGCCAAAAAGGCGAGCTCGAGAAAGCGACCTACGGGCGCCGCGCGCTCAAGGCGCTGCTGCGCGACCGCCGCCCCGATCTCGTACAAATCGAAGAGGAGCCCACCACCCCCGCGGCGCGCCAGGTGCTCGCCGCCGCGCGCCGGCTGGCGATTCCCGTCGTGCTGTTCACCCGTCAGAACGTCGACCTGGAGCTCGGCTGGTGGGCCCGGTGGAAGCACCGCCGCATGCTGCGCCGGCTGACCGGCCTCGTTGCGGGAAGCGACTTGGCGGGTTCGCTCGCCCGTCACGACGCCCCCAATCTCCCGATCGCCGTGATCCCGCAGCTCGGCGCCCTCGCGCCGCACGAGCCGCAGCACGTGCCGCACGAGGGACTCGCAATCGGCTTCATCGGCCGCTTGGTCCGCAATAAGGGAATCGATAATTTGCTGGAGGCACTGGCGCTGCAGCGCGGCGCCAAATGGCGGCTCACGATCGTCGGCGATGGCCCCGAACGGGAACGCCTCGAGCGCCTCGCGACCGAGCTGCGCCTAGCGGCGCGCGTGCGCTGGACCGGCGGCTTGCCCGGCGAGCAGGTCGCGAGTCTGTGGCCGGACCTGGACGTCCTGGTGCAGCCATCGCGCGCCCTGCCCGATTACCGCGAGGCCAACGGGCACGTGCTGATGGAAGCGATGGCGAATGAGGTGGCCGTAGTCGGGACGGATAGTGGTGTTATTCCAGAATTGATTGCGGACGCCGGCGTCGTTGTGCCCTCGGGTGACGTGCCCGCCCTAGCCGCGGCGCTAGCGCGGGTGAGCGATCAACCCGCACGACGCGCGCTTGCCGCCGCCGCACGGGCGCGAGCGCTGCGGCTTTACTCGGACGACGCGATCGCGGAAAGAACACTTGAGTTCTGGAAGCAGCTGGTAAAATAGAAAACCGTGTGGTAGGAGAGTTTTCTAGTGCCCAGTGTTTTGCTGGTCCCCGATCTGCCGTTAGAGCGCTGGCCCTCTATGGACCGCTACGCTCATCGTCTCCATGACTGGCTGGAGTCGAGCGATTTCGGCTTCCGTGTCAATCTGGCCGCTCACGTCGGTTCGTTGACGCGCGACTCCGTTGGTCGCCGCGGCTCGACGGGCGAGAAGCGCAGCAACCGGCGCAAAGCGTTCGTGCGCTGGTGGTCGCAGCCCGTCGATCCGTCGCGCGTGGTGCTGCCCGGTCCGCTGCACGGCCCCCAGTCGTATGCCGCGCGCTACTACTTCTATCCGTGGCGCGTGAAGCGCGAGGCGAAGCGCGCCGACGTCGTGCACGTGCTCGATCACAGCTACGCGCACATGATCGAGAAGGCGGGCCGCCGGCCGGTCGTCGTGACCGTGCACGACTTGATGCCGGTCGTGGTGCTGCGCTCGCCGACGGACGGCTGGCGCGAAGGGGTGCGCAATCGCTTCCTGCGACAGGCATTGAAAGCGCTGCGCCAGGCCGACTCCTACATCGTCGGCACCGACTGGCTCAAGCGCGAGCTGGCGACGTGGCTCGGCGACGAGCGGAACATTCACGTCGTGCCGTTCGGTGTGGATCGCGCGTTCTTTGGCGAGTCGGCGGTCGCGCGCGACCGCGGCCGGCGCGAGTGGCGGATCCCCGACGACGCGTTCGTCGTGCTGCACGTCGGCAGCACGGTCGACCGCAAGAACGTGCCGCTCGTGATTCAGACGGTGGCGCGGCTGCGCCAGCAGACCGACACCTATCTCTTGCAGGTGGGTGGCCGGTTCAGCGCCGAGCAGGAGCAGTTGATCGAGCGGCTGGATGTGCGGCGGGCGGTGCGCAGCGTGGCGTCGGCCGATGATACGACGCTGCGGCGCGCCTATCGCGCGGCCGACGTGCTGCTCTTTCCTTCCTTATATGAGGGGTTCGGCTTCCCGGTGCTCGAGGCGTTTGCCTCGGGATTGCCGGTTGTCACGTCGGGCGCGGGTGGCCTGAAGGAGGTCGCCGGGGATGCCGCCCTGGTGGTCGAGGGACGCGATCCCGCCGCCTACGTGCATGCGCTGGAGCGGTTGGACGACCCCGATGAGCGCGACGACATGATTCAGAAGGGGTGGGAGCGGGCGCGGCAGTTTACCTGGCAGCGGACGGCGGCGATGACGGCTGAAATTTATAAGCCGCTGTTTTAACCCAGGATCTCTTCTGTCGTAATCTCAGTGGCGGGCAATCGCATTGGCCTCAGCGTCTCGCCACGACTGAATTCCGCAACCTTGCGGTAGCCCTGGGGGCCAGGATCGCGATAAACGCTGATCCTCTCCGCGTTGACGTCGACGAGCCACGCCTCGGGAATCCCGGATTCGGCGTACTGTGGGATCTTCACGTCGCGGTCGTACGGGAGGGACGAATCGGCGACCTCGATGATCAGCAGCACGTCCCTGGCTGTCACTCGCCAATGGCCGGCCAGGCCCGCTTCTCGGCGCGCGACCGCGATGTCCGGCTGTGGCTCCCAGCGTGGATCGAGCACGACCGGATTTTGCGTGCTGACGAAGACTGGCAGCTGCATGCGCTGTCCCAGGTACGTGCTTAAGCGCTGGACGCACGCAGCGTGTGCATCGCCGATCGGCGTCAGCGGAACGACCTGGCCGTTGATGAGCTCCACGCGATCGTCCTCGTGGAATACGCCAAGCTCGCCGAGCCGGTGATACGTCTCGACGGTGAATGCGCCGGTAAGCAGGCGCTGCGGAGCAGCCATGAGCACAATATCGACTCGGCGAAGGAGCCGAGTCAATTTCTGCCCGCGGCCGTACGGCGCCGTCATCATTTTGTCGCGTGCGGGTACTGCAGAATGCGCGTAGGTTCTAAATCAGCAACATCCGCATTGGATGTAGGGTCCGGTGAAACGGATCGAACACGAGGCCAAGGTTCTCGAGCGTCACGACGCCGAGCAGAGGCTCGGGATCATCGGGTTCACCAAGTATCACCGGCGCGTGGCCGGCCCGCTGCGCGAGCGCGAAATGGCACTCGGACACCGGGCGCGAGACCGATGTCCCATCAGCCAGCGAGAATCGCTCTTCCCGATTGGCCGTGAGTCCGATGCGCCGCCACACGGCATCCGGGAGCAACGAGTACATCGCGCCCGAATCGATGAGGAATTGAACGCGCTCCGTTCCCGTTGGCCCTCGAACTGCGCCTTCGATGTA
>Ga0209761_1003086_pt1 | contig 10981 bp, 6 predicted proteins | sample GraSoi013_1_40cm_4_FD_185818 | JGI IMG/M metagenome (GOLD analysis project Ga0209761, IMG submission 185818) | Grasslands soil microbial communities from the Angelo Coastal Reserve, California, USA - Sample 09_25_2013_1_40cm (SPAdes) (version 2) | ecosystem: Environmental > Terrestrial > Soil >... | reverse complement strand
CCCTTCACTTCGTCCCGCCACCGGGAGACCGTTCGTTCATGTTTGGGTCTGCGTCAGTTAGCGGATTCCAGTTCGAGGATAGTGTTCCGGGTTGTCCAGGGTTTGGCGCAACTGCGGTTCGTCGATGCTTTTGAGGGATCTCTCGAGGCGGGCGAATTCGGATAGCTTGAAACACTCGGGATCCACGGTGAAAAGGATGATCGCTTTCCGCGACATCACGTACTCGTTCATGTGCTCGACGAAGAGCATGTCCTTGTCGAACCCGATGTTGTTCATGATCGATTCAACCCCGTCCAGGAGCACGACGCAACCGGCTGGGTTCTCGTCGACGAAGCCCTCGATCACCTTCGCAAGGATGCCGATCGCGTTTGGGGCGTAGTGCCGATCGCCTGGGACGAAGGAAATCCACCAGACCGGAACGGAGGCGAGACTGTACCGCGAACGCACTTTCTCCGGGTACATCGTCGTAATGCAAAGGCCGGGAGTCCCCTGTTCCACAATGGCTTGGAAGAGCAGGTAGCTCGTTTCGGCCTGTTTCCCCCGAACGAGGTAGCATGTCCCCTCTTCCAATCCGAACGGTTTGCCAAGCATCGGGCGATCGTTCTCGGTCTTACCGAGCATTGGAGGATCGTTCTCGGTCTTACCGAGCATTGAGCGGTCGTTCTCGTTCTCTGCTCGCATAGCGGAGTGCCTTACTGATCCGTTGGATGCAAGTCGTTCGGTTGAGGCTTGCGGCGCCATTATCAAGTTTGGGAGTCATTGTGGCCTCTATGGGACAACCAAACGCGGACGTACCGAGGGAGGCCGCGCGAGGGGCAAGATTTTCGATTCAGACAGGAGGTCGAGGCAAAGCACTTCGAAGACATCCACGCACGCTCTATGACGCGACACGCGAGGTGGCCGAGCGGCTGGAGGCTTTTGGCTTGCCGGGTTCGAGGGCCTCCGAATCGTCAAGCGGATCGACTACTTCTCCAAGAGCGGGTCGGAAAGCACGAAGCGAATCACAAGGAGCTTCGGTGCGGAAAGCGTCGTAATCTCGGCGCGGAAACCCGGGATTCAAAGGCCCGCCTAGGACCGAACGTGCGAGATGAGGGAGAGGTGCCCGCCCTCTCGAGCGGGCTTGCTGGGGACGGCGACCATCCTAGCGACGATCCCTCGTGACGTCCACGGGGGCGATTGGCTCAGGATTGCCTGGTGTATGGCGAATCCGCACGACGGCGCGCTCCCTCTCGCGACTCGCGGGCGTCAGGCTGCCTCGACGGCCTCAATCGCCTTTTCGATTTCCTTCTGTAACTTCGCGCGTGCCGCGGGCTTTGACCAGAGGTCGGCTAGGTCCGGGCGGGTCGTCCGGCAAATCGTAAGCATGTCATCGAGGCTCGTGCTTCGGAGCGTCTGAATGACGACAGATTTGTAGGAATGCAGTTCGTTGGAATGCCGCTGAATGACGGACAAGTACAGCCACAGCTCGCAGGCCATCCACTTCTCCACATAACTGCGGGCGAGGGGCCGGACGCGCTTCGCGATTTGTTGCCGGAACGAGTCCTTCGCGAGTTCGAGGAGGAGCGCACGTTCGGTCGGTTCCTTGGCCACGCCGTCGGGAGTGGCGCGCGCCCTCATAAAGAGCGTCGCTTGCTCCGGTTCGCGAGCCCTTGCCTCCCGGTTTCTTTCCATCGGGCCGCCAGGACGCGAAGGTCGGAGGCGTGGCGCGGGTGCCGCTTCCCTTCAAGAAGTTCCCGTTGGGCCCGAGCGACCGGACCGGGAATCCGAGACTTCAGTCCGTCCATGCGTCTGAAAAGCGCGCGTTCGGATTGGCCCGCGGTCTTGCCGATTGCCGCGAGGTCGAATCCGCGAACCGGTCCCGAGAACGCGTAGACATGGAGATTTCCTTTGAAGAAGCAACCGGTGTAGGGGATGGGCAGAAGCCCCTTCGCTCGTACGTCTCGCCGGAAGCGATCAACAGAGTTCCGAGCGACGCGAACGGGCTGTACGACCTCGGTCAGCAGTTCGATCGTCGCGACGAACCGAGTCCCTTTGCGGTGGGTGTCGAAGATGAACGGCAAGCCGTTGAAGAAACAAATCCCGTACGAGGTCTCTTGCGTGTCCGCGTCGAAGACCGTCAGGCCATTCTCCGAGGGAACGAGTCGCTCGAGGGCCCTCAGATCCGCCGCCGCTCCGCGCACAATCCCGGAACGTCCGAGGCCGTATTAGGAATCGCGGCGGACACACTCCTTAAGTAACGCCCCGCGGTTCCGCGGCCCGGGGCCCGTAGCTTAGTCCGGTGGAGCGTCTGGCTCATAACCAGATGGTCGTCGGTTCAAAAGGTCCCGCGGTACCCACGGGACCGGAAAGTCCGGCCGGGCCCATCCCGACGTTGCGGGTCTCAGAAGAACGAGAATCCCGGGAAGGGCTTCCCGGCGGGCCGGAGCAAGTACTCCCGGATCAAGTCCCGGGCGCCGGCGACCTTGTCCATGTCGCCGTCCCAGTCCTCGAGCACCCTGCCGTACGCGGTTTCGATGTGATCGAGGACGGAGCGCACGCGCCGCCGCACCGTGGCGAACCCCTTGCCGGCGTACACCACGGCGAGGTACACGCGCTTGCCGCGTTCGATGAGGATCCGATACTGACCGAAGTCCAGGTGGTGGAGCTCGCGGTGCTCCCCGTAGACGAATGCGTCGCGGACGAACTCCTGAATGGCCGTCAGCATTCCCCCCAGGACGTCCTCGTCCTTGTCTTGGGACAGGCTGCGCGAGAGGTGGTAGATGAGGAGTCCATCGCGGTAGACGAGGAAGACTTCCTCCACCTGCACTCGCCTTCGGCGAATGAGGAGGACCGCCGCGAGCAGGCCGAGGGGGAGGCCCCCCGCTCCGATGTAGAGGAGCGGGACCGGGTCGTCGGCAACGAGCACGTCTTGGCTATCGGATCGACTCGAGCCGACCACTGCCCCTTCGCTGTTCGTGTATCGAACGTCGAATGCGTTCGAGATGAGGTCCCTGGCCTTCGCATTCCCGTTGATCCGAAGGACCAGCGCGATCGTCTCTCTTTGGTTGGGTTGGATGTCCGTGAAGGACCAGTTGCGCGGGTTCTGGCCGGTCACCTGTACCCGCGCGGAGGACGAGACGAAGTCGAGTCGCGGATCCAGCGCATCCTCGATCCAGAGGTTTCGAATCGTGGAATTTCCGACGTTCGTCACGGTGAGCGAATACCGGATCGTATCGCCCGGTCGGCCGACGAGCGGCGCCGCCGTGAAGTCGAACTGGATCTGGGGGGCTCGGAACCGGATCGAGGCGTTCGCCGTGGCCGCCGGCCGCAAGTTCCCGTTCGCATCCGTGTAGTCCGCACGGAAGAGGAGTTCCGCGAACGTCCCGTTCTGGACGGTGGCCTTCGCCCGCAGCTCGAGGGAGAACGACTTCGATCCCGGGCCGAGATTGGACCAGTGCCACGTGTATCTCGAGCCGACGGAGGTCCGGGTCCCGTCGGAGCTGTCGTTGTCGTAAACAAAGCCAGCGGGGAGCGGCAAAGTGAGCCAGACGTCGCCTGCCACCCCGCTCCCCGCATTAGTCTGATAGATGGTGAAGAACGCGATCGTATCGGCCTCGACCCAGGCCTGCGCCGGGGTCACGCTCAGGATGATCAGGGGGGCCGTGGCCTCCACCGAATCGGCGGAAAAGGGCACGGAAGGCAGGACGTTCCGGAACCCGTCCGTGTAGCCCAGCGTGCCGCCAACGACGAGGATCTCGTGATCCGTGGTGGTGACGTTGACGGTGGCATTCAGGTAGATGACCGTCGCGCCGGGGCCGACGTTCGAGAGGGTGAAATGGACCTGGTTCGGAGTGAGGATGGCGGGGACGCTCGCGTTCACAAAGCCGAGGTCGGGACCGATTGTCACGTTAACCCACGCATCGCGAGCCGGCTCGTCCCCGCTGTTCGCGAAGGCGACCGTCGCGGCGACGATGTCGGCGGGTGTCGCCTGCGTGCGGGCGATCGACACCGCCCCGGAGGCCACAAACGGCTCGCGAACGACGACGGACCACGAGGCGTTGCGGGGCGGCAACAACGCGCCGTTCGCGTTCGTGTAGTCGAGGGTGACCATGTTCACGAGGATCGAGCCTCGCGTCACCGTGGGCGCCGCGATCGCGGTAAGGGTGAAGGACCACGTCGCGAGGCCCGGCATGTTTGTGAACCGGAAATATACGAGGTTGCCGGAGACGAAGTGCGTGCCTCCGCGGGTCGCCGCGGTATCGGAGCCGTAACTGAGGCCCGCGGGTAGCGTGTCGTTGACCCACAGCGTCTGCGCCGCGTCCCCGCTGTTCTGCATCGTGATCGTGTAGGGGATCGGTTCGTTCATGTGGACGACGCTCATCTGGCTCGTCTTCGAGAGGCTGATGACGGGCCCGCGGAACGCCACGTCGGCGTAGGCGGACCGCACGGGCCAGGAGAACCCCTTCTCATCCGTGTAGTTCAGGTACGCGTCGTTTCGGAGATACGGGATCGGCGGGAGGCCTGCCTTCACCTGGACCGTGAGGCTCAGGAGGTTGTTGCCCGGGGTGAGGGACGCCCAGCTCCAGTTGTACGAACCGGTCATCGCGCTCGGATCCGAGGACGACACGAAGGCCAACTCGCCCGGGAGGGAGTCGTTGATCCAGACGTGCCCGGCGATGCCGGGCCCCGTGTTGTTGAACCAGAGGTCGTAGGTGAACCGGTCTCCGGCCCCGACGTTGGAGGTCGTCGTGCTCTTGACGAACGAGAAGTGTGGCAGGCGGACGAGGGCCGTTCCGTCCGCGATGTCGATCACGCCATTCGATTCGATCGCAGTGACCCGCAGGGTGTACACGCCTTCGGCGAGTGGCGGGAAGTACGTGAAGCGGAACAGTTTCCACGCGGACGGGCTGCTCGAGTCAATCCCGACCACAGCCATCGACGTGTAATTCACGACGACGGACCCGGAGGGAGACGTGAGGTTGATTCGCGCGGCGCCGATCTCCGAGCTGCCGAATGGGTCCGAGACGTTCGCCTGGACCACGAGCGTGTCTTTGGGCGACCACACGGTCGTTGACGCACGCGCATCCCGGAGGTCGAGCAGATCAATCCGAACGTACGTCGTCGTATCGAGGTCCAGTCGGGACGCGGCGAACGTGGAATTCATTGCGAGGATCGCATCCGCGGCGCTCGTGGGCATGCTGCGGACCGTGAGCCGAATTCGGCCCCCGGAGGGGAAGGTGTGGTTGATGCCGGGAAACGGGAAGGTGAACGGCTGGTAGTCGGCAAACGTGTTCGTCCGGACGCGCAGTTGGAGGTATGCGAGGGGCGTCAGCGTCACGCCGTTCCAGTCGGAGAACGTGAGGTTGATGTCGAGGTTCTTCGCATCGTGCGTGGATGAGTCCAAGTACAACGTCGCGTTGACACCGTAGACCCGGAAGTCCCGGGAGAGGACCGGGTCCAAGTCGAAGACGTGCGCCGACGCGTCCCGCCTGACCGTCTCGTTCTTCTGGGACGATGCGCCTCCCGTGGGTTTTGCGGGGCTCAGCCGCTCCGAGGATCCCACCGGGATCTGATTCAGGTAGACCTGTTTCGCCTGCTTACCGACGAGCACGCTCGCCTGGCTGCCCGGGGCGGTCTTCAACACGGAGGTCCCATTGAGGTACGACAGGGTGAGGGCCTTCGCCAGGATCGTCCCCGGTTCGGTTCCGATCGGGACGCGGGTGACGATGTCGAACGATCGCGGGCCGTTCGGCACTCCCGCAAACGTGAATGATGGCCACGAGGTCGACGATCCGGCGGCTCCGGAGGTGTCCGACAGATACGTGAGGCCCGGAAGCTGGGTGTCGTTCAACCAGGCCCTCGGTGCGCTGGTGCCTCCCGTGTTGTTCAGGTAGACCCGGAACGTCACCAGATCGCCCGGGTTCGCGTTCGCAACGGCGCTCAGGATTGTCGTGATGTTCGCGTCGATCTGCTGTCCGTAGTTGACAAAGTACATGTCCGTGGGGCTCGCGGGATTGACCCACCCTCCGCCCAGGTTCAGGTTGATCTTCGCCTGGCCGTTCGGGTAGACATTTGCCCCGCTGTGGTGCCATTCGTAGGCGTTCGTCAACGAGCTCGCGCACATCGCGACGATCCAGTAGCGGGCGCCTCTTGTCAGCGAGGGAGGACTCGCGAACGCAATGTTGTAGTTCCCGAGGTTCGTGTTCCCGAGGGTGATCGAGGACGCGGCGAGGGACGAGCTCGAAGGGACGCCTCCCGCGTCGGCGCGGATCGTGACGTTCAGCGCGTCGGTCGTGTCGCCCGTGTTCCGAAGGCGCAGCGTGACGTTCAGGAGCCGATACGTGTCCGTCGCCACGAACGACTGGGCGACGCTCTCGCCGCTGTAGACGAGCAGGTTGTTCGTGCCGTTGATGACCTGATTGGACTCGTACGGCCGCTCGCCGAAGCCCGCCGCCGGCGTCGCGAGGAACGGGGAGAGCGCCGTCGCAAGGAACACAAGTATCAGGATGCCCACTAGGGGTGAGGTGGGCAGGCGACGGCTCACTCTGGGACCTCGGGATGAGCCGTCCCCGGCTCATTAGATGTACCCCACCTTCCCGGTTATCCACCATGATTTTTTTTGTCAGGGCCCCTGGTCGGTCGAGGGGGCGTGCCGGTCGGCCCGAGGACGGCAACTTTTAGTCCCAGCGACCCTTGAAGCGGCAGGCATGGAGAGCCTGGGCCTCGACCCCCGGATCATCGACGCGGTCCGGGCCCTCGGCATCGAGACCTTCACCGAGCCGCAGGAACGCGCGATCCCGCGTATTCTCGCGGGCGAGAACCTGCTCCTCGTGGCCCCAACCGGCATCGGCAAGACCGAGGCCGCCTTGCTCCCGATCCTCGACCGGCTGGTCCGGGAGAAGCCCGAGCCGACGTCGTGTCTCTACATCACGCCCCTCCGCGCCCTGAACCGGGACATGCTCCGGCGGATGACGTTCTTCGCGGACCGACTCGGCATCCGCGTCGCGGTTCGCCACGGAGACACGACGCCGCAGGAGCGGGCGGCGATCACGCGGCATCCCCCGGACATCCTGATCACGACGCCGGAGACGTTCCAGATCCTCTTCACCGGTCGCAAGCTGCGGGAGCACCTCCGATCCGTGCGGTGGGTCGTCGTCGACGAGATCCACGAGCTCGCGTCGGACGAGCGCGGCGCGCAGCTCGCGGTCGGCCTCGAGCGGCTGCGGGACCTGACGGGCCGCGAGTTCCAACGCATCGGGCTCTCCGCCACGGTCGGGACCCCGGACGAGGTCGCGGCGTTCCTCGGCGGCGTGGATCGGCGGGTCGAGGTCATCCGCGTCCGGATCCCCAAGGGGATCCGCATCCGAGTCGAGATGCCCACGACCGCGAAAGGGGACTCCGAGATCGCGGAACGGCTTCGAGTCAAGCCGGGTCAAGCCGCGGCCCTTCGCCGCTGTTACGAACTGATCAAGGAGCACCAATCGACGCTGTTCTTCGTGAACACCCGCGACACCGCGGAGTTCCTCTCGTCCCGGTTGACCGCCTGGTACCAAGATCCGAAGCTCGGCGTGCACCACGGCAGCCTGTCGAAAGAGGTGCGGGTCCAAATGGAGGACGATTTCAAGTCCGGAGGCCTCCGAGCGCTCGTGTGCACGTCGTCCCTGGAACTCGGAATCGACGTGGGGACCGCGGACTTCGTCCTACAGTACAACTCCCCACGCGAGGTCTCGCGCCTCGTCCAGCGGATCGGACGATCGGGCCACGGGGTCGGCGAAGTCTCCGACGGCGTGATCCTGGCGACCCACGAGGACGACGTCGCGGAGGCGTGCGCGATCGCCCGGCGGGGCCTCGCGGAGGAGATCGAGGATCTCGTCGTCCGGAAAGACAACCGGTCGGTCCTCGCGAACCAGCTCGTCGCCCTCGTCGTGTCCGAACGTTTCGCCTCGCTCGACGAGGCCTACGAGACCGTGCGTCGGAGCTGGCCGTTCCGGGAACTGAAGCGGGCGGACTTCGACGAGGTCGTCGCCCAGCTCGCGGGCCTCCGGATCCTCTGGTCCCGGGATGGGCGCCTCGGTCGGAGTTCGAACTCCCTTCCATACTTCTTCGAGAACATCTCGATGATCCCGGACGTGAAGACGTACCGGGTGATTGACCTGTCGTCGCGCCGGGCGATCGGCACCCTGGACGAATGGTTCGTCGCCGAGAATGCGAAGCTCGGGGAGAGCTTCATCATGCGCGGCTCCGCGTGGCGGTTTGTCGATTTCAAGGAGGATCACTTGCTCGTCGAACCGGTCCGCGAGATCGGCGACGTGCCGTCGTGGGTCGGCGAAGACATCCCGGTCCCGTTCGACGTTGCCCAGGAGGTCGGCCGCATCCGGAGGGAGCGCGATCTCTCGGCGTATCCGGTCAACGAACATGGGGCCTCGACGTTCCTGGGGTACCTCGCATCCGTGGGCGACGCGCCGCTCGCGACGGACACCCGCATCACGATCGAGTCGGCGCGGGACGTCCTGATCGTGAACGCGTGCTTCGGATCGAAGGTGAACGAGACCCTCGCGCAACTCATCTCGTCGCTCATCAGCGCGCGGTTCGGGCAGAGCGTCGGCGTGCAGACGGACCCGTACCGAATCGTCCTCGAGGTGCCCCGGTCCGTGAATCCGCAGCAGGTCATCGAGATCCTCCGCCCGGAGGACCCGGACGCCCTCGAGCCGTTGTTGCGCGTGATCCTGAAGAACTCGGCGTTCCTGCGGTGGGCGTTCGTGTACGTCGCGAAGAAGTTCGGGGCCCTCCGCCGGGATGTGGACTGGGAAAGCGTCTCGATCCCGCGGCTCTTGAAGACGTTCGAGAACACCCCGCTCTTCGAGGAGGTCCTCGACAAGGTCTTCTGGGAGCGGATGGACATCCCGCGGACGGTCGAGGTGCTCCGGCGGATTCAGTCGGGCCAGATTGAGGTCGTCGTGACGCGCATGACGCCGATCGGCCGAGCGGGCCTCGAAGGCGGCCGGCTCCTCGTGACCCCGTCGAGGGCGGACCACGCCACCCTGATGGCGGTGAAGGCCCGCCTAGAGAAGGAGACCGCGACGTTCCTCTGCCTGAACTGCAAGATGTCGTGGCGGGATATCGTTCGAGACCTCCCCGCGAAAATCCGGTGCCGCCGGTGCGAGGGCGTGATGGTCGCCGTCATCGCCCCGTACGAGAAGGACAAGATCGCGAAGCTCGACCTCGAAGGGACGGACAAGGAGAGTCGCTCGAAGGTGAAGCGATTGTTCACGAACGCGAGCCTCGTCATGGCGCACGGGAGGAAGGCGGTCCTCGCGCTCATGGCCCGCGGCGTCGGCGAGGACACGGCCGCGCGGATCCTCCGCGGATACCACGAGACCGAGCAAGATTTCCTGCGCGACGTCCTCGCGGCCGAGATCACGTACGCGCGGACGAAGCGGTTCTGGGACTAGCATTCCCGGTCGATGGTTTCACGGGAGAAACCCAAGACGATACGTTTATCGCAAAGGGGTTCGGTCCTTCGAACCGGTTCAATCGTTGAGCGACCAGACGACCGTTTCGTGTCCCGTGTGCGGCCACGCAAACTCTCCGGAAGAGACCGTGTGTGGAGCGTGCGGCTTCTCGCTGAACAAGCTGTCGCCCGAAGAGAAAGTGGACGCGATCCTCGAGGACTTGCTCGACTTGTCGCAGGCGCCCCCGGCCGGGGCGAAACCGGAATCGCCGCCAGCGCCCGACGAATCCGAGGTGGACGAGACCGCGGCGGAGGAGCTGTTCGACTCGCTCCTCGTCGAGATCCAGCCCTCTCCTCCTGCGCAAGCGGTCGAGGACCAATCCGGTCCGGACGTCGAGGAAACTCGACCATCCTCGGTCGCGGACACGGAACGGATCCCCGTGATCGCGACGCCCGCAGAGACGGAGGGCCGGAAGATGATCCGAATCTCCGGTCGGATGTTCGATGGGGTCACGTACGCATCGGTCGGCGTGTTGCTCGCGTTGTTCATCTTCTTCCGGATGTACATCAACCCGTTCGACCTCTCGGCTCCCCTTCCGATCCTGCTTTTCGCGGCGGTGGCCGCGGGCGGGATGGTTGCCGCGCTCTCGCTGTTCCGGATCTCGAACAGCGCGGTGGCCCAAGGGGATCGCCTCGTGAAACAGGGACGGTACCAGGAGGCCTTGGCGCACTACGAGCGAGCGATCCGGCTGGTCCGTCGGCCGTCGTACGCGTGGACGTCGCGCGGCGTCGCGATGCGGTACCTCGGGCGGATTGACGAGGCGCTGCGGTGCCACGAGAACGCAATCCGCTTGGACTCGGAGAACGAAGTCGCCTGGTGCAACCTCGGTACGGTGTATTTCAAGAAAGGTCTCCTTGCGAAAGCCCTCGACTGCTACGACAAGGCGATCAAGATCCGGCCGAAGTACGCGATTGCGTGGAACAACAAAGGCGTCGTGTTCGCCCGGATGAACCGGTTCGAGGACGCGGACAAGTGCCACGCGAAGGCGACGAAGCTCCGGCCCGAGTACGTCGCGGCGTGGCTGAACCGAGGGGAGGTCCTCGCCCGTCTCGGAGACCGTGAGGAAGCCCAGAAGTGCCTCGAGCGAGCCCGGTCGATTTCACGGAGCGCGACGGCCTAGAGGCGTCCCATCGCGAGGACGTAGATCTCCGCACTCGTCGAGGTGGATGCGGTCGGCTTGACGCCCTTCATCGCGTCAAAGCGCTCGCCGACTCGGCGGACGAACGGCGGATATCCATCCCCCTGGAACACTTTCACCAGGAACTGGCCACCGGGGCGAAGTGCGCGGACCGCAAAGGAGAGCGCCACATCCGCAAGGTCGAGGGTTCGCGCCACGTCGAGTGATCGGTTGCCGCTCAGTTTCGGGGCCGTGTCGCTCATCACGACGTCGGCGGGCTTCCGAAGCGTCTCGAACAAAACGGCTTGGACCTCCGGGCCTGTGAAATCGCCTCGAAGGAGCTCGACCCCGTCGATCGGAGACATCGCGGCGA
>Ga0209761_1003081_pt1 | contig 10991 bp, 4 predicted proteins | sample GraSoi013_1_40cm_4_FD_185818 | JGI IMG/M metagenome (GOLD analysis project Ga0209761, IMG submission 185818) | Grasslands soil microbial communities from the Angelo Coastal Reserve, California, USA - Sample 09_25_2013_1_40cm (SPAdes) (version 2) | ecosystem: Environmental > Terrestrial > Soil >... | reverse complement strand
CCGCCCTCGTATGCGTCGCAATCGCCACGCGGCTGGTGCCCCTCACCTTCAGCCCGCTCCCGTTTGGCATCGATGGGTTCGCCCTCGGACGGATCTCGAGCGACATCGTCGCGAGAGGCGGTTGGCGGATCGACCCGGCGGATCTAAACAGCTACAATCAGAAGCTGCCGGGGTTCTCGCTCCTTTGGTCAGCAGTCACCTCGGTCGGTGGCCTCTCTCCGCTCGCCCACGTTCAACTGATCATGCCGCTGATCGCGTCGCTCGCGGTCATTCCCGCGTATTTGTTTGGCGTGAAGGCTACGGGCCGCCGACTGGGAGGCTTCGTCGCCGGCCTGTTCGTCCTATTCTTCGGTAGCTTCCTGCTGCTCACGAGCACGCCGTCGAAGGAGTCGATTGGCCTGGTCGTCTTCCCGGTCGCGGTCCTCCTGTTCCTCGAACGGCGGGACCCGAGGAAACGCGCGCTCTCGGTCGTGCTCCTGCTCTTCCTCGCGTTCCTTCACCCGTTGACGACGCTTCTCACCCTCGGCATGACATCGGCGCTCGTCGTCCTGGCGCAGCGCCGCGCGATCGCTCGCGGGCGCTTCTCCCTGGGGACTTTCGTCCTCGATGTGGCCACGGGTCCCGCGCTCGCGATCCCTGCGTGGGCCTACTACTCCGCGGTCGACTTGCCCTTCCTCGCCGACCTCTTGGCCGCGGACGCGCTCGTCCTCTTCCTGGGGATTGTCATCCTGCTGACCGCGCTCATCGTTCCCTTGGCTCGGCCCACCCGGCTTCGGATCGGCCAGCGATTCGTGTCCCCCGCGGCCCGCGGAATCCTCGTGCCCGCGATCGGAGTCCTCGTGGTCCTCGGCAATGCGCGCAACGGCCTTTTCGCGGGAGCCGTTGGGACGCAGTCCGGCCTGCTCCAGATGTTGCCCGCGATTGGCGTCCTCTCCGCGTTCGCGGTGGTCGGCTATCAGCTCGTGCGTCGCACGACGAATCGCGCGAACGACTTGGTGGTCGCCATGCTCGTCGCTCCGGTGTCGCTCATCCTGTTCGGACTACTCCGCGGCCTGGATCCGGAGAGCCTCTTGATCGTATACCGATCGGTCGATTTCCTCGATTACGCGTTCGCGGTCCTGATCGGCGTGGCGTTTGTCGCGGGGTGGAGATGGCTCGGACCGTGGAGAGCGGCGAAGGCCACGATTCTCGCCGCGTTCCTGGGGGCTCTCCTCGCGACGACGCCCATGGCTTGGAACACACCGGCGGTCTTCGGGGTGGACAATGTGACGACGTCGGGCGAGTTCCACTCGCTCGCCCTGTTGGCCTCGTTGGGTGCCAAGAACGTGACGACGGATCAGCGGCTCGCGGATGTTGGGTCGATGTGGTTCGGCTACGCGACGGATTCGACGCTCCCCGTGAAGTTGAGGGACAATGAGAGCGTCATCGGATTCGATTACGCAATCGTCCTCGAGCGGTGGACGAGCGCGGGCGCGCAAGTGCATCCGGCCCCGAACATTGTTTTGTCGCAGGATGTCCTCGCGGCATTTTTGCAGGCGCACAGAATCGTGTACGTGGCGGGGCCGGCGGGTGACCGAATCTTCGCCGTTCAATTGATGTCGTCGGGTTGACGACGTGTTCCGGCGCCCGTGTGGTCCAAATCGCTTCTGACTCCGGCCGCGGCTTCGAGGTGGCGAGCGAAAACCCAGTGGCTTTGGCGTCGAGCCAAGTTCCGAAGTTTTATTCGAGACTGCGGCGCCATTTGGAAGATCCGATGCACTGCCCGGGACCAACCTTTATGGTTCGCCTGGCCAATCATTGTCTGTGGGGGGAGCGAGGCGAACTTCTCGAGCGTTCGCGCTTGCCGTGCTCGTCGCGGCCGTCGTTCTTGCGGCGCCTGCGACTGCGGTCCCGTCGGACTTGGCAGATGACCGTCTGCCGTGGGGCGAGACACCGCCCGCCAAACTCGCTCGGAATGCGGAGCCGAACCAAGTGCCGCATGATCCGATCCTCATCGACGGCGATGCGAACTTCACCGCGGCGAATGGCGTCACACGCGGATCCGGAACGGCGTCCGATCCCTACGTTGTGGAGGGCTGGTCCGTCGCTTCAGGCACGGAGGCGGCCATCTACGTCCGGAATACTCGGGCCCATTTTGAGGTCCGCAACGTGAGCATTGCGGGCGCATACAATGCCGTTCGACTTGAGAACATCACCAATGGCAGAGTGGACGAGAGCGTTCTCGTGGACGTCGGCTACGGGTTCGACATCAGGGACTCAGCAGGTCCGATTACGTTGGACGGGAATCAGATTCAGGCTCGGTTCGAAGGAGTTCGCATCTCTCACGTCCAGGCAGCGAACGTGAGTCGCAACAACCTGTCGGCGCTCTTGGCAATCATCGTCGAGTGGTCGAATGCGACCCTCGTGGAAGCCAACTCGTTCGAGTCGGGCGTGGCCGATGCCATCTCCGTCTCCGAATCGGAAGATGCCCGGATCGTGGCGAACAACGTTTCCGCCGTCGAAGAGGGGATCTCCCTGGTCCGCGCGCACCGCGCTCGCATCGAGGCCAACATCCTAATCGCCAACGGGATGGGAATGTTTGTGCGAGACTCTCGCGCGGTCGTCGTCCGCGGCAACACGATATCGGCGAGCCCTCCGAGCGATTACCGCGGGGACGGACTGAGATTCCTGGATTCTCCCGACGCGGTCATTACCGAAAACGTCGTCACCTCGAATTCGGCCGAAGGAATTCTCCTCCGGGCGAGCCCTGGGGCGAACGTCCATGCGAACGTCGTCACCGGGAACGGGCGAGAGGGGATCCTCCTCGATCATTCCGACGGCGCGAGCCTCGCGAACAATACCGTGAGCCACAACGGATGGGGCATCCACTCGGCCGCGTCGAGGAATGCGACGCTCACCGGGAACCTATTCGTGAATAATGGAATCCTCTTGGACGGCGACCTCATCGAGCACTATTCCACCCATGTGATTGCCGAGGATAACTCGGTCGAGGGTCTGCCGATCTACTATGACCCTCATTGCGGCAATCTGCAAATCGATCGTGTTGCCTTGGGACAGCTGCTCCTCGTGAATTGCGATTCCCTGGAGGTCCGCAACGTGACGCTCTCCCGGACCGATGTCGGGATCGAAGCGATGCAGGCCGGGCGTGTGACCGTTCAGGATACGAAATTTCAAGACTTGGCGATCGGAGCATTAGTCCGAAACGTCCAGGCCTTCGAGTTTCGCAATAACACCGTGTTGGGGAGTGGCCCGGCGGGCCTCCGCGTGAGCGGAGGCTCTTGGGCCAACGTGACTGGGAATACCATCGATGGGTGCGTACCAATCGCGTACGATCAGTGTGACGGCGTCGACATTCAGGGGGTCGCCGAGGTCGTCGTCACCGACAATTCGATTCACGGGAATCGGGACGGCCTCTCCGTCGCAGATGCACGGTCCGTGACCGTGCTCCGGAACAACATCAGCGGGAACGAACTCGGAGGCGTGATCGGTCTCTCGGGCAATGTTCGGCTGGAAGGCAACGTTCTCGAGAACACAATCGGGTACGTCGTCTCTCACGCGGCCAACCTCTCCATTCGGGGGAACCGGGTCCGCGGTCAGGGTGGAGTCGGGCTGGAGATTTATCTGGTCACGAATCTGACGATGGAGGGAAACGCGATCCTCGAGGCGGGCAGCACGACGGGGCGCCCGGGCATCTATGCGGAGGTCACGAACGCGACGATTCGCCGGAACTCGGTTTCGTCGAGCCCGGAGGGTCTGCAGCTCTACAATTCACGGAATGTCCTGGTCGAAGAAAACGACTTCGTTGGCGACCAGGGGGGCGCGTTTTTCTTGGGCCTCACGAACGTGACGTTCGCCCGCAATTCGGTGACCTCGAGTGCCGGGTACGCGATCTGCTCGGTCTCCGTGGGCCTCTCCGTCTATCACAACAACCTCAGGTCCACCGTGCCGACCTGTTTCGGCGCGACGACGGGGGTCACATGGGACGCGGGCTATCCGGACGGCGGGAACTACTGGTCTGTTTACACTGGGAGCGACAACTGTTCGGGGCCCGCCCAAGACGTCTGCCCAGATCCCGACGGAATCGGCGATATGCCGTTCCCGGTCAAGGGAACAGACGTGGATCGCTATCCCCTCATGATGGCGCGGCCTGACACCGCAGCCCCGACCGTGTATCTCGCGCACCCCTATGCCGATGAGATGTTCGAATCGCCGAACATCCTTGCATCCGGGATCGCGCTAGATACGGGAGGCAGTGGCCTCGCGCGCGTCGAAGTTCGCCTCAACGGGGGACCATGGCTGGTCGCCTCGGGTGGATCCTCGTGGTCTCGCGCGTTGACTCTCGACCGTCAGGTGAACTTGGTCGAGGCCCGCGCGTGGGATATTTCCGGAAATCCATCCGAGGTCCAGGCCGCGACGGCGCACATCCCCCTGCCGAACACGGCGCCTGCCGCGGCGTTCACGACGACGCCCACGCAGGGCGGCCTCACCACGATTTTCTCTTTCGATGCCTCAACGTCAACGGATCGCGACGACCCGACCTCGGCTCTGCTCGTTCGGTGGGACTGGGACGGAGACGGGGTGTGGGACACCAGCTGGTCCGGGGTCAAGACGGCGGAGCACCGGTACCCCGCCCCGGGGAGCTATACCGTTCGACTTGAGGTCAACGACACCGGTGGCCTGACGGACATGGCGGAGACAGCGATCCTCGTTGACGGTCCGAATGTCGCACCCGGCGCGGCGTTCTCCGCGACGCCGACGACTGGAGACGTCACCACGGTCTTCGTGTTCGACGCATCGGCGTGCTCTGATGCGGAGGATCCGACGGCGGCGCTGCTCGTCCGTTGGGACTGGGAGGGAGATGGATTCTGGGACACCTCGTGGTCCAACGCAAAGACGGCGGAACATCAATATGCAGCTCCTGGCAGCTACACCGTCCGTCTCGAGGCGATGGATACCGGAGGGCTTTCGGACTTTGCGGAGACGCCCATCCTCGTGGAGGATCGGGATCTCACCCCGCCAATCCTGCAGCACGTGCCGCCCGCCTCGGCGAAGGTTGGAGCTCCGATACGAATCCTCGTGAACGTCACCGATGACTCGTCGGTCGACGAGGTCACGCTGTACTTCGCGGTTACAAAAAACGGCGAGTCACCGGGCGGTTTCACCTCGGTCGTCATGACGGCCCTTGGCGGAGGATCATACGAGGGATGGATTCCCGCCCCTCAGTCCGAAGGATTCATCGACTACTACCTGTCTGCGACGGACACGACGGGGAACATCGCGAGGTACCCGACTTCAGGAACGCTCCGCGTCGAGATCATCGCCGATTCGACGCAGACGGGCGCAGGCCTCGAGCCGGTTCTTCTGATTGCGTTGATCCTCCCACTGGCCGCTGTTGGAATCGGGGTCGCGGTTGCGGTACGACGTCGGCGCAGCCGAGCCGGGAATCGTTAAATAGGCCCCCTCCTTAGGACTGGCCCGCATGGCCGAGAAGAAGTCCCGCGCCGCCGCCCGAAAGATCAAAGACAAGTGGAAAGCGAAGGTGTGGTACAACCTCCTCGCGCCGGAGATGTTCAACAAGCAGCTCTTGGGAGAGACGCCCACGGACACCCCGGACAAACTCGTCGGCCGGGTGACCGAGGTGACGGTCCAGGACCTCACGGGCGACTTCAGCAAGATGCATATCAAGCTCCAATTCCGCGTCAACCAGGTCCAAGGGCAGGACGCGCTCACGCAGTTCGTCGGGCATGACATGACGTCGGACTACATCCGGCGGCTCACCCGTCGGAAGCGGACGCGGACCGACCTGACGGTCGACGTCGTGACGAAGGACCACTGGAACGTCCGCGTGAAGCCGATGGCGATCACGGACCGCCGGATTCAGACGTCGAAGCAACGCGTCATCCGAACGATCATGGCGAAGCTCGTGGCCGACGTCGCCGCGAAGCAGTCGATCGGTGAATTCGTGAAAGGCGTCATCAGCGGCGACCTCGCGAAGACGATTGCCCAGGGCTGCAAGCCGATCCATCCGGTGTCGCGAGTGGAGGTCCGCAAGTCCGAGGTCTGGGCGATGGGCGAGATTCCGCCGCCCGTGGAGGCGCCCGCGGCCGCCGAATCCGCGGCTCCGTCACCGCCACCCGAGGAACCCGCCCCACCGCAACCTCCTGCGCCTGAACCGGCTCCGGAGGAACTGACTCCCGAGGAGCTACCGCCGGACGAGATCTGACCCGCCAGAATGCGCTAGCGCCAGTCTCGATCAAGTCGCGATGTGAGCGATCGTTTGATCATCTGGCGGGCGGGGCAGGTCCCACGCCCGATCCGAGTGTGCAGGGTGGAACCAGAATCCGCACGAACACCGCGCGCAACCAAGCGGCTCACGTCAGCACGATGTGGAAGGTCGCGATGAGATCGAAGCCGTCCACGCGGGTGAACCGCGGGTCGATGCGCCACGTCCCGGGCTGGGACATCGCGAAGGTCGTGATGAAGAAGTGATTCCCGTGCGGGCCGTCGAGGGCGATGGTGGTCGGCGGCAATCCGACGTTCGTGAGCGATCGGAAGGTGATCATGCTCGTGTTCTTGCCGCCATTGTAGTCCGATCCGTTCGAGGCGTAGGAGAGGAGGAACTCGAGCGTGTAGCCCCGATTCGCGATCGTGGGGGTCGGGGTCACGGTCAGGTGGACGCGGATCCCGGTCACCGTGTCGTCCAGGGTGAAGAGCTGGGGCCCAGCGGCCACGGAGATCGCGGGCGTGAGCGACGCCAGCAGGGCCGCGAGGACGAGGACCGTGACTCCGAGTGCGGTCTCGTTTCGCACGTTCCGCGTGAGCTGCCGGAAGGCCGCCGCCGGCTCGGAGGATTCCGAACCCCGCGGGACAAGGCGGTACCGGTTGTACGCCCCGAACGCGACCATCGGGGCGAAGAGGGCGACCTTCGCAAGCACGACCCATCCGTAGCCGAATCGGAAGAGGGCGTCGACGCTGCCGACAAGGACGATCGCGAGGACGAGTCCGCCCAGGAGGACGAGCCCGACGCAATACGCCGCCATGCGCGAGAACCGTCCGATGACGATGCGCGCGAGCGGCACCGAGGAAGGCTCTCGGAGGAACGAACGGGCCAAGAAGATGGTGACGAGGCCGCCGACCCAGAGCGTCACCCCGAGGATGTGCGCCGCATCCGCGACGACTCCGACCCCGGGCAGCGTAAACTCAATGAGCACGAAATCCGTCGCCGCGGCATGGGTCCCCGCAACGCCGATTCCGATCGCGGCGATCCCTAGGATGACTCCAATGAGCAGGTGTCGGCGTACGCTCGCTGGAGCTTGCTTCCGGGACCGCGAGAAGGCGTCCGATAGCACGACGAACAGCGCCGCGCCGAGGGCGAGGCTCAGGACCACCGAGAGTTTGTAGGTGGACCCGACGATGGACCCGGCGCCTCCACTCCCCTCGAGCGCGTCGGTGAGCAGGAACAAACCGGCGAAGGCGAGGGCGAACAGAAAGGCGCCGGCGCGGGCCACGTTCGTCACTACTTGGAATCCCAAGCCGTACGCGGGCGTCGCGTTCACATCCGGATCGCGGCCGGCGGGGATCCACATGAACGTGCCAATCACCGCGGCGCCGAGGGCGGCGGCGAGCCCGAAGAATCCGACGAACCGAAGGACGACCTCGAACGGCGAGACCGGCGCACCCGTCGATGTCGCGCCGCGAGGTGTAAGCGAGCCCGGCAGATTACCATTCGCGTCTTGCACCCCATACGCGAAGGATCCGGCGGTGAAGTGGCCGTCCACCGCGGAGGTCGCGGTCCACGCGACCGTAAAGACACCGGGCCCGGTCGCGTTCAGGCGGACGAACATCGTGCGGCCGTCCGATGATAGGGTCACCGGAGGGAGGTCGAACCGAGCGCCGGTCCCGTTCGTCACGTCAATGGTGGCCGAGTTCGTTTCGATGGCCTCGGAGAGGGTCACGCTCACAGACATCGGCGTCGAGTTGTACGGCAGAATCGCGTCCGGAACCGGATCGGACGAGACGTAGTTCGCGTGCGCAGTCGCAGCACCGGGAAGCAGCGCCACGAGGAAGATGGCTGCAGCTAGCAACAGGACTGAACGGTTCATGGGGCACGACGCATCGAGCGGGACGCACGGACGGTGAGCACGAGGGAAGCCGCTCCGATCAGGACCGCGACGAGGGCAACGCCGATGAGGATGGTGAGAAGGGTCTGGAGCGCTGCGAGCTGGGCGTTCAGCTGCGCGATCGAATTCTGAAGGTCGGTTGCAGTAGGCTCCGTCACCGGGAATTGATAAACCGATGTCTGGGCGACCGGGTCGAGGGGGACGGTTACGTCAACCGGGGTCGTCGCGTTCAACCTTCCGGCGATTCGGACCGAATAGGCTCCGGGGACGGTGGGGATGACGTCAAACGTGTACCAGCCGGGTCGGTCGAACTGGGGCTCCAGCGCCCTCACCACCAAGGCCGGTCCCGTGGTCAGGGTCGCAGTCAGGTCCCTCTCGATTCCAACGACCCAGGCCGAGGTCCCGTTGGAGAAACGATGTTCGATTCCCAGGTCGAGGCCGTTCAGCCCCCCCGCGACTGCGGGCTCGCTCCGCCATCCGACGGTCAGTTCGTACTCCCCCACCGTCACGCGATCGTGTGCGGCCACGGGGATGACCACGGATAGCATACCCGCGAGAGCAAGCCATAACGGGAACATGGCGACCAAAGCGATCCGGGACCGATTCATTTTCTTCCCAGGTGTCCGATGAGTCGCTCCGATATTTGGTTTATGGCACAAATGTAAACCACCGGCCACGGGCTCTTGCTCAAATCAGAAAAGAGAAAAGGGGGAGCAGCGCCCGATCGGGCGGCCGCTCCGTGGCTGGGGGGTTACGGTGAGCTGCTCGGTTGGACGTGTTTCTCGATGAGGAGGTACACGTTGTCGTACGTGCCATCCTGGTCGACGTCCTCCGCGTGGTAGTCGACGGAGACCCATTCGTGGGTGTCCGGGACGCCGTCCTGGTTCGGGTCGGTCATCCGCTCCGCGCGGAACGTGAGGTCGACCTTCTCGAAGACGCCGTTGGAGTCCGCGTCGGTCCACTGCGCGTCGAGGCGCAGGTACGACGTCTCCTCGGGCACGCCGTTCTGGTCTTCGTCGGTGACCTCCGAGCCGCGGGCCGTGAGCGTCACGAGCTCCGGGTGGCCGTCATCGTTCGCATCCGTCGCCTGGGCGTACAGCACGAACGCGGCCGTGTACTCCGGGTTGCCGTCGTGGTTCGCGTCGCGGACCGCCGTTGCGTGGACGGTCACGTTCGTCGACTCGAACGCTCCGTTCGAGTTCGCGTCGACCGCGAGGACGTCGATCGTCGCGCCGCGGGTCTCGTCGACCAAGCCGTCCGAATCGAAGTCCTTCTCCTCGGTTGCGACGAGGTGCATCTCGACGCGGTCCGGGTGTTGGTCTTCGATCGCGTTCACGACGACGCCATCGACGGTCGCGAAGGAGTGGTCCTCCGGGAAGCCGTCGTCATTCCGGTCGATCGCCGCCTCCGCGCGGAGGGTCAGGGTGGCCTTCTCGAAGATCCCGTTCGAGTTGTCGTCGAGCGCCTCGAAGGTCCCTTCCAGGCTCGCGCGGTACTCCGGCGTGCCGTCCTGGTCCATGTCCCGCACGACCGCGGCGGTCAGCGTGAACCGGACGAGTTCCGGGTAGCCGTCATCGTTGGAGTCGGTCGCGAGGGCTGTGATCTCGAGCGCCTTCCGGACCTCGAGGATGCCGTCGGAGTTCGGGTCCGCGCGGGCGTACAGGTAGATCCGGCCTTCGACCCGCTCCGCGAACCCGTTCGAGTTCGCGTCGGTCATGCCGAAGGAGATCTCGATGCCGCGGGCGAGCTGGTCGAAGCCGTCGCCGTTCCGGTCGAGCGCCTCATAGACCTTCGCGCTCAGCGTCGCGGTCTCGTTGTGTCCGTCGTTGTTCGCATCCCGCGTGCTCGCGGTCAGGTCGAGCGCCGCACGGTACTCCGGCGTGCCGTCGTCCCCGATGTCGTACGTCTGGTAGACATGGACCTCGAGGTCGACCGCGTCCGGCGTGCCGTCGCTCGCGGAGTCGGTCATGCAGATCTCCGCCTGCACGGTCCGCACGAACTCGGCGTTGCCGCTCTCGTTGCGGTCGAAGCGCTGTTCGCCGGCGAAGGTCGCCATGACGGATTCCGGCTTCTTGTCGCCGTCCGCGTCCTTCACGCTGAGGGTCCAGAGGGCCTGGGCCGTGTACTCGTGGATGCCGTTCTCGTTCGGGTCCGCGTACGCCTCGAGGCCCTGGCGGCCTTCGAGCGCGTTGAACTTGCCATCGGAATCGTTGTCCCAGACCTGCAAGTCCCGGGCGATCGTCAGGCCCGCCTCGGGCACCCCATCGTGGTCCGCGTCAACGACGCACGTGCCGAGCATCCGCCCGTGGACGTACTCCGGGTTGCCGTCGTGGTTCGCGTCCGTCGCAGTGAATTCGTTCCGCCAGCTGCATCCGCTCTCGTTGTCCTGGGGCGCAATGAAGTGCATCAGGTCCGGCGCGCCGCGAACATGGTCCGCATCGCGCGGCAAGACGCCAAAGCCGAACGAATCGAGGGAGTCGTTCGAAAGGTCATCGCGGGTCTCGTTCACTTCGCGCAGCGCCGGCACATCCGTGCCGACGGGATCGGCCTGTCGGTCCGAATCGCTCGCAGGGGCCGATTGAGAGCCGGCGGGAGCATCGGACGGGCTCGACGACGCGACCTGGGCTGAGGGCGGCGCCGGCGTGGGGCCGGGCGCGCTCGACGCGGACAGGACCGCGTGCGATTGACTTGCGTCCGTCGCACTCTGGGCGGTCAAGGTCGCGCCGCGATTCGAGGACGAGTAACCCAGGAGGCGCAGATACGTTCCGTCGCGCATGAGTCCGCCGCCGACCATCGGGAGGACGGCCGCACTCACCGCGACCACTCCAAGCGCCATCGCCAGCGCCAAGAAGAGGGCGCGGGGCGGGCGTT
>Ga0209761_1003079_pt1 | contig 11004 bp, 11 predicted proteins | sample GraSoi013_1_40cm_4_FD_185818 | JGI IMG/M metagenome (GOLD analysis project Ga0209761, IMG submission 185818) | Grasslands soil microbial communities from the Angelo Coastal Reserve, California, USA - Sample 09_25_2013_1_40cm (SPAdes) (version 2) | ecosystem: Environmental > Terrestrial > Soil >... | reverse complement strand
CATCGGTGGCGGCGCGCCATGGCGTGTCGATCGCCAACGTCGCGAGCCGCTACATCCTGGATCAGCCCGGCGTTGCAGGCGTCATCATCGGCGCCCGCCTCGGCGAACGTGAGCACATCGATGATACGCTGCGGCTCTTTTCGCTGGTCCTCACCGACGAGGACCGTGTTGAGATCCGGAATGCGCTGGCGACGCTGCAGCCCATGCCCGGCGATTGCGGCGACGAGTACCGCAAGCCGCCCTTCCTGACCGCGTCCGGCGACCTGAGCCATCATCTCGACTCGATGCCCGCGCCGTACCAGACCGTGGCGCGAGACCGCGGGCGGACGCTTTGCCTGACCGGGACCACATGGGAGGGTGTCGCGGGCTTTGCGCGAGCGGTTCGCCAGGGGCGGCGTGTGGTCATCTCGGGCACGACCGCGACGATGGGCGACCGCGTCATGGGCGGGAGCGACCCGGCCGCGCAAGCGCATTTCGTCATCGACAAGATCGAGGGCGCGCTGCAGTCGCTCGGCGCCACGCTGGCCGACGTGATCCGCACGCGCGTCTATGTCCGGAACATCGCCGACTGGGAGCCCGTCGCCCGGGCGCACGGCGCGCGTTTCGGTGCGATTCAGCCTGCCAACACGTTGGTCGCCGCCGCCCTCGTGGGCGACGAGTATCTGGTGGAGATCGAGGCGGAAGCGGATGTTGGCAGCGAAGAAAGGTGATGGAGTCGCACTCAGGCCACGTTGAGCCACCGCCGCTTCCGAGTCGCGGCAACGGCGCAACGTCACGTGGTGCGCGAGAAACGTATCTAGGCCGACGCGTCGAGAAGCTCGATGGAGTCGCGAACGCGGAAGGCTGCTGATGGTCGCGCTGTCTGACCACGGAGTTGGGCCGCCGGACGAAGGCGCAACTCGACAGACACCCGTTCGACGACAATGACCGCAAGCCGAAGAATCTCGCGTCACCGAGGCTTCAGATGATCAGTGATCAGAACGGGATCTCATCATCGTCGAATGTGCGATCCAGAGAGCCTCGACGCGAGAAGTGAGAGCGCGCCGGGCGGGGTGGAAGCGGAATCGCCGGGATCGGCGAGATCGGCGCTCGCGTGTCGAGCGCGGCCATGATCGCGGCCAACTCCTCACGCACTTGTGGCAGCACCTCCGGATCGATCGACCCGTGCGCCAGCCACTTCTGCAGATCGTCGGCGAGATTCATGAGGTAGCAGACCAGATCGCTCAGCTGCCATCCCGAATCCCGGACGCGTTCCGACGCATCCGCGTCCCGATCCGTGGTCGAAGGCTTGCGGGAGCTCGGCTCCGGTCCACGCGCGTCATGGTCGCGAGCGTCGCCGCCGAACCGCTTCCGGTAGCGCTCTTCGATGAACTCGCCAACCGGGAGCTTCCAGCGCTGCTGAGGGCTCGGGCGCAAACCGGGGAGCTTCCTCGGATTCATGCCGAGCGCGCGCGCCATCTCGACCTGCCGCGCAGTAAGCCGGCAGATCTTCTTCGCATTCGTCCACGCCTCCTCGTCGTGTGCTCGACGCTTGTTCGCCATGCTCCCACCTCGTGCTCTCAGTGCCGGAGCTCGACCCGGTTCCACTCGCGGGCGCCTGTGAAAGAATACGTCAACTCGCAGCCCCCAATTCCCAATTGCCGACGGGGAAGATATGCAGAGCCGTTCATCTCAGTCCGACGCGATCGCGATCACCGAGAATGAGACCTATCAGACGCTGCTCGCGCGCGCACACCGGCGGACGGGTGGCGTGCCGCCCGAGCGCCTCGTGCGCCACGTCCTGTCGGTCACGCACGGAGGCGACTGGCCGGTCCAGCGCGACGCGCTCGACGCGGTGCTTCGCCGCTGCGCGTCCACGCACACCGACGAGATTCAGATCGTCGGACGGCCAGGGGGCCGGCTGTTAGGTCTGTACGCACCCCGCCGCCAAGGGTCGCGCGCACGCCCGTACCGCACGCTCCTCCGTCGGATCGAGCCACTCGACGGCAGTTGCGAGTGCGCCGATTTCCTCCGAAATTCGCTCGGCCTGTGCAAGCACCTCGTCGCCGTCCTCGAGCACGTGGTCTCAAAGCGGCATCGCGGCGATGCCGAGCGCGAGTTGGCTCCCGAGCTGGCGCCGTTGCGCTGGGATCCCGTCCGTCCGCTGACCGGCCCTGGCGACTGGCTGGCGCGCGTTCGTTGGGTGGACGGCACACCCGACCGCGATCTGCGGCGCTGGTTGCGTCCTGCAAACGGAAACGACTGGACGGTCACCGTTCCCGGAGCGTCGCAGCAGCGGCTGGCGCTCGTGGATCGATTGCTTGCCGCGCTTGACGGCAACGGCGAACCGGCACTGCACGCGCTGTTGCAGGAAGAGCGCGTGCGACTCGCGCGCCAGATCCAGACGGCGAGCACCCGGAAGCATCTGAACCACGCGCTGCACACCCTCAAGCAATCGCTCTATAGCTATCAACGCGACGGCGTTGAACGGTTTCTCGTGCGGGGGCGGCTGCTTCTGGCCGACGACATGGGTCTCGGCAAGACCGCGCAGGCGATTGCCGCGTGCCACGCCCTCTGGCACACCGGCCGTGTCCGCCGTGGTCTGATCATCGTGCCCGCCGCGCTCAAGCCGCAGTGGCTCAGGGAGTGGCAGCTGTTCACCGACGCTCCCGCCGACGTCGTCGAAGGCACTCCCGGTCAGCGCCGCGCCGCGTTCGAGGCGTGCCAGCGCGGATTCCTCCTGGCAAATTACGAACAGCTCATTCGCGATCTCGAGGTCGTTCGCGACTGGAAGCCGGACATCGTCGTGCTCGACGAGGCCCAGCGGATCAAGAACTGGGCGACCAAGACCGCGCTCACCGTGAAGCTCCTGGATCCACCGTACCGTCTCGTGCTGACCGGCACACCGATGGAGAACCGGCTCGACGAGCTCGCGTCGATTGTCGAGTGGGTCGACGATCTCGCGCTGGAGCCGAAATGGCGCCTGGCAGCGTGGCACACGACGCCGGTGGATGGAAAAACGGAGATCGGCGGGGCCCGGAACCTCGATACCCTGCGGACCCGTCTCGCCACATGCATGGTGCGACGTGTGCGGCAAGAGGTGCTCTCGCAGCTGCCAGCGCGGACCGACACGCGGATTCCCATAGAGATGACGGCGGAGCAGATGGACGAGCACGATGCGCTCAACATGCCGATCGCGCAGATCCTGGGCCGCGTGAAGCGGCGCCCGCTCACGCAGCCGGAGTTCCTGCGTCTGATGACCCTTCTTACCACACAGCGCATCATCGCCAACGGCCTCGCCCAATTGCGCTTCGAGCAGATCTGGCCCGACCTGTCGCGGATCGAACGGCCCACGGAGTCCACGCTTCGGGGGCTTGCGAGCCCGAAACTGGTGGAGTTCCGCGAGCTGATCGGCCAGCTCGCCCTGGCCGAAGGGCGCAAAGTCGTCGTGTTCAGCCAGTGGCGGCGGATGCTCCGGCTTGCGCACTGGGCGACGCGCGATCAGCTCGCGCGCGAGGGCGTCAGACCGGCATTCTTCACTGGCGAGGAGAGCCAGAAGCGACGCACGCAGAACATCGTGGACTTCCACGACGACCCCGCCTGCCGCGTGCTCTTCGCGACCGATGCCGGCGGGGTCGGCCTCAACCTGCAACGAGCCGCGAGCGCCTGCATCAACATCGAGCTTCCCTGGAACCCCGCGGTGCTCGAGCAGCGAGTCGGCCGGATCCACCGTCTCGGACAGCGCCGCCCGATTGACGTCTACAACCTGGTGAGCGAGCCCGGAATCGAGTCGCGGATCGCCGATCTCGTTGAGTCCAAGAAGGCGTTCTTCACCGGACTGTTCGATGGGACGACCGACGAGGTGGCCTTCGAGCGCTCTGGAAGTTTTCTCTCCCGCATCGAGCGCATCGTCGCGCCGGCAGTTTCGCCCGCACCGGCCCGCGGCGAGGATGTCAGCGTCTTCGAGGACGATGGTGCGGAGCGCGAGATCGAGGCGGTCGTGGCGGCGGGGGACGAGTCGTGTGACGTCGCGGGCGCAGCCGCCCCGCAGGCGGAGCCGATGCCATCGGCCGCTGAGATCCAGCGCCTCGTTTCCGGCTTGACTGTCCAGCGCACCGCCAGCGGCGGACTGGTTATCGAGGCACCCCCCGACACCGCATCGGCACTGGCCGCGCTGTTCTCCGGGATGGCGCAGCTTCTCCAGGCCGCCACAGCTCCGCCGGTGACGGGAGGAGGCTCGGTTGGGCGGCGATGACACACACAGTATGGGGCCGCGTGTTGCCAGCGTGTTGTTGACGCGTTGACGAATCCGGTCCGACGATGGCATCGTCGTCGATGTGTTCGAGAACCCGTGGCTTCCGTCGGCGACGCGGCAGCTGCGCTGTCTGTCTCGGCGTCAGGCAGCGCATCATGCTGAGTGAGGTCCGCGCCCGCGCACCGAGGACGTGATCATGCCCGCGAGGGCCGCTTCGATTACTTGCTCGTGGAGTCGAAAAGTATGAACAACAAGGCTTGGCGCGGTTGTTTGTGCGCGTTCGTGTTTGTGTTCGGCTTCACCGCCATCGCCCAAAGTCCTACTCGGCTCACTGGAAAGCTTGCCTACGTTCAGGAGGGGAATATCTGGGTACAGGTGCTGACCGAGGGTATTCCCCGTCAAATGAGTCAGGGCGGACAGGCTGATCATCCCCAATGGTCTGCATTGGGCCATTGGCTCTCGTTTGATCAGACTAAAAAAGTAAACGTGATTCCGATCGAGCCTATTCGGCAGGACACAATCACGTTGGAAACCGACCGCAGTGCATGGTCGCCCAAGCTGGACGAAATCGCGTTTGTGGATCACGGCGCTTTAGCTGTTCTGCGCCTCGAACCCGTGATCCAGCAGAAGCGTATCATTTTTCGTAAGCCGGATCTGGGAAACATCAGCGATTTTGTGTGGAATCCAGACGGAACAAGCTTAGCCGTCGCCACAACATCAGACGGCCGCAATCGGATAGCAAGGCTTTGGTACCTAAATGCCAACGGTAGTAATAGTCGTGAGATCTCGCTTGTTCGACCTTTGTACTCTCATTTCAAATTGGCTGGCTGGTCGGCTGATAGGGAACACATTCTGTTATGGGTTGGAGGCGTCTCCGCATCGATCGCTGCGGATGGGCTTCCACTGGTGTCTGTTTCCGTCACGAGCGGTGATCATCAGCTTGTCACTGAAGAAATGCTAGCGTACAAAGAATATGTTGCGATGTCTCCGGTCCGGAATAGCGTCTTAGTGATCAGCGGCGGGAATCGGGACGCCTGGACGAACAAACGACTAATTGCGTTCAATACCATGACCGGTAACATCATGGATCTTACTGACGATAGTACCGCCGTGGCCTCATGTGCGTGGTCTCCTGACGGACAGGTGATGGCGTTTGCTGCGGGCCCGAACGATACAGAAGCTGCTGGTGGTGAGCGTGCGAAGCAGGCGCTGGCGGAACGGCGAATCTGGATCATGAATGCCGATGGTCAACAGCGGCGGCGACTTACGACTGACGCGCAGTACCGTGATGAATACCCGCTCTGGTCAAAAGACGGACAACATATCCTGTTTATGCGGATGGATACACAAAACATAATCAGCGTGTGGAGTGTCGGAGTGTACGATAAGACGCTGATGAAGCTGGTGGACCAAATTATGGGTCCAGCAGCGAAGGACTCATGGTTCGGGTACTACGGTCACCTGGGATGGCCCAGTTTTATCGCCCATTACCAATAGTGTGTTCAGAGGTTCGATAACATTTCGGATGGGGAGGCACGTTAACGCTCTTTCCCCGTCGAACGTTTCGGATCACCCGCAACAGTTGATCGGAGAAGCCTCGATCCGAATGAATCCCAGCCGCTCCGCGAAATAAATCCGTTAGCCCACGCTCTCCTTTTTCCGCCGGTCCTCCATCCGCGTAAGCATCTGCCCCTTGGCCTTGAGCCGCAGGTGCGAGTAGTGCTCCAGCATCCGTCGCGAGAGATGCCCGGTCACCGCCTCGATGACGTGCTCGGGCTCGCCGGCCTCGAGCAGATCCGTCACGACCCGTGTCCCACTTGCGCACGGGGTTCGTCGGGTCGAACTTATGGTGCTGGCTCGCGCACCAGAGATAGTGATTTGGATCCGTGTGACCGAGACCGTCGGCGCGTTTCAACATCCGCTCAACCGCGTCTCGCGCGGCCTGGTTCAGCGGGATCGGCCGCTTGCTCGTTTCGTTCTTGCTGTGAGTTACATAGAGCACGCCCTTGCCCGTCGCGCTCTCGACATCCCACACCTTTTCTAGGTCGACATCCCGGCGCCGCACGTGCTTTACCTCGACGCGGCGCATCAGTGTTCGCCGCGAGGACGGCCGCGCAGTAGACGTGCGCCCACTCCGGGTTGCTGGCCGCGGCCTCAAACAGACGCTTCTGCTCCTCAGGAGTGAGCGCACGCCCCACGGGAACGCCGCCCGCCTCGGTCAACATCTTCACGTCGTCCTCGAGCCGCCGCCACTGCTTGAACCGCTTCAGCACTTGGCGCAAAGCACCGACGTCCATGTTGATCGTCCGGTTGCTCGCGCCTTCGAGCCGGCGCTTGGCCTGAAACCCCTCAATAACTTTTCGCGTGACGATAGAGAGCTTCACGTCGCCGAGGTGCCGCTTCACGATCTCCAGCCGCTCGCGGTCAAACTCGATCGTGCGCTCGGAGTTGGCGGTCGCCTTTTTCGCTTCCAAGTAATCGTCGACCGCGGCGAACAGCTTCACCGACGGGTCGCGGGGCGCGAGCTCACCCGCCAGCGCTGCGCGGATCATTTCCTTCTCGAGCCGGGTCGCCTCCTGCCGGTTGGTCGTCGGGAGAGTCGAACCTGGCGGGCAGAGCGGCCGGCGCAGCTGCACGCCGTTGACCGAGAAGTAGGTCCAATACTCCATCAAAGGACGCCTTCCGACCGACCTTCCCCGTAATGGTTCGATTCCTCCTTGGGTCACCACCATCAGCCCTCTTGGCATCAACGACTTACATCCTCGAAAGCGGCGACTGCAGACAGTCATCGAACCAGCGGTCATTCAGAGACTCGTACACTCGCGCGATTGCGCAGGTTGACGCTGTCGGTCTGCCAGTGCAGACTGGAAATTCACTCATCACGTGCGTGAGTCGGCTGAGCGCACGATTCGCCTCACGGGAGATGTCGCCATGTGGCGTTGGACGATGCGCATTCTCGTCGGCCTGGGTGGGTTCCTCATCGTTGCCGCACTCTCCGGCGCCACGTATCAATGGTTTGCGACTCGCAAGGACCTGGCGTCGACGCCACCCCCGGGATTAGGAGGTCTGACACAATTCGAATCACTTCGACCCAGAACGGTACTCGTCGATGCGCGTCGCTAAATGACGATGTTCGACAGGGGTTTCAGGGGTCAGCTGACACAGTTCTGACACAGTACTGCAGGTCAGTTACGCGTCTCCTGAGCATCCCACTGCGACCGTCCTACTCAGTTTCGTTCTGTGCCAATCGTTCGAACCGGTACGCGATCTCTGGGCCGCCGTCACCTTCGAATGCGAGTTGTCCCATGAGCAACGCGAACGGCTCATTTGTCTTCGTTCGTTCCTCTAGGATTTGACGCGGAACTAGGAGATTGCGAGACCGTCACAGAATCTCCTCGATGATGTGAACCGGTCCCTCCGTACGGATCTCCCCGATGCCCACGGCGAGCAAACGATTGAGGAACGCGTATTTCGACGCCGCAGTCTCGAAGCGCGGCAGCGTGCGAAAGTAGTGATGCGCGTCGTCGCGCAGCCCTGTGAATGTCATGTAGATTAGGGCGCCGTCGTCGGTCTCGAGCGTTACCCGCAGATCGAGCTCGAGCGTTTCGTCGGCCTTTCCCGTGACCCAGTCGCCGCCGCCGGCGAGGACCTTGCCGCGAAGGCGCTCACCCTCGAAAGAGCCGCCGGTCACCGGGAAGATGGACAGCGTGCCGTGCGGTGTGGCTCCGACTTCCTCAGTCGGAGAGGTGGTGAGACGCAGCAGCATGAGCGGTTGCGAATTCATGGGATATTCCTTTCGGAATTAGAGCAGCTCGTGGATGGTGTAGATAGGGCCTTCAGCGCGACGATCGCCGCTGGCCACCGCAACAAGCCGGTTCAGGAACCCGTACGCGGGGTGTGCGGTCTGGAAGCGCGGCGTGGTCCGAAAGTAGTAGGTCGCCGGATTGACCGGCTCGCCGCGTCCGATGGCCGCGATCACGTCCGGCGGCCCGTGACGCAAGCCGAAGGACCTCATCGAGATGAGCGCTCCGTCGTGGGTCCGGAGCGTGACGCGCAGATCCATCTCGAGGACGTCGTCCGCTCGAAGCAGAAGCCAGTCGGCGCTGCCGCCGGGCAACACCGTTCCGCGAAGACGGGTGCCTTCGAAGACTCCGCCGCTGATGGGAGCGATCCGTCGAGTGCCGTGGGGCACGGCGCCGACGTTCTGCGGTGTCGTGACATTCACGTGCAGCATCATGAGCAGACGTGTGTTCATGGCGTTGACTCCGATGGCGAGAGCTGTGGAGCGGTCGCCCGATTGCGATCAAGAACCGAGTGTACGCAGTCTCCGGCACGTGCCGAGCAATGGTGTCGACTCGCCGTCACGGTTGACGTTCTGCCGGTCGAATGAAACATGCCCCTTCTGACCGCTTATCAGCGCTGGACCACGAACGACTGTAAGACGAGACAGGATGTCGCGCCATCGTAAGGGGCGCGCGTCTCGCATCGGCACGTCCTCGACCGGATCACAAGGACGGCGCGTTCGTCGCGGTCAGGTTCGCCGCATTCGAGTGTCGAGGTTCAAGCGGTTTCGCCAACATAGATTTGGACATGCAGCTCAAAAAGCATGGCATCCATAAACTGATTGTCATCGGACTCAGAACAACTACGTGCGTGGAGGCGACTGTTCGCGTTGCCGCGGAGCTTGGATACGAGGTCACGGTGGAAAGAGACGCGACCGCGAGTTTCTCGGATGATGAGATGCACGCCACTCTTGACATCAATATTCCAAACTATGCCAATGCAATTGTGACCACAGGTGAGGTCGTCGACTCGATATCTTCTCTCTATACCGTAGAACGCAGGCGCAGGATTGGGCGGGCGATGCTGGCGACGCGAGCGTGGCTGATGAGACTGTGCGGATCGCCGGAAGTGATCGGAGCAGATTAGGAGGTTTGACACAATTTCCGCGAGGATCTGTTCTTGTGCCCGCCGTAAACCGCTGAATCCAAATGCCATCGCAGAAAACTAGGACGTCGCGGCCGTTTTGCGATAATCTGGTTTCAGACCGCTCGCAACTCGTTGATTCTCAAGCGGAGAGATGTCCGAGTGGTTGAAGGAGCACGCTTGGAAATCGATTCCGCTCACGCGTAGCGACGCACAGCAAAACCCACCAACGCAGTTCTCATCAAGCACTTCCTGCAACATCGATGTGCACCGGCGTGTCCCCGTAAATGACGGTGTTTGCCCTGGGTTTCCGGCGGTATGTGACACAGTTCTGACACAAACCCGCTTTCTATTTAAGCGAAGACACACCGACGCACATGGCCTCGTACACTCGATCTGGCAGTGCGCCCGCTTGACACGCTGATTGCGGTCGTCGGCGGAGCACTGCCGTAACTGGCGACAACAGTACGTTTGTTCGCACGACCATGGCCTATCGCTTTTGAACGGGACATCCGAGGTGCGACAAGGTGGCGATCTCGGAGAAAGGATTCGCATGAAGCGCGTGTATCGGAAGAGGTCTTATCCGTTGGACGGGATACGTCGATTTCTCGAGCCTGGTCCGATCGTATTGGTCAGCTCCGCCTGGCAGGGTTCCTTCAACATCATGACGATGGGCTGGCATATGATGCTCGGCTTCTCACCGGCGTTGTTCGGCTGCTACATCTGGGAGGAGAACCACAGCTACCACATGCTGCGGCGTTCGAAGGAGTGCGTGATCAATCTTCCGACCCTCGACCTCGTCGACACGGTCGTGGGCATCGGCAATTGCCACGGTGCAGATGTCGATAAATTCCAGCGGTTTGGCCTGACCTCGAAGCGGGCGACCAAGGTGGCGGCGCCCCTGATCGCGGAGTGCTACGCGAATTTCGAATGCCGTCTGCGTGACACTCGCATGATTCGGACATACGGCTTGTTCATATGGGAGGTCGTCAAAGCTCACGTGGCCATGTCGCCGAAACGACCTCAGACGATCCACTACCGCGGTGAAGGCGAGTTCATGATTTCGGGAGGCACAATCAACCGCCGCCGCAAATTCCGGCCGGAGAACCTCTAACCAGGGCCAGTTGCGGAAATCGTCCGTGCTCGAGCCAGCTCGGTCGCTCGTTCGTTTACGCCGAGCGATCAACTCTGGAAAACGCCCGCCGGTACGACAGTGGGCTCGTGCCGACCACGGTTCCGAAGTGCTCGCGCATCACTGCGGCGGACCCGAAGCCTGCGTCCGCCGCCACTTGCTCGATGGCCAGGTCCGTCGTTTCGAGCAGCCGCTGCGCGCGACGCACACGTGCGTGCGCGAGCCACGCCGCCGGCGTCGCTCCCACCTGCTCGCGAAAACGACGGCTGAGTGTTCTCGTGCTCATCGCCGCCCGGCGCGCGATGACTGGCAGCGGGAGCTCGCGCGAGAGGTTCTGTTCCATCCATGTCAGTAACGGCGTCATGGCGCCGGGCGCTTCGGATGGAGGCGCATGTTCGATGAACTGCGCCTGGCCACCTGCGCGTTCGAGCGGCATCACCGCGAGCCGCGCGACCGACGCCGCGACGTCGGCGCCCAGGTCGCGACGAACCATGTGGATACACAGATCGAAACCGGCGGCGGCGCCCGCCGACGTCAGGACGCGGCCATTGTCGACGTAGAGCACGTTCGCGTCGAGATCGATGGAAGGATGACGACGCGCAAGATCGGCGGCGGCCAGCCAATGGGTCGTGGCGCGGAGGCCGTCGAGAACGCCGGTGGCCGCCAGCACGAACGCGCCAGTGCAAATCGACGCCACGCGGGCACCGCGCTC
>Ga0209761_1003076_pt1 | contig 11005 bp, 14 predicted proteins | sample GraSoi013_1_40cm_4_FD_185818 | JGI IMG/M metagenome (GOLD analysis project Ga0209761, IMG submission 185818) | Grasslands soil microbial communities from the Angelo Coastal Reserve, California, USA - Sample 09_25_2013_1_40cm (SPAdes) (version 2) | ecosystem: Environmental > Terrestrial > Soil >... | reverse complement strand
ACGGGCATCCTGGTCTATGACACCGGCTTCCCATTACTGTATGGAAAGAGCCGGGAACCCGGGTTCGAATCCCGGCGGCCGCACCACTTCTAGCACACACACACAGAAAATAATTAACGAATCATTTCTAAACGCGGAAATCCTACGGGGAATTCTTCTTAGCCTTCCGTCTTCTCTTCTTGCCTGACTTCTTTTCCCAATCGTCATAGTAAATGCCGAACCCAACGACGAGAAACAGAAGGCCGAACGCGAAGAATAGGGCTAGCACAGGCTCGTAGAAACCAAACTGGTTGAGGATGAAGAATGGCGTACCGAACGACGCCATCAGGTATATCCCTAGGGCAAGTAATCTTGCCCCTTGACTCTTGCCGAGAATGGTAAGCGCCCTTTCCCATGGTTCTTGTTTGTTTTGATTCAATGTCTTCTCTTACCTCCTTTTGTGCTATTCTAACTGGGGGCAGCACGGGCACAGTTTGAGCAGAACTTAGCGTCTGATTGTAGTGGGTGTCCACAGTTGGAACAAAATTTGACCGCTTGAGAGGCTGGCGACCTGGCGTCGACTACTCTCCGCTGAAGAAAGATTTGGTGGAAGATCACTGCGAATAATATCAGGATGCCCCCTACCAGAAAGAGGTAAAATCCTGCCTGGAACCCCAGGTGACAGCGGCTCCATTGGCGAACGCTGACCCAACTGGTCCCGAGGGGCAAGTGGGCGAACCCTGGCACAGGTTGGTTAGAGCGTAGCTCACGGCGCCGGCATACAAGACAATCGCTAGTATTGTTGAAACGAACCCCATTGTCAAGTACTGCCTGTTTGGGTCGAAGCTTCCGAGAAATGCAAACGCCGCAGTGATGAATGCTATCGCCAATACCAAGATGCTCAGCAAGCCCATCATCTGGGCAGCTTCGGCTACGGCGGGCGCGGAACTTGTGTCACCGACATAAGGTCGGCTCCATAGACTCCACCTAACGATAGATCCTGAGAAACCGAAAGCGGTCCCATCCGCCCCCCACCAGGGCAAGAAGACGCTGATTAGGACCAGTGCACCCGCTAGAATTGAGACGAGGTTGACCTTTGGAAAATCAGCAAGAACCTTGATAGCCAATAGAGTTCGGATCTCTCATTGAATTCCCTGAGAGGCCGTTCTTCTGCGTGATGTACCAGGCTTATCCTTCCTTCGGATACAGCGAACCCGTCGGGCTCGACGAGTAGTTTCACGGTTTTGGTTCGGTGGGGTCTTTTGCTTTCATATCACAACACTCGATAATCCTACCTATGACTAAGCTATCGGACTTGTGGCTCATGGATCTCAGACAGACGATCGCCCAGAAACGCCGTGTTTCACGGAAGAAACGAAACCATGACCTGGGTGAGCTGCCCCTATTTCCGGTATCATAGACAGGCCACTGAACATGACGGGAGAAGTTTGAAAATTTCTGCCCTCTCGTTTGCGAGCGCGTGGGGCTATTGCCTTTAAGTGGAGTGGCGTACCTATTCGATTTTCCGATATTACCCGAGAAGCTCCTCGTCTGGCTTCTGGCAATGCTCATTAACTCTTGACCCTCGAACCTGGTCTCATGTCTAACCTCGTGGTAGGGAGAATCGCCACCGTGGTCTTGCTGGTTAGTATAGCTGCAACTTCAGGGACCTCTGCATATCTCTTTCAGCAACAGGCCTCGCAACAACAGACAATTAGGAACGACGCTGACAAGGTGGCCAGCCTCAACAAACAGATCGACTCTCTTAATGCCCAAGTTTCGTCACTGAACACCCAGATCTCACAACTTCAAACACTCAACTCACAACTTGGCGGAACAAACAGCAATCTCGTAGCACAAATCGGAACTCTCCAATCACAGGTAGCTGGTCTCCAATCCCAAGTAAGCCAGTTAGAAGCTCAAGTTTCAACCCTGAACCAGACATTGAACCTGCAACGAAGTAGGGTAATAGCGAATCAAGTGACAGTCGATAGGCAGAGCTTTACCACGCCTTTTCCCAACGTGATCGCCGTTATCAATATCGGTTCCATTCAGAACGCTGGTTATCTGCGAGTTTCTTGGCCGTCTGGACCTAGACTGAACTTTGGGATTCAAGAGTTCGACATCAACATCACTACGCCAATAGGAGTCTCTGGGGTATACAGTGTTCCGGTTAGCGCAAACGCAACGGGAAACACATGGTTCCAATGCTACGATTACTATTTCGTAAACGGTGTCTACGTATGCAGTTCCTCGTTCACATACAGCATAACATACTGGTACTGAGGACAAGACTCAACCTAGCAAGTTGAGCCAGAGGGATAATACTCTCCAAGAAGTCGGACTCCAAACCCATAACCACGCTTTACGATACCCGGCGCTCTTCACCCTCGCAAGTAAAATGCTAAGTAGCGCTCTAAGAATTTTCAAAGAATGGAAACCAAGGACAAAATCTCAGTATGGGCGGGCATAATCACTCTCGCTGTCCTACAGGTTGAAGATCGGGTGAATACAGAACTAAACATCTACCTAACAGACTGGGCCGGTGTGGTTGGAGCCGTCGTCGGATACGGTATTGGTTTCGTGGTGGTCTATTTCATTAGCAGGACGTTGCTAGATCGGTACTTCAAGGGGAAAGCTCAGACGCAGCCTACCACCCCCGCTCCTTTCGGCTCGCCCTAGAAGTAACCCTGCAAACGCAGAAAGAAGTCGCGACCCTCAAAGAAAGCCCTGGCGAGTTGTACCCTTTAGCGGAAACGTAGCTATGGGATTTGACATCTTTGTCCTCGATGGCATCCGGGTGGTCAGTTAAGACTTGTATAGCAAGTCGGCAAGAGATGAACCGTAACGTTTTCCACTTCTTTGGTAAGCGAGTCACTCAGGCGCAGGAGCATCGCGCCGGCCAATCAAAGCAAACGGTTCTATGACTATCTCCGGACTCATTGGCCCCTAAACACTCTTAAGCCAGTATTCTCAAAGGCCGAACGTCCCTTGTCGAAGTTAGCTGAGCGGAAGTCACTATTGACTTGAAAGCTAACGTTGTTCATGTTCAAGCTCCAGGGTGGGACCAGCATAGGGTAGTAGGTGCCGCAGCGAAGGAAATCCTCTGGAGTCTGCTTGACTCCTGCGACTATTCTGTCTACCCCTTCGGATACGAAAGCACATTTTCTACCCTGAAGCGAGGGCTGAGAGAAAACGAACGACTGAAGGACAACGACATTGCGCAGCGCATTCGTTCTATGCCGGATTTTTTGGTGCATCATAGAGAAGAACTACCGCAACTAGTCGAGGTTAAGTTCAGAAAGGCCCAGGATCACCCGAACAAGATCGGCTTGAGTAACTGGGAGATCGGGCGATACCAAAAGTTTTGGCCGGAAACTGTTTTGGTCGTGCTAAGTCCATTTGGCGATCGTTTCTTCGCTCAGTATGTGAAGAACCTTGAACTTGAGGGTAACTCCTACGCCACGACGTGGCTGGAATATACCCACTTCAGCTCGATTTCCAGTGTATTTCCTCGGACGACCGGAAAGCTCGAACCCTTCCATACTGGAATAGACAAACTCGCCGGTTTATGGAAAAAGGAGAAGGACTGACTAACTAGCTCTCTTCAATTTTTCCAGAATCGCCTCCTCCTTATCAATCAAACATGCCTAGTTAGTCCTCGATCTCACGGACATTGCAATCATTGGTATTTTCTTCGCTGGGGCCGTTCTCGCTCTCTACGTTCTCCTGAGGCCTAGGAGGTCTAAGCTCCCGGTCGGAATTGGAAGAGAGCTTGAGGAACAAGTTGAATCGCTACTTGCCCAGTTCGGCTTCACCTATGAGGATCGAAGGAAGTCAAGCGGTTCTGCAACTCCTGACTTCTTGGTCAGCCTGCCCAATGGCAAGGTTGGGGTAGAAGCAAAGAACATTAGCAATCTCTCCGAGCTTGTCGCCGTCCATAACGAAAAGGTAATCCAAGGATGCAAGAACTTGGACGCGATTCCTCTCTATGTTGTTGGCTTGGACATGAACTACAGCGAGAGACAAGGCATTCCTGTTATCCCTATTCGATCCCTTGTACCAGTCCTAAAGCTACTTGGGCAGACAGGGTCATCCTTAGAATTCAAGGACGAATTCGGGGTAAGGCAGAGCATAGAAGAACTTCTTCAGTTCGAGAACCGATTCAAGCTATTGTTCCACAAACTAAGAAAGGTCAGGGAAGCCTTTGGGAGTTAATCAATAAGTTCCAGGCTAACCATAATTGGGGCCATGGTAAGCGATACGGATGTGTGGAATTACATCCGCACCATAGAAGGGTTCACACGGTTCTCGACTATCAAGACGGCTCTAGGCCTATCACCTCAGAGGCTAACCAATGCACTCAGAAGGCTTGAGAAATCCGGCGAGATTCTAAGGCACGTGGGCTATTACAAGGAAAGACCGGTAAACGAATACTTGGCAATAGATGTTAAGGATCCACGATTCAGTGCAAGAATTGTGGACGATCACGGGTGGCTCTACACGTGGCTAGAATGGCAACACACGGATGGTTCATCACTAAGCATCTCCATAAATCTAGGCGAACTTGCAGAATACTTGACCTCTTGGCCGGGTTGGGTCGAGACTCTTAGGGAAGCAGGAAAGCTCAGATTTGAGGAGATTCCTTGGGAAACCGGGAATCCTGCCAACCCGGTAAGAAGCCTAAGAGATCTCGCTGAGACTAGGTCTCATAGATTCCTTTCTTGACTTGAAAGGAGGCTACATTTCCGAAGACCACGCCCCTAACTTAGGTGTAGGCGAGGCTAGTCCGAACGACTGTCTATACCCCTAGCATCTTACCCGCAGGGTTGACCTTTCGCGAAACCCATAGAAACTTGACTTCTATTCCTCTTTCTTGCTTCGCCTGAAATACCGTGCTCCAAACCTTGTCTGCCATCTTCAGGATCGCTTTATCTTTGATTCCCGCCTTGTGGTTGAGCTGGTTGACGAGAACCTCTCTGTCAGAATAGAGTTCGATATTCTCCTTCTCGCTGGGTTTCCCAACGACATCCTCAATCGCTCTCAGGACTGCGAGGAGCTCGGCTTCATGCACGCCCTTTCCTTTTCGAATTTTATGTCTGCCAATCTCTCCTGTTGCCTTATCCATCCATCGCAACTCTCCCTTCTCCGGCGAACTGTCAACATATATTTGGCGGGTCAAGCTTTCTCCAGCTTCAGCCGGTCGGAGACTTTTCCATATACCTTCATCGGTCTATCGTCGCGTGCTCTGTTCCGAAGATAATGGAGAGTGCTCTTGCTTATTCCCAGGCTCCCGGCTTCATTTTGCGAAAGGTCCAGAATTCTTCTTCGGAGCAATGTCGTGTCCTCTTGGGGGAGGTCTGGCTTAGGTTCGCTGAAATTCAGAGTGGGAGACTTACCGAGTAGGAAGCGGCCGAGTTCCTGAGCCTTGCGGAAAATCACTGTGTCCCACATGTAGTTGCCTTTACCGTATCGCACGCCACTGTTGAAGCTCTTCTGCAGAAGACCTAGGAATCTCCTTTTTGCATTAACTTCGATGCGGTAACGATAATCGTCCCCAATGAAGTAGAAGTCCTTTAGATCGAGGGTTCGCGACTCGACGGCTTCCAGAACGGTCACGTCGCATAACCATCGGAACGGCTCCTGAAGGTCGTATACAAGGGACTCCTTCGTTTGGTAGCCAGCGAAATCGTGGAGGAAACCAGCTGATGGTTCTAGCCCTACCGAGTTGATTGCCCAGCGTACTTCTCCTTCTAGGACGCCGTAGGCGTAGTTGAGTGCCAGATTGACGGGATCGGTCGCGTTATTCTGGTGACTGCGAGTTATCCGCGCCCTGAATAGGAAGGTTTCTGGAATAACAGATTGGAAAGCCTCCCAGTATCGCTGGGCTACACGACCTTCCACAACTCTGATCTCGGTGACGTTACGTGCCTTAGCTAGGCCAAGTGCTTCGTGCTCAGCATCGCCCTTCTCCTTGCGGATATCGTAGCTCTGATCTAGCCAACCGAGAACGTCTAGGCTTCTCTGCAGCTTAGCTCGAACCAACTCTCTGGCAACGGTGAAGCAAATCTCTCTATCATCCATGGCTCGTATCTGGGCCGTTCTAATGTCGGCCTTCACTGGTGATGGTGGCAGGATGCTCGTGATGAGTTTCCCGTCGAAGTTGAGAACAAAGGCTGGCACGTTGTTCCGGCTAAGCCAGTGAAGCGCTTGAAGGGAGATGTACCCACTATGGCCATCAATTATCACCGAGTCGTAAGGAATTTTTCTCGGCCCGTAGTGGTATGACATTGGAGTTTGACGAAAGCCGTCTCGGCCGTCTGCCACTACAAGCTCTGATCGTGAGCGCATGTTCTCGACTTTGATCTTTACTCCGTAACCCGATAGGTGGAGAGGGTTCGCCATTGCTCCCTCAGGAAACCTTCAGATAAGACGCGCAAGCCTTCCAACAACCCTTCGAGACCCTTCCTATATTCACCCGGAGTGCCGTCCATTCTCTGCGCAACTTCCCGAAGGTCACTACTCTTACTTATGCCCGGGTACTTCTTGAGAATGAGATATTTTTTCACAAAGTCTCTGAAGTCACCAATCACTGGCTCTAGAACAAGTGGTTCCTGTCGCTTCATACCTTCCAGGAGTGCCATCGTCACAGTCATTCCTGCTGCTGACACAAGTTGTCTGGCAAACTCGTCCGACGTGCAGTCAAGATCGATCACTCTTACAAGTCGTTCATAGAATCGACGCGTGGCATCCTGTCTGGGGCCAGGCAGAAGACCTCGTAGCATAGATTCCGCCTTCCTAGTCCAGCGATAGTAGGTCTCCCGACGCCCTCTCGTGACCTCTAGCACGCCGTCCCGTTCGAAGTCTCTAAGGACCTGGAACAGGGTGGATTTTGAAAGGCCTCTAACGTACTTGAAATCCTTAGGTCTTGCCTCCTTTCTCGAATGACGAGACAAGAACTCCAGAACTTTGATCTGGCTGTCTTTCTTGAGCGCTTCAGGCGACCTTGACAAAGGTGCGACCTCGGACATAGTGCGTGCTCCTACCTATAACAAGGTTGCTGAACTCCTACCGATCAGGTAGGTATGATCGCACCCGCCTGTCACCCATCACTACGTCGGGTACATCCAAGCGCGATACGACCCATGGTGAGGATTCGATGAAGGATCTGCAGAACCTTGCTGATGCCATTACACTGACGCTTTACTCCGCCTACGTCAAGAACGTACAGAAGCCCAACAGCCTGCTGATTATCGCGAGGCCAGAGTCCGGCAAGACCGAGATGATGAAGAAGTTCGTCCGCAACAAGAACATAGCCTATCTTAGTGACACGACGGCTTACGGCATAGAACAGGACTGGCTTCCCAAGATCGAGAAGGGAGAGGTCAGACATATCATCATCCCGGACCTCATCAAGCCTCTGTCGCGAAGGGAGTCAACCGTCCGAACCTTCGTGACAATGATGAATCAACTGATTGAAGAGGGCATAGTTACAGTCTCAACCTATGCAAGGAGGGTAAGCTACGCGACCCCTGTCCGGTGCGGAATAGTCACAGCGATCACCAAGGAGGAGCTACTTGACCAGCGACACCACTGGGGACGTATCGGGTTTCTCTCGCGCATCGTCCCGTTCAGCTATAGTTACAGCATGCTTACTGTGAGACGGATTTTCGACTCGATCCTCGGCCTTGGATATCTAGAGGAAGGTGATACCGGACTGAAGATACCGCGAACGAACCAGAGGATCGATCTCTCTCGGCAACATGCAGAGAGCATTCTTCCATCTACAAGCGTAGTTGCCAAGGCTCAGCAGACGTACGGGTTTAGATTGCAGAAACAGTTCCAAGCTCTGTTGCAAGCAAGCGCCCTGGAGCAAGGTCGCAGAACCGTCAACAGTTTCGATGTGGACCGGGTTCTGAGCCTAATGACTTGGGTGAACTTTGACGAGAATCCGATGCTTGCCTCCCCTACCGAGCCACCTTCCAAACCCTAGGTGAGATAGATGGGCATTACTAGAATCAGACTCTACCGCATGACCATTGCCAGCAAGGTCTGGTACGACGAGTCTGCTCAGCGGGTTCGCGAGTTTGAGATGCATTTCAAAGTCGCCCGCCGAGAAAGCATAGAGGATGTACGACGACACTTAGCCAGCAGAGGAGTGCCATATTTCCAGCAGAACGTATACCGCCAGCAGAGGCGCTGGATACCAAGACGCGACTTGAGAGTGTTCCTCCAGCCTAGCGATACGATCGTGATCCAAGTAAGGGGCATGGAGGGCCGGGGAAAACGATGGGAGGCTACCCCATTTCCGTCGAGGAACCTCTCCTACACAAAAAAGAAGCGGACACGCTCTGGAAAAAGTAGCCCTTCTTAAGATCGACAAGGACTCTTTCGTCGATCGAGACTGGATAGACGACTACATCAAAGTTGTAGTGACGACATATGAACGGTTCGGAGCCGGAGTCTTATCTATCAAGACTTGTAAGAGCAAGAGGAAAGGGCTACATTTCTACATCCACGTCAGCCCATCCATGGAAGCACGTGTTGCGAACAAGCTACAGTGGCTACTTGGAGACGATTCGGCGCGCGTCGATTTCAACAGGGCTCGGATCAATTCGGGGTTGAATGAGTGGAACAAGCTCTTCGAGGTTTCGGGAAGGAGGTTGACAGCAATCTATGAGTGTCCTTGAAGGTAACTTGAACTCGTAGCCCGCCGTTGAAGGTCGAGGACCGCACCAAATCAGGAAAATGCGTCTTTCTTAGTAGTATTGACTTTCTTAGTTAGACTATTCAAGGTTCTCTATGGACGACCGTCCCTTTCTGGCTCGTAAGCGTGGCTGTAATTTAGGTCAGCTAGGTTCTGATTCATGCGATTAGATTCATGTCTACGTGGATGCCAGCAGCCCTCAGTTCTTTAGCAACGCTCAACTGCCAACCTCCCGCCTTGTCCATTTCGTGATACGCTACTCCACTAATGTCCGATGGGATTTCTACGCCAGAAGTGTGCAAGATGCAGACTTTCTCGCGTCCAAGTTTGCTTTCGAAACGACCGAGTTCGTAAATCACGTTCTGCCTAGCACGCGGCTTCAGTAGAGCATGCGATGGACCGCCCACATCGTCTGGGGTGAGTAGGGCTATTGCAAAGGCAACATCGGAGTCACGTTCCAATTTCTCAATTATTGTCCTGCCTTGGTTCGGTTGCTCATGCAGAATTACTGCCTTCAGTCCAATCTTTTCGACGAATCTAGCGACTAGGATCTTCGCCGCATCGTCGTGACCATGGATTATGAACACTTTGGGGGGAGCATTGTTCGAGGAGGATTGAGGACTCCGAGTTTGCTCTAGTCCCTCAGGTATGAGGCGGAGACGGTCAACGACTGATTGTAGAAATGTGACCCTCTCACGCATTCGATCCGTATGAGCGTTTCCCACCTCTTCGTCATCCCAATCGTTCAGGTTGTACTTGGGAAGACGAAGGGACTTGTACTCATTTAGGAGCTGGTCGTCGCTAAAGAAACGCCTGATTAGCTCCTCATTATACAGATTCCACCTAGTCTCATCGTTGAGAGCATCTTGGAGATCGTCGTAATTGCCATCGGCTATATCGTCGCCCAATGAGATTTGTTTCCTGAATGCTTTAAGTGCGTCAGAACGTGGGCGAACGAGATAGAATCTAGACAATCGCCGGTTTCCCGCTTAATAGAAGAGATTTGTACAGAATCGTATAAACTTGCAGTGTAACCCAAAAATTTGAGTCGCTCTCCGCGCCATGCGGGAGTACTAACTAGATTGTCCGTCTGCTCTATGGCCTTCGTTCCATTGCCCGGACACCCGGTGGCAGGTCGTTCACCCGCAATCGCTTTCTGGCATAGGCTCTGATTTTGGGTGGCGGGCCTTCGACCTCAAGACCTACCTCGTCCGGAAGAAGCTTCTTGAGTTTCTTTGAAACTTTCAAGTTTCTGCGAGCGCCCTACTGTCGGTAGACTTCAGGATGCTCTATCATGGAAGCAAGCTGAAGGGTGGTGAGCATTCTTGCGAAGTCTCGATCTCTGAGTAGCTCGACTGGAATTTGGCTCAGGAGTTTAGTGGAAGGGGCCAAGCTAACCGTAGTTTTTCCTCGGATCGAATCCGCATTGACGGCGCAGATTTCGTCTTGGTAGAGTCGTATCAGGAAGTCTAGATCCTTGTCGTTCAAAATCCATGGCGCCGAGACTTGGACAATGACCACGATCAGCTGAGAGCGCTCTACCGCTATCATCTCGTCCCCTCCCTCCTCTTTGACACAAGTCGTCATGAATCGGTTCCAGTTCGCCCACCCTCGCGGCTCTGCGGTCCACGCGTTGGTTCTGCGGACTGGTCTAAATGTTGATTCATCGAACACTCATCGCAATGACTAAGACAGCCATCATACTAAGCACCTGGTCGTATTAATGCGGACAAAATGAACGTATAACAGTCTTGTACGCGCGACGTACCGCAATTAATTGCGTTGTTTTGAGGCGAATAAATTCATTTTTTCCCCGGCGCTATGACATTGAGGCTTTGAGTCCACGTGACGAACCATGAGTAGTCGTATCGCCGTTGTCCGCCAACTCTATACCCGGCAAATTGTTAGACATTGAGCCGGGTGCATTGTGGCGCGCGCGTTTTTCGGGCGGATTGTCCCCCGAAATAATTCGATACATGTAACATAGTCAAATTATTCGAGGCGTTGGATACGTATGCAGGATGGCGGGTGGATATTTACATAAAAAGGATGGAGGGGAGCGTTGTCCCTGATCCTATTGTTGTGTTGCTCGTTTATGGAGTACTTATTGGGGTGGTGCCTGAGCTTCCGAAGTGGTCTGTGTCGCCGCTATAGGTTCCCGTAATCGTCTGAGGGAGTGGCTTGCCCGGCGCCGCAGTATAGGTCACGATGCAAGTAGCGGTAGTACCTGCACCTGAGACGGTGCATGGGTTTGGACTGAAGGTACCCTTTCCGCTACTCTTCCAATCAACTGTTCCTAACGGTGTTATCGGGGTTCCA
>Ga0209761_1003072_pt1 | contig 11012 bp, 9 predicted proteins | sample GraSoi013_1_40cm_4_FD_185818 | JGI IMG/M metagenome (GOLD analysis project Ga0209761, IMG submission 185818) | Grasslands soil microbial communities from the Angelo Coastal Reserve, California, USA - Sample 09_25_2013_1_40cm (SPAdes) (version 2) | ecosystem: Environmental > Terrestrial > Soil >... | reverse complement strand
CCCACAGTGGCTGCCTCGTTGAGGCAGGGCATGAGAATCGTGAACTCGGTCATCCGGCGTCCCGGCGCCCTTCCAAAAAAAAAGGTACCCCGAAGGGTACCTTTCATTAACGCTATGCTTTGTTGTTAGCCGCGGCAGGAACCGGGCAGATACTTCAGCGGGACCGTGGTGCCAGTGTCCCCGCACTTCCATCCCCACAGCGTCGCGCTGTTGCCCTGGGTGATCGTCGCCGCCGCCGTGGAAGTCGAATACGGGACCAGCCTAACGAGCGAACCATTCACCGAGGCCGAGATGCCCGTCACCGTGGCTGTCACGCCGCCGTTCGCGTCGGTACTGATCGCCGCCACGTACTTCGTGGCTTGCGTGGCGCTGACTTCGCAGCCCCAGTTGCCTGCGCCAGGAAGATTCGTCGGACCGGACTGGTACACCTCGGTGACCGAGGTGCGGCAGGCGCTCATGCCGAGAATTACTTCCGACATCTTCGCGCGCACGGTGTAGTCCTGATACGCCGGCAGCGCGACCGCCGCCAGAATGCCGATGATCGCAACCACGATCATCAGCTCGATCAGGGTGAAGCCTTTCTGCAGCCTTTTCATTTGATACCCCCTTCTAACCGGTGGTAAGTCGATCGGCTTGTACCCGACCTGTCTTGATGCTCGCAATGACCATGCCAAGCTTCTATATTTCTACAAGAGACTGATTTTTAAAAAAGACCATATCCATCAGCGCCAAATAATTCACACCGAGGAAAGGTTGCTGAAAGCTCGTTTTGGTCCACAAGTGTCAAATTCCGTCACTTTATGGGCCTGCTGTTCCGGCTGCGAGGGGGAGCCGAGGGGAGCGTCATCTGGGTGACGAATTCGTGGGTGCAGACCTCCACGAACGGCGCCGGGTATCCGGCCTCCTTCAAAGCCCACTTGACGCGGTTGCCGAAGCAGGCCTTCTGGTACAGGTTCGGCCGATGCTCGGCGGCGAACCGGCTGATGCGTAGCAGCATCCGATCGAGCTTTTTCATCGCCCGCTCGGCAGTCTTTTTCGTGGAAACGTCCAGTCCGGCTTGAGGAAAATGCTGCAGCAGCTCGGCGACAATCGAGTCGGCGAATTCGTCGACGTCCTTCCTTGAGAACCAATCCAGCAGCATCGCGCTCCAGCTTGCTTGTGTGCGTGGATTATACGTTGGGCGCGCGGCCGGGCCGTCGCTAGAATCCGCTGATGCTCGACTGGCTCTCCAAGCAACCTGGGGACGCGAACTCATCGGCCGATGAGGCCGCCGACCGGCTGATCGCCGAGGGCAATCGCGCCGAAGACGCTGGGGAGCTGCTGCAGGCCTGCGAGCTGTATCGCCGGGCCGCCGCCCTCGCCAGTCGCTATCCGAAGGCGCATATCAATCTTGGCATCGGACTCGAGGCCATGGGCGATATGGCCGGCGCGATCGGCGCATACGAGCAGGCCCTTGCTTGCGACCCTGCCAACCCTGCTGCGAACTACAACCTGGGCAAGCTTCTTTATGCGCGCGGTGAGCTGCCGCAGGCCGAGCGGCTGCTGGAGCAGGCGCTGCGCAGCCGGCCGGATTTTCCGGACGCACGCATAGTGTACGCATATGTGCTGCAGGCGCAGGGCAAGCTTGAAACCGCAGTAGCCGAGCTCAGAGGCGCGCTGCGCCAGCGCCCGCGCGATGTAGGCGCACGCGCGGCAATGTTCCACATGCTCGAGGCAAAAGGCGATCTGGCCGGAGCGGCAGCGGAGCTGGAGTCGGTTCTCAGGGAAAAGCCTGACTGGACCGAAGCGCTCTACAACTACGGCACGACGCTGATGAGGCTCGAGCGCGACGTCGAGGCCGAAGCGGCGCTGCGCAGCGTGATCGCACGGGATCCCGGCTTCCTTCGCGCGTATCGGATGCTCGGCAACCTGCTTCACCGGCATGGACAAGTTGCAGAACTGCTCCAAGTCTGCCGCGCCGGCCGGGCTTGCCTGCCGGAAAGCCTCGAGCTGGAGTCGTTCGAGCTTCTCGAGCTGAATTTCATCGAAAGCGTTTCCGCGGACGCTCTGTCCGGCTTGCATCGGTCGTTCGGCGAACGATTGGAGAAGACCTATCCCCAACGCTTCGAATTTCAGCGCGACCGCGCGGCAACGCAACGCCGGCTTCGCGTCGGCTACGTTTCGGGTGACTTCAATTATCACCCGGTAGGGCTATTCATGCTGCCGCTGCTGGAGCACCACGACAGGAAGCGGTTCGAAGCGTATTGCTACGCCACCAGCACGAAGGTGGACGACTTCACCCAGCGGCTGTCGGCCCGAACCGATGTGTGGCGGGACGTCCGCGCGCTGTCCGAAGCGCAATTGGCAGAGGCCATACGCGACGATCGCATCGACATTCTGGTCGATCTGGCCGGTCATTCCGGCGTCTCCAGGCTGGGCGTGTTCGCGCAACAGGCAGCGCCGGTTCAAGCGAGCTGGCTTGGCTATCTGAACACGACGGGCTTGAGCCGCATTCGGTACCGCATTACCGACCACCACTGCGACCCGGTCGGCCTCACCGAGCGCTTGCACACGGAGCACCTGGTGCGGTTGCCGAACAGCCAGTGGTGCTACCGGCCGTTCGTTTCGGTGCCTCACTCGCCGACCCCGCCGCTCGAGCACAACGGTCATGTGACCTTCGGCTCATTCAATCAGATCGCAAAGATCTCGCCTGCGACACGCGCTCTGTGGGCGCAAATCCTGACCCGGCTGCCCGATTCGCGTTTGGCGGTCGCCGGCGTTGCGGAGGGACGTGCTGCGGATGGATTGCGCCGCGATCTCGGTGCAGCCGGGATCGGCGCGGCGCGGATCACGATCGTCCCCTTTCTGCCCGTGCAGGATTATTTGCGCTGGTACGACGCGGTCGACATCGCGCTCGATCCGACCCCCTACAGCGGCGGGACGACGACCTGCGACGCCCTGTGGATGGGGGTGCCGGTGCTCACGGTTCCCGGTCCGCGTCCCGCTTCGCGGAGCGCTGCAAGCATCCTTGCGACCGTCGGCTTGCCGGAATGGATCGCCTCGACGCCGGGCGACTATGTGCAACGCGCCATAAGGTTCTCCCGCGAACTCAAGCTGCTGTCATCGCTGCGCGTCTCGTTGCGCGAGCGCACCCGAGCCTCGCCCCTCATGGACGAAGTACGGTTCACGCGCGACCTGGAGCTGGCCTACCGGGAAATGTGGCGCAGATGGTGCGAGGGCGTTCCCGCGTAGTGCTTCACCCTTAAAATGCAGGAAATGCCCCGCCGTATCCATGCGTTCCAGATCTTCTACAACAACGCCACCAAGGCGTCGCTCGACCCGGATTTCGAGCCGCTCGACAACTCGGCGAACGAGCGGCCGGATTGGTACGAGTACTGGCCGATGCGCAGCTATTTTTCCGCGAGCGCTCTGGACGAATCGGCCTACTACGGGTTTTTCTCGCCGCTGTTCTTCCGGAAAACGCAGCTCAGCGGAAAGCAGGTGCTGGCGTTCGCGAGCCAGGCGGGCGAGGCGGACGCGATCACGTTTTCGCCGCATCCGTGCCATGGCGCCTGCTTCTACAACGTTTTCGAGCAAGGCGCGAACTGCTTCCCTGGCTTCCTCGATGCCGCCACGAAATTCCTTCACGCTCTCGACCCTGCAATCCGGCTCGATGCGCTGGTCAACGACTCCCGCAACACCGTGTACTCCAACTATTTCCTGGCGAAGCCGAGATTCTGGAGCCTTTGGAGTGGAGTGTTCAACCGCCTGTTCGAGCTTGCGGAGACTCCCGGCTCGCCGCTGCACGACGCCTTGACCAGGCCGGTGGAGTACGCCAAGGACGACGGCGAAACGAAGCCGGCGCAGATGAAGATCATGGTGATGGAGCGCGTGGTCTCGCTCATGCTTGCATCGGGGGGCTTCAAGACCAGGAACTATCCCCCATTCGCGATGCCGCTCAGCGCGCCGTTTGCCGGGCGCCTGGCCGATCTCGTGGCGCTCGATGCCCTGAAGATCGCCTACGCGCAGACCGGCGACCGGCAATTTCTGCGGCTATTCGAGGAGCAGCGGAACAAGCTGCTCGCTTCGACCGTGTCCGGCGGGAAAGCCTAAAAAAAAGGTACCCCGAAGGGTACCTTTCATCAACGCTATGCTTTGTTGTTAGCCGCGGCAGGAACCGGGCAGATACTTCAGCGGGACTGTGGTGCCAGTGTCCCCGCACTTCCATCCCCACAGCGTCGCGCTGTTGCCCGGGGTGATCGTCGCCGCCGCCGTGGAAGTCGAATACGGGATCAGCGTAACGACCGAACCATTCACCGAGGCCGAGATGCCCGTCACCGTGGCTGTCACACCGCCGTTTCCGTCGGTACTGATCGCCGCTACGTACTTCGTGGCTTGCGTGGCGCTAACTTCGCAGCCCCAGTTGCCGGCGGTAGGAGCATTCGCCGGGCCGGACTGGTACACCTCGGTGACCGAGGTGCGGCAGGCGCTCATGCCGAGAATCACTTCCGACATCTTCGCGCGGATGGTGTAGTCCTGATACGCCGGCAGCGCGACCGCCGCCAGAATGCCGATGATCGCAACCACGATCATCAGCTCGATCAGGGTGAAGCCTTTCTGCAACGTCTTCATGGATACTCCCTCGTATTGTTGGTAAGCGGGCCGCTTTTGCAACGCGACCTGCCCCTTACACGCAACGTGCATGCCAGGTCCCACAGTGCTCTAACGGTATGATTTGTAACAAACAATAAACCCGCCCGCGGCGCCTGGGGCCGACAACTATCGTTCGCGGCCGCCAATTTTTGTCACCTGCGCGGCAGATCAGGGCTGGAAGCCGGGGATCTTCGATTCGTCTACCGCGTCGATCTGTTCGGCATCGAGGAACATCTCGGCGTAGCGCCGGTAGACCTTCCTGCGCACGAAGATGTCGAACAGATCCGGGTCGACGTGGTTGTTGAGCTTCATCCGGCCCAGGATCTCGAGCGACTCCGACAGCGTCTTGCCTTTCTTGTAGGGCCGGTCCTTGGCGGTAAGCGCCTCGAAGATGTCGGCGATGCCCATGCAGCGCGCCTGGACCGACATCTGCTCGCGCGTCAGCCCTTTCGGATAGCCCTTGCCGTCCATGCGCTCGTGGTGCCCGCCCGCGTACTCGGGCACCTTGGTGAGGTGCTTGGGCCAGGGCAGCGCCTCGAGCATCCGGATCGTGGCGACGATGTGATGGTTGATCACCTTGCGCTCCTCCTCGGTAAGCGTGCCGGAGCGGATGGTGAGGTTCTTGACCTCGTCCTCGCTGAGAAACTGCGCCTCGTGGCCGGCGAAGTCCCGCCAGCGGTATTGGCCGATGCGCCGCACGCGGTCGACATCCTCGTCGCGCATGCGCTCGCCGCCGATATTGCAGGCATGCAGGAACTTGCGGTCGTCGTCCAGCTGCCTGAGGCGATCGCGCAGGCGCTTGTCTTCTTCCGCCGCTTCCATGCGCATTTTCTGTTCCAGGAAATTATGCTTTTTCCTGAGTGCCTCAAGCTCGGCATCGCGCTTGAGCACCTCGAAGCGCGTGTCGATCAGCTGGATGCGGTCGAAGATGCTCTCGAGCTTGGTGGCCTTGTCGACGATGTGGACCGGGGTGGTCACCTTGCCGCAATCGTGCAGCAGGCCGGCGATCTTCAGCTCGTAGCGGTCCTTCTCCGACATGTGGAAGTCGCGCAGCGGCCCGTCCTTGGTCTCGCTCACCGCCTCGGCAAGCAGCATGGTCAGCACCGGGACCCGCTGGCAGTGCCCGCCGGTATAGGGCGACTTCTCGTCGATCGCGCTGTTGATCAGATTGATGAAGGACTCGAACAGCTGTTCGAGCTGGTTGATGAGCATCCGGTTGGTGAGCGCGATCGCAGCCTGCGACGCCAGCGATTCCGCCAGCCGCTGGTCCGAGGGCGAGAACGGCACGATGGCGCCGCTCGAGGGCTCGTGCGCGTTGATGAGCTGCAGCACGCCGATGGTTTCGTTGTCGTGATTGCGCATCGGCACGGTGAGGAACGACTTCGAGCGGTAGCCGGTCTTGGTGTCAAAGGCGCGAGTGCCCGAAAAGTCGAATCCGTCCGCGGTGTAGGCGTCGGCGATGTTGACCGTCTTGCCCGTGAGCGCGGCGTAGGCGGCCACCATGCTCTGGTTCGGCTTGCCGTCCTTGTACAGCTGGATCGGGTAGAACGGCACCGGGTTTCCCGTGGTACCGCCCAGGTAGTACCTGAGAGAGCTGGTGCGCACGATCTCGAAGCGCAGCGTGCGCTCCTCCGTCACCCGGTACAGCGTGCCGCCGTCGGCGCGCGTAATCGTCTTCGCCGCCGTCAGGATCGCCTCGAGCAGCCGGTCGATGTCGCGCTCGGCGGACAGCGAGGCGCCGATCGCGTTCAGCTGCTCCAGGCGCAGCACGAGGTCCTGCTCCGGCGCGGCCCCGGCACCTCCCAGGCGGAATTCCTGAGTGGCGGTGGTATCGAGGCTGCTGCTCACTTGATGCAGACCGAGCGGACTTCTTTGATATGGGTGATCCCGGCGAGGCACTTCTCCATGCCGTCCTGCTTCAGGGTGCGCATGCCCTCGTCCACGGCGATGGCGAGCATCTCGGCGACGCGCGCATGCTCCTGGATGGCCTTTTTCAGGCGGTCGCTCGCGATCAGCAGCTCGTGCAGGCCGCAGCGTCCCTTGAAGCCGCTGCCGCCGCACTTGTCGCAACCGACCGGCTTGTAGAACGTCAGCTGGCCCCGGTCGCTGCCGTAGGTCCTCACCCACTCCTTGTAGACCCCCTCCATCGCGCCCTTCGGGTCAGCCCTGAACCGCGGCGTGTTCATCAGCTCCTCGCAGTACTCGCGCAGGAAGGAGGTCAGTTCCGCAGGCTCCGGGCTGTAAGCCTGCTTGCAGCTGCACAGGCGCTTGGCGAGGCGCTGCGCGAGGACGCCAAGCAGCGCATCGGAGAAGTTGAACGGGTCCATCCCCATGTCGAGGAGGCGGATGATCGACTCCGGCGCGGAGTTGGTATGCAGGGTGGCGAACACCAGGTGGCCGGTGAGCGAGGCTTCGATGCCGATCGAGGTGGTCTCCTTGTCGCGCATTTCGCCCACCATGATGATGTCCGGGTCGGCGCGCAGGAAGGCCCTCATCACCACGGCGAAGTCCAGGCCCGCCTTCCTGTTCACCTGCACCTGGCGCAGGCCCTTCTGCGTGATCTCGACCGGGTCCTCGGCAGTCCAGATCTTGGTATCCGGGGTGTTGAGATACTTCAGCACCGAGTGCAGCGTGGTGGTCTTGCCCGAGCCGGTCGGACCGCAGACGAAGAACAGGCCGTAGGGCTTGGACACCGCGCGCTGCAGCTCGTCGATGTTGCGCGCGCTGAACCCCATTTTTTCCAGCGGAATCGGCTCGCCCGCGGCGAGTATCCGCATCACGATGTCCTCGACGCCGCCCGCGGTCGGGATCGTCGCGACGCGCAGCTCGATGTCGAGCGGCCCGAATTTCTTGAACTTGATCTTGCCGTCCTGGGGCTTTCTCTTCTCGGAGATGTCCAGGTCGCACATGATCTTGAGGCGGGCGGCAAGCGCCGCGCGGTAGCTCGCCGGCACCTCGATATAGGGTCCGAGCGAGCCGTCCTTCCTGAAGCGGATCTCGGTCTTGCCCTTGCCCGGGTAAGGCTCGATGTGGATATCCGAGGCGCCCTGATTGTAGGCTTCGATGATGACCTTGTTCACCAGCTTCACCAGCTCGTTGTCGGCCGCCTCGGAGACCTCGTCGCCGCCGCCGTCGGCCGCCTCGGGCATCTCCTCGTCAAGGTCCGACAGCAGCTCGTCGATGTTGCCGCTGTCCATGGCCGATTCCTGGCCATAGAACTGATTGATCGTTTCCCTGAACTCCTTCCGCGTCGTGACCTTGTAGAGCAGGCGCGACTTCGGGAATACGTTCGACGCGATGCGCGACGAGCGGATGCGTTCGGGATCCAGGCACAGGACCACCAGCCCTTCCCTGGTGTCGTCGATCGCCAGCCACTGGTTGGCCTCGACGTACTCGCGCTTCAGGTTCTTCAGCAGCTCCGTCGGCTTGATGCGCTCGGGCTTGTACGGCTCGTACGGCACGCTGAAAAACTTGGACAGCGCGGCGCCGATCGCCGGGATCTTGACCTGGAACTCGTCGGTCAGCACCTGCTCGACGTCGATCGCCTTCTTGCGCGCCTGCCGCGAGGCGAGCTCGAACTCGCCGGCCGAAAGCACGGCATCCGCGATCAGGTAGTCGTACTTGGTCTTGACGAGCTGCGGCTTCTGGCGCTGCTTGAACGCGATGGCGAGGGTCTGGGCGAGCTCGTGCACGCCTTCCTCGGCCAGCCCGCCGAACGGCACGCCGGTCTTGTTGTTGATGATCTGGATGACGCCGATCAGCTCGCTCGTGCCCGGCTCCACGATCGGCGCCACCAGCATCTGCTTGGTGCGGTAGCCGGTGCGCTTGTCGACCTCCTGCAGGAAGCGCAGATTGGCATTCAGCGCGCGCAGCTCGCCATCGTCATAGACGTCCTTGAGGTTGACCGTCCTCTTCGCGAGCGCGACGTAGCCGGCGATCGAATGCTCGGCGATCGGCAGCTTCAGGTCCTTGAACGAGTTGAGGCCGGTCTTCACCTTGGAGACGATCGCCTGCCTGTCCTCGCCCACCGAGTAGATCGTGAGGCGGTCGGCGTTGAACAGCGCGCAGATGTCGGCGCTCACCTCGAGCATGATCTCGTCGATGTTGTTGGTGGCGTGGATCTTGTTGGTGACCGCCTGGAGCTGCTTCTGGAACGCCAGGCGCGCAGCGACGTCGGTCTGCGTGGTGGCCTGATGGCTCAGCACTGCGCTCATTCCCGCCCTCCGTTGTCCCGCCATTCTAGGCCCTCATCGTAGCGTCAGGGTCCATGATTTTCAATGAATTACGCCCCTTACGGCTGTCTTTCCGCACTGCGCAAACCGCCCTCCAACAGCCAAACCCTGAAGCCGCGCTGCGCGAACAGGAACGCCGCTGCGGCGCTGCGCCGCCCGCTCTGGCAATACGCCACATATTCCTTGGAGCGGTCCAGCACGGCGAACATGTTGCGCACCTCGGCGAGCGGCACGTTGATCGCGCCCGGCAGCTTGTCGTACTGGTATTCCGAGGGATAGCGCACATCGAGCCAGAGCGCGCCGCGCCGCACTTTTTCGGCCGCTTCGTCGAAGGCGATGCGCCGCAGCAGCGGCTCGCGCAGCAAGGCGTTGAAATCCTGCTTGCCCAGGCGCAGCAGCTCGCCCTCGCCGAGCGAGATCACGCTCGCGTTGCGCTTGGCTTCCGAGACCAGCGCTTCCTCGCCGAATGCCTCGCCGCTCTTCAGCTCGGCAAGAACCATCTTGGCGCCGCCGACCAGGCGCTCGACCTGGAAGCGGCCCGCTTCGATCACGTAGTAGAAGTCGCCCTCGTCGCCTTCCCGGATGACCACCTCGCCCCGCGCGGTCTTGACGTGCTCGAAGCGCTTGAGCAGTTCTTCGATGTGCGCGGCCGGCAGTTGCGAGAACGCGCCGCCGCGCAGGTTGCCGAGCGAGAACGCGCCGGTGATCATCGCGCGCGCCATCTGGGAGCTGTCGCTCTCGGTCCCCGCGGCGGCGACCTGGTCCCAAGTGGCGAGAATGTCGAGGACCTCGTCGTCCACCGCAAGCAGGTCGACGTCGGTGATCGCCTTGGTGCGCACCACTTTCTGCTTCTGCCGGTTGAGGGCGTGGCGCGCGTCCTCGGTGCCGCCGACCACCACCAGCGTGCCGCCTCCCTGGAACACCACCAGCAGCTCCCCCTGGAGCAGGAACACCGACTGCGTCGCCTTCGGCCGCTCCTTCAGCGGGTCGCTGCCCCGCGGCGCGCGCTCGACCGCCGCCACGTCGGCCAGCTCCGCGAGCCGCTCGCGGGTCAGGCCGGCAAGCGGCGCCAGGCTGGCGAGCTGCTCCGGGGTGGCGCGCGGCAGCGCGGCGGGAAGCACCTAGAACTCCAGCACCAGATTGTTCTGCAGCATGCGCGGCCGGAAGGCGCCGGCGCACTCCTCGATCTCCTGCATGGTCGGCTCGATCTCGCCCGGCTTCATGTGCGTGATGAAGACCTCGGCATTGCGCTCGAGCTTGGCGAGCTCCTCGGCCAGCGTCTGCGGGCAAAGGTGGCGCGAGACCTCGGCGAGATGGCGCTCCTTGTTGGAGAACGCGGTCTCGATGATCAGGAATTTGAGGTTGCGAATGCGGTTCACGACCCGCCATAGCGCGTCGTTCGGCCCGGTATCGCCGGTGAACACCAGGCTCGCGTTTCCGCTGTCGAGGTGGTAGCCGACCGCCGGCACGGTGTGGCGCGCGGGGATCGGCGTGATGTCGCGTCCCGACAAGGAAATCGTTTTTCCGACTTCGATCTCCTCGTAGCGCAGAAATGGCGCCTCGGGGGACGGGATCTCGCTGAAGTCGGGCCAGATCGCCCAGTTGAAAAGATGGTTGCGCATGATCTCGATCGTGGCGCGCTGGGCATAGACCGTGAGCGGTTTGGTCCGCATGCCGCCCACCGTGTCGACGAGGAACGGAATCGAGGCGACGTGGTCGAGGTGCGAGTGCGTGATGAAGATGTAGTCGATCAGCGAGAGCTCGGCGAGCGACAGGTCGCCGACGCCGGTGCCGGCGTCGATCAGAATGTCGCTGTCGAGAAGAAAGGAGGTGGTGCGCAAGTGCCGCCCGCCGATCCCTCCCGAGCAGCCGAGGACTCTCAGTCGCACGCTGTTCTCCTTATTTCTCTTCGAACGCCGTCACGCCGTCCCAGTCGGGCGGCGGCGGTTGGCGGCGCTTTTCCGCTACTTTTTCCGCATACACCTGGTAGAGCTCGCAGGCGGGATTCATGCGCTGCAGATTGAGCAGGCATACCTCGACCTGATCCCAGTGCTGCGCGCGGTAATGCCGCAGCGCCTGGTTCCACAGCCTCAGCTCGTCTTGCGCGTCCTTGTCCACCTCGGACTCGAGCCCGATCGGCTCGTAAAT